>Ga0325405_1000282_pt1 | contig 48076 bp, 18 predicted proteins | sample PopdelMetagenome_21_FD_205663 | JGI IMG/M metagenome (GOLD analysis project Ga0325405, IMG submission 205663) | Populus deltoides microbial communities from Bellville, Georgia, United States - Xylem-Control-R2 | ecosystem: Host-associated > Plants > Phyllosphere > Stem > Wood/Secondary xylem...
TTGTAACCTGCTATCCTTTTTCATAGTTTTGATAAAGATATATTGGAAATTCTTACAAGGAATAAAGGTTAGGTTATTGATGCATCATGCATGGTCCTGGAAATAGAAATCAGGATTTTTTTAGGTTGATGATTGGTTAAATTGTGATAAATAGATTCGTCTAATAAGTGATCTTGTGCAGTCAATATTGACGCCGGCTTGCTGCGAAAGTGGACGCAAGCACTCTACTTCCTTCACTGCCTTTTGATCAGCTACTAAGTCTTCTTTTTTTAATTAAGTTTAACGTAATCTAATAAAAAAAAAAATTAATTTGGTGATAAGAATATATGCTAATTATAACAAGGTTTTTGGTCAATAAAGAATAGAAAGTTCGAATCTAGATTACTTTGTAAAGGAGATTTTTGGTCTTCCGGTAATCTGAAACTCGAAGGCATTGTTAACCATCAGAAATGAAATTGATAGCCACACACGCAACTTAGAGTCTTAGATATGAAATCATATCTCATGAGTACTTGGAACTCAAATCTCGAGTTAAAAGTGATATGTGGACTGTCCGAAAAAACAAAGTACAAGATAAATGTTTTCTTGGGAGTGATTATTCATGAGATAGCTTCTTATAATTTCTGTCTGGAAAGAAGATGGATAATCCTACATTTGCTGCTGTCACTCATGGTTTAGGCAGCCATTGTAGAAATTTAGTTAGTGCCCACCAAACAGAGGAAGGAAGTCAGCGTTCGCTCCGAACGCTTTTCCTCTCCAGTCATCCTTCGGTTTTTCCAATTTTGTCACGAACCTCAACCTTCCTTTCTTGGAAGCACCCTCGAGCTCAACTCCTCCTCACAAAAAAAAACCCTATAAGAGGCAGAGGATCAACACACAACAAAACCAAAACCAGCTGCTCTCTCCCTCTTCCTCGTCTTCATATTTCCACCAAATATCGAAGAAAATGAGCCAGCTTAGTGAACAATATTCTGGCCGTCAAGAACCTAGAAGGGGAAAAAAACCCACCAAGCACAAGAAAAAACCAGTCAAGATAACATACATTTCAAGCCCAACAATGGTTAAAGCAACCAATGCCTCCGAGTTTAGGGCAATTGTTCAAGAATTAACAGGAAAAGATTCCAAAGTTAAAGATCCCTTTGATGCATATTCGGTGATTAGCAATGAAGAAGCCAGTCAAGTTCCTCACTATGGAACTCCACAGTTCAATGTGGCAGGTGTGCAAGATGTTTTTCCCAACAATACACCATTTCTGCAGACAGAAGATGGTTTTTTTTGGGGAGATGTTTCAGAGATGTCTTTTGAATTTCGATCTTCTTGTGTTTTTGTATGATTAATCAATAGCTTACGTTTTCCCTGCAGCTACACGGTTGGTTCCCCACCCCCACCCCCCCACCCCCCCCTCCCTCAGGATATTTTCTTCTACTATTTCGGCACGAAAAAATCTATAAGCTTGAATTATATTTTCTTCGCTGTTGGGTTTTTTGAAGCAGCACAATACTGTCTTGTTGGAAACTTAAGATTGAAAGCACGTATGAGCATGACTTTCTTCTCCAAACAGTTTCATTACCGCAATTTTTACATTCAATAATACCTACAGAACAAAGTTGTCGTTCAAAGTTTCAGATTTCCAAACTTCACTTCTATTAACGAATTGAAACCGCCAGGTACTTTGTGTTTATTGAAGTTTTAGATTCTGATTCTGACACATGTTACGGGTGAAAGCATCCAAGTGATGCCTCTGTGATTTCTATGGCTAGCAAATACATGCTTTCCTAGAAGATGGTTCGACCACATTCAAAATTAGATTGAAACTAGCCACCCATTTTTCAAGCTCACAAACAACATGAAGAACGGGAGCAGGATTAAAGCACACCAAAACATAACCTAGAAATTTACTATGATACATTAGCACAAGATTCGTTGTCCCAATACTTCAAAACATGCCAGCCAATGGTTTGGGGTAAGTCTTCAACAAGTTTTTGCATGACAAGTTTTCTAGGCAGCAAGTCCTCCCTGGTTCCTATCTCTAGATCAACTTCCTGGCTAAACATTCCTAAGTTCAGATGGTGACAAACCAGTAGGTTCACCATTTCTTACATCTCAATTCCCATCATCTGCAGATTTCAAGTAAAGGGTTTCACCTCCATCACCACCATGGCCTCCAGAGCTCCCCCCTCGCCCTTCACTAGATCCTGCACTCCGAATATCTTGCTTGCTCCCACTTGCAATTCCTCTACCAGCAGCATCGATTCCAAAATCAGGAAATCCTCCAACACCAAGTGCTCCACTGCCTCCTGCCATGATGGCCTCATTTTGCAGCATATGAAGTCCTGCGCTTCCACCAGAACTCATGCCAAGCTGGCTGTGTAAGGCTTGCACTTGCTGTTGTTGCAGAGCTGAGAATGGCTGTTGAGCATACTGCAGCATGGAAGAGCGAGCAGCCATAAGGGCTTGTGGTGTCATCTGTTGAGCTTGTTGGTGCTGCATGTAATGTGCTCCTGGCTGCATAATGCTGCTGGAAGGGAACTACAGGGGTTTACAGATAAAAAAAATCAAAATCAAACTGTAACAAATTAAATACTTCTCTAAAGCCTGCGCATTCACATACTATACATTCTCAACAGCACTTTTACCTGGGCATGCATGGTAGGTGGCGGGGGCTGAGAATCAGCAATTGCAGCCAAGTACATCAGGTTCCGCTGTAGTCTTGCTTGGTTCCTACGACACAAAATGCTCAGTGTTTAGCAATTTAAATATGAATAATTTCCAAACTCGGCGCGGCTTGTTATTTTGGAGTGTACATATTTAGGTCATCAATTAATCCTTTAATAATCACTTCCAGACAGGAAGATTCAGTTACGACTCCAACTAGAAAGGGCACAAACAGACATCACCTATACTACAGCTTTAAGTTTTAGACATCAGTCTAGGATCTAAATTGCCTACATCAAGGACAAAATCATTTTCCGAGATAGAATTCAAGATCATCATTTCAGCTCGCCAAGCTTTGGAGAGTATCTTTTTGGGACCACAGAGGTACAAAATAAACAATGGAAGAAGATGACAGAGAATGCTTTATAACCAAGAAAAGTCACCACCCTGGAGGAGAGAAGAAGACATCTTGGTAAGAGAAAATGAGTAGAATATAAGCTCTAAAGAGGCATTCGGATGGCCATGTGAAGTTTCTGTCACTTAAAATTCTGATCAATTGATCTGTATAATCCTAAAGATAGGTGGGCAAATTTTTGGTACTAATCTGCATCGACAAATGGGCTAGTCAATTAAATTTAAAACACCAGCATGCCAAAGGTTTAAAAATGATCATGACTGATAGATATCCAGTTGTATGGTGAGCAGCCAAATGCAGAAGATATCAAGCACAAATTAATCGTTGATTATGATCCAAGTTCAATGTCTCTTTTACCATATTCCCTTACTTCTAACAAAGACCAAACAGGTGTATGTTACCGACATGTAAAAGGCAGACTATTAGCAGCAGGGATGCCTCCTCTAACCAGAGAGGACAAATTTTCAAATTAAAAATGAGAGAGGCTACTACATACTCTGCACACTCACTGAGCTTCCCTAAATTCTGGCTCTCAACAATCTTCAAAATCAATGACTTGTTTTCATCCAGATACTGCATGAATAAACGATGAAGGCATGAATAATAAATAGTTAGATAATAAGTAGTAAGGGACAAATAACGAATAAAAGTAGGCAAAGAAACTCTTTCTTCTTTCGAGGAAATGGGCCTGAAAAATTAGCTTATTCTCCAGTTGATTCATGAAAGGGACAAGAAAACATGGCAAGTGAATGTGCTTAAAGAAATATCACCAACTTCTGAAGCAATTCAACATTTTTTTTCTTTCCTTTTCTTCAAAGTTTCTGGCACATAAAAGGAGTGCTGAAGACTAACAGAGAGAGAGAATAAATTGATTTAGATGAATGCCAAGTCTTTTCCCTCCACGGTAAGTGATAGAACACTAGTTTAGTATCACCATCCAACGCAACTTAATTTTCTCTCCAGGTCTCCATCACCTAGCCTTATTCATACATTTTAGTTTATCTTATCACCAAGCCTCAGTAATCAATTTCATCGCCCTCAGCTCTCCATAATCATACCGAAAAAGAAATATCTATTCTTGTTTAATTTGCAAAGTAGATAACACATCTGACATCAAGAATGAAGTCGGTTGCTTTACCCAAGATACAGCAATGCATGTAGAGGTTTGATTTCTTCACAGCCCAAACTGACAAAATACACATAAAAACAAAGTCCGCACTCTTGCAAGTCCAACCAACCATTTTTTAACTGCTTCCAACAAAACTTGGAAAACTTGCTGTGATTTGTTTCCAAGCATTTCTCAAGTCTAATTCAGAAACCAGTGAACTAGTTGCATCAACTGACAAGCACAATCCTAGATAGATCTAATCCGGACCAAACATCATGAGTCATGCAACTACAAGCATTGCTCACTTCAACATCATAAACACTTTTACTGGCCCTTGATGTCATGGAGATTACAACTAATGAAATCTCTCTATTCCTATAGTAAACATAATGGACTGAGTCATTACTACATGAAACCACCTATACAGTAACTTGTTGATTGTAGCTGTACCATAAGGTACTATTAATTTTGGCATCCCTTCAACAAATAGGCTAAGAAGCAATACTTTTGTTTATTTTCCCTACTTTTGGCAGTTGTTGAGGGTCCCGTACAAGCTTAGTAATTTAGTACTCACCCAAGTGCTTAGAAGCCAATAATACATTAAAAAACACAAAACAAACGCCTAGGGTAACCTTAATGTGTTTCAACACATGAGAAGAATGCCATGTTAGCCACGAAATAGAACTTTACTACAAATATGTACGGCAAAAAATGGAAAACGACATGTTATGAAAACATTGAGAGAGGACCATCTCATCAGCAACGATGCGAACATATCCAGACAAATGACAATTTATGTTAAGAAAGGACCCTGCAGTGCAGGCCATTATTCCATCCAATAACTGAAATTCATATGGTTGATCCTGACTATCAAAAACAAAAGTGTGTTGAATGAAAGCCATAACAATACCTAACATTTGTGTTTCCCCTCAGAAGTTCTTAATACACCTACGATAAAGGCAAGGCACTTACAGAAAGTCATGGAACGAACAAGGAAACTACAGAGAACTATATAGCTGCAGGCCAGCAGCCAACAAATGATTATCTAACTAAAAAATAGGTACACCAATAGGCAAATCTTAACCAAAATTTATAAAACTCTGACACCCTCTCATAGTTTCTACCGCCTATAAAACGGACCATATTACTGGGTTAGAACATTTAATTTTACCATTATTTGTCCTGTCAACTACTATATCCTTTTTGTGCTTCATTTCGATCAAACAAGAAACCTTGTCGCTGCAAATCAGCATTTCAATAGCACCATTCTGTCTCAAAGACTTTTTAAGACCAAAAGGAAAAATCAAAGAAATTGTTAAGTTGTGGCTTAAATTGGTGAGCTGGTTTAGGTTAGATTGGTTAACATATTCTATTATTGAACTTGAACTTGAAGCCTTTTTCCTAGTAAAACAAGGATCCACCTTATTGCTAGTATAAATAAATAGCATATGTGGTGGCTAGTTTTATACAACAATAAATAATTGTTTTCTTGATAGTTGTATTGTTTGATGAGGGCAGTGGTGGGTTTTGTGAAAGGTTTGCCTTATCGTATAGTTTTTCACAATTGTAGTTTGTGAGGGCTAACAGTTGTGTAATGAAAATTCCTTGGATTTATACGAATTTTAGATGGTGAGATGTTTTTGTGAAGTAGGCTTTGCCAAACCATGTTGTATTTCATATCCCTTTGATTTTGTGTTATTACTTAGTTTTCTTGGGTTTTGCACAGCAGAAATTGAGTCCTCACATCCATCTGTAAAATCGAGTGGCCAATATGTCAATTTTTTGTTTTCTGCTCTGCCATGCTAGCAGTTACTTGCACGGTTTAAAACCTCTGTATGTATACCAACTCTTTAACATATGGTAGCTGGTAAGGGCACCAATCATTTTTAGGCTATCCAGTTAAGAACAAAAGGAGGAAGGACATTAGATTTTAAAATAACAATGAGATCCATCAATATTATATGATCAAATATGGAATAAACAATAAGTAAACACTAATTAAAGAACAACCAAGAAAGAGCTAAAAAAAATCAATAGCATGATGCTATACATGCCCTATATAACCTGCTGACCTCTGGCTCCAAAAGAAAAATACACCAAATAATCTAAAGATTCAAGCTTTTGTTGCTGGGAAATATCAAAGAGAAAAAGTTACCGCTGCCAAAAAAGCAGAAAAATATGAACTGGACATGAACCCCAAGTGATGAGTAAAGCATGTACAAGACATAAAGAAACATCAAAAGAATAAAAACCCACTTACAAAAAGAGATGAACATACATAAAGAACAAACTTGTAGACCAATACACATCAAAATTCACAAGAAAGTGTGAAAAAGAAATTGTCAATGATAAGGAAACAGAAACCAACAAGAAAACTTGAAGGAAAAGGTAGCTAATAGATGGTGAAAACAACAGCGTGTATATATATAGCCACTAACATTACTTGGACTTTAGAGGCACACAAAACACTCGAAAAAAAGAAAAAAAAGCAAGCAAACAAAAGCTGAAGTGCTTACTGGAAACAGAGGGAAGAAAAAGCAGATAAAAAGAGAAGCAGAAGGCGTGAAGCAGAGAAGAGAAGGGAAGAGAGAACCTGTTGAATATGATCAGTAGTGACGTTGCTGGGGTAATAGGCTGCCATCATGGGCTGCATCTGCATCAGGTGCTGTTGCATTTCTTTCTTACCTATATTGCAACGACGGGCACTCACAAACTAACACAAACAAAAAAAAACACTCTCTTTTCTCTCTCCGTCTCTCTAAACAGACAAGTATCTAACACGGAGAGAGCGGCCTGAATCTCCTAAAGATCGATTGATAGATATTATTACACGAGTGAGAGGACCAAAGAAATAAGTGTCTTTGTCTTGGGTTCTTGGTGAAAATAGTCACTTTCTTTACCCCCCCCTCTTTATAATTGAGATGTCACGTGACAGAAGAAAGAGAGAGAAGAAGTGTCCTGTTCGGTGTCTTTGAAAGTACAAAACCAAGTGAAGAGAATGGGAACTGTTGCAAATGCAACGGTCCGTCAGAGGATCGCTTGAATGTGTTCCTACCCGTTTTTCTCACAATTTGAGTGAGAACCAGTGTGCTTTTCAAGAAATCAAGACGGTGAAAAGAGATATTTCTAAGGGCTTCTTTGACGTTTGATTTTGCCTTTTTTTGTTTAAAAAATATATGAGAAAATGCCTGATAAATTAAATAAATTGAAAAATCATAAAAAAAATCCAAATCCAGCAATTTCTTTTTAATATCTTAAAAAACTAAAATTGAATACCAAGTATCTAAATTAATTTTTAGTTACGTAATAAAAGAATCTAGAATACTGATGCTTGATTTTAATAAAGTATTAATCATGACGTAATGTAAATTACTTTGTAATTTTTTTTCAAAGTATTTTTATCATAATACTTTTTCTTTACTCTAAACTCATTGATGACATATAAATGAATATTAAAGATAAATAAGCTTTTAATGAATAATAAATATGCTTTTACATTAACAAAGTCAATGTTACAAAAAACCGATCAATTAATTATAGGGCATATACACCAATACATCGTTCTCATGCTTAATTTCATGCACATCATTTTGTCTCGTTCCTTCATGAAACTACAGTTGTTTATATGCACTTGGTAGTGCACTTGACGGTGCACATAGTGAAAGCCAATTATTATGTCACCTATTGAGGAGATGACAAAGTTCAAAGTTGTTCTTATAAAGCTAAAATAGCCTCACTGAGCATTCTTATTTGATGAGCGATTTGTTTGAGATATATAAGAGTTGATGTGCATGTGAGAGGAAGAAAGATCAATTACTCTCCCGTGCCTTGGCACTTTTAAGTCAATCACGAAAATAACTTTTAGTGGTGTGTAAAATGGGAGTGGACTAGATTTTGTTCAACTTTCCATGTATAATGCTTTTGATGAAGTTGAAAAAAACCTCAAATTGAACATGAACCTTTTCACGACTGGTATAATAAGTTATGAATATATTTTTGCTTTAACTTGGGCTGGGTTGGTTTCCAAAGTACTCCTGCAAAACAAGTTCTTTATTAGGATAGAATAGAAGATCCTTAATATAAGTAGAATAAAAGGAATGAGAACGAAGAGCATAGTCAATGGATGTTGTGATTATTATGTGTGGTATTATTATGTGGGCTTGTTGTTTATCATTACATGATAACTTGAGATATTTATATTCCTCGATAACATGAAATTACTTTGCGGAGTGTAAAGTTGCAAACATATCAAATGAAAGTAACGGTAAAGAATAATTATTTTTACCACACGAGAAACATATACGATGAGTAGTCAAATGTAAATTCCATATAAGATAGATTAGGCGTTGTAATGATTATTGGTCGATAGTTATTGGTTAGACAAGTAGACATCACATTGACAATCTATATGTTTATAAGCTCCAAAATTATAGCTTTACAAGTGAGAAGAGGGTGTGTGTTGCCATGTCTAGGGAGGTTACAATATCGTACTAACAAGATGTGTGCTCTCGAATAATTAAGTGCATGCTAAAAAGTAAAGAGTTTGAGCGACATATGATCATGTGCATGCGAAGGGTTGTGTTAGGTCTAAACTCTCTAAACTTGATTGGAGAACTCACTATTTGGTGTGGTGTTTGGATCAAGATTCATCAAATTTGACCGAATAACTTGTTGTCCAATCTGTTCTTTGGTTGAAACCCACAAAACTTGACCAAAAAATTTGTATTTCGAGTTTGATGCAAACCCTATTGTTCAATTTGATCGGAAAACTTTCTTGCTATCCAGTGTGGCCAAATAACTTTCTTTGTTGTGCGTTCTTGTTCTTGTTCTTGTTCTTGTTCTTGTTCTTTTTCCAAAAGCTTTGCCCTTTTAGCTTGTCAATTTTGAACTTGAGTCATAAGCTTAACAACAAAATATGGTATTCGGGCACCACCGAATCCATTATTAAGGTAAATTAACTCCCTCCAAATGCATAGCTACATAAGTTTTCAAGTTGTTTTTTTTTAAAATAAACATGAACATCACTACAAAATAATAAAAAAATGCTGATTTAGTACATATAATTGGTGACCACTTCAACTTTTTGTTTCAAAACAGTAAATTAAGAGTTTTTATTCACATAACTCAGTAACAAAAAGTAAATTCAATTTAACCGAGTCACTGTAACTTGACGTAATGGGAGAGAAAAATGAGTAGTTGCTATCCTAAGTTTGTTTTCTTGTTTGACCAGATTGACTGTGAATTTATTGTCTCAAATTATTAATTGTTCATAGGTTTTATAGGTTTCAGAGGTTCTGGCTAGCTAGCTACTAGGGCAATCCTTGTGTTCATATTCCACAGGACCACATCCAGCAAACCAAGATCTTAGAGAATCAGGTGGGCGTCGGCGTTTGCGAGAGTGATTTTTAAAAAAAAGTGTTTTTCAATGTATTAAAATAATAATTAACAATAAAAATATTTAAACTTTATAAAACGTGATTTGAAACATGATTTCAATGGATGAATCATGAATGATAGGGAGAGAGACAGAGTTACACTAGCATAACAAATACTGTTTACCTTTACTTTTTATAACTGTGATCATGTGATAATAAGTAAAAAGAGTATTAATGATTATTAATTAAAAATATTTTATTTTATCTTGATAAAGATAAAAGATTTATTGATAAATTATGGTATAAAATAGGTTTTACAGTCTCAAATAACATTTAAAACAAATAAAAAGAGGATTGCACTTGAAGAAAATTATTGTGTAGCTGTGCGCCTGTGTTTAATTTTTTTAATTAGATTGGATATCGGGACTAGTTTGTACGTACTTCGACTAATTTTACAAGTTTTAAAGTTAAAAAACATGTAAATCTCCAATGATCCTGAAATTTATGGAACTCGAACCGGCAGTTTTTATAAAATAAACTTAAAACCTGACTGATAATCCTGAGATTTAGGAGCCGTTTGAAATTATATTTAAAATAATATTTTTTAAAAATTAATTTAAAAATATTTTTGATCTAAAAATATTTTAAAAATAAATACTATCATATTTTCAAACACCTTAAATATTCATTACCATCTCTAAACATAAATCATATTGGCCTCATCATCTTCTCAACCTTCAAACACGGAGAAGCAAATCTCTATCATTGCCCTGATTTATACTATCATAATTAAACTTTACAGACATGAGATTCCCCACTAATATATATGAAACTCAAAATAATAATAAAAGCAGTAGCACTAACAAAAAAAGAACTCCTTAATTTCATCCTTAAATTTCATTTTTTGATTCTAAGATATTAAAACAAAAATCTCGAATCTGAACCATTGAATTGTAACTGTGTGACCCTTGATGAAGTTACTTTTTTTTGTTTTCTCAAATAACTCGGATTAAACCTCTTTAATATGCTAAAGAAAAAAGAATTAAATCTTCCCAGTTGATTACAGTATATGAGGAGCGACAAGCAATTGAATGATTCGACTTCTGGGCACACATTAAAATCATTTAGACTTGAAATGAAATGTTGGGAAACGCATGCATGGGACCCAAATGTTCACATGCCCTCATGCTAGTGCAGTCCAGTCCATTTCTTACTGGCCTTTAACAGGTCCCTCCAGGCCATCATCAAAGGTCAACGTGACCCCAAACCTGTCCTCCAGCAGTATCCGGCCACCACCCCTCAGGAATCTTCTAACTGTTTACGAGCTACATTGCTATGCATACCATGGTACTGGTTTCTAACAGCAGTAGCAGCATCAGCAACAGTAATAGCAACAGCGTCGCCTTCCTTTTCATATGAAGGGGCGTGTCGACCTTTTCAGGAGGGTTCCTTTGGTAGTGGGAGACCGGCAATACTATCAAAATATCGGGTCGGTCAAATTAATACACAGTGGAAAGGAGAGTGATGTAAAGGTTGGTAATGCTCCCAGCTCTCCGAACATGATGGGTGGTTAGGGTGTCTCGTTGATTTGTGTACTCAAATTCCAATCCTATCATTTCTTTTCGTAGCAGAGGCTGAGCTACACCTATGTCTGTCTATCTGTGTAAGATGCTGCTGCATGTCCCACATGACACTTCCCTCCACGCGCTTCCCCTCACGACTTTAGCCACTTGTTTTATCTTTCTTTGCCTCTTGATTTGATGTTTGAAGTACTTTAAACCCTTGGTTTTTAGGTTAAAAAGTCCACCACTGATATTTTGTATAGAATAGTTTATAAATAAGTTGTTATCAATTCACAAAGTTTTGTTAAAACTCCAACGAGTTCTGTTATGGGTTCTTGAGGATTAAAATGGCGGGACTTGGTGCTGCTTGTAGCGGTGGAGATGGCGGTGTGATTGAGTATGTGTTTGATTGATGTTTAGGTATGTGATGTCGGTGTTGGTGGAGGAAGATTAATTGCTGTAACACCACCATTTTTTTTTTCTTCGTGTTTTGAAAGTGTAAAGTGTTACAATATCATAGTTTATTACATTTTTAAAATATGATGTTTCTTGTCGCTCTTTTTAATAATGATATTTAATAAATATGGTTTTTTTAAAGTGTGATAATATATATTAAACCATATTATTTCATTAATTTTTTTAAAAGATGCTATTATACCAAATTTTTATATTTATTATGCTAATTACTTTTTTTTAAAAAAAACCGAACATTTTCCATGTATTCAAACCTGGAACTCGAGAAGGAATAAATACCCAGGCTTATATTTCTTGTTTTCCCGTCACTCGTCAGCATATCTATCAATTGGCTCTACAATTTAGTAGGCAAAAAGCAGGGTGGTTCCACTGTGATGGGGATTGAAGTTCATTGAAAAGAGTAACAGTGTAATGTATGTATGCATCTGCCTAGGTTTTGCTGTCGGAAGAGGAAAAAAAAGTGACACTAAGAGGGAAATATATGGGTATTTTTTTCTATTAACATCTCAACAAAATATTCTCCAAATAATTTAGGTAATGAAAAACATGTAATATAGTTTGGTATATATTATAACGAAGAAATGCGATATTTTAGGATGCTGTAAATGAAAAACATGATATTTCAAAGAAATTATTAAAAAATATAAATTATAATAAGAAAAGAAAAAATAGAAAAGAGATTTTGAAAACATTTCAAATTTTTAATTACCCTACCACTAGTATTAACAAAAAGATTTTAACAAGACAACTCTAGCGACACTAAAAAAAAACATGAATGGTGATTGTAGTTAGTGATATTTTTTGTTTGATGACAAGTGAACAATTACAATAAAAAAAAAGAAAAAAAAATATCAAAGGTACACTGGAATCTTAATTTTTACATCATTGGTACCATAAAAAATTATTCACGAAATGAATATAACAACATCAAAAAAAGTTATCAATGATCACTAGAGTTGGCCTTTACAATAGGTAACTCACATGCATTTAAGCAAAAAGTATTATTGATTAATACTAATGATTTTTTTTTTGATATCTTGAATTCATCTTATTAATTTTTTTTATTAATGTAAATGTTTGGGTCATCTTACGTGCACCTCAATTAATCCTACGGGTCCTGAAGTTAATGGTCATGTAAATCTCCAGTAGCCCTGAGATTTGTGAAACTCAAATTGATAATTTTTAGAGAGCAAACCTATAATCTCACAAGCAAACTACACTTCTCATGATTTTTTTTTTTTAATACTACAAGTGAAGTTATAATTGAAGTTTTATCGTGGAGATTTAAGCCAAAACCATGCGACTAGATGCCATGGAGGCTGGAGAAACACTTTGGACACACACAATCTTACAGCTTAAAGATCCATGGGGAATTAATTTCTAGCCCACATCACCTGTGGATCGTACCCTCCATGTCCATGGCACAAGGTCTTGCCGCTGCTCATTTATTTTGCAGTTTGTTACTCCGTCAACGTTCATCTACAAAGACATCTGACATGAACAATGCTCATGATATTATTGACATGCTCGTACACAAGTTTTCTCAGTTTATATTGTACAATTGAAATTTATTATTATGATCTAACTTTATAAATATTTCAGAAATAAAATACGTACTTATTCCCTACCATCGCTAAGAAAATTTCAGAAATAGATTCCATGCTGTTGATCTTGGAAAAGATCTTCCCCTTCCATTTATTCCGTATTCAAGATAGAACTTTTTTTTACATAACTTCTCTATTTTTCATTAAATAGAACTTTTTTAACCTAACTTCTCTATTTTTCATTAAGAAACGTACTTGTTATTTATTTTTTTTTGATAACTTAGGGTGTCTAAGTCAGTTTACGCGCACCACAGCTAATCTTCAGATCTACTAAACATCCTGCAAGTCCAGTGGACATGTAAGGTACCGTGAGGATAACAAACATGCACAAAGAGGATCGAACCCAAGTGCAGAGGAAGAAAACAAGTATCTTTTCCTGCTAAGTCATTGTCAAAGAACTAATTCAACTCAAAAGTTTAAGCTGTTAGGTGAGGTCTCAGGATATGATTTATATTATTCTCTAACACACCCCCTCAAGTGAAAGCCCTTTGAGCTTGAAACTTGCACATGTTTACTTTACCTCATGTTTAATTTTTATCAAATAAATATGAATGATGAGTTTTGAACTCGTGATCGCTTGGTCATCAAAGCTCTGATACCATGTCAAAGAACCATCTCAACCCAATAACTTAAGCTTTTAGATAAAGTTCTAGGATATGATTTATATTATTTTCTAACAGTCATGACTTCAAATGCAACGTACTCGTTATTTGTTTTTTAGAGAGAGATAGAGAGAGAGAGGTAATGGAATTCATCGCCTGAATTCCATGAACTCTAGATCTTGCCGTTTACAGTATTATACATTTAGAATAAAATGTATAATAATGTATGATTTAAAACGTTACAAGGTAAGTTAGTTACCATAGTTTATTAAAGAAAATATTAATATCGTTTAAATAGACAATATATAGTTTTAGTTGGTGTAAACTAATCTAAAAAAACTCCCAATCAAGTAAAATATATAAATTAAGAAAATTATTAATAATGTATATATCAAATATACATTAAGACTTATAAAACTAGTTCAAAAATACCTATACTCGTCAAATAAAAAATAAAAAATAAAAAAGGAAAGTTATCAACAAGTATATATAGTATTAGCCAGCAAAGATGTGTTAATCCGTATCAAAATTTTCATTATCCAATAAGTTAATTTTTCCCCCAAAAAAATCAATTTCTTTTGTAGTGCATTTATATTATTAAATTGCCCATTTATTTACTCATGAGTAGTCGATCTTCAACTTCTATTGTATTTATCAACAAATTAATATAGTTATTAAATTCCGATCCAATATATCAATTTTCAAATCTTTTGATGTTTTATCTAATATAAATTTAATTTAAATCATGTGTAGAAGTTGTTTTTATATGATCCATTCAACTTAATATACTTATAGTTTGATTTAAAAAAAAAATAATTTAAGACGGTATTTTTTTAATAATAAAATGTCAAGATATTGAATTGACTTGGATTCTAAACTTAACTCGTCAAGTTTGCAATTCAGGTGATGGACTTCACTAAGTTTAAGAGTTTTATTTTAAAAATATTTTCACTTAATCATACAATAACAAAAATAACATTTGTAAAATCAAGTATAAACTAAATATTTAAATTTTTATTTGAAATTACGATAATTTTATAAAAATAAACTGAAATAATTTATGAAAATAAATTTAGAATCAAGTAGATTAAAATTAAAAATTTAATGATAAAATTTAAAAAAATACCTCTTTTTGAGTGTTGATATAAATAATAATTGAGGTAAGTTGTCACCCAACACTTTTTTGTAGAATTCTTTTTCTTTTTCCCCTTTATTTTGTCCTTTCTACCCGCAATAATCAGAGGTCTAGTGCTTTTTACTACTAGACTTGATTTTTTTTAATATTTATCCCCTTTATCTCATATTTTTTAAGTTTAAGATTCTTGTTCGATTGTTTTTTCCGTCATTTCATAAGTTTTTGTATTATAATGAAAGTTTCACTTGTTAATACATTAAAAAAAGAGTATTAAATAAAATATAAAAATAACAAAATTATTGATAAATTAATGAAAAAAGAGTGTGTCAATTATCTATATACTTGTAAAATATATTATTATATCTTTGGCTCGGTTTTTTCTAATTTGGCTCGGTTTTTTGGTCTGGCTATGTTCGGTTCGGTTTTTTCAGTTTCTGACTTATAAAACTGGAACCGAACCGGTTCGTTTTTTCAAAATTTTAATTGATTTAATTGGTTTTTTTCACAGTTCGGTTTTTTCTGTTATTTGTTTTCCAGTTTTCTCGGTTTAATCGGTTTTTTGGTTTTTTTCTCACCCCTAACTCATCTATAATAAGAATATAATTTTTTTTATAAAAAAATATTACAAGATAAAATAAAATAAAATAAAATAAAATAAAATATTTCAGTTAACTAAAATTAAAAATAAAAAGCAATTAATGCTTTCCCCTCATGATATTTTATAGAGACTGCCATGTAATAGTTGGAAAGGAATTCCTGTCATCAAGGCAGTGTAAGATCATTGTTTACACACACACACACACACACACACAATTCTCTTATATATTTATTAATTTAAATCTTAAATGTAAAAATATTTCTTACTTATAGTTTAATGAAATTTCTATCTTCGATTAAGAAAAAAAAAAGAAAAAAGCTAGTTAATTGCTGTGCTCTTGAGCCCATTGAAAGCCCAAGATGCTGTCTGTGGTCAAATAACATCGAGCTCAATGGGTCTTACTCCACCACAAGTTAGAGCGTTGGTTCAGATTAACAGACCATAATTCCTCAACTGCTATCGCCACCATTTCCGCGGCCATTACCCCATCACCACCCTAACAACCGGCGCTATTACTACAATCACCATCATCATCATTCCCACCATTTCTACTACCTCAACAACCATGTCACCATGATCTCATCAAATCGTCCTCATGGACCACTCCATGATCTTTCATGGGCTGCAAAGGAGATGAGCCCACCATTTTGCTTATTGTATTGTCTGTGCTTGCTTGCTATACCATCAATCACACCATCAATCACAAGGGGACTTGGATGCCTGTATATATCATCTTTCATCTTTCATGCGTTGACTTGGAGAGATGACGTACCATGTCAGCTTATACATTATAATTCCTTCAAAATGCGACTTTTCTCTAGGATTGATTTATTCGTTTCTTGGACCAAAAATTTCAGACATAGGATTACTTTCAACATAAAACCTTTTTTTTTTAATATATATATAAAACAGCTTGCATGTAAGAAACTAGATCTTTACACTTATGAATAAGCTTACAAAACAGAACAGAAAGAATTAAATTGAAGAACATATAGAGAACATACCTATTGACCCATCTACTTTACCAACTCCATCATGATTATAAAAAAAAATAAAAATTGTTCCCTTTATCTTGTCTTGTTATTTGATTGCTACCTAATCATGTCCGGACAGAAACAATCTTCCCTGAGCTAGAAAAACACTACAATTGAATTTCTTACAGAGAGAACACTCATGAACAACAAGCATCGCAGGGCGCCGTGTCCTTAATCAATAGCCATCACTGGGCATGTTTTAGTGTTCTTGTTTGGAGTGATTCCCTTCGGTGCTAGATCTTTTACGTACCCTCTTCAAGTTTTTTTTTTTTTTATCGAATTATTAATACGAGAACATCTTATTTAAAGATAATATACCAAAGATCGATGGTAGCATAAAAATAACGCCAAACAACAAATTAAATAAAAATCAAAGATGAACCATTCTCATACTCTACTCAAGAAATTAAGCTGAACGTGAATAAAACCGGGTCAAATTGATAATTACATATACCTCATACGTGAATAAACCCAGTTTTTGTAACATTGACTCTATCCTCGTAGGGTTTTCTCCCTCGCATACGCCCCCCTAGCTCGTCCTTGAGCTGTGGCTACTCGCAACCCAAAATAATAATAATAATGAAAAACATAAAGACTTTTTCCCTTTTTATATATAGCTTTGACCAAGTTTTGCATGGTCAAAATCTGAGGGCCCTGACTTGAGTTAAGAAAGAAGCTTGGGGATGCCTTTGTTTTGAGGTAATTGATACTTGTATTAATTTGTATATGTTTATATTGATTCGTTTCAAATATTAATATAATAAAAAAACATATATATATTTTTTATGATAAGAATGTCTTCGAATTAATTTAGATGCCATTATATATCAGCTAGGAACCAAGTTTTTTTGATGATCCTAATTAAAGTATAGCATGACTAATTAAATTAACACTAGCTAGCTTGATCTTCTGGTGATAATTTATTATTTAGCTTTAATGGTGTTCCAAGTCCATATATATACCGTCATCTCTGAGTTTCAATTCCACCTTTTCTTTATGAAAGCCGGAATTTCTGTCATATTTTGTTTTCAGATCAATTCTAGTCAAAACCCTCCTCCTCGCAAAGGTTTCTGTGCAGTTTGTAACACACACCGACATTATATATAAGGTCAAACGACGCCCAAACTTGTCAAAATACTTTTAACTTTTTTTTTTTCTTTTTAATAATTTGTTTCGTTGAATATATCAACGTACTGTGTGTATCAATCATGTTTAAAAGTGAAACAAAGCTGTCTTCACCAGAATCACCACTGCTCGTGAATCTTCTTTTGGTTGTCTGTGCTCGTGAATCTTTGATCCATCTTGATATATAAGTGTGAATTAATGGCTTCATTATAATTGAAACAAATTAAAGTAAGAGTAAAGTGTATTGAATCTTGTAGTAAAATAATACATGGGGAAAATTTCATATTTAAGCTGCACCAGATAATTAAATTTTTGTTTTGGAATATGTTATAATAATTTATTTTATTTTTAAAAATTTATTTTTGATATTAACATGTCAATATAATAAAAAACATAAAAAATTAATTTAAAATAAAATAAAAATTTATTTTTTTCTTAAAAACACGATATAATCTCATAAACAAACGAGGGTTTAAATGAAGTGGAATTTGATTAATGATGTAATTGAACTAATTATATATCTTTTCTTTTCCAAAACTCTCTGGACAATTACAACAAGAAAGCATAATATATAATCTAAAAGAATCAAGTTAAATATTCATTGAAGTAAAATGAATAAACATCAAATATCATTTGTTTCTAAACCGCCATCTTGTTTTTCAAGTGTGGTTGCTCCAAAAAAAAAAGGAAAAAAAATAAAAAATAAGAAAGTATGAAGTTAAAGCTGAGCATCTCCATCCTTTGTTTATTTCGGCTATTCACAACTTGGAAAGAACCTGCATGTATAATTAATTCAATCCCTAAGACCGATATTCAAGAGCTTGAATCTTGTTTATGAGCTCCACTGGTGGTAGAAGCTGCGGCGCCGAAGTTCATGATGGCATCAGGAAAGGCAGGTGGTGCAAGAGCAACAGTATGGCCAGCAAAATTCATTTCACCCAAGGAGCATTTGCCACTGCCACGGCCAGGAATATGGGTGCATGGAGACCCAGTAGATGGTGGAACCGGACCCCTTTGGAGAGACTGGATATTTCCAACAATCTTCTCCGACCACCGCTCTCCTTCCAATGGCCTAGCTGCCAATACTTGCTGAGAACATGATCCAAGAACAATGGTAACAAAAATCATTACCGTTAAGCACTGATTTCTTCTTTGGGAACCCATTGTGATACCAGAGAAGACAGACTCAAAACAAAAACAACAACAACGTTATGGTATGTGTAAAGAGCTAGCTAGCTAGTTAGCAAGACGGGTGTTCTTGAGGACGAAGAAGGCTAGGTCGGTAAGTTGCGGTGTGTGCCAATGGAGGAGGAGGAGGGGGGTTTATATTTTAAGGCATGGTGTGGTGATGTTGCTTCGCCGTATATGTCATGTGTTGACTTATGGCCGCGGATTTGAAGTTTGAATGGAGCGAGAGTAAAAATCAAAGACACGGACCTTGAAAAACAAACAAGTCCTTACTTTTATATAAATCAAAGGTTGAAGGAGTCCTACATGGAATTCTGGGAGTGGGGAGGCAATATTTCCTTTCTCAACCCACTAAGGGAGCCTGCTGTTATTTGGGCTTCGTTTTGGGAACATTTTGCTGTTGGTCAATTGCCGTTTTGGGTCCATACTCGTGTTCTTCATTGTTCTACTTTCTTCCTGTGTGCATATTATTTAACTAATTTATAATACATATATATTTATTCTTTTTGAATTTCCAATAGTTTTCTATAGTTATTTACCAATAAATAAATTTTATTATCTATTAAATATACATCTTTGATTTTATTTAGTTTTTTTAATCTTTGAACCATGTAATATGTTTTATTGTGATTAATCTAGGCTGTTTCATTCTTTATCCATATTATATATTCTATAATTGCACCAAATTAAAAATCAGGATTGTCTTTCAAAACATAATAATTAATAGTCTAAATGTATAACTCTTGAAAATAATAATTACCGAATGATTTTTTTCACTTAACGTTCTGCTATTATGAGCCTCCTTTTATTTTAAAATATTTATTTTCAAGTATATGTGATATGATTATTAATCAATAGTATAAAAGAAAAAAAAAGTTATTTTCATTTTAGTTTTACATAAATTAATACGAGAATAACATCTAACCATCTAGTAAGTGGTCTAGTGATAAGAGTTTAAGATTAAGAAATTTGTTCTCATTGTAGTTTCAGGTTCATATTAATTGGTACGAGAATAATAAATTTATGTAGTAGTTATAATTAATGTATCATGCATATGTTTTTTTGCACAAAAAAATGATATAATAATATGATCTAGCCGTAAAATCAATAGAGAAAGGAAATAATGATAATAATAATAAAAAGAAAACACTTTGTCAAGAACTAGCTTAATTAATTTGTAAAATTATTTGACGCATTTCATATTGAGTGCCTTGTTATATTTCTCTTCCATATTTGGGGTCAAATCCTGGGTGGTCAATTGACTTTTTCATGAAATAAAAAGAACTATGGCCACTACGTAGATTTTTCTGCTTCGTTCTAATGGTTGACCAGGCATTCACAGCACAAACTCCCTCTCATGAAATGTGAAAGCAATTGGATTTTAATTTCGACCCTCTGCCATTGACGTGAAACATCTTACCACCACAGGGACGGAGGAATTCAATTCGGGTATTGACGGTCATGGCATCTTTGCCGGCCAAACTTGTTCACTGGTATCTTTACAAGAGAGTTATGATCTTCGGCTCATTTAGTATTTAGTTCAATGTGCTAATATAATAAATAAATAAAACAAGTTTTGAAATGTAAAAATAATTATTTTAATATATTTTTAAGTAAAAAATACTTTTAAAAACACCCTCAATCATACTCTAAAAAGAAAAAACTCAGTCCTTGGAACTTTAGCACTATGCTGGCTGCTAATAATGTTCATTCCATTGTTTGAAAAGCTGCCTAATGCCATCACCTTGCTCCCTATTCTGCTTCTCTCAAGCCCGTTAGTCATCAGTTTGCTGCGACTAATGTCTATTCCATTATTTGAAACCTGTCTAATGCCATCACCTTACACCTTTTTCCGCTTCCCTTGGTCAGCGGTGAAGTACTGTGACGTGCAAGGATCAACATGCAAGCTCAATTCGGGCCGCAATGGCTCGCCTGAGTTTTGATTTCATGACTTCGACTTCTGACCTCAAACAAATTTACTTGTAGCGGTCTTCCAAGGTGGCATGGAAATTAATCCATCTACCAATACTCGTAATTGAATGGAGAACCTCTTGGATCTTGACAAAGTCAAGGTTTGACACTGTCCCAGACAGGACAGCCAATTGTTAAAGAGTTTCAACTGCCCAGTTACTGTTAACGTGTTAAGCAGGGAATTTGGGATCTCCATTTGCTTTCCTGGCAGGTTAGGGATCGCTCGAGAATACTGAGGAACATGGTTGCCATCACCTTGCTAAACATGCTTTACAGTGTAGGTTGTGAGACTTGTGAAGCCTCAATGGACAAACAGAAGAAGAAAGAAATGAACTGGTTCTCATCACAAACAGAAAGAATGAACTTTAATTGACAATTGATCAGGGAAAAACAGGTATCATACCATTATGGATACAAGGCCCCCCCCCCCCCCCTCTCTATCTTAAAACTATCTCCTTTTCAGCCTTCCAATATGCTACAAAATTATCTGAAAAGTAACCAGTTATTCCACTGTGATCCCAAATGCATCACACATAAATTCAATACGCCTGCGGGAGGTTTTTGGTATCTGCTACACTAACTCATGATCCTTTTGCGGATACAAAATTGTTGTGTAGGGATAAGTTGAAGGAATTTCAATGGTAGGCATAGAACTCTCAAGATTGTGGTCCATCACACAGAAGGGACAGAAAACAAAAATCACCAGACAAGTTTTCTGGTGCTCAAGGATTCAAATAAGATTCCCAACCATCAGTTTGTAGTTTTTCTGCCTTCTTCAAGACATCGTCCCTTGTGTCTTCCTGATACTGGCTCATTCTGCAAATCAAAAAGGAAACGTTAGGGACACCTTCAATTGTTATACTGTCACACACACACACAAACAGAAAGAAAGACAGAACCTTGCCAAAAGGTCAGCATCACCGACACCCAACATCCTTACAGCTAGCAAACCTGCATTTGTGGCATTATTAATTGCCACAGTTGCAACAGGGACTCCCCTTGGCATCTGGATAATAATAGAGCAACAAAGGCTTTAATGACAGAAATTAGAAAATTAAAAAACAATGAAACAAACATTAAATACTAGTAATGGATTGTATCTGGGGATATTATTGTTAGACACCGACTTCCTGCAATGAGGGTCAAACTGCAGATTCTGTGTTGGATGGCAAAATCATCCTTATAACTTCCTGATTTAAATGGGAACTTGGGGTTATGTTCTATACTTATATAAACACGGTGTTAAAATCTGCTCTCATTCTTTTACCTGCATTATAGAGTAACTGAACCTAGGAAATATAAGTGATAATACCAAAACCAAAGAATCTTGCATTTACAATTCCCACCAAAGTCACAAACAACTATAGCTTCCTTTCAAAGTAGAATAGAAACCTCCCCTCCCCATAAAACAAAATATGCATCTAAAGAAAGGAAATTGACATCTCTACTTTCCCATGCGCCCATTTTGGGAAATAAACTAGTATTAGAACTTAGAACGCTAGAATTGGAGGTCACTGGTACTTTTGACATTGGGTATCATGAGAAATTTATATTATCTACGATAAAATAGTGTACCTGTACAATTGATAAGAGTGAATCCATTCCATCTAAAGCAGAAGCACGCACAGGGACACCAATAACAGGCAAGGGGGTTAGTGAAGCTACCATACCTGTGAAGTTAAACCGATGCTTCATTATGGACAGTGAGAAAGTTGGCAAACATAATATTTTATAAAAAGCATAGCATATATGCAACTAGCCTGGCAAGTGAGCTGCGCCACCAGCACCGGCAATGATGATTTGAATGCCTCGGTCCCGAGCAGACAGGGCATAAGAGAACATCATTTCAGGAGTTTGATGTGCTGATACTATTCTCACCTGCATGTTATATATTGTTGACCATGAATGTCTGGTATACATGGACCAAAAGAAACCAGTGCTGGCGCATTCCAGGAAAAAAAAATTCAAATTTGAAAGTAAACCTCATGAGGCACACTAAACGTATTCAAAATCCTCGCAGCATCCTTCATAATAGGAAGATCTGAATCAGAGCCCACAATGATCCCAACACATGGCGTAACTACATTTTAACAAACAGGAAACACAATCAACCTAAACTGAAAGAACAGATATCTCATAAAGCATAACAGTAAGGTCTAATAGTAATTAATAACCAGAAAAAAATATGCAACTAATCATAATTGTGCTTATATTCATGACGGTAGAGCCTCCATAATGAACAACAAGAAAAGTCCACCACCCCTAGTACCTATCTCCAAGAAATTAAGAATTAACATGAATCCAAAAATTGAACCTGATTGAACAATAGAAGGGGGGGGCATTAATCTCCATTTTAACATATGGACAGCTACATCTAATGCAACTTGCAGAAATTTGCTCTGAGAGAAGGTGAGGAAAACCATACAGCTAGAACATGTCATCTAGCCATACAGATTGAGTACAGTGATCAGGCCATGCTAGGAAAACCTACCTGCGGTCTGAGTCTCGGAACCTTCTTCCTTCAGCACTGATTTTAACTGTGCTTCTACTATGCCCGCAGAAGAGCCAACAATAGTGATATGACCCATCTTTCGTTGCTTTCGCATTTCTGAACAATTATTATGGTAACGAAGAAGAGAGAAGGAGAAAGAATGCAATTGGGTAATTTATAGAATTTATGAAAAACAAACCTGGTTTAACGTACCAATGAACAGCAGCCCCTTGCATGTTCAATGCCCTTCCAATCAGCTGATGAGCTAACTGAAAACCAGGCTCACCCTAAAAGCATAAACATTGTCACTAGCCAATTAAATAACAACATAACATAGCAAAATTTTGACAACATTTTTAATGTTGATTTATGGAGGAGCTGCCTATTTTCCAACTAACAAAACAAAATGCCCACCCAAGCCCGAAGCACCCACCCATGCAATCAATGGAGAATCCTACAACTCTGGAATTGAATCAGAGTTCCATGAGCACCAGAAGTGAACAAATATTTAGAAAAAAGGATTATAAACTCAGAAGCTCATGTCACAGGCCAACTTCAAATGACTTCTATTGCGAACTCACTATTAGCTGGGAACTTTGAATAGCCTCCTCTTCCAATTTTCAATATGTTAAAAATATTTGATGCCCCCAAGTTCAGGAAATTGGTTGCACGTAATATCAATAATCCCCACCCAAGATCCAAAGTTAATATTCAAATCATGTCCTAGCTTTCCCTTTCCTCAGATTGGCCCTCAGATCATACAAGATATTTGGCCAATGCTTTGTGTAAGTTGCCTCGTGCAACCATTTTTGAAATCACCAAATGTATTATAGCAGTCCACACATCTTAACACACACGTAACCAAATTCTATCTGAGTGCATATGCTTAGTTGTGGGTGTGCATATGATAAAAAGATGTTCAAACATGTGACCCGGAAACAAAAGTCTCCACCAATGTTCTTAATATAGTTTTTAAAGATTAAACAAATGGAATGTGAAAAGAAAAACTGGAAATGGAGAAGAAAAATTCACCTCGTCTTCACCCAGTAGATTGTACATGATAGCAGCTGGAGTCTTCATTGATGGATCACCAAGTGGAAGACCCAGAACAGCTCTCAAATGCTGTTCGAATTGTGAGGTGTAGCAGGACTCAATTGTGTGATGACCACTATTATGAGGTCTAGGAGCTACTTCATTCAGTAAAATCTGTTCAGAAGGGAAAACACCAACAAGTTAGTCAAAGACAGTAAGTTCCTGAGACCGAGAATAATGAAATGCATTGCAGAGAAAATCTAACAGACTGAATTACAAGCACAACCTGACCATCCTTTGTCAAAAACAACTCCACTGCAAGCACACCAGCACCCTCTAATGAGCTAACAGCTTTATGTGCAACATCAATGGCAAGTTTTCTGATCTTCCATGGTACATGAGCAGGAGCCTTAACTATGTGACAAATGTTTTCTCTGCAAGACTCAATGTCTTCAATCAGATGTAAGCAGATGCAACAATAAGAATTGATAAACATTATCACATCAAACACATCTGACAAACTCAAATATTGTTGCTACCAAATGCACTGAAAACCAAAAAATAGCTACGAGAAAGAATATGGAAATGTCATATCTGTATCATACTTGTGGATAGTTTCAACAACAGGGTAACAGGAGATGGAATTGTCTCTTCCTCTACCCACAATGACAGCTAGCTCCTTTACAAAGGGAGTCCATTTCTCAAGATATAAACCACGAGCAAATCCTCCAAGAGCTGGAAATTGGAAAGTATCATAAATATTACATTACAAAAAGGAGTTGATCCACCACAACCTATTTCCATATAGAAAATAAAAATAAGAGCCACAAACTTGGCATGAAATGCAGCAAGGATGAGGAAATTAAAGTAGATCATTCAATATAATTGAAATGGCAAGGCTAGATATATGAGGTTCAAGGAAGAATTTAGCAAGAAACGCCCTTGATCATAAAATGATAAGAAGTCAACTGCCAACCACTGTTCAAAATCACCTAGACATTCAAAACGATATGACTATGAACATGACTAGAGGTAAGCAAGTATGACAAAGAAAGGTTGGAGAAATAATGGAGAGATGAAGCAGGTAGTCAGACAAGCTTAATTCCTACAGTATATGCAAGAAAACTATCAAAAACTATTAAAAGATGAGGATTAACAAGAGAGATTGTAAAGCATAATCATTCAAAACATTAAGTCAAGCTATTGAAAACCTTTCCTGTCTGGGCAAAGAATGTACCAGGTCTCAACAGCTCTTAGCTAAAGTTGTTAAGGATACGAGGGAAACAATTTCCTGTTGTTGCCTTGGATTAACATATATGAAATTATGAGCTCTAGACACCATGAATATAGCATAATCTAAACCATGACACAATCACACAGATTCCTGACTGTCAAGAGGAGGTAATTTTTCCATTTAATGGGTCCAAACTAGACGAGTTAGCTTTCACATTCTTTCCAAGAATTTGATAATGCCATCAAATATATTTCCAACGCCCTGGGAGGGGCCAGTTTCATTTTGTATGATTCTACACCCAAAACCCCAAAAAACCCAGCTTAAAGGTCTATAACATCTTTTGGTTGGGTCTCCACAAGCCAAATAGCAATTATGATTTACCTGTGCCTAATCCAGACAAAAAGAACAAAAGATGAAAATAGCCTTTTTTAAAACGTATGATAGATCTTCTGTAGCCACAGCATTTGGATACTTAACATTTAGAATGACAATTAAGAAATGGTGGATACTAAACTGCTATTAATCAATAGCATATAGGAATACAAGTGTAGCCTTTCTCAAGCCTAAATAGGATACTGAATTTTTTAGTAATTGAACTTCAGTAAAGAACATCCTACCATTTACTGCAGAAGTAAGCTCCACTTCATTCTTAGCAACTGCATTCCCACGCCCATCATAAGCTAGCCTTCTGCTCTTGAGCATTAGAGGATAGCCAAATAAGTCACCTGCCCTCTTGGCACCTTCTAGATCATCAATCTGTATCAGTCATACTTCAATACCAGTTAACTAGAGCATATGAAGCTAATAATAGGTTATGAAAACTGTAGGTAGCATCCTCCAGGGAAATACTTATAAACAGCAACCAACCTGCATAAAATCAGGAAGGGGAATCCCATGCTGAGAAAAATGAACCTTCTGGAGATATTTATCCTGTAAGATTGAAAACAAGGATCCACCAAGAAATTTCATCATGAAGCCAAAATCGTTTTTGGTTTTAAAGTCAAATCAAAATTCCTTACAAAGTAAGTCTAAACGCCAAAGTAGCATATGGTTTGCAAAATAGCATAACCAGTTAACTCTGAAAATTAAAAGGCGCATACTTGGATAATTCTAATAGTAGAAGCTTTTGGTTGGCAATCAACTCCTTGCTGCTCAAGCTTCTCCATCGTAGCAACATCAACATGTTCAATATCCACAGTCAACACTGCACATCTACAACACCACAATGACAAAATTAAATACAAAAGGACAAAATCTCCAATACCCACAACTGAATTCCATCAATACCGAATCTTTTTGCGAATTCCTGAACCGTTGCACTATCATCAAAGCTTCCAACCATATGATCATATGCAATCGAACTCGCTGGACAATTCACAAGTGGGTCCAAAACCATGACTTTAATAGCTATTTCTGAAGCTGCTTGGCATAACATACGGCTCAATTGCCCACCTCCCAATACACCAACAATCACCTCGGACACTCCATGAACTGGCAAGTAATCTTTCCTATATTCAACACATCAAACAATCTAATCACTCAGCTCCAACAAGATACCAACCAAGACAGGTATTTATTTTTATATTTATTTTCTATCAAAAATTCTATCAGGGCACTATATAAGAAAACCAAAAGGCAATGAAAACACAAACTTGAATAAGACATGCAAAAAATCCATCTGGATACTGATAAAATTCAATAAAAAGAAAAGAAAACAAATTGGTATATGGGCACGAACCTGAAAGAAGTATCGTTAGTGTCAGTTGATGCTTGACAAGCCAAGACTGGACTTTGGTATTGTTTGAGAGACTGTTTTAGCGTAGAGGAAGAAGAAGAGGAGTTGGTGTGCTTGTCCATGAAAGATAATCTTGTTGAAGAGGAAGAACAAGGCTTGAAACAAAAATCAGATTTTGAAAACACTACAAGTCTTGGCACTGAGGTTGTCTGTTGCAGAAGTATCATCCTTGTACCTGAGGCGGGTTTTGTGGCAGGGGTTTTGTCTGTACTCTGTACTAGTGTACTGTAACTAGTAACTAGGAAGGTAATGGAGTGTCAAACGTTAGACACTTGCTTCCTAGGTTTTTTTTTGTTTTTTTCCACGTGTTTAGGCAACGTTTCGAACTGTGATACTTTCAACTTTCAAGCAGCTTGTGTTTTAGCGAGCTTGAAACACTCAATTGAAGAGGAATTTGACTCTTGCTCTTCAGTACCATAACCAATATATTTATAAATGAAAACTAACATCTAAGAGACATATGTTATATCTAAAAAAAAAAAAAAACCGCCTGGCAGTACAGAAACACTAAATATCCAATAACCATTAAAAATAAAAATAAAAATTCAATCTTTAAAAGTAAAACTATTTTAGTCCTTAAAAGGACTCGTCATTTTTTATTTATTAAATATTATCGAGAGTTTCATGCTGATGTATGGTACAAGAATAATAAGGTTCAAATTTATATTTTATGTTTATTTGAATTATGATTTTTGTTCCATGCTACCATTTTTAATTAGAGTAATTTTAAGGACAATAAAAAAAAAACCTATGCCAATTGTTAATGCCTGGAAAAGAACTTCGAGTGGGCGTTTTATTGCTTTACCGGCCAGAGTGATTGGGTGTTTATTTTTGTACTTAAAATTTTTTAAAAGTTTTTTTTTAAATTGTTTTTTAATGAGTTTAAATTATTTTGATGTGACGATGTCAAAAATAAATTTTAAAAAATAAAAAAAATTATCTTAATGCATTTCTAAATAAAAAAACACTTTAAAAAACAACCGTATCTTAATCTTAAATATTATTTTATAATCAAAAGTTTACACAGCGTCACAATGTGAAGCTCTAATGCCATGCTTTTCTTCCTTCTTTTTTTCTTTTGTCTAGCAGAAGTGCAAGTATTTATTATTAGTGTATAATTCATGTAATCAAATGTAATTATTTTGAATCGTTTTAACATACTGATGTTAAAATAAATTTTAGAAAATATAAAAAAAAATTATTTTAATATATTTTTAAATAAAAAACACCTTAAAAACAACCGTTATCACAATCTTAAATAAAGCTTGATGATCAAAAGCTTACACGGTGTGATAGTGTAAAGCCTTGATGCCATGCTTTTCTTCCTGTTTCTTTTTGTTCTGTCAAGCAGAAATACAAGTCTTATTATTACTTATTAAGATTTAAGAGATGAATAGTTATGAATATTTTACCTTTAAGGAGATATTTATATCTTCTGAACCTTATCATTTTTAAATAAAAAAAAAAACTAGAAAGTCCTCTGCTTTCGGTGATATTAATGAGAGGTATATTATTAGTAAGATAGTAAGTATTATAAGTTCTTTAAGAGGCCTTGTATACACCTATAAATATAGAAAAATTATTACCTTAATATGAACAATTATTCTAAATGGATAGGCATGATGATTTAACATGTCTTTAATACTTATATTGTAGAAGATTGTCCAGAATCAGACATATAGGCTTAGAACTTGGTATTGTTCAAGTTTTTTGGGTTTAATATGTTCATCGAACCCACATTATCCTGTAAACCTACATTATCTTGAACTTGACTGACTGTCGAGTCCAGGTAGATTTGATATATTTTTTTGACCATCATTATCTTAGACTTACTTGATTATCAAGTTCAAATACTTTGTATCTGACATGTTTTTTTCTATAAAAAAATTATAAATAAAAATCTTAACAAAAAAAAAAAAACTCAATCACTAGTCTTTCCAAATTTACAAATACATAATGTTGGCTTGTTGATTTTTCACTTTTGTAATATTTGAATGGTCAGGTTTAATATACAAACACAAAAATAAACTATTGAACTACAATGCATTCACTAATCACACTCAAAACCTGAAAAAATAAAGAAGAAAACCCCTCCAAACGCAGGTCTGAAGGGGGCAAGGGAATTGGTATTAATATCATTGAATTTGTGATGACTGCAAGCCAAGGAATAATGAGAGATGAAAGTATTTGATATTCAATCCTATGGTTTCTGTCCAGAGAGAAAACAAACAAGCTTGTGATACTGTACACTTGATTGCAATCTTCTTTGCCAGGTTTGGCAAATATTCTATACTTTCCTGCGCATCAATGTCTTTTTGCATAACGAAGCACCTGATAAAATAAAGCACGAAAGCAATGAACTGCATAATCAAAAGAACCTTGAGAAATTCTGAATCAAATGTCTCTAACGCAAAGAAAGAATGCATTGGAGTACTCACATTTGTCATGGTTTTTATACAACAGCCTTAAGCAGTGATTTGGTCCTGCTCCCTTTTCGGTATCCCGATCTTTCGTATTTCTTTCAGGTGAGAAGCTATCTCCTTAATAAAATGAAGCCCTTCCTCATCGTATCTGATTGAGTTAACGATGTGCTCAAGGAAATTCCGGTCTGCCTCAAGAGCTTCCAATCTCTCACTTATATCAGAAACTTCATTCACGAGAGAGTCTAGATCAATTTCTCGGGGGGGCATAGGAGAGCTTTCCCCACTATAAAAAACCTCATTGTTCTCGTTACCAATGAAAAATTTCTCAAGTGCAGAAACATGTCCTTGAACAGGCTCGCTTCTTCTATCAGTCATTGATAATTCATTCTTTTCTGCCCCAATGTTCTGTTCGACACCCACTTTGTTATTCAGCTCCCTCAAGTCATTTCCTTTTTCTCCTTCAGAATGTTCACCGTTGATCAAGTCTAAGCTTAGCCCATTGTTAGATAACAGATAAAGCTTCCTTTTCAACCTCTTCAAACTTTGTGTAATATATGACCTTTCATCTTCAAACTCTAACAAAGAACTATTCACAGTAACGATATTCTTATCCCCAAGTGACATATTCGTTGCTTCAACTTTATGGCAGACATTAGGTTTTTCTGTAACCGAGTTTCTATTTGTGGTTGTGCTATCTTCTATCCAGCCAGCTTCTGAGTGATCCGCACTTGAACCTGTTTCCTTTCTATCAGAAGTCGGTGTCTGAAAGATTGATTCATCGGGGAACTTACTCCTATAAAACTCAAGCTCCTCTTCTAGATCTTGGACCTCTTTCTCCTTCTCTGTGAGAAGGTCATTCTTTTTTTGCAGGGCCTCCGTATCATACTCAGATTGCTCCTCCATCATTCTTAGGTATTGCAGAGCTTCCATGTGGAGTGTTGCCTTCTCCTCCTGTAGTCTAGTAATCATGGCCATAGCTTGATTTGCAGCAATTGTGGATGCATTCCTTTCTTCCTCCAATTCCTTGTACAATGCACTCAGCAGTTTTTTATCATGCTCAACCTGTCGTTTTAACCGATCAACGGCACTTTCACCTTCAATTTCACTGACAATACTTCCATCCAAAGATAGACAAGATTCATTTCTTTCAAGTGTGATTCGCTTTTGAAGAATATGCATTCCTAAGACACTAGAAGCATCAGAAATCCTTAATTCATCACTGTTTGATGATAATTTAGGACTAACAGGGACTCTAGGACTGATAGGAACTCTAGGACTGATAGCATTCATTGACTGGTCTCTAGAAGAGGAGAGCTGTGAAAGTAAAAGCTTCAACTCTTCGCTAAATCTTGAAGAATCCTTCCCAGTCCTTTGTTCAGCAAGAACACCAGACAACTGCCTTCCCCTATTGCCAACAGATAGCTTATAAGCATCACTGAGATCCAATAAGTTTGCAAATTGCTGACCATTTTCACCTGAAAGAGGGTTTATTTCTGAAGCTGTTTCAGTTCTTCTAGCTGGCTGACTTTCTGCCTTGCAGAGATCCTCACAATCCATCACATATGCCTGCCAATCTTCCACTTCTCTGGTTATACCTGTGGAATATAGCAATTAAGTATGAGAAGGTGACCAAAATATGAATTAGCATCATTCACAATAATTTGGGCTTGCTTTGTAGCCCCTACAGAATAAAATTATTCATTCTCAAATTCCATCACCCTATAAGGAGTTTGCTTCAAGTTCAAGTTCTCCCTGGCGTGTATCGCATAATTCTCAAACATGTTAAGCATTTGAATCTGTAAATGATATTTCTCGGATATCCTTAATATGTATTGGGTGCAACTCAAACGTTATTTTATTACTTGAGAAAAAGAACTGCTGTATACTAAGGCATGTGTGTCATGTTTGTATTCTATACAATTATATACTAGAAAGGAGCTTTTTTTTCTTTTCCGTTTTTATTATCCCAGTGCATCCTTTGTTTATAAAAGAAACACCAACACAATTTTGTAGAAGGAGTTTGAACTTACATCTCTCTTTTAATCCTTGAACAGGAGTTTCTGCTCCATTTGATGATGGAAGGAAATCAGCAAGAGAAATAAGCTTTCTCTCATCTGAAATTTTGACAGGATTCCCTCTCCATTTTGATGATGGATGAACAATGTTCATCGAAATAAACTTGCTTTCTTTCGATGCTTCCAATGGAGTTTCTTTGGCATATGATGATCGAGGAACTTCGTCTAGAGAAATTTGCTTTCTTCCTTTTGACGCTTTTCGAGGGCTGTCTCTGGAAATTGATGATGGAGGAAGTTTATCATGGGAAATGAACTCAGGAAGTGCAAGGGAATTAGCCTTCCAATCAGCTTGTTGCCAATTAAGCTCTTCCAAATCATGCCCAATAGGAAATGCAGATGCTGTTGCTGTAACGTTGTGGGACTGGATAACATCTGATAGCACCTTCGAGGTCAAAATTGATGGCTCAGGTGCAGAGACCTGATCAATCAGTTTCTCTGAGGCAGAATCATCGACTAATATGATAGTGCGAGGCTCTGGCTGCACGTATCCAACTGAAATATCTTTGCGAGTTGCAGCATTTGCACCACCATCATCAGAAAAAAACATGACTTCAGATTCAGTATCAGAAATGAACTTGAGTTCAGTGTAACCTACATGAGATAAAGGATCAAACCCACTACTTTTTCGACGGGTGCTTCTGATGGATGTAGATCTTTTACTTTTCTTTATGTTACTGCAATCATGTTTAATGGTACCTGACAAAGGGACATCAAGATTAGAAGCCCCGGAACCAACTGATGCAGCCCGCATCAAGTTTTGGAAATATCCTCTCGGAATCCATGGTTCATTGCAACAAGAACATAGTCTCGCAACTGAACTATGATCATCAAGTAGTGGGTCCTGATCTAAACCAAAGCTAGAATCCTCCCCCAACTTCCCAACCAACAATCTATATGTTTCAGCATTGGACTTATTGGTGGTGGCAAATGAGAAAAGGCAATTTTCACACATTCCATGGACATCGACGAGATTGTTGTGAGCGTGACAGAAAACGAGGGATGAGACCTCCAACTTATGATTGCCACAGATCAAATCCCAATAATATCTCAACTTTCTAGAGCCCAGAATATGATCCAGTCTTGAGCATAGCAAACATGGGTTTTGCAATTCCCATTGACATGCAAATCTTGTAATTAAATACGAGAAAATAGCATTGGTGAAGAGCATACACATTAGCAACCATTCCAAAACAGCAGATGCCAAAGCAGTGCTGATACTCCAGGACTTTTTCTTTGATTGAATAGATGAAACCCCACTGGCAGCCATGCTCCAGCAGGATTAAAAAATTTCAGAATGGGATATTGATTAATCGAAGGAACAGAAACTCCAACCCTCCTGAAATGTTCAACAATCCGAAGCAAGATTCAACACTGTATTAAACCTGAAGAATATTGGAGACCTGAAACTAATAAAATAAAAAGAATGTCATAGACATGTTTCCACATCAGAAGCTAGCAGACCCAATTCTATTTCATGATAAAAACTTATGATCTGATTCCGAATCCAAATCTAACTTCTTTTCTTTCTTTTGATAATTTGGGAGAAAGTTCTAAATCGATAAAAGCAAATATAAATGTGCAGCCAGAGCTTGACAAGAAAAGACAGAACTCAAAGGAAAAGACAATACCCATGCACCAGGATACGAAAAAACATGGAAAAAACCCCGGTGACGTGATAAGCCAGAGCTAACTGGTCATCATTTGAATAATGGAAAACCTCCCCATTTTCACAGTATCAACAACCACAAAACCCCATTTAGAACCCAAATTAGGAGCTTACTATTAAAAAAAAATGCATTTTAGCCAAAATTAGAAAATGAAAATGGAAGTACTAACAGATAGCCAAAGCTTAGAAGAAATAAAAGTTTTTTTATTTAAAAAAACAATTACAAAACTAGAATAGAATTAGAGGATGAATTTCAGAAATCAAGATATTTTAAAATTATTAGAAAATAATATATATTATATTTTGAAACCTTACCTAACAGTTTAAACATTTAAATTGAGATGTTTCTTTTATATAATATTAAAACCTTAATGATCAAACAGTCACGAATTCAAATTTCATCATTCTTATTTATTTAATAAAAATTAAATATAAAATAGTGTGGGTTTGAGTAAGATTCAGACTCTAAATATTTTCACTTTAGAAAATAATATAAATCATATCTTAAAATACTATCTAACAATTTAAGTATTTAAATTAAGATTTAAGTATTTAGATTAAGATAAATCTTTGGACAAAAATTAACATCCATAGCCGAAGAAAACACAGAACAAAACCCTTGTAAGGAATTCAAAACCAATATACTATTAACAAAGAAAAACATAACATTAAATTCTTGAGCGAAACCAGAAGAAGAAGAAGAAGAAGAAGAAGAAATATATAAATAAAAATGTCAAAGTTGAACAGACTAACCTGTGCAGATAAAGAATCCAAGAAACCACCAAGAATTCAGAGCCAGAGAGTCAAGTCAAAGTGACCCATCTTCACGTCCAAGACAAGAAACAAACCCCATGTAGCTGTTATCTCAGTAATTTTTTTTAAAAAAAAAAAAACAGACAGGAACGTCCAAATAGAGCGAGAGATTCAAACAGGACAAAACAAAAACAAGACAAGTTCTTGTTTTTTTATTCTCGAAGTATTTGATTATAAATACAACAGTGCACGTTGTTTTCAGACATTGACAATATTAAAATATCGAAAGAGAAGACAAGAGAGAGGATATTCAAGCAGACCAAAAGCTAAAAGTTGGCTTTGTTGATGACAGACAAGAGACCGAAACCATTGCCCTTTGAAAAAAAGACTTGAAAAAGACTACTTAAAAGATTTGAAAGAGACCACTTTTTTTTTTTTTTGGTTTATCAAATACTACTAAAATAGAACAGCAAAGATTCCCGCGAAAATTAACTGTCAAAACTGTTTTATTTAGACTTTTAGTGCTAGACATTACTAAAAAATTTACTGGTTCTCATGATGTCACGTACGTTATCCTCCAATTTATTTGATATGCATGGAGTAAAAGAAAAGTAAACAAAAACAAAAAAAAAAAGCTCCAAAGCCTCCGGAGAAGCATGTAAAAAGGTGTGCAAAGTCTAAGCATGGTTTGGCAACTTCCCTCTGTATCCATAGAACAAGAATTTACATAAGTGAACTCTGAAAATAAATTCAACTACTCAATTTTTGGATTTGTTTTTCACGATTTCAAGTGTTTTCGGGGTCACTGAAAATTTGCATATTCATTAATTTTTGAGCTCATGAAATTAATCGAGATATGTATAAATTAACCCAACATTTATATTAATAAAAAAAACTACATAAAAAGGAATAATTTATTGAACTCAACTCTCATCTCTCTCATTTAATTAGCTTGCGGCTACAAGGTACTGCCAAGGAAACTCTCTCTGCCTTCATTCTCCCCTCAGTTGTCTCTGCTTCGCTCTTACAAATTGTTTCTATTTACGGTTGAAGATGGGGAACACACATTCCATTTCCAGCCATGATTTTTTCCAATGAATCACCACAAATCCTCCATTAATTTGCAGTCATGACTGTAGCCTTTGTTAACTCCTTTCCTTAAGTCTTGTCTCCATCTCATCAAAGCTAGGATTTTGTGAGTTAATTTGTCTTCACACTCAATATTATCAGCATCTAAATGAATTTATTCTTCTAAATACATGGAGTTGGTATGGTTAAAATTGCTCAAAAAAAATTAATTTTGATTAACGTATAAACTAACTAACATTTACGATACTTTTTATTGTTGAATAAAAAAAAAAACCCTCGAGGGTTGGTTTAAGTGATAACAAGCTGACTAAATAAGATTTGAAATACTAAATATTTATTTAGTATTTCAAAGAGGATTCTTATCACTAACTTATTAGATAGAATTAATATCTATATTTGATTAGTCATACTCGTATATGTATTATCTATATTTGATTAGTTATATTTATCTACGTGTCTTAAGATTTAATCTTGAAATAAGTGTAATACAACTTCTTCCTAAATGTGGTTAACCTAAATTATATCCAATTTTTTAAAAAATAAATAAAAATTAGAAGGTTTAAAATTCACAATAGCTCAAAACACTTATTGTTCAATGATATGGTTTTTATATTGGTTAAAAAGTTTGACATGATTGTTAAGTTTGATGAAATTAAATAAAAGATAAATTTTTTTAAAATTTAAAATATATATATATATATATATATATATTTACCATATTATTAAATAGTTTTACTAACAAATATATTTTGTCGGCATAAATGATATAATTCATCGGTAATATTTTTACAAGGATACCATTACTTTTTTTGTAGAACTATAAAACTTAATATCACAAAAATCAAAACCACGTTTACCTTTATTGTTATTGAACCCTTTTTCCATCTCAACATAATATCACATCAAATGGCAGAGAATTGTTTGGTTTCTTTTTGGGTTTTTCAAATTATTTAATTATTGTAATCTTTGAATGTTTTTTTTATTGAAACCTTTTACTTTTTTTTTCATATTGATTGAGTCTTTATGCTTTTTGTTTTGTTTTGCTATTCTCACTCCATTATAACACCCTTAGTTTGTGAGTTGATGTAACACTTTACACTCCTAAATAAATGACACATGTCATTTATAAGTTTTAATTAAAACAACTCAAAAGTACAAGAATCAATTTATTTTTCATTTTTCTTTTTTGCATTATTAATCTAATCCTGAAAGTGTAAAAAAGTGTCACATATGAGACTCCATTATAGTGAAATTAAAAGGAGTTTTTTTAATTATTATAACGCTTTTAATTCATGTCATGCACGTTGTTGAATGGCGGACCTATCTCCTGAGCATGTTGAAAAGAAAGTTTTGGGTTTAATCATAAAATTATAATTATAAGGTTCAGGAGTTATCATTTAGTGTTATGGTCCCTAAGAAATCTAATGGTCTGCGAGAGTTCGGGTAATGGACTGGTTGTGCAAAAGAAAGACGCATCACTCCTAATGCACCCTACTTAAGGTAAGTTGCATTTTCGTTTGATTATTATTCTAAGCTGTGCTCTTATCTATTGGTCTTGTCGAAGATATATGGCAAATCTTCTTTCATGAGAAAGTCTCTACCTTATTAGATTATCCTAACCGTTCTAAGGTTCAAACTTATTTATTTCTTGAATATAGCTAAGACCTAGAATTCTAAATGACAAACTAATTATAATGATATTTTTTGTATTTTGGTCAAATCCTAATAAATAATTATTGACCGATTATGATATCTATTTTTGTATTTTTTAAAGCATGATAAAAAGTGGTTTTATCTTTTTATATAAGAAAATATGCATGAAAAACTTTTAGGACTTGACTGTATGCATGAAAACCAAACACATATTTTTTATAAAAAATAAAATTTTATTTTTGGAATTTTTTTTAGATTTTTTTTAAATTTCAGAGGAAATAGGCTATTCTTAATACCAGGTCCATAATTTACAATGTAAATCTACAACCCGATATTATACAAAATTATTGGAAAAACATGTGAGAGATCACAAATATTTTTAAAATGCCTTTTTGAAAAAAATGAATTTTTTTAATATTATTATATATATTATTTATTTATTTATTTATAAGTGAGCTAGACCTGGCCTAGCCATCTAAGCTTAACCCAGTCAGGTCGGGTTGGGGTGACTAACGACCTAACAAACCTCTTTTTTTTTTTAAATAAACATTGGGTTGAGCTGAAACAAGTTCAGCTTCATTGCATTGGACCGACTAACGGTCCAACCGCCTTTCTTCTTCTTCTTTTATTTTTTTTGGGCTGGACCCGGCCTAGCCATCTAAGCTGGGCTGAAACGGGCCCAGCCCAATTCCTATATGGCTGCTGGCCTAACCCAATGACCATATTAATTATTTTGCATTTTACATACATAACATGTTCTCGTTATGCATACAAATGGCTGCAATTTTTGCAGCCAAATGAGAAGAATAAGATTACCTGGCGTGGGGAATAGCTAGTTGGTGATGCTGGAAAAATCGACTTGTGGCTGGTAGTAGAAACGACGATGGAGGCATGGTGGAGGAAGAGAGGAAAGGTTGGCTGGTGAAAAACCAGGGGGGAGGGTAGGTTTTTCGTCAATTTTGAACTCAAATTTCTTCTCATCGAATGCCTGGAACCACCCCTATTTATAAAGGGTGGAAGATAGACATTTTATCTTCATTGGGGAAAAATCTTGGCTCTTGATTCAAATGAGAATGATCCTAATTGTTGGCTCGAAGGTGTCATTATAGTCTGTGAAAAATTGCTGCTAAAGGACCGGGTTTGCCACTTTTGGGCAACGCCATAGTGGCTGTAAAGGCAATCAGTCGGCGAGACCTACTCTGAGGTGTAATACAATATCAGGTCATCATAGTGGTATAGGGTTTGTCCAGTTTTGTTCAGAGATGAAGTATTAAATGTTCTTAAAAAGTAGTCACCCAAACAGGCTTTTCGGGTAAAAAAAAGAAGATAATGCTGGTAACCAGACGACTTGTAGTCTGGTTTTTTTTAATGGTCAAAACGGCTCCGTTTTGGCTTTAGGGTTTTAATTTAGGGATTTAGTTAAAGTTCAATTTAGTCTTTCAGCTTTTAATTGCTTTCAATTGCATTCTTAATTGACCTTGAACTTTTAATTTTATGCAATTTTGCCCCTACCAAACTTCAACATTAGCCCTGAATTTCAGAGCTTTTTTTTATTTTGGTCATTGATCTTGGATTTATGCAAATTAACCATCAATTTACTATTAAACTTTATTTTTTCTTCAATTTCATCATTGTTTTTAACTAAATTGAGTTCCCAGAATTCGACGCCTTTTCCATAAAGATTATTGGCTGTGAATTTCTTTAATTTAAACTCTAATTGATCCTAAACTTTGATTTTCTTGTAATTTTATCCATGATTTCAAGTAATTGACTTTGTAAAAATTAAGTTTGGTCCTCTAAAATTTCAATCTTCTCAATTAAATTCAAATTAGACCCCAAAACTTAATTTTTAACCAATTAAATCCTTAATAAAATTAATTTTACCCATTAAAAGTATAATTAAGTCCTTGTATCTAATTAAAATATTTTAATTTGATCCAAATTAATTCTTAAATATAATTAAACTTTTAATTTGGCCCATGATTAAATTAAATGAGCCTATTAAAAAAAATCTAATTATGTTTTTAGACTTAATTTTTATTCAGATCCGTTCAAAAATCATTTGATTTGACATTAAATCTCCATTGTCTCTCCAATCTTGAGTACAATATGATATGATTAGGGTCTATATTTTGTCCAAAACTTCAACCTGATTTTTCTGTATATATTTAGAACCTTTCCGAGCTAGCTTTTGCCAAATCATCGGTCTTCTTTTTATTATTGATTTTTTTTAATGTTTTACAAGGAAAAAGGTAATTTTGAAGAATAACTCAAAAAATTTTGTATTTTTGTTCATGTTTTGATTTTTTTTTTTTTTTTGCTCATGTTTTGCCACTTTGCTGTTGGGCTTGAGTTTAAACCTATATTTTCTCTTCTTGAACTTGGTTTGCAACCCTTTTATCTACTTCATTAAAGTCGGCTTTAAGCCCATATTCTCTCTTTCTCGTCGTGCTCATTAAGTCAATTGATGCCTGATGATTTATTAGAGAAAGGGATTTTATAATCATAGTTTAAATAATTTTTTGAGTAAATTATCGGTTATTCTATTTTATTCTTTCTTTAATTCTTGACATTACAATGTTGTAATATATTAGAGGAAACTGATATGATTTGAAATAATTTCGAATTTTAATTTAGTTATTCAAGCATACGATTCTATTGACACAAAAGTAACAGTTTCGATCAATCTCACTATATGTGAAAAAAATATTCTTCAATCGTGCAAGAACACTCAAGTTTTGACATAAAATATTAATTCTATAAATAGAAAAAATCATTAAAATATTATAAGAAAAATTATATCTTCCACTTAAAACTCTAAGTAATTTTCCGTTATCCTTTCTCGGGATATGAAACCTAATTAACTAATATACACATCCATTTCTAGGTTCAAAGAAATATGAAAATTATCAGGTTTTTTTTATTATAATTTCAAGTTTGCTTTTTATAATTATTAATATAATAACTATTGAAATCTTATATAATTGATAATTTTAAAATTCATGAAATTAATCAAAGCACGTATAATGTAGTCCGGACATCCATATTAATATATATATATATATATATATATATATATATATGAAAATTGATAAAAACCCGATACTAATTCATGAAAAAAGTTGTATACAACGGATCGAATTTAAGACACTTTCCAAGCCAGGGTTTATTTTCTGTTTGGTTGTTAACATTCTAGTTTTCTTGGTACATGTTTCATATCTGTATTATTAAATTATTTTGTTGTATTTTTCTCTAATCTAATAGGTTGTTTTGAATTATGTATAAATGAATAAATTTGAAAATTTATTAAATTAAAATGTTTGGATTTTAAAATTTAAATTTATTTTGTATAAAGTTTGATAATTATAATAAAGTTAGTATGTTTGATTCTCAAAACATGCATAATATATTCTTACTAATTTATTTATAAGCATAGTTAGAAATTGAAATAATAGCTTGATATTATGATTAAAATAAATATAAACAAGTATAAAAATACTAGTATAAAAATAAATAGTTTAATAAATTTTTTAAAATTTCATCTTGATTATCACATGCATTTAGAGTGTATTCGGTCGAACTGTATTTTTAAAATTTTTTAATTTTTTTAAATTAATTTTTTAATTTTTTTAAATATTTTAATATACTAATATTAAAAATAATATTAAAAATGCATCAATCTATGTTCTATTTTACTCTAACATCAAGGCACAAAGCTTGGGAGACCTAAAAATGTAAAAAACCAAATCAAAGATAGTTGACAGTCTTACTTTCTCATACAAAGCACAGCAAAATGGATACATTGCCCCCATGAAGCCGCAATTATAAAATTCCCAAGGAAAAAACATTAATTCCAAAAAACCCAAAGGAAAAAACACCCTTAAAAATTTCATTGACACAAATACCCCGTCTCTCTCTTATCATCCAGCTCTGTATTTCCCTTCTCAGCCCTTACAAACCCTACACTCCCTCTTCTGCCCTTCTCTCTATTTTCCCAATCTCGCCCTTCTCTCCTCCTTGCCCTTCTACTCTCCCTTTGTTTTATTTTTCCCGATCTCTCCCTGCTCCCTTACCCGCCTTTTTTCAAATTCTCCTTCTCTATTTTTTTTTCTCTCCGAACACATAATTACAGACAGAGAACCCTAATTTTATTTTTGGGTTCGATCTTTACTTTTACCAGTGTCTACAATTGACAAGTTCAGATTTTGATCGATTCCCACTTCATATTTTTCCATGTTTAGAATATTCAAGGTTGGTTTTTCTTTTCTGGGTTCTGATTATACTGTTTTTCTTTTGAGCTAGGGTTTTAATTGACTTTTTTTGTGATTTTATGGTTTTAGGTAGTTTTTCTTTTGAAGTAATTGCTTGGGATTATGTTTCATGTAGTTTTGAGCAAAACCCAGTTCTTGTTTTTGGATTGTTTTGCTATGTCAGGGTTGTTTTTTTCCTTGTCCTGGTACGATCTCTGTTTCAAGTGAGGGTTTTTTTCCAGTGTGTTCTTTGGTTTGTGTATTTTTAGTCTCAATTATGTTCCTGTGAGTGTTTTAACTGATGAGTATGTTTTGGTTTTTGTTTGAAGTTATTATTGTTGTTGAATAGTTGCGGAAGGGAATGTGTAAATGACGAGTGCTGCTTTCTTCTTTCACAATGGGACATGATGTCTGACTAAATTTCGAGTTTTGTTTTTATTTTATAATGTTTCTGGGTTCTTTAATTTATTTCTTGAGATAATTGAATTATTCCTTTTCTCAGAAACCTCACAAACGTGGTTTCCTGTGTGCTGTTTTGGTGCCTAGAAACTGTGGATGTAAGAAAGAGGGGACTGTAGTTTCGGGTGGTTTGTTCCTTTGGCGTGTGTGTATATGTATGATGGTCCCCGAGCATCTAATTATCTATAGGAGAAACAAAATAGTTTCCTTTTCGTATTTTGTCTGCAATTGCAATTTTCCTAGAAGGGATAAAAGGGTGACACAGTCTTTTTAAATAGCTCATTTGTTGTGTGTGTGTGTGTGTTGGGGGGGAGGGGGGGGTGTTACATATTCAAAATAGGAAGAAAGTCAAGAACAGCCAAGGGTGGATTACATTTTTTGCATGTTCTTGTGTTTGCATCTTTTTATCTGTGCTTTTGTTGTGAAGTCATGTTTTTATCAAAGCTTTGAGTATGGATGTGAAAGATCTGGAAGGACTCTTCAATTTACAGTTCTGTTTGCTCGACAGGTTTGCACTGATGCTATGGGTACCATATCAACTTGAAATTGATTTGTTCCAGGCGCTGATTTGTTGCGGCTGCTGATATATTGCGAGTGATAGATTCAATGGCTAACCATGACTTGATACTTGGGCAAAGTCACAATTTAGGGCTCAGGCAGAATCAACAGTTGGTCTTAGGCCATGATCACAATTTGGGTCTAGGCCAGAACCATGATCTGGAACTGGGGCAAACACATGAACATCATTTAGGAATGGGACATGATCATGAACTGGATTTAGGACATCATCATGACCATGAATTGGGTTTGGGACAGAGCCAGGATGATGAAGGGGAAGCTGGTCACAGTTATGGGCATGAGAATGATTTAGGTATGGATCGAAAACCTGGACAGGGAGACCATGAACTGGCTCTTGCTGCTCAGAACCATGAGTTAGCTTTATCAGAGAACAATGAATTGGTTGTTTCAGAAAACCAAGAACTTGATGACAACCTGGAACTAACTGTGGTCGAGGAGCAGGAAATGGGATTGGAACCTGCTCAGGATTTGACTATTGAGCAGTCCCAGCTCATACTATATAGTCCTGTTATTCAGGCCCGTACTCTTTCTATAGCTCCTAACTTTGAGCTGGCAGTGGGGCAAGAGTTTCCAGATGTCTTCAGCTGCCGCAGGGCATTGAGGGATACAGCGATTGCCCTTCACTTTGAAATGCAGACAATAAAATCTGACAAGACTCGTTTCACAGCTAAATGTGCAACTGAGGGATGTCCCTGGCGCATACATGCAGCAAAGCTCCCAGGTGTTCCAACTTTCACAATCAGGACCATCCATGAGTCTCATACATGTGGAGGAATTTCTCATCTTGGCCATCAACAAGCTTCAGTCCAATGGGTTGCAAACTCTGTTGAGCAACGGCTTAAGGAGAATCCTAATTACAGGCCAAAGGAGATATTAGAAGAGATTCACCGGGTACATGGTATCACTTTATCATATAAGCAAGCATGGAGAGGCAAGGAACGCATCATGGCTGCTATGCGTGGATCCTTTGAAGAAGGGTATCGCTTGCTTCCCCAGTATTGTGACCAGGTTAAACGGACAAATCCTGGGAGTATTGCATCTGTTTATGGAAACCCAACAGATAATTGCTTCCAGCATCTCTTCATATCATTTCAGGCATCGATTTATGGTTTTCTGAATGCCTGTCGGCCTCTCCTTGGCCTTGATAGAACATTTTTGAAAAGCAAGTACCTTGGTACTTTATTTCTTGCCACTGGCTTTGATGGGGATGGAGCTCTTTTTCCCTTGGCATTTGGTGTCGTTGATGAAGAGAATGATGAGAATTGGATGTGGTTTCTGTCTGAGCTTCATAACCTCCTTGAGATTAATACAGAAAACATGCCGAGGCTTACAATTTTGTCAGACAGGCAGAAGGGCATTGTAGATGGAGTGGAAGCAAATTTTCCGACTGCTTTTCATGGATTTTGCATGCGTCACTTAAGTGAAAGCTTCCGCAAAGAGTTCAATAACACAATGCTTGTCAACCTTCTATGGGAAGCTGCTCATGCTCTAACTGTGATTGAATTTGAGGCAAAAATTCTGGAAATTGAGGAGATATCACAAGATGCTGCATATTGGATACGGAGAATCCCCCCTCGGTTGTGGGCTACTGCATATTTTGAAGGCACTCGATTTGGACATTTGACAGCTAATATAGTTGAATCATTGAATACATGGATTTTGGAAGCATCCGGGCTTCCAATAATTCAGATGGTGGAATGCATTAGGAGGCAACTAATGACCTGGTTCAATGAACGCCGAGAGACCAGTATGCAGTGGACATCAATACTCGTGCCTTCTGCTGAGAGGCGTGTTGCAGAGGCATTGGAGCGTGCACGCACTTATCAGGTGCTTCGTGCTAATGAAGCTGAATTTGAAGTTATATCTCATGAAGGAACAAATATTGTGGACATTCGGAACCGCTGTTGTCTTTGTCGGGGCTGGCAGCTATATGGTTTACCTTGTGCACATGCTGTGGCAGCACTTCTCTCTTGCAGGCAGAATGTGCATCGGTTTACGGAGAGCTGTTTCACTGTTGCAACCTATCGAAAGACTTATTCACAAACCATTCATCCAATTCCCGATAAAAGTCTCTGGATTGAGTTTTCTGAGGGAGATCCAGATTCCAACAAGAATGTTGAGGTTATCATAAATCCCCCCAAATCACTAAGGCCACCCGGTCGTCCAAGAAAGAAGCGTGTACGAGCAGAAGATCGTGGCCGTGTGAAGCGAGTTGTGCATTGTAGCCGTTGCAATCAGACAGGTCATTTTAGAACAACATGTGCAGCGCCCATCTAATTTGTTACTGACTATGTTGATTTTTTCTGTATTTGGGTACACCACTCCTGTGCAAAAGTACTTTAGCTGCTGCTTTTTTTCTTTGTAGTCTGTGATAGTTGTTAGATTAAGCTTATCGCCAGCTATCATCGTATATGTATGTTTACCTCAAAAGTACAATATTGTGGGTAATTGTAGCCTTCAATATCAAGATAGCGATTCTGGTGTCATGTAATTTTTAATTTCCTCCTTATTTAGTTGAGTTAGTTATGTTTTCTAACGCTATTATGTATAGTACATTTTTCCTGAGCTTGAGCTGGCGATTATTTATCTAGCTAATGATTCTTATTTTTTATTGTATTTTGGAACTCTCATCTAAACTCTATGAAACTGTGACAGCCTTCTGGGAAGATCAATCTGAAATCTTTGTTTGAACAAGGCTTGCAAACCCCCGCACGGAAAGTGGGAAAAGAAAACAGAAATCGGTTGTTCGTACTCCTTTGGGTGGCACAAATGTGTATTTTTTCCGGTCTGATGTTTCCTTGTTAAAATTAAAATTAAAAAGAATTCTGAATCCCATCTTGATTTCCCTGTTCATGTGAATTCACATGGTTTTAGTTTCTCGGTACTGAAGTCCTCCATATCAGATACTTCATTTCTCCTCACTTTTATAGAATAGAGAAAATGCTAATAACAGAGATCGATTGTGCTGAGAGGAAATAAGAAAAACTCAGGGCGAACATGGAATTGCTAGAAAAACCTAACCAACGGTTTTAGTGAGAAATGAGGTTTCCTGAAAAAAGACAACTCAATATAACAATGTCAAGGTGAAGAACAAACACTTCAACTGTGGGATGTCCTTAGACTAGTTTATGCTTTAATCGAGATTAAGTCCCTTTATCATATGATCTTAAGAACCCACCTTCCACATCAGCTTGATGCATTTAGAGGAAATAAATTTATCAAGGAGCTCGCTCAAAGATTCAAACTCAGGAAGTCAAGGGAGGAAGAACACCTCTTTGACTGCAATGACAACCATTCGATTTTGGTATCTTAATTTAAATAGTAAATGTCTCATTGTGTCTTTAATGAATTTTTGGGATAAATTGAACAATCCCTCTAAGATAAAATGAAGTTATAGGAACCATCCAAAAGTTTGAAGATTTATCAGGAACTCCATATTATCCTCAAGATGTCCTTGATATTATTTATAAAAACAATAATTAATTTTAAAAAATAGAAAAAAGAAAACTCAAAACAAAAAAGCAAATTAAAATTATTTATGTGCTAAAAAATAATGCCTGATTTTTTTTATTCTTTCTATATTTTTTAAAATTCCTCAGTTAATTATTTTTAAAAATAAGTAATCAAAGGCATTTTGGATTAAAAAAGGATGTTTTTGTAATGTGTTTTTATTTTTAATCAAATCTTCAAACTTTTGAGTGAGTTCTGTAATTTCGAAACACTTCAAAATATAATAATTGTAATTTATCCAAATCTTTTTAAGTTATATTAAGTAATACTCTAAAAGGCGTGGGGAAACTACTGTAGCTTCCCCACGCCTTTCACTTATTAATATATTATATTATTATAATTATTATATTATATTATAAAACTGTTTTTTTTGTTTTTTTAATGAATTTTTTTATTTGATTTAGTTTGTTAATGTTAAATTTTTTTATTTAGTTATTAGATTTTCATGATACGGATCCTGAATTTGATGGGTTAACCTGATTTGACGAGTTAACCTGGATTTTTTTTTCTTTTTAATTAATTTTTTTTCGTTTAGTTTAGTTTGTTAATGTTAAATTTTTTTCTATTTAATTATCAGATTTTCATGACACGTATCCAGGGTTTGACGAGTTAACTTGATTTGATGGGTTAACCTAGTTAATTCTGGGTAAACCCGTTAATTTTTTTTCTGTTTAGTTATTAAACTTTCATGACGTGAATCCCAAGTTTTACGGGTTAATATGATTTGAAGGGTTAACCCAATTAATTCAGATTTTTTTCCTTTTTCTTCATTAGTTTTTTTTCTTTCTGTTGGTTTTTTTCTTTGTTTTTTCTTTTTAATTAATCTATTTAATTATCACACTTTTATGACACGACCTTATAGCCAGACCCATATCCAATATTCTTGAGTCCGGTGTTGCAGTCAGGCTCACTTAAACTTGGGTCATGCAAGTTTAATGTTATTATTAATATTATAAATATTATTTTTAAGTCAGACGTTATAGCCAAACTCAAGACTCTTTAGTATAACTTTGCAGAAAAACCTAATAATTTTTAATTTTAGTTTTTTTAGATATTTTTTATGTAAAAAAACCTGCGATATCGCGTGGATCATATAACTAATAACTAATAATATTTAAAGAATGAAGTTAAAATGTGCCTTAAATAAGAGAGAGAGAGAGAGACTCTTGATTATAAAGTGGGAGAGAGGAGTGTCCATTCAATTGCCTTTTATGGGCTTTGTAGGAATGGGCCTTTCTTATGATTTAACTTGATCTTGTAAGCCCACACCGTTTTGAAGGAAACCCAATCCCTACCCTTCCAACGGTAGAAAAAAATTGATAAACCACTCCTCTATATAAAACACACAAATCCCTCTCACTGTCTTCGATTTTTGCTTTCAAATTTCTCTAAAAAAAATCCTTCAAGAAAACCGCTCTCTCTCAAACAAACCCTAACTGTGTCTTAAAGCAGAGCATGAAGAGAAATATTTCTCATCCAGTTTCACTTTTAAGGTATAATAATTCGTGCTCTTGAAATCATCTTTTTATTGGTATGTTTTGTTTCTGTTCAATTTAAGGATTATTATTGTTTTTGCTTAATTTCCAGTTTTAATTAGATTTTCTTTGTTAATTTTCTTTTATCCTCTATTTTTTTTTGTCTTAAAAAAATCTGTACCAGTAACTTGCCACATGATTTTCAAAAAAAAAAAAAATTGCCCATTTTTATTTCTATATCTCCAATCTAAGTTTAATTTATTTTTTTGAACACACACACAAAAACAAATCATGGAAAGGAAAAAAAGTTAGCTTATCTTAGAGACGGAAACTGCAATTCAGGCAACGAACCATAATTACTACATTTTAATTTTTTTTTATATATATTTCTTGAATGAGTGTCTGATCCTCTGTGCTTCTCTTCTTTCATGCTTTATATTTTTTAAAAAAGACTCATGGTCATGAATTCCTAAAATCATAGGTTTAGTCTTGTTTCACTCTAATTTTCAAACTTTGTAGGTAGCTTTAGAATTCGGTAAATGGGTATGCTTTCTGTTTCTTTCATGTTTAGTGATTTTTTGAATTTGGTGAAAAATGCCTACTTGTGCAGGAACATGACAACCGCCTTCAGGTTCTTCCCCAATTTCCTATATATTTCTTTTTGAGGCATGTTGTATATATTTGGTGTAGTAATCAAATTTTCAGCTCAAGTAACAACCCATGTAATGATTCTTGTTTCAGAGTGC
>Ga0325405_1000283_pt1 | contig 48038 bp, 33 predicted proteins | sample PopdelMetagenome_21_FD_205663 | JGI IMG/M metagenome (GOLD analysis project Ga0325405, IMG submission 205663) | Populus deltoides microbial communities from Bellville, Georgia, United States - Xylem-Control-R2 | ecosystem: Host-associated > Plants > Phyllosphere > Stem > Wood/Secondary xylem...
ACTAGGAAAGAAGAAAACAGGGAAAATACCCCTTTTCTTTTGGTTTTGTACTTAATCGTGGCCTTGTTTATATTATCCACGAATAGAATATGTTTGCAATGCATTCCATGTCAAAATATCAGCAATTGACGTGAATGTGGTGGATGATGTTGTATAAGTAATTTATATGATAATTGCAAGAAAATTATATAAATTTGTTATTTTTTAATATAATCTATTTATTTGCATAACCATCTTCTTTAATTACCAATAATGTTATGTTCAAAATATAAATATATAGAAAATGTTAATAAAAAAAATCCTCTTCTTTTAAGTAATTTTATAAAGGGAAAGTTAAAAAAAATTAATTAATTCGACCAAGCAAACACTCTAAATATACCTTTTTTAAAATTACATTTTATATCCTCTCAATTAATGTTGTCTTATCAAAAAAATAAAAATATAAAATCTCGTTGTATATGAGATAGTTAGTTAACCCGGGTTAATCCAGACAGATCTAAAATGTCAATTTCTTAATATTTAGAAGAAAAAAAAGTTAAAATAATATTATCTTGAATTTTTTAAGTTAAATCAGGTTTTGATTGGGTTGACTGGGTTGCGTTTAGATCTATCATGTTGATCGAGTCACATCATATTAACTTGAACCTGATTTAATTTAAAGTTCAGGGCAAACAAGTGGTTGGTTCGGGGGTATTTAAGAAAAATTAAATTGCTTCTCATGACATAAGATCACATCTCCTAGTTTGTATTTATCTTTTAGCTTCTCATGACATAGTTTTTAGTTATTGTTAATAATTTATTTTTAATATTTATTAATGCATGTAATTATTAATTTATTTTATTAAACAAAATCATCATATTTTAAGTTTATAGCTGAATTTTCATGTTAAGAAAACATGACTATACATGTATATTTTTTATATTTAAAAATAATTTTTAATCCAACAAATAATATACCTAGTTAATTTGGCTAGTATAAAATAAATTTTGTTCAAGCGGGTCAAGTCTCAAAGCCGTAAACAATAATGAAGAAATAATTATCTAATAAGTGATCCAATAATAAGAAATTAGGATCAAAAGATTTATTTTCTTTGTGGTTTCAAGTTCAAATCATGTAATTGTTAATATGATAATTATTAGAGATTTATATGATCATTAATTTTAGAACTCATAAAATTAATTAAAATATATATAAACTGATTTAAATATTCATGTTAATAAATAAAAAAACAATAGTCAAGAAAAGAAGGCACACATATCACGCAATATTCAAGAACATAAAATCACTGCCACGGGAAAAAAGAAAAGGGGATGTGCGTACGTTGGTGGTCTTTGATTTTGTTGACTTTTTACGAGAAAAGAAAAACGAAAAAGACAAAAGAGTCCTAAAACGTATCACTTAGGTTTCCAGCTAGTAACAGATTTCCACGTACGTGGTCCCCACCAGTTGTCGTTTTCTATTTCTTTGCCGTTACAATATTGATTTGACTAAAATATTAGTATTGCAATGGACGGTTTACGATAATTTATCATCACCGTTCCATTGCACGTGTACGTTCGTGATCAATTCACATCTGTATCTTAGTGGCCGTCCACGAACCAGGTTGGATGCCTTCCCAAATTAACGCATGCCAAACCGTCCCTTACGAGGTGGCCTCCCATTATGATGTACCATCACCTCCTTTATTCATTTAACTATACATTTTTTGTGCAAAATTAATGGTGGTATCCCCAAAAAAAAATAAAAATTATATTATCCAGAAATAATTAATTATATTTTATTAGTTACTTTTTAAATCTATTATAAAGAAAGAAAACGATAAATACAAATAACAGATATGAAATAAAATATAAAACTCATCAAAAAAATAAAAATATTTCTTCTTATAATTTTTATTTTCTATTTTTATTTATTTTTTTCCTTTGAAATAGATTAAGAGATAATAACCAATAAAATATTATTAGTTATTTTTAGAATACTATAAAACCTCTTCTTGTATCCTAAAAAAAATTATATTTTTCATTTTATATTTATAAAATCTTAATATATATTTCACGAACTTTTAATTATAAATAATTTATTTGGAAAAAAACTCAAATATGCCATAATAAAATAAATATTTTTATTATGAATTTATATGAGGTTTGAGTTATAACTAATTTCATGTACTATTGTTTTCAACCATATCCATACAATAAAATCAAAATAGTTTTATTATAATTTTAAGAGGTGCAGTTTAACTGGTTATGTTATAGTCTTGTTTTCTAAAGGTCATTAGTTCGAGTTCTACAAATTTTAGAACTACTAGAAAGGCTTATATAATTATTAACTTCACGACCCGTAGATTAATAAAGGTGCACGCAAATTAATTCAGACACTCATTTTAATAAAAAAAATATAGTTTTTATTGTTATCCTTTTTAATTCAAAATTAAAAGAAGGTTTATAAAAAATATCTACTATTATTACCCTTTTTAATTCGTAATCGAAAGAAGGTTTATAAAAAAAAATCTATGTTTACATTAAAAATAAAAACATAAATGGACTATTTACAATTCAATTTAGGAGATATTTAGTCACAATATATGAAAATTAGTTTTAAAATAATTAATTTCACAGTATGTGTGTAATATATATATATTCTGTCATTAAAATCACTGCTTATAAATAAAGAAATAAAGAGAAACCTTCACCATTTGATTGGAGTCCAATTCAACGGTGCACCAACAAAGTCATCAAAGAGACGCGCACACCGCACTATATACCCCTCCGGTCACCCTCTCCTCCTTTCAAGCCACTCCTACACTTCTTTAGCTCTTTACTATCTCTAAATTCTCTCTGAGACAACTCTTAGCTTTTCTCTTTAACAATGGCCAGCTCAAACGTTCTAGCCTTGGTGGTGCTAATGGTATTGTTCTTGACCTCCACCATGGCACAATCTCCAACCTCCTCCCCAACTTCTTCTCCCACAAAATCTCCAGTGCCACCAGCCAGCACCCCAACATCTGCACCACCACCTACTGCTACTTCTCCTCCTCCAACTTCCAGCCCTCCTGTCTCTCCACCTGCACCCAAGAAGAGCCCCACCACTCCTCCTGTGGCATCTCCACCATCCCCCACAACCGTCAGTTCTCCTCCTCCAGCATCCAGCATCCCTCCTTCCAGCATCTCCAAGTCACCATCTGATGCTCCTGGTCCATCTGCTAACGATGCCGTTTTGAATAGAGTTACTGTTGGTGGGTCTTTGCTTGCTGGTCTCTTCGCTGCCGTTTTGGTGATTTAGAGTCGTTATTGAGAGTCGGTTGTCTTGTTTCGTGAAGAGTGGTGGCTTATTTTCAGTGTTTTTTTTTTCCTTTAATTGGTTCCGTTATTGTAGTTAATTTAGTCATTTCATAATTGACTAATTGTTGTTGTTGTTAATGAGTAATTGCCTATTTTCTTTTTCATTTTCCAAATTTTAATTTTTAAATAAAAAATACCATGAAAAAAAACAAGAGAGTTAATTTTCGTGAAAAAAAAAATAATCTACTGAGAATTGGAACTCGAAACTCGACGGACACGGATTCCTTGGACCGGTCCCACTATCCAAGTCTCCTTTTCTTGTCAGAATGGACCCACTTAAAACACACATGGGCCTTTTCTTGGGTTTTAAGGTAATTTATGTTAGGATAATAAAATTACTTAATTGATTAAAAAAAATTAATGGTTTAATAAAAACTCATTTATGTTTAAGTAAATATTAAAAACTTCTATTTTTATTTAAAATATATATTTTTTAATTTTAAAATCATTTTTTTTTAATGTTAATGATATTTTTGTTACCAATTATAATGTCTTCATATTTCTAAGAATAAGTTTATGATATATCAAAATGATTACTGTAATTTATCATTTATATTTTTATATGTGTCCATTTAAAGTCATTTCTATTGTATTTTAATAAATTTATTACAAAAAAATTGATAAATTTATTAAAATCTAGATAATAAGATGGGAAATAAATTAAATGGTCTCAAATTACTACCTGCAAAGTTATTTCATGTAATTATGGAGATTGGTTTATTTATTTATTCCTTTAAAACCAAACCAATGTATATTTGTAGTTGGTTGTTACTGATAGAAGGAAAAAAAATCCAAAATTAACACCTACCATGATAGAAAAGATAACACAATAAGAATTAAAATAAGAATAAAATTTTAAATTTAACTATTTTTATTAGAGAATAATATAAATTATTTCCTAAAACCTCACCGAACAACTTAAACTATTAGGTTGAAATGATTCTTTAACATGATATTAGAGCATTGATGACCAAGCGGTTATGAGTTTAAACCTCACCATTTCCATTTGTATAATAAAAATTAAGCACAAGACAGTATGAATTTGTGCAAGTTTAAAGCCCAAAAGGTTTTCACTTAAGGAGGCGTGAAACCTCACCTAACAGCTTAAACTATTAGATTAAAAATCAATGTATTACAAACAATTTTAATTACTAATATTCACTAAATATTAAATCTGTAATTCTTAGTTATCTATAAAGAAATCACAATTAAAAAGTTAGTGTACTGTGGGTTAATATTGGGTGTTTGAGAATGTGGTAACGATTATTTTTCAAATTATATTTTACTCAGAAATATATTATAATAATATTTTTTTATTTAAAAAATATTTTTAATATTAGTATATTAAAATATCTAAAAATATATATTTTTTTAAATTCAAAATGTAATCAACCTTATTTGGAACACAATACCCAAAAAAAAAAAAAAAGAGTGAAATAGCAATGGTGGACTGCCGTGGTGAAGAATCAACAAAAGCCCCGGTCAAGATTGGGCGTTGGGTTTGCTTTTCCTTTTCGATTTTCCAAAGCTAAGAGACTGATTTTCCATGACCCCATGTGCCTTGTAAGCTGGAAACGATTCTAAAGAGAAAGAATGGGTTGAGGACATGAGGTTGTCTTGTGCTTTGAATTCTAGACAAGTTGTAGCATGTTTAGGCTAATGTTCGCCCAAGAATCTCAAGTGAAACTATTAAACCCTCCAACATCTACAATAATCTACAATAATATTAGTTTCGATGCCGCGTTACGCAACTGTTCAAATAAAAAAAAAATATTTAACATAAAAAAATTTAAATTAAAAAAATTATTTGGTGTTGTTATTAAACTCGATTTAATATGTCAATTTTGAAATCTTTTAACCCGACTGCTTACTTAACTCGAATTTAAAACTATATCACAAATATATATAATCTTTTAAAAATCACAAATACTATATATATATATATAATCTTTTATTTTATATAAAATAATAAATAGTACTTAATGCATACTTAAACTTAATATAGATATTGTTTTTGATTTAGGAATTTATATAAATACACTAGATACTCAATTCATGGATACTCGTTACCATCCTTAACCCATATTGATAGCATTTTGAGACCACACTATTCTGCTGTAATTAACTTTTCTTTTTATTAAACTTTAAGATATTTTTATGTTATGTTTTGTCTATTAAAATTAAATCTATCTATTTGGTTCCCAAAGGATAAGCTACTTTACCACTCTAAAAAAACTGAGTGTAATTACTTTCTTTGTTTTTCATATAGAATGTGAAGAGGTACCCCTTTTTTTTCATTCTCTCTCTCTTTTATTTTTTTTTTGTTATTTTTTCACATTTTCATCCATTTATTTACGTGATTTTAAATTTATCTTCATAAATTATTTTAATTTATTTTTATTAGATTATTACAATCTCAAACAAACATTCTAATATTTCATTTGTGCTTGATTTTACAAGCATCTATTTTTTTAATGTAATATTCTTATTTCCAGGATCAAACAAAGTAATTATACTACTGAAATTTATGGGTAACTTTTTTTACTTTTTTTTTCGTAGACTTATTTAAGGTTTACTGAAATTTCTATCAAAATTTTGGCAAAGTCTCCCTTCTACTAGGAAAGTCTTAAGTTATATACTCATTTTATGCTAATTCCGCAATCATAACATATTCATATTCCATCGCAATCACAATCATTGCTGGTCATAAACATAATCGATCACATATTCATTCTTCCTTCTTATTTACAAAAAACATACAAAATGGTAGTCAAACATGGATAAGCAACATTAATATTACAAGCATAAAATAGTAAGAATCTTAAATCTCAATGATTAATATAAAGAGATACTAATACAATTCAAGTTATATAATTACCTAGAACAAAATATATAGGTATTTATTTAATTCCTAATTCATACAAAAGGAACTAGAAACCTAAGACATTGCTTCTAACGTGAATGCGAAGGACTTGCAATATCAAAATATAAAAATAATTATATTAAAAGTAAAAATACAGCAGAGATGAGGGAGAGTCAAAAATACATGTACCTACATATATAATTGACTACTCGATAGTACATAATCATAGTTGTCTTGGAAACCTACATTAAAAATTTTCCTTTACTACATTTAAAGCCTATCATTCCGTAACTCACTTATAGTTTTTCTTTTTTACGATTATTATCCATTATTCTTCACCAGGTACACCCATCTTACTATCATGTCCTAAATTTAGGAAGGTTACTATCGACATTAATAATTCCTATTAGTGTTATTAGTCGCCCTTACTCAGACCGACTAATCAAATCCTTAGCAATGCCGGCACCGACTTACCGGTTGGTGCCATTAATTATTTCAAACCTGAAATAGTCAATCAATTCTTTTCCACCTCACCTTTAAGATTTTTCCAGTAATGTCGATGCCAAGGTCTCTTAACATCTTTAGCTTCCTTCTTGGGAAGCTAATCAAATTATCCTGGGTTTGTCGATACCAACATCGCCTATCGGTATCATTAATTATTCTTAACCCGAATAATTAATCAAGTTCAACATTCATTATATTTCTATAAAGATCATGCCGATGTTAACAAATCTTGCTAACATCATTAGTCACCCACATTCAGGATTGACTAATCAAGTCTAGAGACGGTTGTTTTGGATTCATCATTATAGTTCATTATTCAAAATTGAAGTCCATAAGTCCACAACTAAAATTAGATTTCAATCCATGTTCGTTTCATCGTATCTTTTTTTTTTAAACTTTATTCGCAAGTGTTAAATTCCAAAATAAAATAGAATACTAGTTTCATTCTTAACTAAGAAGAATATAGCTGTGAACTTGCCACTGGTGCTCAGTTTGCACTCCCCTGCTGTTACTGTACTGCGAGATCAGATTTGTTGGAAAGCTAACATCTCCGGCTACAATTTCTATGAGAGATGTTTCCCAAATTTTATCTTTTTGAGGCCTGAATCTCCTTTAGAACGGGGGTGATGAACTTGCCCAGATTTTATCGGCGATTTCTAAGTGAGTTTTCCGCCAACCTCCCTTCTCCTTTTCTTTTATGACATTTATTTTCCATGTTTTCCTACATTTTATGATTTCTCCCATGCTGAAATCATGAGCTATACCCGTGGTTAATAATTTCATCTTTGCTTCACATAACACGCATCAAACTCGCAAAGTCCCTTACAATCAATTTTTGCCACACTTTTCCCTATTAGTGAGCTTTCCACTATTATTAAGTCATGCATCAAGGTCATATAATACACCAGAATTCCTCTTCGCTCCCCTCAATTGACTTTTGGCTGAACTTGGCTTAAGGGAAATAAAGGTTCTCTTTTTCTTGCTAGTCAATTTTTTTTTTTTTTGCTTCATTCACTCATTGTTCACATCATATACATATTATAAGTGTTCATCAACACAAATTTCAGAATTCCCTTTCCCCCCCTTTCAATACTCACATGGCCGGCCACTCAAGTCTTTGAGTTAATGATTTTTCTTTAACAATTTTGTATGTTTTTCATGTTCAGAACATCTTGTGTTAACTTTATTCTAACAATTTTTGCACTTCCTTAAATTTTCACTCAAAAACCCTAATTTATAAAATATGAAATTGGTGCATAATTCTTAATTAATTGTTAAAGTGTTTTTCACCATTAAGTCTAATGTCCATACCTTGAGAAATTCTAGAATTTCACTTCAATTTCGTTGAAGATTTTTGGCCTCTCCTATCTTGCATGCATCCAACCCTCTTTTTCTTTTTTCTCCAATTTCTTCACTTGTTTTCCTTGTTAAAGTCCTTGTTAATAAATGTCCTCTCTACTTAAAGGTCTTAGGTTTGTATAGTTCTAGGAGATTTGGTATTTTTCCCTCTCTTTTGATGAAGAAAAATCTGCACCCTCTTTTTTTTTCTATGGTGTTCAGCCGACCATGAAAAAAGAAGAAATTGGGTATTTATAGCCTTATTCTTTCTAACTACACATTGACCCCTTTTCTTTTCTTTTTTCTTTACAATTGGAGTCACCCTCCTTGTATCTTTCATATTTTTCTCATTTGATTTCTTAATTATTATATTTATTTATTTTGTATTTCATTCTATTTTATTTCATCATTCATTCATTATTTTTTTCGGGATTTTACATTTAATCATATAATTAAATAAAAAATAGTCTTAATAATATAAAGTTCTTAAACCAAATGAAGTCTATCACTCGGATTAAGCCTCGAAACATGAGTCGATCCAATATGTTATTATCTCAATATTAAAAAAAATCATCTTAATTTTTTTTTAAAAATCAAACCATGTTTTTACCTGTTATTCGGATTGTTTTCAAATCCACAGAGTAAAATGGATCATGTTGAGGCAACTTCCACGCGATTTAATTTTAAATTCAAGTTAAATAAGAAGTCAAATTAAGAGGTTTCAAGATTAACACATTAAATCAGATTTAATAATAATACTAAATATTTTTATATAAAAATTAATTTTTAATTTGAGCCGCAATATAAATCACCTTTTAAATTTTAACTAGTTCATGTTTCATATATGCAGAAGACTGATAGGAATATTAATTTCAAGACTCCAGATTAACCCTTATTTCAATCAACAATAACGTGACATTATTTTACTATAATTTCCAAAGTGTGCTTACTTGGAATCCTAGATTTTTCTTAATAAATCAAACATTAAAAAAAAAATTTGAATAGATTTTTGAGATTAACAATTAAAATGTATTTACAGTTAAAATATTATTTATTAAAAAATTAAAAATTTTTAATGTTTTTAAATTATTTTGATACGTTAATATTAAAAATAAAATTTAATATATTTATAAATAAACAAATATTTTAAAAAATAAAACAAATCATGCATTTATAATTCACATCAAAGATACAATCATGAAAAGAAGTCGTAAAAAATATTTCTTATGAACGCATTAGTTAAGAAAAACATTCTACTTCGAAGCTTATTTTCAACGTGGTGCCTTCAGCACAAATTTCTTCACTTAAATTTTAATTCAAAATAATAATAATAATAATAACGTGAAGAACAAATCCATTTGTCATCGAAATCAAACCCGGGCAAGGCACGTGTATTCTTTAAGCCTTTAACACGCTACCGGCCACGAGGCACGCACTCCACTCCCAGCAGAGACAGTAGTACTGTAGGAGTGCTAGTAGTCAAGTTCATGCAAGCGCCAGAGAATTCTAAAACCAAACAATTAGCGTTATGATCAATTTCCCAAAAAACGAACCAAAATCAAAGCATAATATCTTGATAACTTCGTATGCTCATAAAACTTCACCATGATCAACAGCAATAACCAACACCCCTCCACATGCCACCACCAACACTCCCAACACCGTCAGTCGCAGCATTTCTACCGTCACCGGAACTTCCGAAACCACCAAAACCAAAGCCTTTTTGTAGTCAGGCTTTTTTCCAACCACCGTAATAATAACCGCACGCAATCCCCAATCGAAACCCTAATTTCCCAATGTAACCCTAAACCTGACAAATCCTATACAAACCCCACGTCCGCCGTCGCTGCTAGTTTGTTTTTCCACGACCAGAACGATGCTATCGTCGCCTCCGTCTTCCTCTGGGAACGGAGGCTGGCTGGGGATCATGTGTATACTCCGGTGACGGATTTTGATGTAAATGAAGGGGACTTGAATGAGAGGATTAGAGGTTTGTTTAAATTGTATGCAGAGAAGGTGTTAGAAGGGGAGGTAGTGAAGAAATTGGAGAGAAAGATTGAAAATTTGGCCGTGGAAATTGGTAAATTTACGAGCTTTCTCAAGCGGCCGAAAGGGGTTAGGGTTTATAGTGAGAATAAGGTGAAGAAGGAGGCGTTGAGGGTGGAAATGGAGGTGGTTGTGAAGAGGGTGGAGGAGTTTAGGAAGGGAATGCGGTGTTTAATGGATTGCATTGAAGGGAAGGAGATTGGTGATTTGGGGGTTTTGAGGGTTCATGATGAGGGTAATGGGAGAAAGATGGGAATTTTTTATTATTGGAGCAGGATTCATTTTCTGATATTGAGAGAGTGTAGAAGGGTAGAAAATGGGTTGCCTATTTATGGGTTTAGGAGTGAGTTTTTGAAGATGCTGCATTCACAGCAGGTATGATGATTAGTGTCTGGATATGTTAGCTTTTATTGTATTTAAAGGAATATGCGTTGACTGTTTCTGATGTGATTTTGTGCTTCAAGCTTAGTGGTATATACTTCTTGTATTTAAAGGAGTATTATGATTTGAAATTCAACTTTAAGCTTAGTTTGTGTGCTTATGCATATTCTTGTATGATCTTTTATGAATGGTTGGTATATAGTTTTAGGAGCCGTTTTATGCAGGTGATTTTGTTTGGTGATTGTATCTTAGGGATGTTTGGCCTTTCGGTTTATCTGGAGTTTTCAAAGATTTTGAATTTTTTTTTTGCTTCAAAATAATTTTTTTTTGGTGTTTTTGGATTATTTTGATATGCTGATGTCAAAAATAATTTTTTAAAAAATAAAAAAATTTACTTTGATGTATTTTCAAGTGAAAATGCACTTTAAAAAACAACCGCAACTACTGTCGCAAACAACCTCTTATAGTCACATATAGTTTTTTACCGAAATAAATAGTTGAAAGTGCAGTTCATCTTTAATACTTTTAGCGGGTCTTGGGTTGTAAAGCTTTGAATAATTAGAAGAAAGTATCTGGAGTTATGATGTTTTTATTATTCATTTAGAAGGTTATGTGAGGCTCGGTTGATTAGGAATGTGATCATTGATATGTCTATCCAGTTGAGATGCGGATTTAATTGATTCGGAATGTATTCACTGACATGCCAGACTGGTTAAAGATAATTATGACGATAATTTACATTATAATGTGAACGGGAATGTTGTAGTTTATATATTGTTATCTAATTTGCTCATCTGGACTGTTTATCTGGCTATTAGCTTTCCAACTCTAGAAAAAGAATCAAGTACATAGAAACTTAAAATAACATTTGAATCTATACCTGCAAATGAAGACGCACCTTGACTGCCATGTCTGATGGAAACTAGAGCTGTTTTTTTAGCTGCAGTTTTCTTGGTCTTGTTTCATGTCTTTGTTGGGATTTGGAATGATAATTGAATTAGTCAATGGTTTTTTCTTTTTCTTTTTTGCTGTCTGGCTTCAGAACTTAAATTTTGTTAAAAGTTGCATTAAAATAAGTTTATTAGCATGTCTTTATAACTTGTTGGTGTTGATAGATGTTTTTTCTTTCTCTTTTGACTTCTCCTACAGGTGATGGTCTTGATTGGAGAGACAGGTTCAGGGAAGAGTACGCAGTTGGCACAATTTATTGCTGATTCAGGAGTTGCATCAAGTGGTTCAATTTTGTGCACTCAACCCCGCAAAATTGCTGCTATATCCCTGGGAAAAAGGGTCGGTGAAGAATGCAATGGATGTTATGAAGATAATTCAATTATCTGCTACCCATCTTATTCATCTTCCCAGCAGTTTGGTTCGAAGGTAATATATATGACTGATCACTGTCTACTGCAAAACCTCATGAAAGATAAAAATTTGTTTGGAGTTTCGTGCATTATTGTAGATGAGGCTCATGAAAGAAGCTTGAATACTGATCTTCTTTTGGGCTTGCTAAAAGAATTACTTCAGGAAAGGCCTGACTTACAGCTAATTATAATGTCTGCAACAGTTGATGCAAGCAAATTATCCAGTTATTTCTTTGGTTGTGGAACATTTCATGTGTTGGGGAGAAGCTTTCCTGTTGAAATCAAATATGCTCCTGCTGCATCTAGAGAGTCCCTTGACCCCTTGCCAAGCTCCAATAATGCAGCTCCATATGTTTGTGATGTTGTTAAGATGGCAACGGAAATTCATGCAGCAGAGGAGGATGGGGCAATACTTGCTTTTTTGACTTCACAGGCAGAAGTAGAATGGGCATGTGAAAAGTTTCAGTCTCCCTCTGCAATTGCGCTCCCATTACATGGGAAGCTTTTCCATGAAGAGCAATGTCGTGTTTTTCAGAATTACCCAGGAAAGAGAAAAGTTGTTTTTGCTACAAATTTAGCGGAAACATCCATAACAATTCCAGGGGTCAAGTACGTGGTTGATTCTGGTTTAGTTAAAGATAGCAGGTTTGAATCTTCATCTGGTATGAATGTGCTCAGAGTTTCCAAGATCAGCCAAAGTTCTGCAAATCAACGAGCTGGCCGTGCTGGTAGAACAGATCCTGGCAAGTGTTACCGGCTGTACTCGGTTTCTGATTATCAGTCAATGGATTTGCATCAGGAACCTGAAATTTGTAAAGTTCATCTTGGCATTGCAGTTTTGAGGATTCTTGCCTCTGGTATTAAGAATGTGCTAGAGTTTGATTTTATTGACGCTCCAAGTGTGGATGCAATCAACAAGGCAATCAGGAACCTTGTTCAGTTAGGTGCTGTTGCCTGCAAACATGATGCCTTTGAATTAACTGCTGATGGGCACTACTTGGTTAAATTGGGTATGGAGCCTCGACTTGGGAAAATTATTCTTGAAAGTCTCCGTTATGGTTTGCTCAAGGAGGGAGTTGTCCTTGCTGCAGCTATGGCAAATGCCAGTAACATTTTTTGCAGAGTGGGTACTTATGATGAGAAACTGAAGTCTGATTGCCTTAAGGTCCGGTTCTGCCATCACGATGGAGATCTCTTCACTTTGCTCTCCGTCTACAGGGAATGGGAGAGTATGCGGCAAGAGAATAGAAATAAATGGTGTTGGGAAAATAGAATCAATGCAAAAACTATGCGAAGATGCAGAGATACAGTATTGGAGTTGGAAAACTGTTTGAAAAATGAACTCAATATCATTATTCCAACTTACTGGCTTTGGGATCCTCTTGTTGCCTCCGTGCATGATGAAAACATGAAGAAGATTATACTTTCTTCACTAGCAGATAATGTAGCTATGTATTCTGGGTATGATCGCCTTGGTTATGAGGTTGTTTTAAGTGGTGAATACTTCCAACTTCACCCTTCATGTTCATTACAAGTGTATAACCAGAAGCCACATTGGGTTGTCTTTGCTGAACTCTTGTCCATATCAAGTCAATATTTGGTTTGTGTTACAGCAATTGACTTTGACAGTTTATCTACCTTCATTCATCCTTTATTTGATGTCTCAAAGATGGAATCTAGAAAACTGCAGTTGAGGGTGATAAAAGGATTTGGAGGTGTTGCTCTGAAACGGTTTTGTGGAAAGTCAAATAGTAGCTTGATAGCACTCGTTTCTCGCATGCGTGCTATTTACATGGATGAACGCATTGGAATTGAAATCAATGTGTGTGACAACGAGATTCAATTGTTTGCATCGTCCAAAGATATTGAAAAGATTTATGAATATGTCAATAATGCCTTAAGATATGAAACAAAGTGGTTAAGGAATGAATGCTTGGAGAAGTGCTTATATCATGAGGTACGGGCTGGTGCTTCCCCCCCTGTTGCACTTGTTGGAGCTGGTGCTGAAATTAAGCATCTGGAGTTGGGAAATAGATGTTTAACAGTGGATGTGCACCTTTCCAATGTGAATGTGGTAGATGACAAGGAAGTTTTGACATTCTTAGAGAAATCTGTATCTGGAATTTGTGGTTATAACAAATTCACGGGCATTGGACAGCATGGTGATGATACAGAAAGGTGGGGCAGGGTGTCATTCCTTACTCCTGAAGCAGCTAGAAAAGCTCTATATTTTAATGGATCCGAGTTATGTGGATGTGTACTTAAGTTGTCCCTGTCTCGGTCATCTGTTGGAGGTATTCGAAAGTCATCATTTGCTGCCGTAAAAGCAAAAATCAGTTGGCCACGCCGGTATAGCAAAGGGTATGCAATTGTCAGATGTGAAAGGAATGATGCCCAGTTCATTGTTGATGATTGCTTTAATGTTCTGATTGGAGGCAGGTTTGTTCAGTGTCAGACCAGCACAAGAGACATGAACTCTGTAGTTATCAGAGGACTGGATAAAGAAACTTCTGAAGCAGAAATTTTAGAAGTTCTGCACAAGACAACAAATAGGAGAATTTTGGATGTATTCCTAATCAGAGGAGATGAAGTAAATAATCATTCTGTTGATGCTTTTGAGCAAGCAATTCTCAAGGAAATTGCTCCTTTCATGCCTAGCCAGGGCCCTTTGAGCAATTACTGCCATGTTCAGGTCTTCGCCCCTGAGCCAAAGGATAGTTTCATGAAGGCTTGGATCACTTTTGATGGAAAATTACATTTGGAGGCAGCTAAAGCTCTGCAACATATGCAAGGAAAAGCACTTGCTGGTTGTTTTTCATGGCAGAAGATGCAATGCCAGCAGGTGTTCCATAGCTCTGCATCATGTTCTGCTTCTGTTTATGCATTCATTGAGAGGCAGCTGAATATTTTACTGAAAAGCTTCAAGTTTCGACCTGGTAATTCCTCTTAATCTGAAGGAGTTTGTGGTGAATTGTTTTTCTTTTTTGACTGAATGGATAAATTCTTAATGCTAGATCTATCCTGGTAAATTTTTAAATAATCATTTCTGAATTGACAATCAAATGTTCTTTGAATTAAATCTCTTTTATTATGACCTGATATCCTGTATTGAGGTAATGTGAATTGTTTTCTTGTTTTTCTTGACTGATGGCCTAATTCTTTATGGTGGACCCGTCCTGGTAATCTCTTGAAACCATCTTCTTTAAAAGCATTTTTTTTCTTTTTGGCATCAAAGGATCTTGAGTTTGACAATCAATTTTTCTGTGAATAAGTACCTTTAATTATAGCTGGTTCATTTCAGTACTGATACAGAATTTCAAGCATATGTATGGGTCAAAACCATGAGCTTCAGGCGAATAGTGAAACTACATGAATGACTTTTGGATGGATGACACTTTGGTCTTAGGAATATGGATCTTTAAGCATCTTTCGTTTGGGATGCACCAGTCCTCTTTCTTTTCCTTTTTAATTTTACTTGGTCCTGATATTGGTTTATTCTAAATGGGTTGTTTCTGTTTTATTTTTTTTACTTTCATCCCGTCGAAGCAGTATGTGCAATGTGGCTCATGCTGTGAGGCTGTGAAGATTCAGTCCAAAATAGGAGAAATTCCATTAAAGCCTGTTTATATGCTTTAAGATTGATGTAGATAGTTTAATGTTTTTTAAACTTGATTGGGATTTGAGATTCTAGTGTAACCATGATAATTTTAGGTTTTACTTTCATTTTGGTTGATTGGATACAGTGAATTTGACCTCGAGTATCGGTCTGTATTGTAGGTGATGATAGGAGGAGTTGTTATGCAGCCTAAATTATATTAATTAAGAACCAGCTTTGATTAGGGAATGCCAACTTTAGAGAGGTTGCTTTTAAGCTTGAGGTTGGAGTAGGCGGAAAAGTTACTTATAGTGTGCGTCAGACTTCAGAGTCATGGAACCTCCTTTGACCGATCACAGGGATCTAGTTTGTTTCCAGATCAGGTCCTGTTTTTTGTAGGATTCGCCATGTACCTGTGGAGTGACATGGAGGAAGAAAGAACTGATAATTTTAGAATTAATTCATAGCCTAGGTCATATTCATGTGAGCAAGCCACTGCCTATTTTTTCTACCAGCCTGGAATTCTTTGGATATATGCTTGAAGCATGGAGCACTAATTTTTACAATAAAATGTTATTTATAATTAGAAGCTTTTGCTTCAACAATGGAATCTGGCTTACCAGGATCTTTATGTATTACTCCATACAGTAACAAAATAACAAAATTGGGGTTTTCTTTTATTGAGTAGCTACTTTTTGGATGATTTAATTTGGTTTTTATATAATTTTTTTGGTTTTGTTAGGTTGTTATTATTGAAAACCCAAAAGAAAAATTCTAAATCAAACAAATGGAGAAACTGAACGCACACTCCTAGGCTTGGCAATTTATATGGACGGGAATTATGGAGCTGATCAGTCCAGTAACAACTTGTTCCTCATTTTACATTATTGTTTAACCTAACTCCATGATTTAATATGAAATGTGCCAATTGTTTATTATTTCCTGAACGTTGTTTGATAGTAATCAGGTGCTGACAAATTTGACTATGCAGGTGTGTGTTGCAATTTAGAAAGGAATGAGAATGGCTCTTATAGAGTGAAGATATCTGCTAATGCAACAAAGACAGTAGCTGAGTTGAGAAGGCCGCTGGAGCAACTGATGAATGGAAATAAGGTAAATCATTGTAGCCTCACCCCAATGGTTCTGCAGCTTCTTTTTTCCAAAGATGGCATCATGCTTATGAAGTCACTGCAGCAAGAGATGGGAACATATATTCTCTTTGATAGGCAGAACCTCACTGTTAGGATCTTTGGCCCCGAGAAGAAAGTTGCTCTTACTGAACAGAAGTTGATAGCATCTCTTCTAGCCCTCCATGATAAGGAACAAACAGATATCCGCCTTCGAGGTGGAGCAATGCCGCATGATCTTATGAAAAAGGTGGTGGAGAAGTTTGGTCCTGACTTGCATGTGCTCAAAGAGACGTTCCCTGAGGCTGAATTTATGCTTAATACAAGGCGACATGTTATTTCTTTTTCTGGAAAAAAGGATCTGAGACTCCAAGTGGAGCAGATGATTCGTGACTTTGCGCGGTCTGTTGGTGTTAATGGATCCATCAAACGATATGAAGATGACAATATTGCCTGCCCTATTTGCCTTTGTGAGGTTGAGGACTGTTACCAGCTTGAGGCTTGTGGGCATAAATTCTGCCAGTCATGCTTGGTTGAACAGTTAGAGTCAGCAATGAGAGGACGTGATGGCTTCCCTGTAGGTTGTGCTCATGAAGGTTGTGGCATGCACATTTGGCTTACAGATCTGAAGTCTCTTTTACCATGTGAAAAGTTAGAGGATCTCTTCAGGGCCTCCTTGTCAGCCTTTGTGGCATCTAGTGGTGGAACTTACAGATTTTGCCCATCTCCTGATTGCCCTTCAGTATATCGCGTAGCAAGCGGGATGGTTGGTGATCTATTTGTTTGTGGAGCATGCTATGCCGAGACATGTACAAGGTGCCATGTGGAGTATCATCCATTCGTATCATGTGAAAAATACAAGGAGCTCAAGGAGGATCCTGACATGTCCTTGAAGGAATGGTGCAAGGGAAAAGAGCATGTTAGAAACTGCCCAGTATGTGGATACACAATTGAGAAGGTAGATGGCTGCAACCACATTGAGTGCAGATGTGGGAAACACATCTGCTGGGTCTGCTTGGAGTTCTTTATGAGTGGTGATGACTGCTATGCGCACTTGAGGTCTGTACATCCTGCTACATTATAAAACCTGTACTGACTACATTGTAAGTTATTTGTATATAAAAGTATATGATATCCACACATGTATAATTTAGAAATATTACATGCGTATCAGTTGTTCCGTGCCTCATGTTTTTCATACTTGCATTAGCCTTCTTTCCTACGAATCTAGCACATTACTGTTTCTAATTTTGAGGTCTTCAAAACTCGTTTTTGCTGCTCAAGATTTGGTTTCTCTTTTTGTAAAATGAAAAAATAGAACCACTGAAGTGAGCCCCCCCCCCCCCCCCCCCTTTTTTCTTTCTTTCTTTCTAATTGTCGATTACCGACTGGAAAATTGTCAACTGAAACTTTTGTATCCCTTGTTGATAAATCCAATTTCACACTGATACTGCAGTATATTTGTTTGTCTTGTGGCTGAAAACAATCAGAGTGACCTCCTTCTCGACCACAATCCATGAATCTTCTGTAGGCTGTGTACCTAGAGGAAAAAATATCTATGAATATACTATCCTCGTCATTTTGAATAGATTATCTTTGTTTCTTGCTTTGTTTCAAATTTATTGGGTTTGATTTTATAGTTAGCTGCAGTTGTTTACAAGTTTAGTGAATTCTTTTTGATTTTATAGTTAGAATCAGTTTCTCAGAAGTTTAGTCACAATTCTATTGCTATTTGCTTTGTTCAGGCACCTTTGTTTTATAATGAAATTAACATTATCTCTGATAAGCATTCTCAAATATGAATGATTGCATAATTACAGAGAACTGGAGGAGGTCCGTATAGATTCATTTCTTAATGCAAAGAAACATATGCTTTTGCTTGTGTTACTAGTGGCAACTGATAATCTCTCCCTTTTTACTTTCCTCGAGAGTTTTGCTGCACAATCGTTTCTATTACAGGGTCAACCATTATCTTCAAGTCATCAGTGTCATGCTTCACAGCATCCACCTGCATGTTTTATCTAGAAAAAGAAAAAAAGATTAACATTTGTTCAACAAATGCATGCATGCTTTCAAGTTTTGTTCTTCCAGTTTCTTTGAACTTTATGCTATTAATGGCAGTTGAAATCTCTTGTGGCAACTCACCTTGTGAATAAAGTCTTGAGTTAGTTTAGCATCATGTGCAGTTGCTTTCGTAATGTGTTCTATCAACAAAGCTGTTTCCTTCAGTTTTCCGTTTTCAGGCAGCACTTCTGCCACCTCTTCTGATACCTTCTCCGCCACTGTTGCCACCTTTTCTATCTCCTCAGCTACATGTTCAACCTCGTCTACAATAATTTCCGCCTCTCCTAAAATAAAATTCTCCCAAGTTGATAAAGAAGACTTGGTAAATTAATGAGCATACATTAGGAACTCACGTACCTTCTATCCTTTTCAGCTCCTCCCTTTTTTGCTTCCAAAAAGGCAGGAGGATGGACAGTATAGATCCCAAGATCCATTTTGCCCTGCATGGAGTGACGTTTCTTGCAATGTTATTCCTCAAATAATAATTCCTCAATTCATGTGGTGGAAGCTTGTGGCTTAAAATCCCAAGTGCAAAGCGAATTCATACCAAGTGGGGAAGTTGCTTCCAGGAGGATTTGGAACTGGTGGTACAACCTTGTCGCTCTTCGTCCTAGATCATAAACAGAAAAAAATTGCATCAATATTTTGTTAGATAAATAAAATCAAGCTATTGAAATAAATAAAAAATTTGAAAGACGACAAAACAATGAACTTCAAAAAGGATAACAACATGTTGAAATGAGATCGTCTCCATTTATTGCTATTGGCAACGATTAACTGTAATCCTTGGTGCATCGATAAACCTCGTCCGATCTTGGACACTGTAGAACCAGACCCGCGGCTGTGAGAAACATTGCCGGAGCTGGCTCTGTAACGATGAATTAGTTCCAGAAAACTTCGTACATTGTAAGAAGGCCAAGAACCTTTAGCAGACATAGTGAAATTATAATATTTGAAACGTTCAAAAACCCTTCATTATAAGCTGCATAAAGGGCAGATTGTGTGCTGTATTTAGGCAGGTGATTGATGCATTTTTCATGTGAGGATCCTTGCAGGATAAAGATCTTAAATTTGCAAAAGATAGAATACGAGCACGCCAAGTAATGATGTGTATTTGGTCACTTCAAGCTATTTTTTTACATCTAACAAAAGGCTTAGAGTGTGCCGTTCTCCCGACTGTTCCTTGCAAGCAAGAACTTGTTATTACTCATTCAAGCCTTTTTTCCTTTGGGCTTTCGCGAACTTTTCTTACCTTTTTTGTGTTGAATTTCCATGTGACGGAGAAGAGAGAAAATGACAATCCTGAATCTTAGACTCTCGTAATTTTCTTTTGAAGTAGGGAAAATCCAAGAACCTAATCCATATTGTGGTCCTGCATAAATTAAAGGCATTTGCAAATCGTGTTCTCCACGTCATTAAGAAACTGCTTGCCCATGAAGTTTGGACTTTTAAACAATCTCAAGAAGTAAAAAGAAATAAAAAAAAATTAAGGAAGTTAGGTTTGATACTGCATAATACAATTAAAATAATAAAAAAGAATAGATTTAACATAAATATAAAGAAACTATATATAAGCTAAACAAAGAAAATTAAAAAGAAAATGTAAAGACTATTTTACCCTTAATAAATAATAAGACAAAATAACCCTATCTTTCTTAACATCTCTCCTAAAACTCACGATGCGATAACTATAAGCATTGAGAGTTTGCCAACTAGAAAATAAAAGTAGGAAATAGAATGCCACTTGGTAAAGAAATCTGCAATCTGCAAAGAAAAAGGAACAAAGGGCAAAGTAATGGTGTCATGCTTGAGATCATGACGAGTAAGATGACAATCGATCTCAATGTGCTTATTTCGTTCATGAAAAACCGTGTTGTGAGCAATCTGAATAAAACTCTGGTTGTCACAATACATAAGAGTGAGATCAGAAAAAGAAACTCCTATATATGCAAGTAACCAATGTAATCAAATAATCTCTTTTGAAACAATAGATTGTTTCTTGCTCTTTTAAGAAATAAAAAATCACTCAAAAAGATACAGAAACCAGTAACAAACTTGCGATATGTAAGATCACTGTCATGATCAACATCAAAATATGCACGCAACTCCAAGAAAGATGTGGATGGAAGTAAAAGACTCTAAAAGACTATACCCCAAAGATATCATAAAATACAAAAAACAACTGCATAATAAACAGTAGTAGGAGAAGCAACAAACAAACTAACAACATGAACAAGATAGGCAATATTTGGACGAATAATATTGAGATATACCAAGCTCCCAACAATAATACAATATAAAGTAGGATCTGGCAAAACTAAACCATCTAAAGAAGAATACTTTGTGTTAACCTCAATGAGAGTATCTATAGTCTTATTATCAGTAAGTCTAGCCTGCTCAATAATATCTGCAACATATTTGACTAAGAAAGAAGATAATCTCTAGGTGAGTAGGCAATCTCTATACCCAATAAATATTGTAGATAACCAAAATCCTTCATTTCAAACTGTCTAGCTAACTTTGTCTTTAAAAATAAAATATCATCAATATCATCACCAGTAATAATCATGTTATTAATATATAAAGATATAATGATACGACTTGAATCAATGCACTTCACAAAAAGAGTAGAATCATGACTACTAGAAACAAATCAAAAGGAAGAGATCATAACAAAAAATTTCTCAAACCAAACATGAGGTGCTTGTTTGAGACCATATAATGCTTTTTTAAGCTTGAAAACATACTTAGAATCATATGAACACTAGGAGAGGGCGCCATATAAACTTTTTCTTGAAGATCTCCATTCAAGAAGACATTTTTAACATCAAGTTAAGAGATATGCCACTAACAAACCGAAGTTACTACATTAAGAGTACGAATAGTTGTCATTTTTACAATAGGAGAAAACATCTCCTCATAATTCATACCATACTGTTGAGAATATTCTTTTTGTAAATGACCTAGCTTTGTATCGTTCAATAGATCCATCAGAATTAGTTTTGATCTTATACACCTAACGACAACCAACAACACTTTTACTAGAAGGTAGAGGAATCAAATCCTAAGTATTTGTCTTATGCAAAGTTGAAAGTTCTTCATCCATAACTTGCTGCAAAAAAGGATCAAGAATTGTCTATTTATAAGAAGAGAGCTTAAAGAGACAATGAATAAAAGCTAAAAAGAAAGTAAAAGATAAAGAATACAAGAATAGGTAAAATCTAGTAACCTTGCAGACTTATAAATGTGTATGGATTGATGTAGAGGTGGATTCACAATCTCAAATGAAGCTTAAAAGGACCATAGAAAAAAGGGGAGCTTTAGATGTACTGGAGAGTAAAATGTTAGTATCTGTAGAATGATCAGTAGGAATTAGTCGAGTAACATAAGAAGAGGGATTTGAAGTATTAGGAACCTAAAATAGTAAACTATCAGAATCCTAAAAAAAAAAGATCTATATAAATAAGATTAGATCTAGTCAAGCTATGAGCAATGGATGAAATAGAAAATAAAGGTATATGCTCGAGAAAGATAACATGATGAGACATATAAAGTTTATGAGTTATTAGATCAAAACAACGATACCTTTTTTGACATTCACCATAACCAATAGATACACAAATAGCAGGTCGAGATAACAACTTGCTGTGTTCTATATGAGGATGAAAAATAAAACAAGTACAACCAAGCATTTTAAAGAAAGAATAATCAGGGGCATACCCATACAACTTTTCAAAAGGAGAAATACCTAAAATATAAGAAGATAGAATTGTATTAATCAATCCTACAACAGTAAGAACAACTTCACCATAAAACACACCAGGAACAAAAGCAGATAACAAGAGAGAATAAATAATTTCAACAATATACCTATGTTTTCTTTCAACAATACCATTTTGCTCAGAAGTATCTATACATGAATTTTGGTGAATAGTTTCATCTAGACCAAATAACTCACAAAACTTATTAGAGGTGTATTCTCCCACCCAAATCACACCTAAAAAATTTAGTAACAACAAAATATTGAGTTTCGACAAGAACATGAAAGGTTGTATGTATCTCAAAGAATTCAAAACGATGTTTCATTAAATAAATCTAACAATAATGAGTATGATAATCAATAAAAGAAACATAATATCGAGACTCTTCTTTTGTGGCAATAGAAGAAAGTCCCCACACATTAGAATGAATCAAATCAAATGGAGAAGAAGAAACATAAATACTTCGATTAAAAGGTAAAGCGGAAAATTTTGTTAGTTTGCATCCACAACAATAAGAAATACAACAAGTTTGTAAATTTCTAAAGCTTTTAAAGATGCCAAAAATCTTAAACGACAAGATGAAACATGATATGAGAATACCATAAATAAAAACTAGAAGGGCTAAAAAAAAAAAAACAAATCTACACTAGTAGTGGTAACAATTGGTACATTAGGCAGCAACAACAACTAACACTTTTAACTCGTCCAAAATATATAGTCTCTCTTCCTACGATTTGTCCCAATTAGCTTTTGAGACTGCATATCTTATATACACAACAAAAAAAAAAGAGAAAAATATGACTAAATAATTACTAGAATCACATAACTGACTAATAGAAGCAAGATTCAATGTGAGGTTTAGAATAAAATACACATTAGAAAGAGACAATTAGGGTGTGCAACAGAACTAACACCTGTTAAAGGCACATTAGTGCCATCAATAGTTATGACAGGAATAGAAGATGAAGGAGACACAAAAGTAAAAGATGAAGAATCTAGAGACATATGATGTGAATCATCAGAATTTAAAACTCATTCAGAATCTGACATATTTGAACTATGAGGAAATTGACCTATGAAAAAAAAAGACATAGCTTGTGGCTGTAAGGAGAGAAATTTCTGAATTTATTCAGTCAAAGTATTAGGATTGGTGAAAGGACCTGATAAAACTATTGTTGCAGTATTAAATTGTGGTGGTTTTGTAACCATGAAGTGGTTTAAGAGCATTAGATTATGACTAATTACTAGGCTTCTAAGCTTGAGATTGCTACTACGATTGATTCTGTTATCTCAACTTAGAACACTGAGCCTTCCAATGACTTTTCTGTTTACAGAAACTGCACTCGTCAAAGGCAACCCTTGTGTAATGTTTATTCTGATTATTAGAGAGTGGTTTAAAAGGTACTAATAGCATATAATAATTAAAAATAAAAATAATACCCTTTTCAGAATAAGACTGAAGATGTATTTCTTCAACTAATAACTTATTAACAACTTATTCAATAAAAGAAAGTGGAGAACGATGCAAAATTAAACCTTTTAATCCTTCAAAATCATTACGAAGTGCCATTAAAAATTATACCAATCATTGCTGTTATCTACAAGAAATATAGGCAACACATGCCTTTAATTTTATAGATTTTATAAGAGCTAATTGATCTCAAAGATATGTCATAGCAGAATAAAACTCCTGAATACTCATATTTTTCTGGTGAAGAGCTCGTATGTCATTCTTTAATCGATATTACTTTATAAAATTTGATTGAGTGAATAACCTTTATAAATGATCTCATACTTTGTCAACTGTGTATCTATGAAATGTTCAACAAAATTATTAATACAAGTAATAATTCTTGCATTGTTTGCTTCCTAGACATCTATCAAAGCAGCATAACCCTCATCAATATTCCTAGGTTTCACAAAAGTTTCACTAACATAACCCCACATTTTTTTACCTTTAAAATTATTTCTCATCACATAACTCTAATATGAATAATTATTTCCATCCAACCTCACACTCACAGACTGAAGTGAATCGCCTCTTTCAATAGCTATAATCAACAAACAAAGAAAACCAGAACGCAAAAGAAAGGAAAACAAAATGCCAGATTGCAAAAACAAAAGAAAACAAAATACCAGATCTATAAAAGTTGTGTTTAAGGTTATGTCTCGTCCCATAAAACCTAACTCTGATACCATGTTAAACAATCTAAAAAAATAAAAAGAAATACAAAAATAAAAAAGAAGGATGTTAGGGTTTCATTGATACTGCATAATGCAATTAAAATAATCAAAAGGAATAGATTTAACCTAAATACAAAGAGATTGTATATAGGCTAAACAAAGAAAACTAAAACAAAAAAGTAAAGACTATTTAACCCTTGATAAACAATACGGCAAAATAACCCTATATTTCTTAATATGGACAAGTAATCTATAAAGGATGGATAAACACTCCTTATTATGTTCTTGAGATGTTAAATGTCTTCATGTAGTTTTCACTTAGCTTACAAAGAACTTTCCACAAGAATCAACCTCTCATTTTCTCCATCTTGTAAGAAATGTCATGGTATTGAATAGACATCATCCTATGATCCATTTCTCATCAATGACACTATATGTCACATTACAATCCCTTAGACTCGATCATGCATGCCTCCACCATGAATCCTTATGAACAACCCTTTACGGCACAAGAATTTATTTTAAGAAAATCATATATAGAGAGAAAGGATATACAGTTACTTGTTAATCTTGAAGGTTAAATATGTGGATTCTACTAAAACTGAGAGTATGAGATTTTCTTTTGTTTTTCTAATTCAAACTCTATTTATAGGCCACATAAATTCCCAAAAACATAAACTATAAATACCTAATTGATTTGGCACCTTATTGAAACTTTATTTTGACTATTAAAAACTTTAAAGTACTAAAAACATGAGAAGGGTGTTTGACATTGAACATCGAATCATAAGCATATGCCATAACTTTATCCTTCAAAGTGCTCATTGTTTCTCCACTGAAAAGTGATGAAGTCTAAAAAATCCAATTAGCCTAGTAATAGGGCTCCCGGGTTGGATAATTAATTATTCAATTGGTCCTAACAATCTCATCCATTCTCCCTAGCTAAGGTAATTGATACTTTATACTTGGTACTTGGTAAGCCAATGTGACTTGTGACTAGTATTTACAAAAGGTCCTCTTTGATGAAGGTGAGAACTCTCTGATGCTTAAATAAGTATATTTTTATAGAGAAAAAAAATATAAGAATATTCTAGAGAGAAATGCTCTGAAAATATATATGCCATAGAGAATGAAAATTATGAACCATTGTTTTAAGGGTCTCATGGTGTATTTATAGTCCATGAGTCTTATCCTTTTGTGAAAATAAGGGTCTGTAATGTAATTATCCTAATAGCATTTAATGAGGGATAAATATCCCTTACATCTGTATTAATGTTTGATGGGAATATGGTGGCTCTTTGGAGGATTTTTATACATCTAAAAGGTGTAATCTTACCCTATTAGCATTTAATAAGAGATAAATATCACTTACATCTATACTAATGTTAGATGAGAATATGGTGGGTCCTTGAAAGACTTTTATACACCTAAAAGGTGTAAGCAAATTAGGGTCCAACACGTCAAATGTAGCTAAGCTCATGGAGACTGAGTTTTTCCCCGAGGTTAGACCCAAAGGAGGTTGGTCATTCCCTTGAGCGTGCCAAGGGAGAATGGTCATTTCCTTGGACTTGGTTAACTGCCAAGTCCAAATACCTTGGGTCTGACATGTTTGCTAGTCCTACATTGTCTTCGACTTGGTTGCCTGCCAAGTCCAAGTGTTTTGGGTTTGACAAAAAATATCAGATCCACACCCACATTATCTTATTTCTTTGGACGTGCCAAGAGAAGATGATTATTTTCTTGGTCGTTCGAAGGGAGGATGCTCATTTTCATTGTCTTGCCAGGGGCTTGACTTATTACCAAGCCTAGCTTGCCCGAGACTTGGCACACTATCAAGCCCAAAAGCGAATGGGTTTTGGTTGGCACCAAACCCAGCATCCCGAGGCTTGGCACAATGCCAAGCCCCCACTCGGGACATGCTCATTCTCTTGCGCATGTTCAGGAGAGACCATCAAGGTTTTTTAGACCCATTAAAAATAGATTTATAAAAAAGAATTCTTTTTTTTGTGACAATCCGACTTATAACAATATCCAGGGACTGGAGTGCCGAGCCTCAACACATCTGTTGCTGGATAAAGAGCTCCCGCTTGAAAACTAGAACAGATCATTTCATGCATCCTCGCTCGGCAAACTGTAGCCCACGCTTCGAGGAAGGACCCAATAGCGTGCCCATCAGCTACCCAATGCGATACGCATAAACCAATGACCAATCCACCAAAGTTAAACCTGTTAATTATTGGAGACAAGCAAGCCCCACCATGTGCAAGTGGGATTACCTAATCTCCCACTTAGCACATGGTGGAGGACTCCCCCTCACTCCCATTAATTGTATATTAATGTGCCCCCCCTGTGAAGTTTTTTGGTAAGGTGTATGAAGAACATAGAGAGCAGCGTGAGAAACACAGAGAGAAGAGAGAACAGAGAAGAATAGAGAGAGCTTGAGAGAGTAGAGTTGAGTTGAGAGAGTTTTATCTCCTCCTCCTTTGTTTGTATTGTTTGTAAGCTTCATTAATACAAACCCGTAGCTCCGTGGAGTAGGCAAGTTGCCGAACCACGTAAATTGTGTGTGATTGAGTTCTGGAAATAGCCCAACAAAACCTGTTGATCTGATCAGCTAATACTATAGGACTAAAGATCATTTCATCCCAAATGGAACAAAATTATTCAACAGCTTAACATCAATCTCTCTCCCTGGAGAAGTTGAGCTAGTTGGCCACTCACTTTAGCTTCGAAGAATAACACCTCTTCATCGTTACAATCAACCAAGTTTCTGTCTTCAGTATATCTTCCTGCTCGCATAATAGCAAGTTAGTATCTCTGATAGTGATTTTTCTAACAGGTCAAATCTGTCATCACTTTCAGATATCATTGCTTCGCTGTAAAGAGCAGAACAATGGAGAATCATAGGTGCATAAACCGGAGGAGCAAGTTGATCAATGAATGATAACTTCACGTTCGTAAGGTGATCTAGGGTTTGAATGGATGGTTTTATGAACTTCTGTGACAGGATCTTGACCTCCATCTTGTAACCTGCTACCTGAACAGCGCTGGGAAATTAATCAAGTGTTGTTTCAGAGATTTCCTATGAAAAATACAAAAAAAAAAAAAATACTGGGATTTGTATCAACCATAAACATTGATCCTTGCTAACATGTTAGGACAATAAAACATACCTTAATCTTTGATTGAACTTATTCTGTACGTACAGCCTCGCTACTTGTATAGGATATAATTCGGATCAAGATGAATCTTCAAATGATAAAACAACTATGCTGACATTTTTATTTTATTCTTTTTTAGTTTTTCTTTATGGATTTTATTGCTAGCTAGCTGTATCCTCGCTAAAATTAAGTCTGTGTTTCTGGCAACTATGTTTCCACACTTTGACTGGCTTTTGTTTCAGAAAATTATTTAACTTACTACAAACGAAAGAAAACCCTAATACAAAGTAATAATTGTTATACGTCTTTTGTGATTATGTGTGAATAAGTTTTTCAAAATTATTTTTATTTCAAAATATATTAAAAAAAATTTCTTATTTATTTTTAATATCAGTATATCAAAACTATATAAAAAACACTAAAAATTATTAATATAATATTTTTCAAATCAAACCTACTCAAATATAATTTTCTGAATATCTATCCTTAAAGAAAAAAAACATGGATTTATAAATTACAAAAATCATACGGATATAAGTTACCAAAGAAGGCTCAAATTATATAATGTGCTATAATGCAGAACTTTTTATCCTTCTATGAAAACAAAATATTAAAAATTATGTTTGTTAAAAATTAATTTTTAAGAGCAAAAGATAATTTTTATAAGAATAAGTTAAATTATGTTTGTTAAAAATTAATTTTTAAGAGCAAAAGATAATTTTTATAAGAATAAGTTAAAGATGTATTAATTTCTACTTTAAAAAGTATAGATAAAAAGTCTCAGGTAAAAAATTGTTTATTTTATTTAAAAGAAAAAAATAATTTAAAATGAACTAACTAACATCAATTTATATATATATATATATATATATATATAGTAATTAATTAATATTTAATTATATAGTTAATAATTTTAAATATTTTCGAATTAACTAATCTGAATTAAAAAATAAAGCTGGCATACTATCGGGTCTTGGAGCCTTTGTGAAACGCTTTTGAGCTAGAGCTATAATCACTTCCTCCTTCCGAGTAAGAACAGAATCCATTTCTTCCACAACTCTATCTGCAGCAATATGAATTACTTTCTCCATGCTAGATTGGCTCTCTATGGTGTAAAGCTTATGATGAAACCTTGTCAAGACTCTACAAATCTCCTCCTAGTTAATCTCGATCCATCTCCCTTGATCATCCTGAATTTTCTCAATCCTTTTTTTTTTCATGTGGCAAGAGATTCTACAGCGTTGGCACCCCATGAGTTCCTCTCTTTGCAGGAGTTCTGTCTCTTCACCATCCAAGACTTTGAATTGCTTACTCTGTTTAGTCCCTTAACTAGAGTTTTGCTAGCAACATTCTGTGTTTTTTTCTTCTTTTTTACGAATTAACGCTCCCAAATGCTAGAATTTCGTAAGCCTCAGGGATCATTGCATCACACCCTTCGTCTTTTGTCCACATTTGCTCAAACCTGAAGGGTTTATCTGATCCTGAAAATTCATGACAAGGAGGGTGATGAACAGGCAGTATGGGCCAATGACCTGAGAAGTGAGGAGGTAAAGTTTCCACTGCAGCAAAAGGAGGAGGACTTCCCCAACTTTCTGAAACCCATTCCGTGTCTAGTTTTTTCACCATCAGTAGCTTTCATTTACGTCTCCACGAGAAAGACCAAGTTGGGGGACTTAGTTTTGCACAATTTTCCCAGCAAATCAATTGTCCACTGGTTCCCAAGCCGGAGACAATTCCAGCTACGACAACTCCCTGCTGTCGGCAAGGTTGATTATCAACCAACGCTGTTGCAGTGCTATGAAACTACCATCCCTTTGCCTTTTTCTCTGTAGATGTAACACCCACCTCCATATCAGCAGGATCATCCAGAGAGAGCTTCCTCTTTTTATAAGCAAGGGTCAACTTTGATGAAGAATTTCTGTTACGATTTAGAGCCTTCTTGTTCTTGTTCTTGGGGTTTTAGTTTTGGGAGATTGTGGGGCTTAGGGTGGTCTGGATTTTGAGTCCAAAGTTTTGGGTTGGGTTTAGATTACATGGGCTTGATCATAGACTTCTTCAAGACATCCTTTCTTCACCAATTCATTAATGGCAGCTTCAACCTCAGTAGTATTATCTTCCTCCTCATGATTCTCCCCCACAAAATCAGCTTGATGAATCCCAACGTTATTATGATTCGATTGTGTTTTTTTTTTTTTTTCAAATTAGTTTTAAATTAATATATTTTTAATGTTTTTATTATTATTTTAATATACTAACATCAAAAATAAAAAAATATATTAAAAAAAATCACTTTAAAAAAATAATATCTATTATGTTTTCAAACATCCCTGTAACTTAGTTTGTCTCAGTGGTTAGGTCGGTGGCACATTTACTTTAAGAACTTCAAAAATTAGTTGGTTATAAAAAACATTTATAAAGTCAAATTGTAATAAAAACTTGAATTTAAAAAAGCAAAAATTTATATCCTTTTCTTAACATTTTGTTTTTCAAAAGGTAACTAGAAAATTTATTATTACCGAACTTAATTTAGTGTTTGTTTGGTAATATGTTATTATTTTTTAAATTATTTTTATTTATAAAAATATTAAATTGATATATATATATATATATATATATATATATAATGATTTTAACATTTGGATATAAAAAAATTATATAAATAAAAATTATTTTAATATATTTTTAATTAAAATATATTTCTTAAAGTAGCGTTACTAAACACATTTTTAGAAACCGTTTAGGAATGCTGTGCAAACCGCGTTTTCAAAAAATTCAAATATTTATTTTGTTAAAATTTAATATGTTTTGGATCGTTTTAATGTGCTGTTGTTAAAAATAATTTTTAAAAAATAAAAAAATTTATTGACATATATTTTAATATAAAAAATTATTTGAAAAACAACCGCAACCACACCGAGAAACATTATTAAATTAATATAGCTTAAGAGCAATTCAAAGGACGTGGAACATCAAGTAGGGCTTTGGATATGGTCGAACATTTCCAGTTTAGATTCCCATCAAAAGCTCTACTTGAGTGGTTAACATTTCCAGTTTAGATTCCCATCAAAAGCTCTACTTGAGTGGTTCGTTATCTAACGAATCATCATCTCTTCGGGTGTTCTTTGGGGCGTCTTTTCAATTTTATTTTTCTTACTTAAGTACATTGACTTTTAAATATGATCCAATTAAGTACATATCTTGATTATTTTTCTCAATCAAGTACATTTTCATCTTTGATTTTTTCTTTAAGGACTAGTTTGCATAACTTTGGTTACTTTAGTACTGAGTTGTAAGTTTGAGAAAAGAAAAGTCGGTGAGTTATGACTATAAACTTAGCTAATATGCCCAATTGAATCATATTTTAAGACTTGACTATAAAGTTTGATTAATCAATTTTTTTAAAAAAGAAAATTCATGACGTGGAAGCGTTCTTATGCCAGCCCATAAGATAGAGGTGAGTTTATCAAAAAAAAATATTAATTTTTTAAAAAATATTAAATTAATGTTTTTTTAATAATTTTAATATAATAATATTAAAAAAATAAAACAAATTATACTATACGTATAAAGAAAGGTAAACTAAGAATAGTCAAGAGAAAGGAAAACCCGAAAACTCTATTCTCCACTTCGCTACTTTGTCAAATCAAGGCAGCTGCAAGGAACATTCAACTTGTCCCTCGTAGCTTTCATCCTCTCTCTTCCAAGCCGAACCCCTTCCGTCTTTTGACTGTGTATCTTCCCTTCATGTTCTTCTGTCTTCATCAAACTCAAAATTCTATCTCCTCCTGATCTTTAATGGGTCCGCAGTACAGAAAGTTGTTGTTGTTCGACTCTAGTGATGATTGTAAACAGATCTGTGAGACAGCAGATGATCCGGGCGAATGCACTGATAATTGCATCGTTGGCTTCGACGCTTATCAGAGCTTTAGAGAATGTTTAAGATCCTGTAATGGAACAACTATGGACGATTGTGACGATTGCTTTGATTGCTTGGATGCACCCACCTCCTCACAACACCACAAACTTGGCAAGATTGCGTTAGCAATGATTGTGCTATCGGCTATAGCTTTTGTCCTTGCTTGTTGTGTTATCTATGTTAAGTTCATTAGACAAAGAAGAAGGAGATCATCTTCACAGCAAGAAGATGATGAAGAAGAACAAAGGATTGAGACCCGTGATCAGCTTGTGGATCAAGATCAAGGTCCTGTAGTTGACCATCCGATATGGTACATCAGGACAGTAGGGTTACACCCATCTGTTATTAGTTCTATCACAGTTTGCAAGTATAAAAGTGGTGATGGTCTTGTTGAAGGAACTGAATGTTCTGTTTGCTTGAATGAGTTTCAAGATGATGAGACTCTTAGGTTGTTGCCGAAGTGCAGCCATGCTTTTCACATCCCATGTATTGATACCTGGCTTAGATCGCATACTAATTGCCCTTTGTGTCGTGCTCCTATAGTCACCAATACAGATGAAGCAACATCATCACAGGCTAATCTTGGTAATACAAGTAGTGGAGAAGAAACCCAGATTGAAGTTTTGGAAGATGATCAAGAATCCGATAGAGAAAGGGAAGGTAGAGATGGTGAACAAAGGATTGTAACAGAGGAGGAAAGTCGATTCCAGAATGAGAATTTGAATGGAGAGGAGGATGGGATACAGCAACTGCGAAGATCAGTTTCTTTAGACTCTCTATCAGCTTTCAAGATAATTCAGGCTCTCGCTAATGTTCTTCCTGTAGTGGAATCTGATAGGAATTCAGATGCCGGGAGGGCAGGAATAGGAAATGAATCCACCAGGGAAATTGTTCAAAACAGAGGTGTTGGAAATCAAAACTTGATGAAATCCATGGCTGCTACTTCTTTTGGGAGATCTTTCCGAATAGGGCCAAGTTCATTGAAGAGGTCACTTTCCTGTAGTGGGAAATTTTTCTTGTCAAGGGCTTGCCGGAACCGAAACTCAGGCCTTCCTTCTTGATGGTTTTGGTCTCTTTCTTGGTTTTCTCTGTCAGGTGAGGAAATTGAAAATTTACATGTTTTGAAATCTCTCAATCTCTCAACAAGCTGAAGATTGGATCATAGGTTATAATATATATGCGAAACATACTGTAGTAAAAAGACATAAAGAGCTGAAGTCTTGGACATCACAACGGAAAAGGAAAGTGATCCCAAAATGGGATCATATTGTGTTTTTCACTGTTTCAGTTTTTCTGAAAAGAAGCGTGCAATTGTAAGTAAACTTTTTTATTTCAATGAAGTGATTGCAAGTAAAATGGAATTGTAACTAAACTTTATTCCTTCTATTTTGTGTAGAAATTGCTGCTGCAAACCCATCTTTATTTAAGCAGAACAACACATGTCAGCTATTGTCATGCTGCCTTCTTCTATTACATTTTTCTTTTCTTGAGACATTTGTGATTTTTCATCCTAAACATCACTTGTTCCCTAGGTATATAAGAGTATTGATTCACGGCAGCACAATGAATAGTTCACTGATAGAAAATGGGTCCATATTTTGCTTGTCATAGTTGAGTTCTCTGGAAAGGAACATCCAATTGTGAGTAACATCTTTGTTTCTATGAAGAAACTATGCTGTTATTCTTGTTTGCCACAGTCAAAGTTTTCTAAACAGATCATTGCAACAGCAAGTTTCATCCCATGTTTGTATGGAAGTTACCACTGCAGATGGAAAATTAAGCTTTAGATTTCTATTTCAGTGAGAATTCCAAAATCCCATAAATTTAGCCTTGACTGGGATTCTATAGAAGAAAATCTCTCAATCTTTGTGCTGCTGATTGAACTAGCTATATGCTTTCCTAATCTTGAAGCCATTAGAAGACTAGCAAGGTCTGCACATGCTACTAGAAGAGATCACTGAACTTCTATAGGAAGCCCCTTTTGTTTCTACTTCCTGAAACTTACTCTTTCTTGTGCAATCTTGGACTTGTATGATTTATGGATCATGAGATTAACAACTATTTATGACAATGAAAGCATATGTTTTCTTACAGGGGACCTTGAGGTAGATGAGGATTGTGCTTAATCTTTAGCCTAATTTGCACTCATTCATTAGCATAGATGCAAGTAGGTCACCAATCAAAACCAATAACTTTATAAAACATATAAAAAGATGAGCCATTACTTCATGCAGTATCCTTTACCATAGTTATGAGATTCCACCAAGAGTCAAACCGATTCAAGGTTTGCAGACGAGATTAACCTAGATTAATTCGATTTTTGACCTTTCTTATTTTAAAAATAAGTCCAATACAACATTATTTTGATTAAAAAAAAAAAAGAGTTCTTCACTAACCTAACCCGAATCAGCACCACGATGTCAAAACAACTATCTTAGAAGCTATAAATTGATCTAGCTAAGAATTGATATGGCTTTTATTTAAATTTCACAATGATCGAAAACCTCGATCAATTAAGAAGAGAGGCCCGCTGCGTAGCGCGGACAATAAAACTAGTGAATACATCTAAATTTTTTATGAGTTAAGTAATGAGTAGAGTATAAATATAATATAAACATGATATGAATTACGAGGATATCTACTACCATCCCTAGATGTTATGTGCGAGACACCGGTCTTCCTAAAATAATCCCCACATTCAATATATTAGAAAACTGTTGCCATCATAGTTGTAGAATCGAGTTGGATTGGTCAGTTCAATTGATGAACCAACCACCTAACCAATCTGATTTTGATAAAATACCAGACATGAAAATGAACTGAAAAGAACCGAAAAAACCAGCTATTTTTTTTATGGAAACGACGACCCTGGTGAACTAGCTGGTTTAATCCTGTTAGTAAAAAAAAAAAAAAAAAAACTAGGCTCTAAAATAGGATAAAAGACCTGATTCTTTCTACCTCTTTTCTCAGTTTAGAGTACTTTGCTGTCGTATGCCCTTTTCTTCTTAATTCTCCGTCAGTTCATTGCTCATCTGGGCTGAAATTTCTGTGGATTGGAACAGTTCTTCATTTGTTTCTCATTCTGGGTGTCAATTGTCTACTTCTAGGTATGGCTTCTTTGAGTTTCTTGTGCTGTTGTTGGTTGGTTTCTGTGTTTCTTGTGCTAATTACTGGCTCCTCAGCAGCTGGCCTGCTATGTGTTTGATATTGGGTCTACAAGGATGGATGTGCTTGGTGTTCTAATAGAGCATATAGCAAAGATAGAAATTATGGTTATCAAGTCTTAAGGTTTACGGATAGTAGAGAAATTTAAATAATAAATTCTAGGATTTTATAAAATATAAATAAATAATACCTCGAATATATTCTGAATTAATATAATAATTTAACATACAAACATAGCTAATATATTTTTAATTAATTAAATTTAAAGAAACTAACTTTAAATTGAAAAAATAAATAAATAAAAAGAAAAACAGGCTAGGTGCACGAGGCCAGGTGCCCAGCAAGCCTAGCCCATGAAGAATCAAAGTAGGAATTTGGGCCTGGCGAAGACACGCAAGTGTTTTCGGAAAGCAACAAGAAGGAATCAACTTTCATGGGGTAGTGGGCTGGGCCTACATATCTCTCTTCCCTTACAATATTTGTACTAGCTAGATGGCCTTGCCTAATCTTCTTGAAAGATACAAGCCAAGGAAGATGGAGTATCTTTATGAGTATTTTTTAAATTATATTTTTTATGTTAAAATATATTAAAATAATATTTTTTTATTTTTTTTAAAATTAATATATGAAAACAATTTAAAATATATATAAAAAAATTTTAATTTTAATAAAAAAATAATTAAATTTTTAAGGAACACAATTTGTACCGCGTTCCCAAACAGAGTCTAAATATAAAGCTAAATATTATTTTGGCTCTTCCATGCTTATTTTACATATTCCAGAGAAAATATTAAACAAAATGCTAAAATAAAATTTTTTTTCCATAAATATTATTCCTATATATCTCTAAAAATAAACCAAAAACCAAAAACCAATAAAGTGGGGCCACTAAAAAAATAAACTAATTAAATATAGCCACGTGAAAAAAAAAAAAACATCAAACTTATTAAGATAAAATAAAACACTTGTTTCTCTCACTCCAGTATAATTGGATTTCAAATGATTTTTTCATTGGAATATATATAATAAAAAAAATCATATTTATATTATTTAAAATGCTATTTTATCAATTTAGCTCTTTTTCCTCGGAGATGCTCTTATAAGCCCAGTCATCTCCTTAAGCAAAATCCTTGTAAACTGATAAACGATTAAGCACCCCTTCAACAATCAAAGTATCATTGACAATAAAGTTGTTTGATGGATTCTTGATATCAGACAATGATATGAAGCTCCCCAGACCCCAATCATTCTCAGATGCACTGAACCACGTATGAACTGCCCAGAAAAATGGAAGATTAGTGACTGAAATAGGAACATATTGGTCCCTATAAAAAGTAAAATAAATAAGCAAACTTGATTATACAAGAAGTATTCAGCAATTTTCATTTTTACTTAATTGTGTGCTTGAGAAGAAAAGGATTTGAAACCTTCCAAGACCGAGATGGCAATGATTTCATTCGAACTGGTAACAAAATGTTCCCGTATCCTTGGCATCTATCTCTCAATTTGCAAGTCTCAATCCATAGAAACACGACTCTTTTTTATCCCAAGCCAATACATCATTACAAGTAAAATCCCCTGCAGTTGCACTGTTGATGCCTAGTTGTATAGAAAAGCTAGATTTTTCTTTTTTTGGCCTGATAATGAACCAGATGGAAATAACTATCTCTCATCCAAAACTTGAAGGAACAAGAATTTCAAACTCCACAACCAATTTTTCAAGGTACTATAATTTCAGCCTCTATAACCGATTGTTCTGGTAAAGACTGCCTGTGGGGTAGGGATAATAGGAAAAAGGAATATGAAGTGAACTCACTGGTTTTCTCATGGTGATGGCTCCGGACTTGATCCTTAATGCGCAGTGTGAATCCCACAAACAGTTTCCATCCAGTATGATAGTTGGTGTGATTATCCAGTTCCAAAAATAAAGACAAGTATTTGCCCCTTTGCTTTATTTGTCCATTCGGAAAGAGCTTTAACTTCCTGAAATCGGAAGGAAGCAAAACATGAATCTAGATATTCAGGTTCCTGAATTGTCACAAGAAAAAAAAAGTCCAAGGTTTAAAATTTATAGCATATACCATTCATGTCCTCCAGCCAAATAAACTTGAGAGTAATAAAATTCTCCTGTCAATCCAGAGAAGTATTGAACCTCCCAAGTAAAAGTACCGTCTGAAGGATCCGTAATCATGGAAAAATGTTCCCCTTTACCTTCACTTTTGACAACAAAAACCTCCGCTCCAAACACACAGGAATCACCAATCAAGTAACCATTTGATGCATTGTTAAAAATACTTAATGGAAGCATCTGGGGAAACCCCCATTTATTCTTTATGGCACAGAATCGCCTCAATCTCCCATCTAACATCAATCAAAGAGTAACCTGAATCAAATGGACATTCTACTAGAGAAAATTCTCAGCATACATAAAAAGGGCATACCTCCAATTGTCAAGTATTTGTCCTGAAGTTGATCATACACGAACAACTTGAAGATGGCATTGATTTCCCAACCAGGACGGAAACCAGTGGTGTCTGCAATTACCAAATACAGAGATATGTAGCCATCTCCATTCGTGCTCTTGTCTCCATTAGGGTACAGAACCAATTTCCTGCGAACAATAAACAAAGCATAAGTGACTGACAAGAAACAACTAGCATTGGTCGCAACTAACACATTGACTACATGTACATGAATCTCGAGGAAGGCTATCCATATCAAGGATGGCTGCAATTCTATGAGAATCCTGGCATCACAAAATAACAATGGTTTGATGATGAGGCACACCCTGACAATACATTAGGAGACCTAAAAGTCTTAATAAACTACATTACTGGAGATACTTTCTCCTTCCCTAAATCCCAGCTTCCATCCTAGGTGTATGAATGACATTCAATTGCAAATCACTTTGTACAGCATCATGTGACATTACAAGCTAAACTAGTTAGCACGCTCACACTATTCTGTTTAATGATCCAAGGAAACACCAATCATGGAATAGCTCTCCTCCATCCTAAATCCCCCCTCCCCTTTTCCTTACTAGGCTTTAACCCGAGACCTCTAAGAGGAAATCCCATGTGTCAACAGTTGGGGTTTACCCCTTGGGGGGCTAAGTCTCACACTTTGATACATAGATGAAGTCTTTTCTTGAAAATTACAGTAGCACTCCGCCTTATAAAAAGAAAAACAAAAGGTAATACGCTGTAACTCACCACTTGTAGCCGCTGGCTTCAAATTCACGAGATTCATATTGCTCCAAGTAAGAATTAGCAACCATATCGGAGAGCAACGAGAAGGAATCAATTTTCATGGAGTAGTGGGCTGGTGCTACATGTCTCTCTTCCCTTACAGTATCTGTATAAGCCATGAATATGGCATAAGAAATCGTGCACTTAACGAAAAAAATCAAGAAACAACAAACTCGTTCAAGATGGTTATCATAACCTACCAAGAGCGACCTCCTCCATGGCTCCTTTTTCTTCTTCCGTAAGCTCCTTTTTCATCATTTCACGTCCCATCATAGACAGACAGAGGTCGAGTGTCCCGTTTATAAATACCTCGAATTCTCATTTATTGAAAAAAAGAAAAAAGGAGGGGGGGTCTGGATGCCTCACTGCTTTCCATGTTTAAAGCAAAATTCGAGGTACTTTTTGTGAATGGAGCAATAGGATATGGAGCTGTCACCAACAAAAAGCTACTGTACCACGTCTCAAATCCAATTTCTTTGGCTGGACCAATAGCACATTTGTTTTTACTTTTTAAAAATGTTTTTGAAAAATTATTTTTTTATTTTAAATTATTTTTTTAATTTTTTATTATTTTAATATTAAAAATAATTTTTTTAAAAATAACTATTAATTTTATATATTTTCGAGTAAAAAATATTTTAAAAAATAACTCTTTCTCGAAGAAATTTTGACAATACCATTAAAATGTTGATTGGTTAATTTAAATTATTTTGTATTTAAAATTAGTGATTTTAAACTATTTTAATAGGCTAATCTCATAAATAAATTTTTTTAAAAAAATATATTATTTTAATATATTTTTAATAAAAATCACTCTAAAATCCAAATATCTATTATACTTTCAAACAGTACAAACAAGATGATTTTTCCCTATTACAAAACTTTTTGTAAGTAAGAAGAACTCATCGATGAATATATTTTAAAACCCTTTTGTGATCAGAATTTTATTTAAATATATTTTAAAAGTGTATTTGGTTTTAAAAATATTAAATTAATAATATTTTTGATGAGTTAATTCAAAATAAAAATCTAAAAAAATTATTTTAATATATTTTTAAAGTTGACTAATACCCATGCATTGCTTGTCCGTTCAGCACAAATTTTGTAAATTGAGCTATGATAATTCTTCAGGGAAGCCAAAACTAATATAATTTTTTTTTATTTTTTATGAGAGGTGAAAATTTAATATTTTTTATTTATTTAGAGGCCACACATTTGAACTATGCATGCAACCTTATAAATATTTAAATTTTTTAGGGGTATTTTAGTTTAACTAAGATTTAATTTATAGTTTATTTTATTAATTATAACTCATATTATATTCATTATTTAAAATAAAAGGTTTTCATATTTTTTTCTCAAACATAATTTTTATTTAAAATACTGTCATAACAATAGAAAAATAAATTTTGATTTTTGAATTATAATTAAATACTAGATTATTGATTGGGGTGCGTTTCCATGGGAGTCAAATTAAGAAGTTTTTAACATTAAAAAAAAAATAGTTTAAAAGTTGTTTTGAGTCAAATATTCTGTATTTGATTGGTGATAAATTTTTCAAGTGTTTATTTTTATTATTATATATAAAAATTATTTTTTTATAAAACAAAAAGGTTGTTAAATTTAACAACGTTTATGATCTTGGTCAAGAGTTTAACAAATCAAATTATAAAACCTGAGTTAATCCAATATTTTATCATCCCATTAATTAAATAAAATAAAAATCTTAATTTATTTTTTTCAAATTAAACCATACTTTTTACCTATTATTTTATTTATTTTAAACTTACTAAATCATTTACATTATGTCAAGAGTTAATATTAAACCTAAACTAAATGATAAATTAGATCAGAAAGTTTTATTGATTCCCACCTTGGTCGTCATCGAGGAAGACAAAGAAAAACTCATTTGATTGATTTCATCACATAAAGAATTTGAACAATCAACACAACAAGTTCTTGCTAAATCCCACAACCTACTTTGGCCAAGTCAAGACAGAAGTCCTTGAATAAACCAGATGATACACCACTTACACACCATGGCTCGAATCGGGTTGCAACTCACTAGAACCATCAAAACCGAGCCATCCACACTCATGAGTCAAACCCAGCTGAAACCAGTCGCTGATGAGATGTTTAAGGAAAAATTGACCTAAATTTAGGAAAAGAAGATGAGACGTTTTGGGGAGAGAGAGAGAGAGAGAGATTTTGGTTGAAGAAAAAAGAATAAAAAAGGAGTATTTTAGTCTTTTTATAATATCTTAAAGTATACGTTAACATGAAAGAACAAAGAAATTTCCACTTCTCTTCACGTTCGGGTTCAATGAATCGAGGATCTTAAAAATAATAATAATAAATAAATAAATAAATAAATAAATAAATAAAGTTTCCATGTTTTTATAAATAAAAATAAAATTTAAAAAATAAATAAAATATTATTTTAATATATTTTTAAATAAAAAATATTTTAAAAAATAATTATCCCTTTCCTGAGTTGTTGGCGTGAAGCCACCGGACTAGCAGCAAGTCCTTGTCCATATACAAAAATGATACTTATCAGAATGCCTTAATTAGATGAGGGTGCATAGCCACATCCAAATCATTCAGCTCTCTCTCACTTCCTCTCCCTCTCTCAATGGCAGCTGAAACAGCTTCCCTTCTTCCCTCCCAAGCATTTCCTAGTCAACCTACCAAGATAACAAGCATCAAAAAGTTAGCTGAATCTCCTGGTCTCACCTCCATCCCCGCCACTTACACCTTCACTCCTGATCTCCATGACCACGTAACTTGTGTCCCAGAAGGCTCCATTCCTGTCATAGATTACTCTCTTCTTATTTCAGGCACTCCCGATCAACGGTCTAAGATAGTTCATGAACTTGGCAGAGCCTGTCAGGACTGGGGCTTCTTCATGGTATATCTCATCTCTTTTCATGTAGCAAGTAAAGCTCTTCATGTTATAGAAATTTGATCTTCTAGCTGTCAAGTGCATGTCATGCTCTGTATATTGTCAAAAAATACGAGTAAAAGAAAAACATAGCAAGAGAACTAGGTTTTTTTTCTTTGATTTATAACGTAAAAGAAACTTTCAGCCTTCATATTTCTTAATTATTAGGTTATCAATCATGGGGTGCCGGAGAACCTTCTCAGCTCGATACTGGATGGGTGTAAAGGTTTTTTTGATCTGCCAGAAGAGGAGAAGCAAGAGTTTAAAGGGAACCATGTATTGGACCCAATAAGGTTTGGCACCAGCTTTAATGTTTCAGTGGAAAAGGCTTTCTATTGGAGGGATTTTCTCAAGGTCTTTGTACATCCTGTGTTCTACTCACCTACCAGACCTGCTGGCCTCAGGTAAATAAAACGATCATCACCCCCTTCATTAGTAGCTTTTAGTTCTAATGCGTGTTCCTTTCAAGTGAATTCAAAAGTGAAAAGATATTCCTTTTCTTTTGAGATAAGACAGAATCTTGTGAGAAAATTCATGATTAAAGTAGAGGGATCTTAATCTAATAGAATTTTAAGTTTTTGGTTGGATCTTTTTTTATGCAGTGAGATTTCATTAGAGTACTCCCAAAGAGTTAGAGAAGTAGCAAGGGGGTTACTGAAAGGAATATCAGAAAGTTTGGGATTGGAAGGAAGCTACATAGACAAGGCACTGAATTTGGAACAGGGGAAACAAATATTTATTGCAAACTTGTATCCAACTTGTCCACAGCCAGAGCTTGCAATGGGCATGCCCCCTCATTCAGATCATGGATTTTTGACACTCCTAATCCAAAATGGAATTGGTGGCCTTCAAATTCAGCACAAAGGGAAGTGGGTCGATGTCGGTGCCCTCCCCAATTCCTTCCTGGTTAACACTGGAGATCACCTTGAGGTGCATTCTGACTTCCTGGTCATGTTATCCTTTATCACAATTAGGCTTGGAGTCGATCCAAGATTCCTAAGGCTTAATAATCCTGTGACAAATGTGAAGTTCTTGTTTTTTTGTTATTAGATTTTGAGTAATGGAAGGTACAAGAGTGTTCTGCACCGAGCAATGGTGAACAGGAAGGCTACAAGGATATCCATAGCTATGGCACATGGACCATCACTAGACTCAGTCGTTAGCCCAGCACCAGAGTTATTAGTGAGCAGTATAGGCAATGAGCCAGCAGCATACGTTGGCATGAAATACAAAGACTACCTGGAACTTCAGCAAAGCAACAAGCTGGATGGGAAATCTTGCTTGGATCGAGTTCGAATTCCAGCAGTTTAGCTACTGCATGCTTCTGTGTGTGTACCAAACCATGAAAGTAATAATGATACTTCTATGATTTCATGAATGCGACAATGAATGGATAAAGAATGTGATTGTAATCAAAATAAAGACTTCTTGTAAAATACAAGAAATGGGTCGGTCTTAAGGTCTTAAGACCATCTCACTCATGCTTATTATGTATGACATTGGAGCTCAGGAAAGCAAAATATTATGTGCTTCTTGTCCGCAGTGCCCTATTATAGCTATGTTTCTTCCCGCAGTAGGTTTGCATTGTTCCATGCATGCTATTACACTGGCTGCCTTGCTGCAAATGGCAGGGACTTTAGCTGTTGTTATCCACCGTGAGAAATTTCATGTCAAAAAAAGGACTTTCTCTTGTTTTGTCTCTCTGGGGCGTCATTTCTTACCTCCAGGGAGCTCTCCAGAAGGACAAAAGGAGGAAACAAGCTTCAGGTCGAATAGGTCCTTTTAGTGTAGTTATATCCGATCCAGGAAGAATCTGATCATTGTAAAAACAAAAAGAACCAAACTTTTCTCTGAATCAAGATCCAATGTCCATGGAGTTCATACACTGAATTCATGTCCTGCAATTCATGATTGGTTGAACTCTAAAAATTATCATAGTATGTTTTGTTTTTGCTTCTCTCTCTTATTGTTACTATCCCAATTCATGATAAACTAGTTTTTACTATCAGCGCATGGTGCATGTACATTTTCATGCTGCCAAGGTTGTGCATGTAAAAAAATTCTCTGATAACAAAGCAATTCCATCAGCCTAAGGTTGGCAGGAACTCTGATAACAAAGCAACTCTTCGAGAAGCTCTGATAACGTGGCTGACAGAAATTATACATACAATAGAAGTAACATCTACGTTATTTACGTTATTGTTACGGGATAAAAAAAAATCAAAAAAAAATATAAAAAAATATATTTTACTTTGATTTTTTTATTTTAATTTATATTAAGTGCTGAAATTAATAAAATTATAATAATCATAGTTATAAAATCTAAACTAACCTGACAGATTGATCTAGGATCTTGACCGGTCCAAGTTTAAAAAAGTAGAAGAAGGATTAACTCGATCTGATCTGGTAAAAAGCTAAATTGATCTAGGATAAAACATGGGTCAAAAACATATTTACTTTTTAAAATTCTTTTTTTTTAATGAAAACAAGGTTACTTTAATTATTATTATTATTATTATTAAAAAAAGATTTTGGGTCAATTTGGGTTGTTCTCTTGGCCCCGGACCTTGTCTTAGTTCAACTCCCAGATTGAGTTTTAAAATTATGAAAACAATCACTTTTATCTATGCATTGACACGAGTCAACGTTGTTTGACCCTTCCAACTCGTGACCTAGAATTTGCCCCGAGTCAATTCTCAAGTCGGGTTTTAAAACTACAATAATAACTATTTTTATTCTTATATTGACTTGGTCAACACGAGTTGACACTCCAGATTCGTGACCTAGCCTTTGCTCTGGGTCAACCCCTAGTCGGGTTTTTAAATTATGATAATAATCACTTTTATTTTTATGTTGATCCAAATCAATCCAAGATGACTCTCCCGACCCGTGATCCAGGTCTTGCTTCAGATTGACCTCCAAGTTAAGTTTTAAAATTATGATAATAATCATTTTGATTTGTACATATTTTAGATTGAAAATTTTAGAATTGAGAGTTTTTTATAATAATATTTTATGAATAAAAAACAAAAACATTGTCTTAGAAGATATGCCTTTTTTATATCTCCTGTTTTGGAAGTATAGAAACTCACTCCAAAATTATCAAGGAAAAAATTTATTTTTATATTTTTATCTATTCAGCTAAACACATTTTTGCCGCTTTTATCACAAGATAATAATTAAATGCTACCTAAAATTTTCAATGTGTTTTTCAACATAAAAAAATAAAGTGTAAATTGAAAAGCCAATACAAGTATCTAACTAAATAAATTGATAATAATTTGTGTAAATAAATGAGAAAAAATCATTGAAAATAACCAAAAAAGAAAGTGAGAAAATTAAAAAATGAATGTAGATTAAGATATTCAATTACACAAAATAAAACATTCACTTGATTGTTTACTTAATTAATAAAAGATATATCCACATCCTAAAAAACTCACGACCTAAAAAATAAACACAAATGAAAATGACCGAATACACTCATGTCCTATATATATATATATATATATATAAAAGCAAGGGCGAACAAATCAGCAATGTTATTTAAAATGAATATTTTATATTTTGAAAAATAAACTTTATTTGTATAAAAACATATAAATGATATAGAATAATATCATATCTTGAAAAATCAAACACAAATAAAACGATTCTAAAAAGACCCTTATATTAAAAATGGCATGCAAAACCCATGACCTGAATCATGGGATCGGGATAAACTCATAGAAAAAAAATTGAAGATAATCACCATATCAATATTTAAAAAAAACTACAAAACAATAAGATTATATGAAGCCGAATCTCCAACAAATTAAATGTTCAAAAGATGATTACATGAAAAGAAAAAGGCATGTAACAAAAATAAGGGTGAAAAAAAAACAATTAGAGTGAAATAAAAGTTTGATCTAACCTGTGCTCCATAGTGAGTTGTAATTGAGTTTTAAAAGAAAAACACTTGAGTATAAAGGCTATTTTGATATGTTTTTTTTTTTTTACATAAAAAGAATTATAAAGTGTAAATAAAAAAGTTTATCCAAACATCTAATAATAATCTATACAAATAAATAAATAAAATCGTTAATAATAACTAAAAGAGAAAGTAGAAAAATTGAGAAATAGATATAGATCAAGATAATTTACTTGTTTATATCCACTGAACTTGTTTATTAAAAGTAATCAAAGATAATAGAAATAAAAAAAACATATGAAACTGAGTTAATAAAATAAAAAGGAGAAAAATATCCATGCCTGGACATATTTGATATATTATTTCAAAATAACTATTTTTTTTTACAAAAAAAAACTTATTTGTATAAAATAAATTAAAAAATAGAATAAAAAATCTCCAAAAATTAATTACAAAAAAAACATCATTCAATAAAGACTTGCAAAACCCGTGGTCTAAGTAATGAGATTAAGACAAACTGATTGAATATAAATTAAAGATAACTATAAAACTTTTTTTTCAAAAACAAATGATGTAGAATGATAAAATTATAAAAGAAAATGAGAGAAAAAAGGATTTCTAATCGCATTAACACTTAAAACTTGTGACATGTATGATTAAATCGAAAGCATGAAAAATAGGAAAATGACAAAACCTAATCTCGAACAAATCAAACACCGAAGGATGTACTCGAGAAAAAAATCGATCACATAAAAAAAATCAAGAGAATAAGGGTAAAAACTGAAATTAAAAAAAAATAAGGGCATCTAAAAAAATTAAATTGGAGGGTTAAATTGAAAAAAAAACTTCAACAACAGAAAAAAAAATAAAAAGAATGAGGGTTAAATTGAAAAAAATATATAAATGTTAATTGAAGGATAAAATTGAAAACCAATAAAACTCCAACAAAAGAGCCAAGGGTCAAAATAATAAAAAAGGATCAAATTGAAAAAAAAATATATATGACAAATTGTAATTTAAGGACTGAATTGAAATTATAAAAAATATTTATAAAAGGCCAAAAACAAAATTAAGTCGTCCAAAAGATAAGATTGGAATTGAGAAAAGAAGAAAAAGAAAAGAGTACATACATGTACTTACTCTAGAAGATAGAGACAAAAAAGAAGAAAAAAAAAGAAATGCCAACCAAAGATAAACTGTCAATCAACCACCATCACGCACTATACCAGGAGAAAGGGGACATGGTGGCGCTTCTAAAAATGATGGAAGACTAGGTTTAGATAATTAGTGCCATCGCACGCGCTACCTAAAGAGCGTGGACGCCACCAACGCGATAGCGCATAACCACACATGCTAGCACATTTTCAAATAAAAAAATAAAATAAAAATCAATGAAAAATTATCAAAACGCCACTCATTAACCTGGAAATAACAAATAAACAAATGTGGAAGTATTAAAACACCTCTCAATGTATACATGACCTTTTGTCTTTTCTAAGGGTAAATGCATATTTCTTCTATAGCTTAAGAAGTGAAAACCCTAAAATACCCTTGGCAACAACTCAATAATTTTTTACCTTCCGGGTAAAGAAGTTTTTTTTTTTGCTATTCAAAAGATTGTGAGATGTAAAAAAAACCATTGGTCAACGAGTTTAATAGTTTATTTACTGTATAATTAAAATTAAAAAAAATTAACATATTCCGTTCAATCTTTTAATTACTAATAAGCATATAAAAAAAACCAAATATTCTTAAATCAAAGACTTTTATTTTTTTTCAATCATAGGGTAGAATGGTAATGTTATTTTCTATGTTAATAGAAAAAAAAACCCCACCCTAAGCCTTTGAAAATAAGAAAATCCACGGTCCACAGTAGATTGTGTCTTGATCTACAGTGGACATGCACAGTAGTTTTCCCACTTCATTTAGAGTTTTCAATAATAATATAATTGTTTGGTATAAAAGAAGAGACATGTTACTCTGGATCTTGTCCATGTTACAGTATTAAGAAGAGTCATCTTACCAAACGAAATTAACTTCAAATATTAACTCGTCAAACTCGTGACTTAAATCATGAGATGGGATAGAAACCAGACTAAAATAAATCATGAAGTCTAATTTCCAATCTACCCAATATTGAAAGATGAAATTGAGAAAAAAAAATTCAATTAGAAAAAAAAATCATGTTAATTAATCAAACATATGGTGGTGGTCATAAGTATGAAATATCCTTATAAAAAATAAATTAAGAAAATTATAAAGTTCAACCTACAATAAATCTAAACCCTAAAAAATATGATGAAATTGAAATTGTAAAGAAAAATATAGATTAAAAAAATAGTATTATATGAGGAGAGGAAATAACTTAGAGTGGGAGAGGCTGTAGGCAAATTTTGAATGAATGACATGTAGTTTACAGGAAAGCAATTTAAACAAACAGGGAACTACATGTAGTTCACTTCAGTTGATATAAACGGCATGTCGCTTACGACTTCGCTACCTGGTTTCCTATTTTATCCTTGGTAATTACTCTCAATTCCCAACACTACCACCTGCTAAAATCCCCGCCTTTCTTCTGCTGTAAAAAATCACAGCTCCTTCTGAAAAACTAATAAAGCACTAGCCTTTCGCCACGCAAAACTCTCTTCCTCACCTCAGTTTCTCCAAAATCACAAGTTTATACACAAGTAAGAACGAGAATCACTTTCTGGGTTTTCTATTTAAGACAGATTTTGCTTGTTGAATTTCAACATGTTTGTGTAAAGTTCGAGTCTTTGCAGATTTCTACAACATGCTTAAGTTTCATTAGGATTTTATGCTTTCAGGTTTGATGTTTCTCTCATGTGAGCTATTCATTTTCTGGCTAATTCTTCCATGAACAAGCAAAGATATTCAGTGTTGGTAAGTCATGGCTGGAGTATCATCTTGGTTATATGAATTTTTCCCACAGAAAATGATTGTGTGCTTTAAAGTGTAGAAATTGTAGAAAAAATCTTGATGCGATTACTGAAATATCTGTTGTGTTTTGGTATTGAGTTCTTGCACTGTTGATGCATGAAACTTACATTGAGATGTTTATGGTGTCTGCATTATAGTTTAGTTGGCATTAACTTCATGATGATACCTGT
>Ga0325405_1000289_pt1 | contig 47353 bp, 24 predicted proteins | sample PopdelMetagenome_21_FD_205663 | JGI IMG/M metagenome (GOLD analysis project Ga0325405, IMG submission 205663) | Populus deltoides microbial communities from Bellville, Georgia, United States - Xylem-Control-R2 | ecosystem: Host-associated > Plants > Phyllosphere > Stem > Wood/Secondary xylem...
TGCAAGTTGGAAAGCGAAAACCCTAAAGACAACACTGATTATAGATTGAAACCCCAAATCAGAAGAATATTTCAGCTGTTTGTTTAGCTTTTACCAATTTCTTGAATATTCTCATAGTTGGATGTCGAACTGGTTGGTCTATATAATTGGTTAAGCTGTTAGAATGTTTGAACTCTTATTGGAGCAAATTGTAGTAGATTATTATTGCTAGGTTAGGTGTCATTACAGTAAAAGCAAAGTTTGGCAATCGAACTTGTGAAATGAGACCAATTTTTCTTATGATAATTTCTTTCGCAAAATTAGTATATAGGCCGATTTGAGGTGAATTTGGATTTTCTCGATAAGTGTGGTTTGTGGGTTTTGAATTTGGGAGCCTTAAATTTAACTAGTCTTGCTCTTTATTCTCATACAAAGCTGTGCTTGCTGTTGCGTTGTGGATCAAACTTCTGTCCATTGCCACCCCTGCTTCATTGAGATCTTAAAACTTCTTTCTGGTTGTTTGATGGTGTGAATCATTACTGTTTGATCCTTAATGTGCCTATTGGTGTAGGTTGCCGAAGGATACCCAACTTGGGTTGTTGAGGGCAAAGAATGGAGTCAAGAAGCTGATGGACTTGGGTTTAGAATTTATTCCCAAAGAGCAAATTATAAAGGATGCAGTTGAAAGTTTAAAGAGCAAAGGATTCATTTCTTAAGAAAAAGCTTCAGGGATCAATCTATGGGGTAGAACTGATTAGTGTGTTTGTGCAGGAACAATCACAGCTTGCATATGGAGGTTACCTGTAATGTTGGCAGGTCTTAGTGTTGTCGTTTTGCTATGTGGACAGTTTGAACAGGTTTATGTATTCGAAGAAAAAAATAAAAACCTTGGTTTTGCTTTGCTTCGTGTCCTCTTTTCTCTCTGCATTTCAGTGTGTCTTTTGTTATTGATGGTTCAAACTTTTGATGCGATTTTTTTTTCTTTGTAGGTTTTTTAACTATTTGGTGATTGAACATTATGAATTTTACAACGGTGTTGTGCAAACATTTAAGTGTGAAAGAACTGGTCACCAATGTCCCTGTCCATAAAAGCATTACTGATAATGTCTGTTTCCTTCCAGAACATTGTTTTGTTTGTATTGACTTTCTTTGAATTTGTGTGGGATGGTGTTATGGTGTCTTTGTGATTATGAAAGCATTACTAGTAATGTCTATTCCTTTCCAGAACATTGTTTTGTTTGTATCATCTTCTTTGAATTTGGGACAATATGCTTCTCTTGAAAAAATTCCTTACGATTTCACGATCCGAGTTTATTTTGTATTTTCCGTGTCATGTTAAAAATGCGTTTTTGACAACCTTGATTATCATCATTATTAGCATCATAAATACAATGATATCATCACTATTGTTATATCGTTAGTGTCACCACCAAAACTACAATGATACGATCACGATGTTATTATTTCACCGTCATAATTAAATGTGTTATATTATTAGTTTATATTTGAACTAATAATATAAATTTAATTTTTTTTCAAATTAAACAAATTATGTATAAATTGTTTTCTTTCATATAAATTTATTAAGAAATAGTTTTTTAAAAAATTATAAATAATAAAAAATAACAATTTTCAGTTTTATAAAAACAAAAACTTTAAAACCAAAAAAAGTACCATACACCCCTAAAAATTTGTTTTTGCACTTTAGAATATTACTATAAATAATCATCTTCCTTAAACCAAATTTGAAATAAAAAAAAAATCAAAATTCATCTCTCTTCTTTATATCTTCATCTTTTTCTCGACAAAAAATGATAGAAAAAACATTTTTTTTCCATAAACAATATTTAACAATACAATAATAAGATTAAACTAAAAACAAATATAATCTCACTATATATCATATTTGTATGTTTCATTCAATTATCTCTTCATCTTCTTATTCAATTGATGGACTAGGTTGAGGATAGTATGTAATGCTCGATTGAATTCAGATGGTGTTGGTGGAAAAAATGCATATTTCTCATTTCATATTCGAGCATATAATATGAATTGCAAGGTTATTTTGAGTAGTTGATCTATCTCTTCTCTAATAAGTATAGACATTTATAGAATACTAAAGCAAAAAAACCAAACACCTAAATAAGATAAACAGAAAAATAGACAAATAACAAATAACAAAATAATTAACAAAAACAATCCCCAATGACACGATGCCAAAATTGACACTCTAAAAAGATATAAATTAAATTATTGTACTAAATAATATCGTTATTAAGTATGGTAGCAAGCAAGGGTCATTCGAACAAAATATTGTTTCTGGTTAACAAGTTATTGTCTAAAAAACACAAGGGGAAAAAAATCTAATATGATTACTAAAAAAAATAAAATTGAAAAACCTATCTAGACTTAATAAAATTGACTAAAACTTTGCAAACAAACTAAAAAACACTTCTATCTTAGTCAAATATAAAATCAGGGGCAATTTAGTATATATATAAAAATAAAAATAAACATCTAGAAACCTAAAAATTTTAGAATCAAGTTTTTAATAAAGTTTAAAACATGATGAGAAACATGGTTAAGGTATCATTCCCACTTCTAAACATGAAATAGAGCCAAAAATAAAAATTATTCATTCACTTTCCTTTGAATTTAGCAACTCTAAAACAATCGTAATTTCTATTATCTTGATCATTCCTTAATTTGTTGTCAAGTAACATAAATTTTATACTTGACCTCTTCTCATTAAACAACCTAGAACAAGCTTTTTAAATTCAATTTAAAGAAAGCAATAAATCAAGAAAGATGTAGGTTGAATCAAGAAGAAAACACACAAACTTGGTTTATTAGTCTTGGATTATATTCTACAAATAATTAATTGAAAATCTCTAATAATCTACTAACACAATTTGCAACTTAGCTTAGAATTATTAACAAAACAAACCAAAATCTTAAAATAGCAACCAAATCCCTATCATATTTACTTTATTGTTAACCTAAATCAACAAGATGACAAATTTTAATAATGAAATCAAGAGAATATAAACAAATTCAATAGAGAGATGCAAGTAAATCATGAAATTTATTGATTGAAAATAAACATTTTTAAAGTTTTAAAATCATCCTTAACAAAAGAAATATCTAGCTACACATGCTTAAGATATTAAACATCAAATTCATAAAGAAAACTAACAAAAAAAAAACAAAAGAGAAAAGAATTAGATGAAACTTGGTTATAGTGACTGAATCTCCTCTATTTTTCTTTCACCTCTCTTTATTTTGTAAGTGTATTTTTTCTTCTTCTTTCCTAGCTCCTCTATTTATAGTGGTTTTCATGTTATCTCTAATAAGTCCAAGTCCAAGTTGATTTAAACCAATAGCCATGTTTATCTCTTTTCAAAACTCAATCTTCTTATAAAACCACATTATTGAATCAATAAAATAATTTCATGTGGTTTAAATAACTTGGATGAGCAAATAGCTAACATGACATCTAATTCTTTGAAGTTTCACTTGAATTTTCATCTAGCCCATTAAAAGCATTGTTATTAAACTCGGATCGGCCCGACAGGTCGACCCAGTGGCCGGACCGGTCCGGGTTTGTTAAAAGACTGACAGTGCAACAACTCGGCAAAACCGGACGAATTTGGATGAGACCCGATGTTTTTTCTTCAAATGTGGTTTTTCTCCTATACCCCTTTTTTTTTCATATTTTTTTAGTTGGTTATTAACACTTTTTAAAGCTCACTATATAAATATTAGAAAAATATTTTATTTTTTCGATGTGGGATTTGAAACTCTTTAATATATTTACTCTATTTTCTCAAGAAAAAGTTATTTTTTTAATATGAGATTTGAAACCTTTTTGTATACATGTTCTATATTCATAATAAAAAAGTTATGTTTTTTCAATGTGAGATTTGAAACCCTTTAGTATATATGCTCTATGTTCCCAAGAAAAAAGTTATTTTTTCAATGTGGGATTTGAAACCCTTTCGTATAACCCTTTCGTATATATTCTCTATGTTCCCAAGAAAAAAAGTTATGTTTTTTCAATGTGGGATTTGAAACCCTTTAGTATATATATTCTATGTTTCCAAGAAAAAAGTTATTTTTTCAATATAGGATAAAAAAATTTTTGGTTTAAATAATTTAACTTAAAAAGATAACATAATATCTTTTCAATGTAGGATTTGAAACTCTTTAATATATATATACTGTATATTTACAAGAAAGAAGTTATTTTTCAATATGAGATTTGAAACCCTTTAGTATATATACTCTATATTCACAAGAAAAAAAGTTATGTTTTTTAACATGAGATAAAAAAAATTTAAAATATTTTTTTTAAACTTCATTATTTACAGCATTTATAGCCTATATTCACATGAATTTTTTCATATGAAATATTTAAACTTTAAATATATTTTTTAAATTTTTCCGAGTTGATCCGGGTTAACCCATAAAACCCGGGACGGGTCGAGTTTGATAACTATGATTAAAAGACGAGGTTTGAGCTTTACAACATCTTATCTTAGGCCCAATAACATAAATTAAACCTTAAAATATTTTCTATTTATTTTTATCTAAAACACCTACAAAACACAAAAGGATAATAAATAATAATAATAAAGACAATAGATAAATTAATATAAAAAGATTTAAAATCCAACACTTGTCAATTTGCAAAGAAATTAAAATTTTAGTTGTAATCCATTGTATCGAGGTAGCCATTGCACAAAATATTACCAAAATAAGCAAGATTGTGCACGAAACTCAACTTAGCCTATTTTAAAGCTCGATAAGTGGTTTAAGGGATCTGTAGGTTGGTGCTATATCTGTTTCACCTTTTCTTAATTTTTCTCTCTCTGCCAAAGTTTAATATTGCTTCCACCTAACTTAAACATGTGTTGAACACTACATTACAACTTCAATCCGAAATTGACCCATCAAACTTAAAGTTGATAAACCCTAGGCCAACGAAATTCTTTAAAACTGATATATTTTATTAATTGAGTGAGATTTTGTTTGACAGTTGGTTAAAAAGGTAAAAAAAATTCATCACTTAATCTGCATATTGAGCAAGATCCATTAACGTAAGAAAAACTATTTTTATGTAAAATTGATAAATTACATATAAAAATAAATAATTATACAAAAATGATTTATGTGATAAAATTTAGAATTTAAGTAATTCAATAAGAACTTTGCACAATAAAGTGAATAGATTAGATGATAAAACTAATATATTACGTAAGAAAATCAATAAATTGCTAAATCAATTGAATATATTTAATAATTTTGAATTTTATATATGAAAATAGTAATCAATGTAGGGAAATAAAAAATCAAAAGCATCAGGTAATGAAATCTAAAAAAGTTGTGACTAAATTCATATATATATATATATATAATAATAATAATAATAGATTAAAAAAAATATATGAAAGGTACAAGGAAATATATCTGGTGTTGAAGAATCGTGTACATGGTATCCCGGAAAAAACTATCCTCCTCCTCGTCGGGGTCTCTTGATTGGATGTATTTATATAATCAAGCTTATAATTTCTTTATTAATTGATGTGATGTTGTGACATGTGTTATGTATCTAGTGCACGGTTGAAAAAGAAGCTGGCGTGTTATATCTATTATCTGTCTTTTCTTATCTCCATATAATTACTAAACACTATGTTAAGGGAAAAGAAGAAGAAAGGAAAAGCAAGCAACACAGCTGGTCAGATCTAAAACGTTTTTTTATTGAATGGATGAGATGGAAATATTCTCATCCAATGGGGTGGAAAAGCAATGGCATTTACGAGGCAGGGTGTTTATTTTCTATTCGATTTAGTTTTTATAAAAAAAAATAATTAAATTGAATTTTTTTTAAAAAATCAAAACCGAACCAAAACCGGTTCAAACCGACCGGTTTCGGTTCGGTTCAGTTCGGCTTTTTAGAATAAAAACCGGTTCAATCCAGTTTGGCTCGGTTTTTTCGGTTTAGCTCGGATTTTTTCGGTTTGATTTTTTCAGTTCCAAGCTTAAAAAACCAAAACCAAACCGAACCGGTCTGTTTTTTTATGATTTGATCTTTTTAAATATTTTTTTTTTATTTTCTCGGTGTAATCAGTTTTACAGTTTTTTTTAACACCTCTTCATGAAGCAGTGGTGTTTGAAAAAAAATAAAAATAAAAGTAAAAGTAAATTATTTTCAATATTAGTATGAGGAAAAAAATTAAAAAATAAAAATTTTAAAATAAAAAACAAATGCAAAAAGAAACAGGATAATGGGAACTTGGAAGAAAATAAACCACGTTTATCAGTTGCATGGAGAATAAGAATGATCTCTCCAGATTCGGAATCTATATGTCTGCTTCTCCAGTCTATGTGTCTTTCTAAATTTCATTCATATTAAATAAAGCCTAATAATATTATATTTGCCTCCATTTATCCAAGCGCCGACTAACAACCCCACGTTTTTTTGGCTGTGCACATAATTTATCATTAGCTGGTTTGTTTTTTTATTTTTTTAATGTATTTAAATTGTTTAGAAGTTTTAATATTAAAAATATTTTTTTAAAAAAAATATTATTTTAATATATTTTTAATACAAAATATGTTAAAAAATAATTACTTTAAAATTAACCTTTCTACCATGAGACACGTCTTGTGAATCTGTGTGGCTTCACTACACCACACATAGCCAATAAATAGCACCTCATCTCAATGAACCCTCTAGTTGCAGTTACGTCGGTATTTAATAGTAGGATAGGAATTATTTTCTAAAGTTTATTTTTAAAAATATATTAAAATAATATTTTTTATTTTTTAAAAAAGCATTTTTAACACCAGCACATTAAAATATCAAAAATATATAAAAAATAATTTTAATTAATTTTTTTAAAAATACTTTGATCAACTTGACTGGAATCCCAAACAAATATTACTTATAAACCATTGGAGAAGGAAATAAGCTACGTTTTTTCATATATAAATAGAACTTGGGATACAGGTACAGAAGTTACATATGAAAGAGTAATTTGTTTGGTTTTTGGCCACTAATTTTTTTCTTAAATACTGATAATGATTGTTATTTTTTCATAATCGAAAAAGATTAAAACAATCTAAGTCTTAAATTTGTGTCTGTAAGTTAAGTTTTTTTTTCTTTTTCAAAATAATTTTGTCTCATGTCATTCTTTGCGTATCATTGTACCTCCTGTACAGCGTTGAGCACATCAACCCAAATGCTAACGATAAATATGCTGGAGGCTGGAGCCTGCAAGGTATGAAATGTTTGGAGAAAGAAGCGACGCTTCCTGGAACTCAATGGGAACGCAGACTGGATTTTCATTTTGCTTGAAAAAGTTATCGTGATGTCGATGAGCTGGGGCTGGGACCCGGACCCTTGTGGTTCACATATCACGAGAAAGTGCTGCACGAACTGCTGACAAGATAGGGACGCTCGAACTTTGCAGGGCCATTGGTTGCCAATGGCTGGGACCGTTTGGACTTGGCCGAAGCCTCTCCATCCAGAGATATATTTCTTCGGCATGACCACATTGCAATTGTCATTTACTGACGAAATTTCCCATAGTGGACTTTTGCGTGCTTACCAGTGCCCCATGAAACTGCTCCTATATTATTATGCTGGGAAGGCAACAAGCTGTGTGAAACGGCCATGGGAAGCTTCTTCTTTTATTTACTATTTCTTGAGATGGGGAAGAAGAAGAGGTAAATTGAGGGTGAAGAATAACCCTATGCTGAGCCAATGACATCAAGCATCTTCTGTGTTAAATTTTGATTTATCCCAGTCGACTTTATGTGCCAATGACTCTTTCTTTTTCTGAATTACTTGCCTTCACTTTGTTTCTTATAATTATGAGAACTCTCAGATCTGTGCTTGTGATGGTACTTGGATCAAGTTTTCATAAATAACCCTGTGAAATACTTTTGAAAATAATTATACTTTACCTTCTCAGACTCAAGCAGTCAGAGAAACGGATGAGAATTTAAAAATGAGGAAGGATTATCTCTTGTTGCGTAAAACTAGCTTTGTTGCCATGCGTCTCAGCGGGTAGCAACTAATATCTCGTATGAATTTTTTGATGAGACGTGCTGTGAACAATATGCTAACAAAGTGTATCATGAGAGTTAAAAGTATATACCAAGATGGATTTTTTAATGCTGCTTGAAAGTGTAAATTGTAGAAAAGAATAGAAAACAATCATTAAATGATGCGGATATTTTTTAAGATAAGCTAAAATAAAATTTCAATGATTTGCAATTTGGCTAAGCAAGAATCTGCCTTGAAGAATCAAAGTTATACTCAATAATCGTCTTCTTTTTATATTTATAAAGAGATTCGAATGGGTAGTATAAAATCACAATAAAACTGATCAATCTTTTAAAATTTTGTAAGTTCAATCAAGAATTTAATTTGAGAATCACTCAACCACACAAAAGATAGCAATAATATCAATTTTTTAATTAAAAAATAGTCTAAGCTCAAAAAGTTTCTACAAAAAAATATTTATACTAGAAAAAATCCTAAGTCTAATAGGATATACTTAGTGGATATTAAAAAGCCAAATAAATAATAATAATTCAATGAACCTACGTTTAAATAAAGGCCTTAATATCTCTAAAATACTTAATAATAATTAAAAGATAAATAAAAAATAGTCCAATTAATTTAAATAAGACTAAAATCGTTTTGTAATCTGTTGGTAGAATCAAAACTCAACTTCAAACCATGATTCTTTCTCGTATTAATGAATTAGAATGCATGCTATAAAGAATAGATATTTAATTTCCAAGGCAATTAGAATCAAATTAAAACTCTTTTTGTAGATCTAGTTATGACCAAAACAATAAAGAAATGTCAAAATTACAAAATTGAATCCTTTTATTCTAATATTTTTGTAATGTCTAAATGCCTGCAAACAAGTCTTTTTTGAACATGAATTAAATTAATCAAGACTTGTTTTTTAATATTTAATATCTTCTTGAAGTCCATCTTAACCCGTATGTCTCGAAGAAGTCTATTGAAAGCCTAAACCTTTTAGCTTTAAATCTTGTCATTGGACCAACTGAGACCTCTAATAAATCTCTTGGTGTTGCTTGAATCGCATCATTTCCTCTCTCTTCGAAAAGATACACATCAAATAAAGAGAAATAAAAAAAAATTGAATATATACTATTAACACTATATTCACTTGGTAGATCCACTATATAGGCGTTGTCATTAATCCTCTTTGTAAACCCCCACCTAAAAATTAATAAATATGTGATAAATACAATTATCTTGAATTGAAAAATGGTAGATTAAAAGGGAAAATTGTTATAAATTGGGATAAAAACCTTTAGTAAATTAACTTAAATTTTGGATGAGATAAAGTAATAAAATTAATATGTGAAATGTTAACCAGTGATAAATCATGTAAACTTCCTAATCAAATAAAATAATTATTTTAAATGAAGATTTTTTTTTTTAATTTGGGGTGAGAATATTTATAAAAACATAAGGGAATTCTAAATAAGTTAATGTATGTTTTATAAGTAAATAATGATGACCGCCGGTATAAGCCTTCTGTATAATTGCATAATTTTTAACCAAAAAAGGAGGAAATTAAAGGGAAACATTTTTATTATGAAAATGGATGAATGTCTTCAATAACTAGTTTGAAAATCTTGATGATTTAAGTAAATAAAACAATATGTAAATTTGAATTTTGGCATAAAAACTAGTTTTATAATATTAAACATAATTCTCAATACAATTCTTAGATTGAATTGGGATTTTATGAGGAATGTCGTAACATATTTTTCATAAATTGGAGTTTAAAGGTTTTATGTGGTAATAAAAAAAAATCCTCCTTTAAAGCTGCTGGAACTATGACAATGGACCCAGGAGATAAGCTTGATGTTCTTCAATTCCTTCATAACAATCTTGGGAAAATTCATCTATGTTGGGTTTTGGGTAAAAAATATTTAAGATTATTAATATATAACTAAATACTATTTAATTACTATGTATAAAACATAAATGATTGAAGGTGGTTAAATTAAAAATTTTTAAGGTTATTTTCATCTTATAAATAAAATTAGTTTTTTCATCTAAAAAACATCAATTTTTTTTTAATGTTTTTGAAGTGGAAGCTAATATATATTTGATCTTATTTTATAAAAATCACCTTCTACTTTAAAAAATAAACATCTGATTTTTTAAATCTTACCAAGTATATTATTTTGATACTTTGCCTTAAAAGAAATTAACAAAAGCTAGAAACCAGGAGGCCAAAGCTTGTTGAATTTATTTAAGGGATATGTCCTTTAGGCCCCGTTCGTTTGCTGGAAAATAATTTTCTTTTGGGAAATAAATTCTGGAAAAGTCAATTTCGAGAAAGTGAATTATTTTTCGATGTTTGGTAGTGTAATGGAAAATAAATTAGAAAATATTTTCCAATGTTTGGTTATGTCATGGAAAATGAGCTGAAAAATAACTTATTAATGTTTTATTTTTTTCATGTTTATTAAAATAATGAGGAACAAATCTTACAAATTAAAAAGTTGAATGAGAATGAAATTGAAAAAAAAATAATTTCATAAATTATCTCAAATAAAATAAATAATAATCAAAATAATAGAGATCAAATCTAAAAAATAAAATAAAATAAAAGATGAAAAAATTAAAATAATAATAATTAACATTTCATAAATTATTTCAAATAAAATAAGTAACAATCAAAAGAATGAAGATCAAATTTGATAGATAAAAAATTTCAATTAAAAAATAATAAGGAAAAAGCAAATAACAATTATAAAAATGAGAACCAAAATTAATATAAAAATTAAATTCTAAGGGATAAAATTGAAAAAAAAATATTCAAAACAAAATTATATAGCAATCAAAAGTTTGAGGACCAAATTTGATATAATCAACAAATAATATGACATTTATAATTTTTTCACAACTTCTGGAAAGTGTTTTCCGTCCAAAATAAAAGGAAAACACTTTCCTGAAAACCAAGCCAAATTTTCCTTTGACTGGAAAGTGTTTTCCGTTAACCAACTTTTCTAATAGCAAATAAACACAGGAAAGTTTGGAAAATGGTTTCCCGAAAACCACTTTCCAGAAAACAAACGCAACCTTAATTTATTTAAAATCAAAAACGATTTTAATTTATTTAAAAAATTTACGCTGAAGATGGATCCCATCTATGGTTACTAAATTCATATATTCAATTTTATCACATAGTTTAGACTAAACATCAAACAAAAAGCTTAGATATGCGTTTAAGGATAAATATTTTTTCAAATTGCTTCAAATGAGTTGAATAGTTTTGTGAATAATTATTGTTCGGGTTGGGTATGAGTAAAATCTGAAAAGCCAAAGTTAAGTTTTACAAGAATAATGAATAATGTTACCCGATCTGAAATGTACGAATATACTACATTAACTTTTGATCTATCTTCCTATAAAAAAAATAAAATTAAATAGATATATGTTCAATATCTGAATAAATATATGATATTTGATTGTACCGGATATGATCCACCTGAAAAATATTTTCAAATTTAAAAACTAGTATGGATAGTACAAAAATATAACTTGTAGGTTTCATTATTATGTATGCACCACTTTTTAATCAAGAATTGCTATTTAATTTACTTACTTTTTGAAGTGAACTTCCTTATTAGCAAGTCTAATTAAAAGGAAAATACTCATATTTAGAAGGAAATTTGTGTAAGAGAGTTCTGTAGGTTATTTTGGATGAACCTTTTATGAACTTTTAACAAATTATTATTGATGATGTTTCAAATATCCAATAGGTTAAACATGTTATTTGATATTTAGATACTGATTAATTAAATGTTCATGTACTTATTTTCTTCTTCTTAGCCTAAGAAGTGCAAAAATTGATGTACTAATATTGGTACCTACAAAAACAAACAATCTATGTAGGTGGAAGATAAATATCCTTTGATGATAAAGTTAATAGCTTGAAATGAGATGATAATAGATGAAAATAATAGATGAAAATAAGAGTTTCAAATTTCAAGAATAAAGATGTTTTTTCTTAGTATTTTGTGATTAATGCTTTGAAATATATAGGCTTTTAGAGTAAAAACAAAGTGAATCCTTTACCTAAGCGATTCAAGGGATATTTATAACTCTTGAATCTTGTAGTTTTTAGGAAAATGAAAGATTGGAAAATCATTTACTTTTGATGACAATAATGAACGATAAATATCTCTTACACATCATTGATGAAGGATAAATATCTCTTACATATTATTAATGAGATGAAAATTGTGGTAGGCTCATTGAGAGATTTTGTATACATTTATAGATGTAGGGAGATGATTACCTCTAATATGAACAATTCACGTAAATAACATGATGATAAAATCTTTTGGTCTTAACATGGATTTCTAAGTTAAAATATGTCTGACATGTAACCAAATCTAGAGGAAATAGGTCTGACATCTTGTTATACCTATAATGACTTGAGCTTAATTCATGGCTGAACCCAAATATATTGGATCTAATATCTTGCTAGACTCATGGTGATTTGGGATCAACTTATGACTGAACCAAAGTATATTTGGATATGATATCTTACTAGACCCATATTCGATTATACTAACATCCTATATATGGATTTGGACTCTTTCAAAGCAAAAAATTATTGAATTAAAAATACTGACTTATTAATTATATTCTTAGTTGTCAGAATGTTGAATGTCCTGACACAAACTGAAACTTGAAATCAAAATATAAACATTACAAAAGATTATACTCCTTATATAATATAATAATTTATTTATAAGTCAAAGTGTAGTTCAAGTGTTAGTAACTGAAACCACCTCTTTACCATTGTAATTCTTTCCTAAAAAGAAATATAATATAAAATAAAATAAAAAGAAGTTTTTGATAGTAGCAAAGTAATACAGGATGACTGAATTCATGTTTGAAAATATTAGCATCATTCAGTGTTATGATCACTAACTAGATACTTTACCTATGCTTCACTACAGGTTAGATTTTGTTTTTCAACACAAACTTTTTCGACATGTTTTTTCAATTAAAAAAATTTAAAATGAAAATAAAAAAGTTTATGCATACATATAATCAAATAAATTAAGAATTATATGTGTTAAAAAATGACAAAAAAACATAAAAAATAATTAAAAATAAAATAGGAAAAATTGAGAGACAGATGTAGATCAATATATTTAATTTCGCAAGACGGAATATTTACCTGGTTATGTTTGCTAAATTTGCTCACTAAAATAATTTTTCTATACAATCAAACGACATATACATTAAATTGAATGAATAAAATAAAAAGAAAAAAAATATTATGCAAGGTTGCACATATTATAAATATTATCTTAAAATATATATTTTTTTATTTTCAAAAATAAAGTTCATCTATATAAAAGATAAAAAAAAAATCATAGTTGAATTAGAAAAACCTCTTCAAAAATTAAATGCATAACTAAAAAATAATTGTCATTTTAAATAGGCTCTCTAAACAAAATAAAAGAGAGAATGACTATTAATATAAATATAAATAAAAAATATTTGCAAAAAAAACATATAAAAATAAGCATTAATTTGTAAAAAAAAAATTAGAAAAAAAAAGAAAGCCAAGTGTTGCTAGGCTTAATAAGCAAAGTCAGCTTCTCTAGCCCATGTCGTTAGGGCCCACGCGTGGGTGTGCCTTCATGATTGGGCTCTTATTTTTTTTATTGTTTAATGTCATCAATCACAATATGTTTTGAATAAATAAATAAATTAGACAACGCGTCACCTGTATGCCAAATAGTTTTTCCTCTTAAACATGCAGACTTTTTCGATGCATTATTGTACATAAATAAATTAAAGTGTAAATTAAAAAGTTTATGCATACGTGTGTGGTAATAAAAGAGAAAAATATATTAACAATAACTAAAAATAAAATAGAAAAATTGAATGCGTTAATAAATGAAACTTTTACCCAGTTGTATTTACTGAATTTGTTTATAAAATTTATTTTTTTATTGAATCAAATGATATTAAAAATAGATACACATATTAAATTGATTAAATAAATTAAAAGTGAAACAAATTATGAAAGGCTGCACATATCTGAAATATTATATGAGAATTAACATTTTTTTATTTTAAAAAATAAAGTTCTTGTATACAAAAAGATTTAAAAAATTATTGATGAACATAATAATTTTTTAAAAAATTAAATACGCACAACACAATACCATTAAAAAACAATCTCTATCCAAAAAAAGGTTAAATAACCAAAAACAAATCATTGATGAGGGATATTAATTGAAATATAAATTTTAAAATTATTTTAAAAAAAGATATATCAAAAAACGATACCAGTAAATAAAACAATATTATAAAAAAATATAATTGCTCGGTTATTGTGCCTTAACTCGTTAAACTCATGATCCAGACCATAAACTTAACCAAGTTCAATATTTTTTTCCTTTAAATTTATATTTAATTTTTTTAAAAAAAGGATAGCCAAAAAGACCAAGACTAATGGGTCCATGACCTAGCGCTTGGGGCACTGAAATGATGAGTCTAGGAGCGTTGGTGGGCGTTCAAGCCCAAGCCTACAGGCCCAGGCTTATTTTTATTTTTTTAATTTTTTTAAAGGGGCTCTATTAAAAAAAAACAGCCGGCGACTCGTCGCCTACCAAGGCAAACAACATTTCATCTATAAGCCTAGATTCTGGCCACCACTATGGTGTCCAGAAAATTAGGGCAGCTTGTCTTTTGCCGAATAAACCAATTGTCAAGTTATTTCAACTAAAAAAAAACTCATCAACACCTCATAACTTCCACAAACCATTCCATCAACTCCACATACCCAAAAAACGATCCAAAATCCCAAAATAAAACCTGTTTAGTTTTTGCTTTCTCATCTCAGATTTATTTTTTCATGCAACATCAAGGCTTTAAATAACCACCATGAAGTCCCTTTTATCTCAAGAAACCTGTAGACACCAAACAATTCTTTCTTTTTTATTCATTGTTCAATAGACGTGCAACGCTAAACTTTTTTTCTTGGTTACAAGGACACAAAAATCTTCAGATTTCAAGAATTGTGAGATTTATTTTACCTTATCTTTTCAGTTTATATGATAAATGAATATGTTTGTTCTCTTATTCTTATTTTCTATGATTGTTTATTTTAATTGCTATAGCGGATTCTAAGTTATTATTGTGAACAATCTATTGTTAAGTTTGCTATCAAAACCAGAGTTGTGGTATATAAACTTGTGAAGCAACTGAGTTTAATAATTGTGGCGGATCTACGTTATTAATCTTAGGGAGAACATTCAAACAAATCAAACATGACTTCGAACAATTATGTTGTCTAGATTAATCAATTTATGTAGTTCTCAAGGCTTCTATTGAATTAAATTATTAGTGCGAACACTGTGGTTGTTTAATGGTTAGAATCAGTTATATAGCGGATCTGTTAATTAATCAACGTAACAAAAGATAAATATTCAGAGTATAAATTGATGTTTCATTTCCATGATCAATTCTGATTTCTGTAGGTAGACATTTACTTGTGACCAAGGTTTGTTTTCTTGATAAATTTCAGTTTTCTTTGATTTAGCATTGATTGTTTGTTTCTGTTTACTATAATATAGCATAGATAACTTCAAAACCACCCAGTTGCATATCATATAATATAAAATCTAAACTAAACCTTTCCCGTGGGATTTACCATTTGCTTGCTCTATACCATCTTGTTTATTTAAGTTAGGGTAATTAATTTGTGCGACCGCAACATCGCAACACCCTTTCTAAAAAAAGATTTTTATAGCAATTAAAAATGGTATCATTTATCTTTTTTACCTCTGTAATACAAGTATCATTATCATTATGAATGGAAAGAATTTTTGTTTAGCATTAATGATTCTTGAATGGGTTGAAGAATAACTTTGAATTCTTATCATCTAACTTTAACCATTAAACCCGATATTTCTGCCTAAGAAAGCTCTCCTCAGCTTGAGCAAGTCTCACAAACTCCTTAACCAACATAGACTCAGCTTTATGAACATCCAAATCAATAGGAATCTGCTGTATCAGACATTGAACATCTTTTATGGCCTTCCTTGCCATCAAAACCCTCTCTATGATCTTAGAAAAGTTCTTATTAAAGTCTTTTAAAACATCCTTAACACGCTTCAACTTTTTACACAAGATAAACATTGGAGTACCAATAACTTCCTCCTTCCAAACCTTGATAATAGTCTATTGAAATTGAGGATGATCAACCTAAAAATCAAAATACTTGAAAATAACTTTCCTTTTAGACATGCTCAAAAGCTTAACTAACATCGAAGAATGATCTGAGATACCAAAAGGAAGAATAGAAGCTTTTGAACTCGCGAACTCACATTTCCACTTTATATTAACAAGCATTTGATCCAATTTATTCAAAAAAAGATCATCACATTGCTGATAAGTCTAAGTGAACATAGAAACAGTGAATCAAAGATCCTCAAAACACGATTGAGTGAGACACTTATTGAGGTCATTTTTCCATGCCAACCACAACATAGTACCACCTCTCTTCTCATCTATAGAACAAATAACATTAAAGTCGCATATAAGAATCCAAGGGGTGGATTCCCAACTATCACTACATCTTACAATATCAGTCCATCAAGCCTCTTTTTTAGACGGACTATTATCTCTATAAACGATTGAGGCATTGAAGTATCCAACATAATAACACAAACATGAATAATCTGATCCGAGCAACCTACCAAATCCACCTTAACCACATCAGCATCCCAACATACCCAAATTCAATCATGACACTAGTAATCATAATTATACAAAAAAGACAAATTATGAAGAAGAAGACTAGAGATGTTTTCTTTATTTTTTTTCTCTAACCTGAGCCTCAATCAAACTAAAAAGAGCCACCATTTCCTTTTGGATAAGACGATGCAATTTTGAATACTTTAAAGGATCATTCAAACCTATAGCATTCTAACAACCGATATAGATATAGAAAATGAAGATAAGAAGACAAACAACAACATAACGATTACCTTGACTTACCCTATCGTGAGGAACCAAATCTCCTTTTCTTTTTGAAAGAACTTGTCAAAACCTTTTTCTTTCTCTTAATAGAGTCTTTAGCCTTACTTGTTAGCTGATTAACATACTCCTTATTGACCAAATTCAAAGGAGATTAATGAGAAGGACTCATCAAAATTGAAAACATGGACTCTTGATCAGTATAGTCCCTATCAATGTCACCTAACTTAACTTCAATATCCATCTCCTCTTTACACCTATTTAACTCATTTATAGTCAAAGGAAGCTAGATAGATTTTCTATTAGTGGTCTCACAATTAGTAGTTTCAATAGTACTTAAAGCCAAAACATCACAAGTACTCCCTTGCTCCTTCACTTTACCTCCTCGAGGGCTATTCAAAATAGAAACAAAAATTATAGTCTCATCTACATTACAATCAGATTTATACACACCAAACATAGACTGACTATTCTCATCATTCTTAGAGCTTTTGTTCCTCTTAACAACTTCTTGCCATTGTAACTGATTTGACTTGTTATTTGAAGAGATAATTCTAACAACACCATTTTCCCTCTCTTCCATAATTCAAAGTTTATCAACTTTATTATTAGAGAATATAGTTGTGGTATGTCTAAAAATGTTGCAACTACTACATTTGGAAGGAAGCTTTTCATAATCAGCTGAAATGTTTATGAGAGTTCCATTTGAATAGTGTAAGTCATAGTCTTTAACCAACATCTCTGAGGCATTATCTCAATATAGACTCTCGTATAGTTCAGCCTTTTACATGATAGAGTATTAAGGCCAGCATGAAGAGGAACCCCAATAGTACTAGCTACACAACTTAGCCCCTTAATAGTCTAGTACTCTAGAGGAACATTATAAAGATTAACCCATATCAGAACTCTAGCCAAATCATCTTTAGAAAATTAAATGTTTGGTTTCCAACATTTCAGCACTAAATGTCTGTTTGCAATATGCCACAAAGCTTTATCCAAAACAGTATCAGCCAACCAAATCAAAATTGAATAGGAAAAAGCCATTATCTGATGATAAATCTTTTGATAACCCAAATGAGGTCAAATTCTGATTGCAATAGAGTTAACTACTGAAAATGGTACTTTCTGACCCTCAAAATGACTAACTAGAGTGGATTGCCAAAGTTTATAACCTTCTTCAAACATATCCAGAGGAGGAGCTACTTTCACATGACTAGATTCCAAGGAAAGGGGGAAAGTGTAAGTTTCAATTTGTATACATCCCAATGCCATCTTTCATGTCAGAAACTTTAGCGCCTTTAACAACATCTAAAAAGTTTAGTTCGGGACTAGTGTATTGTTGAGAGCTACAAGCTACATTAATGCCATACTAGACATTTGTGTCTGGTGGATATGGAGGAGGAATGAGCTTAACAAGAGGAGTCTATTATCCATTAAAGGCTTGGACCCTAAAAGATCTTTCTCTTTCAAACCAGAGAACGTTCTTAATATGGCTAATTAACTTTTATGCTTTCAATTTGAGTTACTTAAAATGGTAAGAATAGATGTGTTAGTAAGCATACCAGGTTGTTGCTCTAAAACTTACTTTCCTGGTAAACCATCCATACGTGTAGCATCAATGCTTGCCCTTGATTTGCCTCAACTGCCTAAAAAAGAATCTCCATTCTCACGCCTTCCTCTAACCCATTAACATTTGCAAAATCCATCAACTGAACCAAACCTTCAGTATCATATTTGTCTTTATCAGAAAACTGAGAGAGCATTGTGTCATGGCTAGGCAACATTTATTAGAGCTCTATCCTCAAGTAATGTCCAATTTTAACATTTTGGTGTTTCTCGAATTCAGAGCTAATCAACGGGACTTCCACAACTCTTGGCTTGGAAATGGATTAAACTCGATTGTCTTTTATTTCACCATAAGAATGGTTGTTTTTTATTGTATTGGTGACACCATTTTGATATATGAAATTGGGGGGAGCAACAACAATAATATTTGCTTGAATAACTAAGTCTGCGTCTATATGAACCATCTCTCTCCTTTGAACATCATTTACCCTCTTTGTTTCTTGTTGTCTTATTTGAACAACCATATCTATAACTATGTTAACCACCTCTCCTCTTATAACATCACTTATTTCCTTTGGTGCAACAGAAGAACTCAAAGATCATTGTATGAAAAACACACAAAAGAAGAATTAAAAAAATGAAAAAACAACATATTATAGTTGAAAACAAAGTTATATCATAATCAAATGAAAAAAGAACCAAATCTAATATTACATGAAGGAAAAAAAGAAAAAAATGATAGAAAAAGAGAAGACATTTTGGCCACATACATGAGTTTGAAACATTTAGAACTTGGAACATCTTTTAGAGGATCCTTGAGAATTTGGAACTTTAAGGACCTTGAAAACCTGAAACCAATGTTGTTAAAATCACGAGTTGACTGGTCGAAGCATACAATTTTATGAGTCAACATATGTACCAAATTGGTATAAAAACTTGAAAACCATTAAAATATGACTAAAATCATTTTGACTCGGTAAAATCATGATTTTGTTGTTGTGTTTATGATTTCAATTGAATATAAAAAACCCTCACCAAAATCAACCTTCAACTCTCTACAACAACATTATTAAGTATTAACCACAAAGCACATATCCTAGCCTCTCTTTTTCTCTATCGTTCCACATGAGCTTTTCTATAAGATATTATAAATAGGTGCAATCAATATCATAATATAAACAAAAAAATTTATGAATGATTAAACATGGAATTGGATTATGTTATGATGATTTATTGAGACAAAAAAAGTAGTGCTGCTTTTGATTACATGTACTTTTACTAGCATCACTAATCAACACAACATATGGAGCAAGATTAGTTAAGCCATGTCCTACATTCCATTAATGGATAAGGTTGTCTCTCCTTTATATTGACAAGATATGGTGATTCTGTATATTTCTTTTACATAATTAAACTGTTGTTTATGTACATTACTAGGTTTCATGTTAGAAATCAGGTCTTGAATTGCCTTATCCATGCAGTAGAAATAAAGAAGTTTATAAGTTTCCTTGTGTTTAATGCAATGAAAGAAAAAAGAAAACAAAATTAGTATCACCAAACGACAAGTTTCTTGGGCACATAGTTTCCTTAATTTTTAGCCAAAAATATTTGAAGTACTGAATATGAAAGACCTTAAAGCTAAGGCTTGTTTGTTCTAAGGAACTATATTTTTTATTTTGACTTTAATGCATTGTTATTAGGCTAGATAGTAATGTTTGCTTCATGTAAAAACAAAGTGGATTGTTAGATGCTTTGGAACTTTGGAACTTAGAATTTTAATAATGATATGTCTTTGTATTGTTATACTTTTGTTAATTAGAATTCTAAAATTGGATAGGTGTCAAGATACCTAGTTGTTGAAAATTGTAAATCACTTTTGCTGGAAAATTAGAAATTCATATTTTCTTGATTTGTGACTATCTGCAACACCTATTCATTTATCACAATCAAGCTACTAATAATCAAGAATTCTCTTATTTGTTTCACATATATAACCTATTAACCTTTGATTATGCATGTTTCTAGGTAAAACTTAGATCCCTAACTATAGTTTTGGAATGCTTGCTTCAAGATAAGAATTCAAGAAAAGTTTAGTGTAAGTATTGTAAAAAAATTATTAATAGAGGCATTTTCAGGTGCTTAAACTGTTAAGTGCATGTATACATACTGATATGAATTTTTATTTAAACCATGAAAAAAAATAGTTATGATTTTATGATTTTACAATCCGAGTTTTCATTGTATTTTTCGTATCGTATCAAAAATGTATTTTTGACAAACTTGCCTGAAACTTTGGTGAATCCTTTTGTAGGATCCTTAAAAACTTGCAACTTTGGTGAATCCTTTTAGAGAATTTTTGAAAGCTTGGAACTTTTGTGAATTCTTTTAAAGGATCCTCGAAAGCTTGGAACTTCGATGAATCCTTTTGGAGGATCCTTAAGAACTTGGAACTTTAAGGATCTTTGAAAACTTGGAACTTTGGTAAATCTTTTTGTAGGATTCTTGGATTGACAGATTGTTGGTGAGTATTGCATTGGACCTTTATTTAAAAAAAAAAAGATCTTAATCTTTTTTGTAAACCTTTTTTTTTAGGGCTAACTTCTACTCACAAAGTAAAGTCTAAAATTGTCATTAAGCATTCATGTTCATTTAATAAATGGATCGTTGACATTGAAGACCCTAGCTAAATAGAAAAACACATTTACTTTCTAGAAATTAATGTGAAATACCATCATAGTAGAAAAACAAAGTAACTTAAACTTGTAGTGCATGAGCCCATGACAAGTCTTTAAAGTGTTAAAAGAATAATTCCACTTTCAAAACTAGATATGAAGGTCATTAGTGAATACCCAACAGAAGGATAAATGGTATTTGGTGATATTATTGTGCCAGATCATCAACAATCCTTATGCTTTCCTTCCCACCACAATAATGAGTAGGAACTTCCATAGGCCTATGTTACAGACTTGATCAACAACAAGAAGGTTATGTAGGGAAATAATCTTGATGAACAAGGAGGAATTTAACGTCTTGAAGGATTATAGGATTGGTTTATAAAATCCTACCGGTTACTATGAAAGAGAAACAATAAATTGGCATATGCAGTTTATTTAGCCTCTTTTAATTATCATTGTTCAAATAATATGCATCATGCACTAATGGAGTTTTGGTGTCCTATTAAGAACACCTTCTTGATTTAGAAGGGTGAAATTGGGATTTTGATTTAGAAAATGGGTGACATCAATGGCTTATCTAATTTAGAGGAGTACTGTGAAGAGATTGTCCATAATTTTGAAAAGTTCTTATATGTTGAAGGTGAATCCTCACTACTTAGAACTTGCTTTTATTTATTCTAAGTTCTTGCTTTGATTACACAGGAAAAGAACGCTATTAGAATATGTCATATGAATTGGCTTGATTTGTAGTTTGATTGTGAATCATCTCAACCAAGTCCTTATTTTCCATGAGAGTACAAGTCTACTTCAAAGCTAAAATTTGTTGTACTTGGGAAGTAAAAGATTTTTTTTTTTATTTAGTCATTCATAATTTATACTTTTGTGAGCTAGGAGTAGTACAATAGAACATGATTTGGTTTTAAATTGATTTGATTTCTTTAGTGGGTGAGCTTAGGATGAATCTTAAGCTGCATACATACCTTCATAAATGAATGATCAAATCATGACATAGTTCAAAGTAGAATTTTTTTATGCCATTCATAGTTTATACTTTTACGGGCCAGGAGTATTACATGTATTTTTTGTGTCTTACAGTTTAGGCTCATGTGACATGAAGCTTGAAAGAACTTCAATAATAAAATTTCTTCAGGAACTTCCTATTGATAGGTCTAACACATACAATCTTTGTCAATAACTTTGTATGTTTCATTTTTTGCCTTTATTCTTAATTTTTTTTATGGAGATAGAGATGATTCATCCTCAATAGATGACTACTCTAAGTCTGAATTGTACTTTGATGATTCCTCAATGGTGATATGGGTTGTTGATATAATATTTGGTTTTAGCTGTAGAATCTCTTACCTTTGTTAAAGTCTTTCCATCTTTTAAAAGCTTTTGTTTTCTTGATTGGGATCTTCTTGGTCTTCCTAACTTAATCCTCTTTTTAGACTCTAGTTTCCTCTCCATTGCTTTGGGGCCCAATTTAGAGAAAACAAAAGCTTTTGCCTTGAACTTTATAGTTGGGTAGATATGGATATTTGATCACCCAGTCTTTTAAACACTAAAACATATGAATCCTTACCCAATCTTTTAAAGACTAAAACATGAGCATTTCCCTTATTATCTTGATCTAGAACACATGGCTCTTATGAGTCTTCTTCATTGTATTCAAAGACTTGAATCATAATAAGATTTGATACATCCTTCTTCACCTATATCTTTTGAGGTTCAGAAGGTCAGTATCCTATCTAAATTTTAATTGCTGGATTTATCCTCTTTTTATAATGATCTTTCATGCTTCTTTAAATGATTCTTCACATGTAAGAATGCCATTAAAGTTTTTAAGTTCACAAGGTTTACTTATCTCACATCCTACATTCTTAAAAATATTTTTGGACATGAGGACCAAACCATCTTTCTGACTGCTTCATTACTTTTTCTAGAGGTTTTATCAATCATAAATTCTAAGAGTGAGAATTAGAAAGTGATAGTCCAGCTATGATTGATAATGGTAAGACTATCTCTTCCTTCATTATTTGGATATCTTTTTTAGAAGTTGGACTTAAGAATTTGACATAAAGTCCTTAGTTGAATTTATCAATGCTTCATCCTTCTTTACTTGTATCTTATCTTTTGAATTGGAATTAGGTATAACTTCTAGGTTTAACTCTTCATCCTCTTCGAAGTAGAACCTAATATTTATATGATGTGATTCTTTAAAAGAGAATGGTTCTTTTGTAGCCACAACATACTTGACTTCACTATTATAGCTATACTTAAAGCATTGATGTCATGTTGATAGAACCATGCCATTCTTGTGTAACCAATGTTTTCATAAGAGTAGGTCATAGGAAGTTTTTGCCTCAATAATATGGAAAAATACTAAAGATTTCATCTCCCTAATCTCAATCTTAATACAAATCTTTCTAATGTTGCGTTGTCCTTTTTGGTTAAAGCCTTGGATCACCATCCTACTCTTGGATATTTTATTCTAAGATATGCCAATCTTTTTCATCATATGAATCGATATAATGTTAATTACTGATCCATCATCAATTAAGTGGTATATGATATGACTTTTCTTTAAGCTACAAGTCCTCATATAATAATGAAATTGTTGTTAAACAATTAACATTGATTACATTATCAACCCTTGAGAATAACTTTTATTTAAACTTTATAGAATCAAGAAAAACTTGGGCAATAACCAATCAAGCCTCTAGAGGAAGCTCTATTGCCTTAGACAAACTTGTGTTTGATGGGATATTCTCTAACTTAGAGACAATTCTTTCCATAACTAGACTTGTTGCATTTTCTTTTGAAGATTGACTTTTATTTAGAGAAAGTTCTTTTATAACTGCAAGTTTTTCTTTTTACCCAACAGTTACAACATTGACCATGATAATTTTATCTTGGAAGAATGTTTTTGGAAAATTCCCTCTAAGAGTGATAGATTTTCTTGTTGTAGTACACAACTCCTCTTCCTTTGGATGAGACATTGATAAGCCTCTTTTAAAGGATTCATTTACGTTTTGATGCATCCATGTCATTAGAGGATCCCTATCTAGTTGGTTCTATTTCATGAGAATTCTTCAGTAATTTTTGGTTGAGTATATCCTTTATATATTTATTTTTTAGAAATGAAAGTAAACCTTTCATCTCTAATTTCATCTTCAAATTCTTAAGGATGACTATAAATCTTTAAGATCTTCTATCATCAACTTATATAGTGGTGTTCTTGGATATGCCAAAACTATTTTATTTTTTAATCTCATCCACTTTAAATTGAAAAAGAAGTGCTTAATACGATAAATGATTAGCCTTATAATTATTACAATGATAATCTTTTTCTTTTTTTTGTAAAGTAAGTTTAGGACAAAAATAGGATCAAAAGATCTGAAGGCAACCATTGTCATATTTGCCCTTGTGTTTTCTTCTCCTTATTCAAGTTGGATCTTTCCTTTATTCTCTATTCAAGCCATCATATTTTTTGGGACAAAAAAAATCTTGATAGGATGGTTGATTATCCAATAAAAATTGCAAAATTAATCTAGAATACCCTCAAAATTCAAAAACAGAAAAATATATTTGTTTTCTTGTAATTTCTTTAAAGTGCACATCTTTCTTTCCTGGATTTGGTTTTCCTTGAACTTTTTTTCAATCTTCAATTGTGATTTGACTTGTTAGTTAGAAACCTTTATAGGTGTCATAGAAACAATCATGGCTTCTTTTAATTTTATAGGTTTTTCATCTTTCTTGAATTCTTTCTTTGCTTCCTTATTATCATGAGGATCACTTGGGAAATAGCTTTCATGCCTTGCTATACAGATCTCCAAGTCATAGGCTTTTGTGGCGAGCTATTCAAAAATGAATAACATGTTCTCTTGAAGACTATATAACAACACCCACTATATTTTCTAGAAACACATGTCTATGAAGAAGACTTCACCTATCTTCTTCTTATAGCTAGAGACTAAGTTCCTTCATCTCTCAATGTAATCCAAGACTGACTCTTCTTTTCTTTGTTTAGTATATGTAAGTTTTAACAAGCTTATAATTCGCTGTTGTGGAAGCGAGTCAGGAACTCTTGCTCTAATTATTCTCAATTATCTATCTTTTCAACAGGAATCTCAATATACTAGTCAAATGCAACTTCTTTTAGGGACCAGACAAACTACTTCACCATCAGGTCTCCATGGGTTCCTGCACTATTACAAGTCTCAATAAAATAAGAAATTTATTGCTTTGGATTACTTTTACCTTTAAATTGTTGGAACTTTAGAGTTGATTGTTAGGTGGCATCCTTATTTCATGAATGTGCTTAATGTATGGCTTGACATACATAAGAGAAGACTAAGTAACACCTCTATACTAAGCATGAATAGTATCCACAATCATATGCTGCAGTTGTTGGAGAGTATGTGAGCCCACTGATTATCCAACAATGTCTTTAAGGGTATTTTGCATCACTGTTCAATCATGTTGCTTTTACTTTTATTATTTTCATGGGCATCTTGGCTTTCTAAAGGATTTTGATGAGCATTATTCCTAGATAGGTCTCTGATCCTTTAGGTGCTTTCAGCAAATAGATTTTTCTTTTCTAGTTAGCCCATCAATATGGTGATTTGAGCATCTCTTTTCTTAATGAATCTTTTCAGTTAATCTATTTTAAGAGACATCTAATGGATATGATCCTAAAAAAGTGATGCCTGGGTGACCATGACTAGCATTTGAGAGTCAGAGTTAGAATTAAATCAGGATGAGGATAAGTAATCTCCCCATCTTTGTTTAGAAGATGTCACATAATGAGATCTAGACTTCAATCACATGTTTTAATTATACGGTGGAATCTCAATCCCTTCTTATAGACTTGGAAAGGTAGAGTTTCTGACACGATTAAAAGATTGATGTTTTATCCCAAGTGTAGGAGTGTCGAACTAATAAATAACCCTGCAAGACCAGGGTCGAATCACATGAAGGTGAACTATATAAAATTATAAACAACAAATGAAAAGGAGTTGAAGAGAACTTTTGAGATGTGATATTAATGTAAGGATTAAACAAGGATAAAATAATTGTCAAGGTTAGAGGATCCACTAATGGTATTTCAAATAAGTATAATATAAACTCTTTTTATTACTCAACTGGAAACCACACACAAAGGAGGTTCCAATCGGATTATAAATTATTAACATGATTATATTAATTATATCTTATTTGAGTAATGCCAATACTTGTAAATGTGGTAAGGTATTCATGATGATAACTTATGTTAACAACAAATCAAGTTCCTTTCATAGCACAAGTGTTGGTTATACCATACAGTAGGTTATGAAAATGCCAAGTATTTGTTGTACCAAGGGTTGTACAACACAAATCTAGATTAACCATTTCACAAGCAAGGTATTAAGAGTGAGTAAGATAACAAATACAAAACATGTTAGTATTAAACATTAAAGTCCATGTTGAGTTTATAGTATATTTATTCTTACACCATTAGTATACCTTTTTCACCTTCACAAAATTAACTTAACTAAACATCATGAAGAAGAAAAACATAAATAAACAATATAATAACATAAACATGATATAAGTTAACTAAGTATAGTAAAATAAATGAAAAATATGAACAAGAGATTAATAAAACTTGAACATTACAAAATACAAAGAGAGAGGGTGATCTTGATCTGAACACCAAGATGTTTAAATGTATGATAAATGCCTTCTTTTATAGGCTAAAATTTGAAACTATTGATTTCATCACTAATTATTGAATGGGTGGCACCTCTTGACTTGGTGACAATCATTATCTTATTGTTTGAACAAAACATCATTGCTAACATCAGAATTTGAACAGATCGTCCTCATGAAAGTTCTGGCCACTTGTCTATACTTTCCAAGAAAATAAGAATGAGCTTATTTGGACTTCTAGAACTCGAGATATGGGTTGAATAGTGTTTGGGCTAGAGAACAGATTCCGACTTCTCTTTTGTTGCTACAATTTGAACTTGAAAACGACCGTTTTGAATCTTGGACTCTTCATGAAAGTTTTAGGCCTATATCTTAGCTTTCCATCCATATAAACCTGACCTAAATCCATGTTCTACAGCTCCAGTTATGATCCAATAATCAAATGATGTTCCAGTTTGAATTGAACCAACATCTCTTATTTAATCTTAGCCCTCTCTTTGTCTTCTCAATTTCAATAATTAAACACGTCAATCAATCCTTTAAATTATGAGATATACCTACATTTAAAATGAGCATTTATCATAAATTAAAGATATCTTATAATATTAGACTTGTTATTATAAAACATGCTCAAGTTAAGGAATTTAATGATACTTTAAATGCTATATGATGATATAAAACCTTGATAAAAATACACTTTTAAGTACTAATCACACCCCCCTAATCAGCTTATTACTAGTCCCTTAATCAAAGCGTTAAAACAATTTTCGACATTCAAAAGCAAGACATTCATCATTCAACTTCCATTAATCTATCCAAATAAACAAACTCTCATTAAATTTATATATCTGCTTCATACTTCTTAAACAAGAGGGGCTTTTCTTGAAAGAATTCAAAAAAATTTATAATGTTTAAGTAAGAACTGTGAAGTGTATTTAGATTGTTTTTTTTAATTCAATTTGGACTCAAACACAATAAATTTAACTTAGACCTAAACCCAATAAATTTAATTTATTTGGTCATAAAGAGTGGTTTATGGGCCAGACTTGTTAAAATTTTAGTGTCTCTACATAGTTATTATAGTAACCATAGCCATAATCTCGATCAACCTCTAAACCAAACACATATCTAATATCTTCTTTGCTATTGTATAAATAAACATTTCTACCTCTTTGTTCTTTTTGTTTCCCATTATACATAAAATATTACAAATGAGAGGATACCTAACTAGAAACAACATACTACTTAACTTAAGTAAATATAAAATCAAAACTAATCCATTCATGGGGCTACTAGTTTGGAAAAAGTAAAGTATTTTAACTCAATATAAGATTTATGCTCATGAGTTACATCTAGAAGTGTGATAGTCATGTGCTAGATAATTAGTTTGTATTACATCGAGGTGTCAGACCAAAAAAAAAATTTAATATAAAAAACTTTTAAGCATTGCTAGTATGTTTTCTAGCAATAAGAAAAATCTTAATCATTAATTCAAAATCCAAGGTATGCATTTAATAAAATAGAATGAGATTTATACGCGATAATAAATGCTAAAAAATATATTAACATTAACTAAAAACTAAGTTGAAAAACTAGATAAACATATTTAATTATGTGCCACAGAGGGCCTTCTAATTTTTCTAACTTAATTATATGACATTATTATTTTTATAAGAAAAATAATAATTTAAATTCCATTTAAACAAAATAACTTGCTAGTAAATATCTTTCGTTTCTTATTAATATCTGTAATACAAACAAAAAATATAACATTTTTCTTATTTCATTTATTTATTAAGAACCAAAAGCATTTAAAAGGCATAAAAAAAAGACCAGGACGATTTAAAATAAGGATATAAAAGATACCTCTCAAACTAAAACCCCTTTGTCTCATTTTTCACTAGAATATTAGACAACATTCTATCATTATTCTAAAAATAAAATCCTAATAAATTTTATACGAGTGTATTAAAAAAATATAAGAATAATAATACAATGCTTGTGCCTCTTCATGGAAAACTCTTTTGAAGTGCCATCAAACTCAGCTCAGTCGATTAAACTTGAAACCTTCCAACCTAAGTCCTTGCCTAACCTGGTTTTCAAATTAAACTATGTGGGGGTTAACTTGATATGACTCGATCGACTTGCAAGGTTAAAAGGCAACGCAGAAGACTAGAAAAAAACATTATTTGACTAAAAATAAATTACAAGACAACATTTGTTTTTTAAATATTGAGGTAGTGATATGTGGATTAATTGATCCTGGTTAACTTGTCAAACCTGCCATTCGGGTCATAGACCTGACCGAGTTTAATAAGTATGTTTTTCTAAAACTATTTTTATTTAATTATATGATAACAAATGTCATGGCATGCACGACGTCAAATGTCAGATCTGACCGCTAGATTGAAAAAAGGTTTTGTAGGTGTTGAGATAAATCATAAAAATATGATTTGAAGGGTTTAAGAGTCGCCACCTAGTATTATGGTTACTAGAAAACCTAATGGTTTGTGCGTGTTCGAGTAAGGGAACTAGTAGTGCACAGGGAAGATACTTCACCCCTAGTGCACCTTACTTATGGTAAACTGCATTATTGATTGATTATTTTTTCTAAGTCATGTTTCTATTTGTTGATTTGTATAAAGTTTATGAAAGATCCTCCTTAGTATAAAGGTTCTTATCTTATTAGATTAAAACCTAACATTTCTGAAGCCCAAAAATTATATAAAATACATATCCCAAACTTAAACAAAATTAATTTTATGGTGTTTTTGAGATTTTAGCTAAATCCTAATGGATTTTTTACAACCTTGTTATGTTATAAACTTGTTAATCCCAAACTTGATTTTTATTTTATTTTTCAAAGAATAATAAAAATACAATTTTTTATATATAAAATATGTATGAAGATTTTTAGAACTTGGTAATATGCACACAAATAAAAACATATTTTTATATTCTTTTAAATAAGGGATTGTTTTTTAATTCTCTTGTATTTTTCTCAAAACTTGAAGAAAAACAAGTATATTTACCTAATCAGTATCTTATAGTGTAAGTCTACAACCTAAATATTAAATGAAATAGTTGGAAAAAAATGCAAGGGATCCACATATAATTTTTAAATGGTTCCTAAAATTTTTCAGAATTTTCAGAGATTATTTAGAATTTGTTTAGAAAAAGCACAAAAAGAAAAAAAAACAACACGTTGTTGGAAAATCAATAAGGTGTGTTTTCTAAACCCACGTGACTAGGCTTCCTGGCTTAAAGCCCAAGCCCAAAAACATGACCCAACAACAGAAACAAAGAAGTGAAAATCAATCCAGGCTTTTTGCGTGGATCTTGCTAAGAACACGAAGAACACAACAATGAAACTTGGAAATGTGGATTTGATTTTAGACCAGATTATATCAAATTGAAGGCACAAAAACATGTGAAACATCGTTAAATCAAATTTTTGGGTTGGATTATCATAATAAACACTTGATCGTCACAATTAATTGATTTTGTGCAAAAAATAAAATGATAGAATCAAAGATTAAAAGCTATAATTCTAGTGTTTTTAAACCTTTAAAACCTTAGATTAATGATTAACAAGACTATACACATGTGTAAGAATCATCAATCGGCCAAAAATACATGGAAAACAAGAACCTAAAGCAATGTTCAATAGATGAACATCACCTGGAAAACCTAGAAAACTAAAAAATGCCTTAAACATAGAAAAAAAAAACATAAAAGTACAAAAAAAAAGCCTTAACCTAGCATTTAAAGCTTAAGCATGTTCAACACAACTTGCTTGAACCATCAAATCAACAAGAAACAAAAAAATCAATGGTAAAATAGCAAGTAAAACCATATATTGACAACAAGCCAAAAAAAATCTCCTTGTGTATAAACATTGTTTCATTGATTAATTTCATTGTTCTGAAACTCAAATAACTTGCTTACAGCTTCAACAAACCTAGCAAGCTACTTTAAAACAACCTATACCGCATAAACCTCAATACTTAACACATCTTGTCATGATTTAAAAAATGAACAACTAAACATTTAAACATGAAAAACAACATTATACATGATCATATACCATTGCATTATCATATTCTAACACGTCAAATTAAGATAGTTAAACAATGTTGAGCATATGCAAGCTCTATTTAAAGCATGCTTAAAATTTTCAAAATGAAAATCATGACTTTTAAACTAACAAATAACTTCAAATGATGCATAACAAGCTTCAGATCTTCTAGTATTTCTATTTCCAATCTTAGATTTAAGATTTTTGCCTTCTACCTCTTTTCTTCCACTTTTTATCAATATTTCATTGTCATTCTATCAAGAGATTTTTTAATAGAAAATAGGAGGTAATTGAAACCAACCAAGTCATAAATCTTGTAAAGGGGGTGTTAATCTTAAACTAGGATTAAACCATACTTGATTTGGTGGCATTTAGCTTTCTCACCATTGATTCAAAGTTAGGTGTAACATTTTCAAATTTTACTAAACCAAACAATGTTGTCTGTGGACAAGAAATTAAGGGCTTCCACGTGGTATGTAGGGGCATAAACATCGGAAAAGGGCAATATAGACTTGTAGAGGGGAATCTTTTCTATTAAATATTGATGGTTGGAGGCTATGAGGTGGTCAGAAATGCCACGTTCATTCACATGTCACTCATTTTCTACATTAAAAATGAGTGACATGTTATTTACTTAAACCCTAAAATTTAGAGTTTTTCTAATTTGAAATTTGCAAACTTCAATTTGGTTCCTGTTATTTCCATTTCATTATACGCCCCCTCAATTGAGCTTGAAACTTCTTAATATTTGCAATTGCACCCCTGAACTTGGATTTAACTCCTCTAGTTTGAGCGTTTTTTTAATTGGTCAATGGTTTTTAATTTGTTCAATTTAACCCCTATCAACCATCAAACTTTCAATTTCTTTCAAGTTGACCCCTAATTTTGATTCATTTCAATTCCTGAACTTACAAGCCTTTTACTCTTTGCTTCTTGATTTTGAAATTCTTCAAATTAGCCCTTAATTGACTTCTAAACTTTAATTTTCTTGCAATTTCATCCAATTAAGCTTATAAAAATTAAATTCGGTCCTCCAAAATTCCAATCTTCTCAATTAAGCTCATATTAAGCTTCTAAATTTAATTTTTCACCAATTAAGTCCTTAATTAAATTAATTTGGTCCATTATAAGTGTAATTAAATATTTGCACTATATTAATTATTTTAATTTTGGCCTAAAGTAATTTTATAAACTTAAGTAAACCTATGATTAGATCAAATCAGCCTATTAAAAATCTAATTAAGTCCTCAATCTTATTTTTTATGCAAATGCTTTCAATATTCATTTAAGTAAACCTTGAATTTGCATTGCTTTTTACATGTAAGTCATTTATAGGTGCAACTGAGTTTTCAATATTGTTAAAGATCCCGTGTAGTCTTTCCATCCCTCATTTATATATTTAGATTCCTATTCAACTTGTTCTTACCAACCAAATCATTTGTCTTCCTTCATTTTTATTTTTCAATTTTGTTTTGTACATCAAAAAGATAATTTTAGAGGAACCCAAAATTAGGTTATGACAACAAAAATAGGTGATACTAGTAAATCAACCAAATTAAATTAAAAATATATATTATGATAGATTATATAAAAAGAATGCTTGCTAATATTATAAAAATATTTGCATAATCTTATTCGAGAGCAAAGTAAAATTAAATAAAATCTAATGAATAATATCTAAAATACACTCTTCATTAATCTAAGATATTTTTTTTTGTAAAATACACAATATATTTTTAATTATTTGATTTTTAAGGAATTAAATATAAAAACAAAACTAGCCAAACATGTCCCAACACACATTGGCCATAAAAAAACTAATGCATGAGTGTCTGGACCTTTTTTATTTTCTTTTTCATATTGTGCATTGTTCAACAAATTATTTTAAAAAAGAAATAGATGACGCACCATTTATATCCCTAGTTTTTGCACATTGGAGAGGTGATTAAAAAATTGAACTGGGGAATTTCTTTCCTAAAAACCCAAATTTCAACATAGTTTCACCTAAAAAATCTAAAAAAACCTCTTATAACCCACATAATCAATTCTTCAACTTAAACGCCCCTAATCGGTTAAAAATCATAAAATCAAAATGAAAAAAAAAATCTTCTTTAACCTCGAACTACGTTTTTCAGCAACACAGAAGCTTAAAATACCTTAGTAACACTGATTTCAACAAAAGGAATGCTTTGACATTAAATTTGTTTGTTTTCATTAATAAAATTTGAATAACCTATATTTTACTCTCTTAATCACAATTTTTTCGATGATTTTATATCTTTTTTTTTCAAACTCAAGTATTAAAATGTGAATAAAATAAAATTTTGGATTAAATTGTATAATTTTCAAATAAAGGGGTCGTAAAAGAAATTGGATGAAATATTAAGGCTAAATTTCCAAAAAAAAGGCTGACAATAATTTTTCTTTTTATAAAAAGGTTGGTATTTTATCAGACTTTTAATTTTAGTCTTTTTATTTTTAATTTTTCACAAATAACAAAACTAATATTTGTTTTTGTAAAATTGAGAATCAAATCATTATAGGGACTTTAGTTCGAGACCATGATAACCCTACAAAAACAATATGCAACAAATCATCATGTTGTATCAACAATTAATGCAATACGGAAGAATGAATATGAAAAAAAATGCTCGATGGTGAGAGAAAATAATGGACCAAATTATATATATATATATATATTTTAAAAAAAGTGTTGACATTTCACCTTACTTTCAATTTTGGGTCCTTCATTTTTATTTTTTCACAAACAATTAAATCAAAATCCTTTTTGCAAAATCAAGTACAACTCATTGCTGAGAATTTTTTTTTTAAATCATGATTATCCAAAAGAAAGCAACACAAAACAAATAATCAAACCCAATCACTAATCAATGCAAAGTGTAATGATAAAATTAAAAAAATAATTGATAACCATATAAAAAAATTAAAGGATAAAAAAAAAGAGGATTGTTGTTGCAATCCGTAGTTATTTAAGACACAATCCACAATGATTTCTTCACACTCTTTAATTTCCCACAAATAACAAACGAATCTAATGTCATGATATTTTTTTTATATTGTAATAACCCAACAAACAGAAATATGAAGTATATGATTAATCTGAATAACCAATCAACGCAATGTGAAATGATGAAATTGAAAAACAAATATTTAATGGCTTGAGATAAAAAAGGACCAAAAAATATTTTTCTTAAAAAAAAATAAGTGTTGGCATTTTACCTTACTTTCAATTATGATCCCTTCTTTTTTATTTTTTTCACAAACAATTAAATCAAAATCTTTTTGGCCAAAGCAAGAACTACTCAATGCTGAGATGATTTTTTCCAGAGACTGAGATAACCCAAAAAAAGGCAACACAAAACAAATAATCAAACCCAATCACATATTAATGCAATACAAAAGGATAAAATTGGAAAATAAATTGATAATTAAATAATAAAATTAAAGGATAAAAAAGAGAATTGCTGTCTCAATCCATAATGATTTAAGACACAATCCACGGTGGTTCCTCCACACTCTTTAATTATTTTCCAACAACAAAACTAAATATATTTTTGCAAAATCAAGAACCAACCCAGTGTCAAGATTTTTTTTAGATTGTAATAACTCGATAAAAAGCAATATGAAGCAAATCATCAAGTTGAATCACCAATCAACGCAATATGAAAGGATAAAATTAAAAAATATATTTGATAGATAGAGAAAAATAAGGGCCAAAAAAGAACTTTTTTTTAAAAAATAAAGTGCTGACATTCCACCTCATTTTCAATTTTTGTCCTTCATTTTTATTTAATCACAGAAAATTAAATCAAATTATTTTTTTGCAAAACTCAACGCGGAAATGTTTTTTTTTATTGAGACCATGATAGCTAAAAAAAAATGAAACAAAAAATAAATAATGAAATCCAATTACTGATCAACTCAATGTGGAAGGATAAACCTGAAAAAAATTTGTCATCTAGATAAAAAAATTAAAAGATAAAAAAACAAAAATTGATGTTGCAATCTATAATGACTCAAGACATGGTCCATCATGGTTTCTCAGCTCTTTATTTTTTTCACAAACAACAAAACTTAATTTTTTTATGCAAAATTGAAAATCAATTCAATGCTGATGTTTTTTTTAGATTGCAATAACCTAACAAAAAAAATATATGAAGCAAATCATCAACTTGAATCATCAATCAATATATTGCGAAAGGATGAAATTAAAATAAATAAATCTAATAGCAATATATATATATATATAATTTTTTAAATAAAGGGCTGATTTTTCACCTTACTTTCAATTTTGATTTTTTTTTTAATTTTTTGCAATCAATTAAGTCAAATTCTCTTCTACAAAATGAAGAACAACTCAACTTGGATAAGTTCTTTTTTTTATCGCGATAACGTAATTAAAAGCAACAGAAAACAAATAATCAAACCCATTCATATTAATTAACGCAAAATAAAAGGAAATTTTTTTTAAAAAAATAGTAAATTATATAGAAAAATTGAAGGATAGAACAAGAGAATTATTATTATAATCCATAGTGATTAATTTAAATTTTAATATTACCTTCTAATAATGGTAGGATAGGGTTGAATGATAGAGTGGTTTATTAAACCAAACAGTATTTAACGTTAAAGGTAGATATTTGAAAGAGCGCGTGTGAAAATGTCCACAGAGTATTTCTCCTTCCTTCTGCTTTTGCTATTAGAGGATGAATCATCAACACACCACGTCACTGAATCATCCTCTAATATTTGCTTTCCAAACTAATTGGGATTCAGGGGTTAGTTAGCATTTAGCAAGATGCGTCAAGAAATCAATAAAAAGAAAGAGACGGGGGAAGGGGGGAGAGAAATTGCGTGGTCCACTGCTGTCTTGCTATTTTTTTTTTTTTTTTGTACGACTGAGTGGTCCCCACTCCGACCAACCCAATTGGGCGTACCACGAAACAAAACGCCACCTCTTTCCAACAAGTCTCCCAGTAGCACCAACCCAAACAACCCAGCCTAGGTTCCCGAACCTCACCTCGCCAGAGCCAGAGCCAGAGCCAGTAGCTCCCCACTTCCCCTCTTATCTATATAACATCCCATCTCCTCCACTTCTCTCGCATCCGAAAACCAAATTCGCATACCCTCCTCTCCTCTCCTCTAATAGTAATAAAATTTCATTTTTCATTTCAGCAGCACCGAAGTGGGTTTTTTTTTTCCCCTGGTATCTATAAAATTTTCTAGAGTTCAAGAATAGGGGTTAAAAACCCAGGGTAGACGAGTTGTAGACATCACGGCTATACACGGAGTAACTCGGCCTCTAATTCATGTCCGGGCTGTACGACGTAAGGGTTGTTTAATCGAGAGCAGCAACCCTTCGCCGCACGGTGGACGTGGCGCTCTGCCCTCCGAAGGCGGCAGCCCTTCTGATCTCCTCTTTCTTGCTGGTGGCGGTTTCTTCTTCTTTTAGTTAGTTGTAGCTTAGTATTATTACTATTATTATACTACTTATCACATCTAAAATAGAAAAAAAAATCATTCGAATTTTGTAAAAGCCAATCAGCCAAAAAGTAAAGCATTAGATCTCGAATAAACGAACAAGATGATGCTTAGGATCAAAAGGGTTCCTACTGTTGTTTCCAACTACCAGAAAGAGGAAGGTGAGGAGGGTTCTCGCCGCGGAGGGGGTTGCGGCCGCAATTGCCTTCAAAATTGTTGCCTTCAAGGTATTTTTATTTTATTTGAAGATCTTTAATTGAAACCTCGTTTGGTTTGATTTATGTTTATTAAACATTTGCTGTATGGATAGGCGCGCGCCTACCTTTATATACTTTCAAGAAAGTGGACAGGATTATCACAGAGCAGAAGGATGTGTTTGAACATGACAAGAGTGAGCCTCCAGTTGCCTTCCTCAATTCGCTCCTTCTCGGGGAGGTATTATTACTTAACCTCCTCTTAACTCAAGCATATTCCATTGAATTGATATTTATTTATTTACATATCTTTTCGCAGTTGAGTAGTCAATTTTAAGTTTACTTTATGTGCCTGTTTGAATTTTTAGTGGGAGGACCGTATGCAGAGAGGGCTCTTTCGCTATGATGTCACCACCTGTGAAACCAAGGTCTTAATTCTCTCTTATTATCATTATTTGGTTGCAATTTGAAGCTGAGTCTGTTATAATAATATGGTAGTATTTACATAATTGGATATGAGATTTCTGCCTAATCTTTGGTGATGTTCATTTAGGTGATACCGGGTCGCAATGGTTTTATCGCTCAGCTGAATGAGGGCCGTCACTTGAAGAAGAGGCCAACTGAATTCCGTGTCGATAAGGTCCTCCAGCCCTTCGATGGAAACAAATTTAACTTCACTAAAGTTGGCCAAGAAGAGATCCTCTTCCAGTTTGGAGAGAGTGAAGATGGGGAAGTCAAGTTCTTCCCGGATGCCACTATTGATGCTGAGAATTCTCCAAGCGTGGTTGCCATCAACGTACATCCTTGATTCTTTCTTTGATTGACAGTGTTATCTGAGTAGAGCAGTAAGATGATGGTTGATTGCTTTTGCTGTGTCAATTTAACAGGTGAGCCCTATTGAATATGGGCATGTGCTGTTAATCCCACGTGTCCTGGATTGCTTGCCTCAGAGGATTGATCGTGATAGCTTCTTGCTTGCACTTCACATGGCAGCTGAAGCTGGGGATCCATACTTCCGACTGGGTTACAATAGCTTGGGTGCTTTTGCAACCATTAACCATCTTCACTTCCAGGTTACTATCCTAATAGCTATATCCTTTTCAACTTGAATAATCATATCCCTTAGAAGTGGTTGGTAGTTCATTCGATAATGAGCCGGCAATTTTATAATTTACATGGAACAGGCTTACTACTTGACTGTGCCTTTTCCGATTGAGAAGGCATCCACCAATAAGATAAGTACGTTGGATGGTGGTGTGAAAATCTCTGAGCTTGTGAATTATCCTGTCAGAGGTCTCTTCTTTGAGGGTGGAAATGCCCTGCAAGATTTATCCAACACTGTCTCAGATGCCTGCATTTGCCTTCAAGAAAACAACATACCTTACAATGTGCTCATTGCTGATTGTGGAAACCACATCTTTCTCCTTCCACAGGTAATGAAAACATGGGAGCAACATAGAGTTGACTTCTTTGCTTGTTGATATTTTAACTGCATAGATTGCACTTGTCTTCAATTCTTTAATGTTGACTAATGGATGAACAGTGTTATGCTGAGAAGCAAGCTCTAGGGGAAGTGAGTTCTGAGCTTCTTGATACCCAAGTGAACCCTGCTGTGTGGGAAATCAGCGGCCATATGGTGTTGAAGAGGAAGAAAGACTATGAGGAGGCATCGGAAGAGAATGCTTGGAGGCTTCTTGCTGAGGTGTCTCTCTCCGAAGAGAGATTCCAAGAAGTGAATGCTCTCATCTTTAAAGCTATCTCCAACAGTGGTAATTGCAGTGGAACTGATTCTGAGAACGTGCTTGAGGATGCAAGTGTTGAACATCCGTCTCTTGAAGAAGTGAATGCCATTAATGAAAACTCCCATTCAGTCATGGTTACTGGGAGTCAAGGATGTCTAGTTCTGCAGTGAGTATTGGGCTTAGGCGAGCAGACCAGTGACATATCTGGCTCTCAAATAAGCTTATGGCAGTTTTGGCATACAAGTGGTCTTCACTAGCGTGTTTGTGGATTATGGCATTAGTCTAAATAAGCAAACTAGGTTTGCATTTTTAAACTTGGTGTGGATTGTTGTCTTTAGCATTTCTGGTTTTGTATTCAGCCTATTGACCATGTAATGTGGTCTTTGTATGTTCTGCATGGGATTTGTGTAAAATATTATGGAATGTTTGCTCTTTGGAACTCGTATCTTTTCATGACAATTTTCTTCTGGGCACTGAATCCAAATGAGACGTTAATATGAACATGTAGAAAAATTAGGTAAATGATTTATGAATTATACATATTTTTATGGATTTTGTACTTTAATTTATTGTTCCTTGAATGATTTTATCATTATGTTCAATATCGTTAGTTTCTGTCATGTGATTGACATTCATTTGCTGAACCATAAGGAAATTAATGAAAGGTGTTTTTCGCTTTCCTCTCTAAAATTTTGAATTAAAAAACATTATAGAATCAAATAACAAAATAAAATAACATAAATACCAAAATAAAATAAATAAAACTTAATAATAGTCTGAATCATAATTTTATATTTGGAAAAATACTAAAATTACATAAATGAAACAATTTAACAGAATTATAGAAAATAAATAAAAATAACTCGTTTTTAACTTTAGAAAGCGGAGACAAACACTTAAAAAGCACTAAAATTAAAATTGACATAACTCTTTGCAGAAAATTCCAATGCATGCATGACTAGCCGGCTAACTTGTAAAGATAACATTCTGCACTTGAAAACCATGTAGGATCCACTTGTTTTCCTAGGCAATAAACAATAAAAAAATAAGCTCAAAATTGACCATGTACTACTAACAAACAACCTAAAAAGCATCATCTATTTATAATGTTAACTCAAATTCAAGTAACCCAATTCTATTTGGACCAATAATGAACACTCCAGGGGATAGGATTTTATTTCTTGTTTTTAGGCCTTTCTGGAATATACATATATATAAACAAGAAATAAAATACGTTTTCTCTCTCCTATCCCTTGAAGTAAATGAGTTTTTGCAAGGGAGATCATATTTTATTTTTTCAAGGCTTTTTTTTTATATACATATATTGTTATAAAATCTATAATTATATATATTGAATGCCCAATAAAATTTTTTAGACTTCATAACTTTTAGGTTTAGTCTATTGGTTTTTTATGACACTTGGGTCTTTTAGTGCCTTTAAATTTCTTATTTTCTTCTTCTATAAATACACTAGTCTTGTATTCTAAGGATTGAAAAATATATAAGAAAATGAATGAATTTTTCTTTTAAGTTTTCTTTTGAATATGTATATTATTTCTTGTCCTTTATTTTTTAACACATTATTAGCATAATCACTCTCATTAATTTATATTGAAATATTGACACACATGAACTCCTATATTACATGGCTTGTATCAATTTCAAAATTTATTTTCATTATTTTTCATACTTTATAGAATATATTTGGTTTTGTAACTTTTTTTTAACAAGTTTTCTTTCCTTTTTATTCATCAAGAACTAAAGTTTCTGAAGAACTAGTATTGTAAGTTCCTAAATAAATAAATTAAATATAGTTTTTGAAGAACCAGTATTTCTAAAGAACTAAATAAATGACAGTCTTAAAAGATTGATTTTTTTCTTTTATATTCATGATTTTATTTAATAAGTTATTTCTTTTTTTATATAAATAATATCGAATATAATAATACATGAATTTACTGCTCTTGATATATTTGAGAATAATTATTTGTCATGTATCTTTGATACTAAGATTCATCTAGAAACTATAAATCTTGGAGAGATCATCAAAGAAGAAAATAACGCATCCTTACATGATCGTGCAAAAGTAATGATTTTTATTCGCCACCATCTAGGTGAAGGATTAAAAGTTGAATATCTTACAATAAAAAGATCCTCTTGTTCTGTGAAAAAATCTAAAGGAAAGAAATGACCACTAAAAATGTATCATACTTCCTCAAATTTGTTATGATTGGTTGCACTTGAAGTTGCAAGATTTTAAATCGGTTAGTAAATATAATTCTGTTCTTTTTAAAATTACCTCACAGAAGAAATTGTATGGTGAAAATATCACAAAAGACCAAATGTTAGAGCCTGCAATAAGAATGTAGAGAATGTAATTCCAAGAGGTACTTAGAACTAGTTTCATGTCTTCTTATGACTTAACAAAATAATGAGCTTTTGATGAAAAATAATCAATTTCGTGCCACATGTTCTAAACCATTCCCTGAAGTGAATGAAACCTTTGTCCAAAACACAAGAAAGAACTAAGGGTATTGTGAATACCTTATCAAAAAAATTTAGGATTATAAATTTAATAAAAAAAATTAGGGAAATTAATGAAGATAGAAATATATTTTTTATGAGAAAATAAATAAATAAAATAAAATTGCAAAAGGGTAAAATTGAATAATGTTAAGTTAAAGGTTATGGGATTAAATCAATTAGGGTGTTAAAAGAGTGAGATCTAAATAGAGAATTAAATGAACTTTGGGCCATTATGCAAATAAAGGAACTTCATGATATAGTACATGAATGGGAAGCCATTCATGGCCTGCTATTGAGAGGGTGAGAAGAGAGGAAACAATTGGGGAGATTTCTTGTATTTTCCACTTAGATTTCATCTAATTAAGCATTAAATACTAGAGAGTTAGGGATTATAGAAAGTTTAGAGGATATTTGGACAAAGAATCAAGAAAACAATCCTTGGGATTTTTCTAGTAGGTTTTTGAAGAAATAAGGAGAAAGAAAAGAAAAATTTATTCTAGAAACTTTTGCCTTCATTTTTCTTGTGGGTAAGTGGTAAAGTGTCTAAGTTTACGAATCTTATGCATTTCTAAAGATATATTTATAAATTATGCATGAAAGAATGTTATGTAGAATTATGTAATTCATAAATTGATGCTTATATGATAGACTAATGTTGATATGTATGCGAAATTATATGGGTGATGAATGATTAATAGAAATTATTGAAAGAATATAATAAATTCTAACTAGAAATATTTATGTGGGGTTATAATATTTATGTGACTATGATATGCACAATTATCATGTTGGTTTGAATAGGAAATAATGAAATAAAAAAAAACTTGAATGAATGCCTTAAATTGGTTAGGTCCCATTCGATCACTATTTAATTTTATAGTTGGAAAAGAAATTATTCAAGTTATTGAGAAAATTGTGAATAAATATATTAACTAGATGATTTAAATGTGTAAAGGTGAGGAATTGATGGAAAAATAGATCATTCTATTAAGAATTTGCTTTCTTTGACCGAAAGATATAAAAATAAATCAATGGATTTAAATGGTTAAGCTAGGTAGAAATAAGCCAAATGAACTCAAAACAAAGAAGGATTTATTAATAGTGAGAAGAGAATATTAATTATCTAACATGGAATTATTTTCATGAGACAATGGAAGGGGAAAGAATTATATTAGTTGAGAAAAGAAATAATGATTAAGGGCTTTTAAATAGAGAATAAATTGATGAGATAATTTAATTAAAAATAAATAAATAAAGAAGAAATAATCCACCAAAAGGAGAGATTTCATGAATCTATAAGAATAAATTTGATATAATGTCGCAGGAGAAACTAATGGCAGGTCAGAGACCGTAAGAATGGTAGAACATCAACTAACTGTAGGTAGGTGAAAATATTCACCACAAAAATTGAATTAATCAATTTTTTAGGGTGTTAGCATTGAGGTTATTATAATATTTATTTTTAATTGTTAGTGGTAATTATTATGTAAGAAAACAAATTATACTGTTTAATAAATAAAATGATATATGTAATTGAAAAAGAATATTGAATTGTTTGGGCTCCCAAAATGGGAATGCTTGATTTAATGAATATCTATGTCAAGATGTTGAATTTTTTATGGTATTTAGAAAAGAACACTAGATTAGATTGACTTTCAAAATGATAAATACTAGATTGAAAAAAAATATCATAAAAAGGATATTGATATTTTTATGGTATTCATAAACGAATACTGGATTGGATTGGCTTCCACAATAGAAAATGTCAGACTGCAAAGTATAATAGAGAGGATATTGATATTTTTATGGTATTAAAAAAAAATACTGGAATGGATTGACTTTTAAAACGGAGAATGCTATATTGAAAACAAATATTATATAGAGGATACTGATATTTTTATGGTATTCAAACAAGAATACTAGCCTGAATTGACTTTCAAAATGGAGAATCTTATATTTAAGAGTATCGAGATGAGGATATTAGAATTCATGTGATATTTAAAAATAAAAATATAATTGATTGATTCCTACAAGGAAAGTGCCAAATTAATGAGTATCTTATAAGTGGAAATTATAAATTATTAATAGTGAAGGAAATATAGAACTTGTAGAATTTAATCAAAAAATTATGTTTGATAAATACGTGGTTGATTTGTTATGTTAAGAAATAGAATATCAGGAAAGAATTTTTAACGATTCAGCAATGAGATGGAATCGTTGGCGTAAAAATGGATCATTGAATATATTGTTAATTAATTTGGTTAGAATTTCAAGTTTTATTATTTCTTCTAAAATATAAAGATCATTAATAATATTAATAATAAATCAATTATTGTGCTGATTATTATATGCCAGGATTAACATTTGCTGCACTCAAATCCCTTTTGCATGTATTTTGTTATAAATAGTATTGTCTAATAATGTTGAAATGAGAAGAATTATGTAATTAATCCAGTTTAATATTTGTATAAGATGAATTAGATGTAAATGGTGTCTGATAATTAATTAGGATGAATGGAATATCAGTTGGTTATGTTTCAGCTTAAATATATTATGAAATTTAATGTTAAATGAGACTTGTTCATGAAATAATATAATTATGTAATATTAATCTTTTATGATATAATGTTTAGCAAAATAAATAAGAATATATTGATTGATTTCAGTAAGTGGTTTGAAATAAAAACATAGAAAGTCAGATAAATGAATTTTAGTTTTATGTATGGATGATGAAATGGTTTGAAATGTTTAAATTATTGAGTATATGTATTTAATTGTGATCTTTGATGTGTGATTGAATTGATATAAACACCTTGGATGTTTTAAATACAAAAACAATTCTGCTAAAATTTTGGTAGAATTTGATATGTGTAAAAAGATGGAAATAAAATCCTATCTTTTTTTTTTCTTCTAATTTATGAGATTGAGGTAACGCTCAAAAAAGATGGATCATTATCTGGGTTGTTACATGTATAGATTTGGAAAAAAAATAAATGAAAAAGAAGAAGAAATAACCCTTTAAAAGGCAACCCACCAAACAACCAGAAGTGGAGACATAACCCAAACAACAAAAGGGCAAGAAGTTGCATAAATTTAAAGATAAGTGTCATAAGCGTGGTATGCATGGTCATTGGTCTCATATTTATTGCACGTTAAAACATCTTACAATATTATATCAAGCCTCTCTGAAACAAAATACAATTGAGACTACTTTTGTTCATAAAGATAATCTTGAAGGTCATAATGTTTATTTTAATGTTAATGCTTATCTTGATGTTTTTGATTTATTTGAAAACCCAGATAAAACAAATACCATGTTTAATAATGGAATCTTGAGGATAATTAATATTTTTTTTATTTATATTAAGATTTTTTTATTGTATTTTTAATAAATAATGTTAATTTTATTTCAATTAAATAATAAACTTTAATTATATTTTGAATAGATGCATAACTTTCATGATGGAGATTTATGTCTAATAAACAGTGCAACAATGCACAAAATTCTCAAGGGGAAGAAATACTTTGAATATTTAACATTAACCAAAGCTAATGTCACTATAATATCAGGTCCAATAGATATGATTAAAGAATCCATAACAGCTAATATTATATTACCAAATAACACAAAATCGAGCATAAAAAATGCATTACATTCACTGAATCCAGAAGAAATTTACATAATTTTAATGATATACATGCTAATGGTTATCATATTGAAACAATAGATAAAGACAAAAAATAATATTTATTATTTCACGTATTTTAGGCTAGAAGCTCGTGCTTGAAAAATTACATGCTTTCTATTTTGGAATTATTATACGTTCATGAAATCTATTGAAACAAATTTTATGATACACACAGAAGTGTTCCGGCCCAAAATATTTATGCTTTAACATGATCAACTTAGACATCCAGGATCAATAATAATGCGATGAATTATTGAAAATTCACATGGATATCCTTTAAAGAACTTGAAGATTCTTTTACCAAGTGAAAACCCAAGTGTTGCATGTTCTCAAGGTAAATTAATTACCAAACCATCTTCATCAAAAGATTGTTACAAAATCACCAACTTTCCTTAAAAGAATTCAAGGAGATATATGTGGACATGTTCATTCACCATGCAAACCTTTTAGATATTTTATGGTATTGATTGATGCAACAAGTAAATGGTCACATGTTTGTTTACCTTGTAGTCAAAATGTTGCATTTGCTAGATTAATAGCATATATTATCAGACTACGGGCACAATTTCCTAATTATCTAATCAAGAAAATCTGATTGGACAATGTTGGCGAGTTTACTTCTCAAGTATTTAATAATTTTTGCATTTCTATTAGAATTGATGTTGAACATCCTATTGCTCATATACATACTTAAAATGGTCTAGCAGAATCATTTATAAAATGCATTCAATTAATTGCTAGACTATTACATATAAAATCAAAATTGCTTACATCTGTTTGGGGATATGTTGCATCATTAGTTAGAATTAGATCAAGTGCTTACCATAAATCTTCTCATTCGCAACTTGTTTTTGGTATACCACCAAATATATTTCATTTATGAACTTTTGGTTATGTGATATATATGTCTATAACACCCCCACAAAAGACTAAAATGGGTTCACAAGGTAGGATAAGAATTTATATTGGTTTTAATTCTTCATCTATTATTAGATTCCTTGAACCTTTCATTAATAATGTTTTTAAAGCATGCTCTGAAGATTGTCATTTTAATGAGAACATTTTTCTATTATTAAGAAAAGAAAAGTTAGTGCCTGAAGCACGATAAAAAATTACCTAGAATAACCTGAAGTTATCTCATTTTGATCCAAGGACAAATCAATGTGAACTTGAAGTTCAAAAGATAATTTATTTTCAAAATATTGCAAATCAATTACTAGATGTTTTCACCAACAGTGAAAAATTTAGTTAAATCTCACATTCTAGCTGCAAATGCTCCATCTAGAATCAAAATCTTTGAAGGAAAAAAAGACAATATAATAGCAAATGAATCTATATCATGCCTGAAGTGTGAAAGACATGTTGGTTCTAAGGACAAAAATCATAGAAAATGAAAATTACAACAAATAGATAATGATACTCTTGAAGATTCCTCATTCATAAAACATGCGATATATATTGTGTCAAAATCATCTCATAATGCTGATCCTCCTGAAGAGAGACCTCTTAAAGAGGCATCTCCTGAAGAGATCTAGGTACTTAGAAATAATGACATCTCCATAAACTATTTTTACACAGGAGAGATTTTGGATCAAAATAAAATTGTCATAAATAATGTATTTGAATTTAAGGTTGTTTTTGGAATCACCAAAAGTAATGATGAAATTGAATCACAAACTATTGAAGAATATCGATATCAAAATGATAGGCATTGCAAAGAAGTAATCCAAACAAAGTTAAACTCACTTGCAAATCATGAAGTATTTGGACATGTAGTTTATACACCTAAAGGTGTTATTCATGTTGGATATAAGTGGGTTTTCATTAAAAATCAAAATGAGAACAATGAAATTATTTGATACAAGGCATGACTTGTTGCACAAGGTTCTCACAACGACTTGACATTGATTATAAGGAAACTTATTCTCCAGTTATGGATGCAATCACTTTAAGATTTTTTATTGGTTTAGTAGTCTCCGAAACTCTAGATATGCGTTTAATGGATGTAGCTACATCATAGCTATATAGATCATTAGATAAAGATATCTATATAAAAATCTCTAAAGGATTCAAAATGCGTGAAGCCTTTTATTATAAACAAAGAAGTGTTTATTCTATTAAACTACAAAAATCTTTATATGGGTTGAAGTAATTTGGTTAAATGTGGTACAACCATCTTAATTAATATCTCCTAGAAAAAAGGTTTAAGAATAATAAGATTTTTCCATGTATTTTTATTAAGAAAACCATATCTGGATTTGCTATTATTGCAGTATATGGTGATGATTTAAATATTGTTGGTTCTCCTAAAAAGCTCATAAAAATTGCAACCTATTTGAAAGATGAATTTGAGATGAAAAATCTCAGAAAGCTAATATTTGTCTTGATTTATAGATTGAACATCTTTCAAATAGAGTATTTGTCCATCAATCGATGTATACAAAAAAGATCTTAAAGTACTTTTACATGGACAATACTCATCCATTAAGTACACCTATGGTTGTTCGATCACTTAATGTGAAGAAAAACTCATTTTTACTGCTAAAAGAGGATGAAGAAATTCTTGGTGCAGAAATACCATATCTTAGTACTATTGGAGCACTCATGTATCTTGCAAATTGTAAAAGA
>Ga0325405_1000291_pt1 | contig 47164 bp, 30 predicted proteins | sample PopdelMetagenome_21_FD_205663 | JGI IMG/M metagenome (GOLD analysis project Ga0325405, IMG submission 205663) | Populus deltoides microbial communities from Bellville, Georgia, United States - Xylem-Control-R2 | ecosystem: Host-associated > Plants > Phyllosphere > Stem > Wood/Secondary xylem...
TAAAATCAAATTTCTATTCATAGATAACTTGTTAAACTACTCAAGGTTATAATTAATTAAATATTACATCCTACTTACCTACCTTATATCACTTAGATGAGTTATTTATGATCATATAATATTAAAAACAGTAGTTAGGCGAAATGGGATCCTAGCCCACTAGAAGATCTAAATGAGATTTCTAAAATTAATATGGAAGGCTATTAATTTGCAAGAAAATAGTGGGAGACCAAGTTAAGATTGAAGACCTTATATGAGTTTTGTTTTAAATATGTATGAATGAAATTAATACTCATTACATTTACATATATATATTGGTAGATCAAAATGAGTAGTAACATATCCTTACATAGAATACTTGATGCTAACAAAATGACTATACCAAACTTCTTGGATTGGTGCCAAATGTGAGAATTATTCTTAAACAAAAAAAAAATGTTATATATTCTTGAAAATCATATTCCTCTTGTCCTTCATGAGGATGATGATGAAGAAGTTAAAATGAAATATGAATGTCATGATGATGATGATGATGATGATGATGATGATGAGCATGCTACATGTGTGATATTTGATGGTAAGTTACTTAAATTTCAAATACAACATAGGAATATGGATGCCTATATTATAATTAGGCATCTCAAAAGAGTTGTTTGATGTAACTAGTAAAATTGAGAGGTACGAACCTCTAAGAAATTATTCTACGACAAGATGACAAAGGGTTTCTCTGTGAACACCTATATTTTCTTAAAAACAATGACTTGTTATTTTGAGAAATTAGGCCAATTAGGCTTTATTATAGATCATGAGTTAAGTGTTGACATGGTCTTGCAGTCCTTGCTTTAAAATGCATAGAAGTCTACTTAGGGCATCAAGAAAGACATGAATATTTGTCATCATTATGACAAGTAAAGCCACTAGAAAAGGATTTTGCAAAGACTATCTTGCAATTGTGAAGGCTATGAAGCTTATTAAAGCTTTTGGTTTAAGTATGTTTATGATTGAATAAAGGTGAAGTGAACCAACAAATTGGTAATGAAACAAGGATTGCTGCATTAATTTTACCAGATAGGATAACACTAGAACTTAATATTTGTTATTTTGTTCAAGTACTTTCTAGAAATATCATATCCATTTCTTACTTAACTTTGAATGAATTTAAAATTAATATTGAAGGCAAATGTTATTCCTTTTATAATAATGATATTTATTATAGATCTAATATTTATACAAACAATTTGTATATACTTGATTTAGAAATGTCCATGTTCAATACAAAAAGCAAGAGAAATATATTAGGTAATCAACATCCATCTTATTCATGGCTTTGTAAATTAGATCATATTAATAAAACAAGAATCACCAAGTTATATAAAAAAAAAAAGATATTTTGATTCTTTTAATTATGAATCATATAAAACTTGTGAAACTTGTTTATTGGGTAAGATAATTTTATTTGAAAGATTGAAAAATATAATAAATTGTTAAGTCTGATACATATAGAGATCTATATGGACCAATAACAATTCATGTCATAGATGAATATATTCATTTCATCACATTTATTGATTACCATATTAGATATGATTATATGCATTGATAAAATATAAGTTTCAATCATTTTAAAGGTTAAAAAAATTTCAGAAATGAAGTTGAAATACAAATTGGTATAAGTATCAAGACTTTAAATTTGATCGAGGTGGTGAATATTTGAGTCAAGAATTTTAAGATTATCTAAGATAGAATAAGATTCACTTATAATATATACCTCCTAGAACACCACAACTAAATTGAGTTTTTGAAAGAAGAAATCATACTTAGTACAGTCCATTATAAGCTATACAAACCTTTCACCTTCTTTATAGGGTTATGCCATATAAATTCCTACTTACCTTTGAATTAAGGTTCCATCAAAATATGTTAATAAGACTCTATATGAGATATGGAATGCGAAGAAACCAAACATATCATACTTAAAGATTTAGGGATGTGACGTTTATGTAAAGCATATCGTTTCTGAAAAATTAGGAGTTAAGTTAAATAAATGTATGTTTATGAAATATTCAAAAAAATTAATTGGATATTATTTATACCATCTCATTGAGAAAAGAGATGTTTGTCTCAAAGTATATTTACCTTTCTAGAGAAAGAATTTGTTCATGATAGAAGCAGTGAGAGAAAACACAAGAACTCCCCAGATACGGTAGAACATGTCATGCATCAATGAGATATCAACTTCTTGTGGAACTAAAACAGTATTTCTAGCATATGAAAGACATGAACTGAAAGTTGATGTTTATTCAAATACTTGTTTTCAATTAGATATTGATGATAGAAAAAATATCAGTCAAGATATGTTTTAACTTTAAATAGTGGTGATATGTTGGAAGAGTCCAAATAAGAGACCACAACAAATTCTACAACTAAAGTTGAATGTATCTGTATCTAAGATGATAAAAAAAATTGTTTGAACCAAGAAGTTTATCACTGAACTAGGTATGGTTTCTAGCATTATTAATCCAATAGTCTTGTACTATGATAATAATAGAGTCATTGCACAAGCAAAGGAACCGAAGTTTCATCAAAAATCCAAATATATATTTAGGTCATTTTATTTTATTAGAGAAATCATAGAAAAAAAATATATAAAGATAAAACGAGTATCTACTAAAGAGAATCATATAGATCCTCTCACAAAGGCACTATCTTAGAAGGAACATGATCACCATATAGAAAGATATGATATTAGTTGCATGAGCGATTGACTTTAGTGCAAATTGGAGATTGTTAGTGAATATACCTTGTAGCCAATCAGTTGGCTACACGTAGCACTAGTTTTATTCATGTAAAACATATTTATTATTAATAAAAGTTTTCTTTATCTTTAATATTCATTTATATTTGATTAATAAATATAAAGTAAAGATAAAGTTCATGGGATAAAAATGTTTTGTAAAGAAAATTATAAAGTTATAATTATGAAATTCATATTACATCAAAACATTGTACTTAATGTTCCTGATCAATATTTTATTAGAAATGAACATTAATTAGAGTTGTTGAAACTGATATATATATATTATGTTCAATCTTTTATGAAAGGAAGCACATGCTCTTATAAGTTGAGGTATAAGGTATGAATAATACTTGGAACTAATATGCATGTGCTTGTTAAATGACATGTACAACAAATTAACCCATATGGGAATTTCATATAGATAGAGACTCATATGATAATTATGTAAGTGATATTTAGATTTGAAATCACTAAATTATCTTATATAGAGAATGTTATGATTTAATTCTGACTACACGTTTTGGGTATAACATAAATTATATAAAAGGCATTTGAGTAATCAAGAGATGAATTATCATCTTAGATGAATTAGAAAAAATATTTCATTTGTTCTAAAATAGTATTGATTGTGAAATCATTGGTTAAAATTGAATGAAATTAAAAAAAAAATTTATTCAAAGAATCAATTACTATAATGTTGAAAACAAAAATAATTTAACAAAGATTAAAAAAAAATTCTTATTCAAAGAATCAATTACTATAGTGTTGAAAACAAAAATAATTTAACAAAGCAGACATACTTCATGTTATAATATATAAATCAGAACATTCTTGATGAAAAAAATAATTACACTAAAAAACTAATTACTGAAAAATTAAATCAAATCATTTGATTTTTTTTAATATTTAAAAAATCATAACAGGTTACTAGATATTATACTTGATCTTTAAATATTAATTAATCAATTGTTGAATTAATAATAAATAAATTAAATAATTTGATTTATTATTAATTTATTTAATTTAATTTTATTATAATTATAATTTATATTTGAGTCAATTTATTAAAGAATCTAATGGGTCACACATAAAAGTAATTGGTCAAAAATTAAAATAAAATAATTAATTATAAATAAGTTTTAAAAATTAAAGATTAGAATATAGTTAATACAAGAAATTATAATTCTAAACCTAAAAATAATTAAGTAAAAATTTTATTGAATAAATTTTCAAAATTATTCTAAAATAATATATATGATATTTTTTAAAAAACAAATTACTATTGTTTCAAGTTTTTTTATAAATAAATCATACTTTTTATATAATATAGTACAAAAACACTTGAAGCATAAAAAAAAAAAAAAAAAAACATATTGAAAAATATTTGCAAGTGCATAAATATTGCAATGGCCAGTAATAGTGTTGATTTGTGAAAAAAGGAAATACAAACTGTTCATTTTCTCAAACTGAAATTTAGCTTTGATACAGCTGAATAACCTAGCTGCGTGGTCTTGATTTTAAGCTGTAACAGTTTCAATACGACTGCTATGCCCTTTCGAGCAAATTTTTTTTTTTTTTTTGTATAAATAAATAACCTTGTCTCTCTGTTCACATTTCATGTAGCAAGGCGATGGGAACATAAATAAACAAAATAATGTCTTGTTTCTTCCATGTACAATTTCCATCAAAATTGAACCAAAAGATTTCAGGGCAAGTCTTTTATTATGATAATGCCTCCATCTCTGTCTTCTCTGTAGCTTCTTTCAAAAAGTCAAGGGATGTTTGCACAGTCTGCTTGCAATGACCTGAAAAAGGAATTTCAGTTACATTTTCGTCACCTGTCACCTGATCTGTGCAATATGCTTGCAGATAAATAAATCAAAATAGAAATGTCCGCACAACCTTTTGCCTTGTTCTTTTTATTGGATGATAAGACAGAGGATTTCCACTGCTCATAAGCATCCATTCTTTTGTGCTTCTTCTGGCTAGAAACCTGAGAAATTTCATGCCAATTGCGTATAAAGGTAAGTGAACTTTCAAATTATTTTGATCAAAAGATGTATTCCCCAAAGTATATTCAAACTAGTTTCTCCAGAAAATAAAATAAACTGTATTAGCTGAATTAGTCAAGCATGCAGAGGCTGCTCAACCACCTTTTACAAATTGAGATATAGGTTAAAAGGCCCATTACAAATCTTAATTGGAAAGAATTTTAAGGTTTGAAAATGGTGTTAAACAAAATTCCTTGCGATTGTATGGTCTTAGAAACTAATTTGGTGGGTCTGGACGGAGTCAAACTCGGTTGGATCTTTCTCAACCATATTGTCTAAAAATGAATTAAACATAAAGGGCTGCAGTGATACCTCTGTTCCATCATCAGATGAAAAATTACCATCCTCAATTTTTCTTTTCTCAGGAAGCACATCCAGAAGTTCTGCATGCAATCAATGAAAAGATATGGATAAAACTTATAACATTAAATTAAGTAAAGATTCCACGGTTCTATTTAGAATAGTATTATGCCCATTCTAATGACAACCCAGCAACAGTTATGGCAACAAAAAGAAGAATAAATCGTGACTGAAGTGTACAAATCAATCAGCTAGTACCTCGGTTCCCCTTCACCTCCCTAGGATCTTTCTTTTCCTTTGAGATCCCAAAAACATCAAAGCAGAGATCCTTCATGGACGCAAATACCTACATGTTAAACTAATACAAGTAAATCAAAACTGAAAGAAACGTAAAAAAAAGAAAGCACAGTTTTCACCACCAAAGAAATGCGCTCGGATGGAAATTAGGATTCTTACAGAATTGAATTCAGATTCCGATGTGCCACTAACTTCAATCAACTTAAGCTTGTCTACTTTGAGCTATCAAGTTAGAATCATCGACTCATAAGTAAATTGACATGAACAGCATAGTTATGGAAACGCAAGAAAATAAATTGTTTGCTTACCTTGTGTTTTTTGGCACACATGTAGAATGCAACTGCGGTGAACACAGGTCTAGTGAAGTCGGCATTTGCTCGTCTTGAAGCAGGCAATGATGCAATAAACCGGTCCTTATACCTAAACAATCAACAACTCTAAATCAGATCAGACATCAACAAATCCATCTGTGAGTCAAGGTAGCGCAATAATGTCATTATTAATAAAAACTATTGTAGTATCGACGAAGATAAATCGAAGACCATGATAACCAATCACATAAAGCATTTCCAAAGATAAATTGAAGATTCCCTTCTGAATTTGCTTGCCAGTCATTTTTACAAACACGTAGCGAGCACCAAACCACAAAGGAAAATCCTACATAGACTCCATTTAGTTGATGAGTAAAATGTAGTGAAAAATACAGAAAATTAAAAGGGAACTTACAGTGATAAACCTTTTTTGACGAAAGGAATAAGCCTAATACAACCAAATTGAATCCCCAATTCTCTAATATCCAGCTTTGTCCTAAACCACCCAACAACAACCAACCAAACACGAACAGTTCCATTAATACTACAACAGTACGTTTCACATCAAATCATCAGCATTAAGATAAAATTACTCACTTGACACCGAGAGTATTTTGCAACGAATTGAAGGATCTATTGTAGGCCTTCTCAGACATTCCACTCAATCTGATAGCAGCTTGTCTATCAAAAATCACTTGAAAACTATATACATATATATAAACATATAACCCATTAGAAATTATTTTATAAGTTTTCGTTTCAAAAAGAAAAAGAAAAGGAAAGGGGGGAAACCTGGTTGCGGCGATTTCTAAGCAGATAATAGCCTTACAAACCTCTCCCTACAAAAAAATAAAAAATAGCCATTTGAGATCTTTTTTAAAAAGAAATTATGTGAGAAACAAAGGCATAATAATACTTACGACTCCAATGACTGAGGAATCGAACTGAACATCGCAAAGACGACGGAGCTCCGCTGCTTTTCGAATGATATGCTTGGTTTCCCAGAGACCGAGTTTCTTTGCAATTTCGGACAGATCCATCTATTTGCTTTGAGCGAGGAAAAATAGGGTTTTTTTCTTTTCTTTGGCATTCGCGGAGTGATATAAGTGGGCGGGGAACTGAAACCCACCATTTTGGCGGCAACAATTTTATTTTCCTTTTTGAACGCTCTTTCCGCTGAAACTTCCCGCCAATGTTTAGGGCACCGAAATTAAATTGAGTTGGGTCAGTGCCCTTTTTTATGTATCCGTATTATTTTGGATGTGTTAATGCATTTTATTTTAGAAAATATTAAATTAATAATTTTTAGTTTTTTTATTAGTTTTAATATGTTAATTTCAAAAATAAAAATAAATCTAAAATAAATTATTGTAATATATTTTTTTAAAAAATAAAAATTATATTTTACATCACAGTACCTAACACACAAAAAAATCATCATCCTTCCACAACATACTTTATTGTAATTTTTTTTAGACCCTCTTAAAATGCATAAACAACATGATAAATTTGTGTAAAATATCTCCCACTCATATTCAAAATATTAATACCTGATGCTGTTTAGAATATTATACTAAATATGATTTGTACCATACAAATCATTTGCAGTTAGTGTGTTTTTAGGATGTGGGTGTTTTCCCAAAGCATTAGAAATAATTTATTATAGATTGCTACAATTAAATTAGTTTTTTTTGTTATTGGATGGGAAAAAAAATCTTGGAAGTGAGGGTATTTTAATCTTTTTAACTGACTTGTTGGTCGTTATAAGATTGTTAGGGCTATGTTAGTTTTTTTCAATTTTTATATAGTATAATTACATTTTTACCCTCAAGATCAACAAAATTTAGAGTTGTTGACCAAGAGTTTTTTTTACTTTTCCTTTATGATCTTATAGTTCTACATTAATTTTTTTTAATATTGGTTTTGTGATTATATTTGATTTATTTTCTATGAGTTTATCCTAATCTCATAACCTAAATCATGAGTTTTGTTGAGTTTTGCATGTTTTTTTATGGATAGAAGTGTTTTGAAAATTGTTTTGTTTATGTTTTATTTTTTAAGATTATTCTAAGTCATCTACATTTTTTTATATACAAATGAACTTTAATTTTTAAAATAAAAAATATTTATTTTTAAATAATATTTCTTATATATCCGGCCTTGCGTAATATTTTTCTAGGATGTGAGTTTATTCAATCAATTCTATTTGTATTTCTATTTATATTATTTTTTATTGATTTAAATAAATAAATTCAATAAACACAATTAAGTAAATATCTTATTTTATGTGATTAAATATATTAATTTACATTTATCTCTTAGTTTTTTTTCAATTTCTCTTTTAATTATTGTTAACTATATTTTTTATATATATAAATAATTATCAATTTATTTAATTAAATATTTACATAGCCTACATGCTTGATATTTTTTTAAAAAAAAATATTTACAGCTATAGTGAAGCACAGGTTAAATAACTAGTGTGGATATATATAGTGTTGAATTATATGTTTATTATTTATTAAATGGCTTATATCATATATTTTTAAAAAGAATACATAAAAAACTTAATTTAGTACATCATTGACCACTACGTACCTGATCGTTATTTTTTTTTTTTTTGCCACCATCCCCATTAGAAAAAACGTGCTAGATCGGATGTTAGTTTGCCACTTGTTAGAGAAGCTCTTGGAGCCAAAGCCACCACGTAGGAAAAGAATTGTCGCTAACAACTTTTGACCTTGATTGAAGAGGAGGTTGCAGCCGTACTTGACATGACATGACATGAGGCAGCGAGCAAACACACACGAGGATCAATAAAGATGAGGCTTCGATTCTGAAAACTGATGGAAACTACTATCCACATTACTATTTGCGAAAAAGTCATGAGGTTATACTCTCTTTTTTTTTTCAAAAAAAAATTCTAAATTTATTCTATAGCCAAGACATTAATTGTTAAGTGTTCCTATATTTAAAGTTACAGAGGTTCAAACAAGTCTTTTTTATTGAAAAGATGAGATAAATATATATACTTTTATGCAGGCTAACTGTTTATATTATAATGTTATTAATGATATTTTATTCGACCACTAAATTAATAATTAACCATCATATTAATATTTCTAAATTTTAATCTATAAAAAAAATGATACAGAATTATCACTTAAATTACTAATTTGAGATCTTGCTAATTTGTTGAAAAAAATTTACATTTTGACCCAATATAAACATTGCCTTAGAGAACAAAAGGTGTACATGAAGAAGGGGCAAAACTTACAATCTTTCCCTAGCTATCTTTTTAAGGTATTTTTAGGGATAAAATTACGATTCTACCTCAACAACTTATATCTAACTAATTTTTGGTATATTTGGGGATGCAAATATGATTTTAGCCCTCCATATATAAATAATAATTTTATATTAAAATTAAAATTTTAAATTAAATTAATTGTAAAATTAATTTTCCTTAATTAAATTAGGATTGAATTAAAAGGTTTAATTCAAAGTTTTTGAGTTTTATGATATCCTAATGGGATTAGGATTTATTTAATTATATAATATTTAGAAAAATGTTTTTTTCTAAAATAACAAGATTTTTTTTAATCCTAAAAATTTAATTAATTCTAAAATAATTTAGTATATTAATAAGAATTTTAATGTGATTAATTTTCTTATTAAGTTTTGAAAAATATTTTTCATGAAATTTTGTTAAATAAAAATTTGTTTTGTTTGGAAAATTATCAAATTATATTTGATTGAATATTTCTAAGTGTTAGAAATATTATTTTATAAAAGCACATGTTAAAATAATTAAGATGAAACACAAAAAGAAGGTTAGAATTCTGAATGATCTGTATATTATGAGTACTTAATCTTAACTTAAATACAAATAAAGTATATACAGGTTAAACTGAAAATACTATTCTATCCTTACTAAATAAGACTACATAAATATTATTTAACATCTCCCCTCAAACTCACGATGCAACAGCTACAAATATCGAGAGTTTGCCAACCAGAAAACAAAAACGAGAGATGGAATGCGCCTTAGTAAAGAAATCTGCAATCTGCAAGGAAGAAGGAACAAAAGGTAAAGCAATGGTGCCATGCTTGAGATGATGACGAGTAAGATGACAATCGATCTCAATGTGCTTAGTTCGCTCATGAAAAACCGAGTTGTGAGCAATCTGAATAGAACTCTGGTTGTCACAATACATAGGAGTAGGATGAGAAAAGGAAACTCCTATATCAGCAAGTAACCAACGTAACCAAACAATCTCTTTAGTAGTAAATGTCATGGCACGATATTCTACGTCGGTGGATAATTGAGAAACAATAGATTGTTTCTTGCTCTTCCAAGAAATAAGAAAATCACCTAAAAAGATACAGAACCCGGTAACAGACTTGCGATATGTGGGATCACTACCATGATCAGCATCAGAGTATGCACGCAACTCCAAGGAAGAGGTGGATGAAAGTAAAAGACTCTGAAAAACTGTACCCCAAAGATATCGCAAAATACGAAGAACAGCTGCCCAGTGAACAGTACTAGGAGAAGCAACAAACTGACTAACAACATGAACAACATATGCAATATCTGAACGAGTAATGGTGAGATATACCAAACTCCCAATAATAGTGCGGTATAAAGTAGGATCTATCAAAGGTAAACCATCAGAAGAAGAGTACCTCGCGTTGACCTCAATAGGAGTATCTACAGTCCTATTATCAGTAAGTCTAGCCTGCTCAAGAATATCTGCAACATATTTCGACCGAGAAAGAAGGTAACCTCTAGACGAGTATGCTACCTCAATGCCCAGAAAATATCGAAGATAACCCAAATCCTTCATTTCAAATCATCTATCCAACTCTATCTTCAAGACTGAAATACCATTAATGTTATCACCAGTAATAATCATGTCATCAACATATAAAGACAGAATGATACGACCTGCATCAGTGCACTTAAAAAAAGAGCAGAATCATGACTGTTAAAAACAAAGCCAAGAGACGAGATCACAATAGAGAATTTCTCAAACCAAGCATGGGGTGCTTGTTTGAGACCATATAATCCTTTCTTAAGCTTACAAACATATCTAGAGTCATGTGAAATACCAGGAGGGAGTGCCATATAAACTTCTTCTTGAAGATCTCCATTCAAGAAGGCATTTTTAACATCAAGCTCAAAAATATGCCATTGACGAATCGAAGCTACGACAATAAGAGTACGAATTGTAGTCATTTTTGCAACTGGGGCAAATGTCTCCTCATAGTCCATACCATACTATTGAAAGTATCCTTTTGCAACCAGCCTAGCTTTGTATCGCTCAATAGACCCATTAGAATTAGTCTTGATCTTATACACCCAACGACAACCAACAACACTCTTACCAAGAGGTAGAGGAACCATATCCCAAGTATCTGTCTTATGCAAAGCAGAAAGTTCCTCATCCATAGCTTGCTGCCAAAGCGGATCAAGAATTGCCTCTTATAGGAAGAGGCCTCAAAGAGACAATGAATAGAAGCTAAAAAGGAAGTAAATGATGAAGACTAACAAGAATAAGCAAAATATGGTAGTTTTGTGGACTTACGAATGCAGATGGATTGAAGTGGAGGTGGATCCACAATCTCAGATGAAGCTTGAGGGGCTGTAGATGAGAATGGAGCTTCAGGTGTGCCAGAGAGTAAAGTATCAGTACCTGCAGAGTTATGAGTACAAATTGATCAAACATAGGGAGAGGTATCATTACCAGAATCCTCAGAAAAAGGGATCTATATGAATAAGATCAATTTTAGTCAGGCTATAAGTAGTGGATGGAATAGAAAAGAAAGGTATATGCTCAAGGAAGACAACATGACGAGACATATAAAGTTTCTGAGTTATTGGATCAAAACAATAATACCTCTTTTTACCTTCACCATAACCCAAAAAGACACAAATAGCGGATCGAGAGGATAGCTTACTACGTTTTACATGAGGACGAAGAACGAAACAAGTACAACCAAAGACTCTAAATGATGAATAATCAGGGACATACCCATATAACTTTTCAAAATGAGATAGACCCGAACTATGAGAAGATGGAATTGTATTAATCAAACTTACAGCAGTAAGAACAGCTTCTCCCTAAAATTCACTAGGAATAAAAGCAGACAACAAGAGAGAACGAGCAGTTTCGACAGTGTGCCTATGTTTTCTTTCAGCAACACCATTTTGCTCAGGAGTATCTGTATATGAAGTTTGGTGGATGGTTCCATCTAAGGCAAACAATTGGAAAATTTTATTAGAGGTGTATTCCCCACCCAAATCACACCTAAAGCATTTGATCACAGCAGAATGTTGAGTTTTGATAAGAGCTCAAAAAGCTGCATATATCTCAAAGAATTCAGAACAATGTTTCATTAAATAAACTCAACAATAACGAGTATGATCATCAATAAAAGAGACATAATATCGAGACCCTTCTTTTGTGGCAACATGAGAAGGTCCACATACATCAGAATAAATCAAATCAAATGGTGAAGAAGAAACAGAAATACTTCGATTAAAAGGTAAAACGAAAAATTTTGCCAGTTTACATCCACTACAATAAAAAATGTCACAAGTTTTCAAATTTCCTAAAGCTCCCGTGGATGCCAAAAATCTCAAACAAGAAGATGAAACATGACCTAGACAAGAATGTCATAAATAAAAACTAGAAGATGAAAGACTCAAACAAAAGGAAGACAAATCAACAGTAGTAGTAGCAGCGGCAACTGACACTTTTAACTCATCCAAAATATATAATCCATTCTCTTTACGACCTGTATCAATCAGCTTCTGAGACTACAGATCCTGTACACAATAAAAAGAACCAAAAAAACATGACTAAATAATCACCAGAATCACATATTTGACCAATAGACGCAAGATTCAATTTGAGTTTTGGAATAAGATAAACATTAGGGAGAGACAAGTGAGATGTGACAACAGAACCAACACCTGCTAAGGGCATAAGAGTGTCATCAGCAGTCATAACAGGAATGGAGGACAAAAGGGACACAGAGGTAAAAGATGAAGAATCTAGAGACATATGATGGGAAGCACCAGAATCCAAAACTCATTCAGAGTGTGACATACCTGAGAAACTATGAGACAACTGACCTATGGAATAAGAAGCAGACATTGCTTGTGGCTGCAAGGAGAGAAACTTCTAAAATTGCCCAGCCAAAGTATTAGGATTGGTAATAAAGCCTGGGGAAGCTATTGCTGCGGTATTGTGGTGTGGTGGTATATAACCCTGAGGTGGTCTATGAGCATTAGTTTACGACTGGCTGCCAGACTTTCAAGCTTGATTCTGATGTCTCAACTTAGGACACTAAGCCTTTCAATGATCTTTCTACTTACAAAAACTGCACTCATCGAAGCCAACCCTTGTGTAAGACTTGTTCTGATGATTATAGAATGACTTAGAAGGTACTGCTAGTACCGAAGGATTTGAAGCAGAAATGATTCCCTTTTCAGAATAAGACTGAAGATGTATTTCTTTAGCTAATAACTCACTGACAACAGAGTCAACAGAAGACAGTGGAGAACGATGTAGAATTGAACCTCTAAGTCCTTCGAAATCACTGCGAAGTGCTGTTAAAAACTGTACCAATCGTTGTTGCTCTCTACGCTCAATATAGGCACCACATGCCTTTAATTCTGTCGATTCTGTAAGAGCCAATTGATCCCAAAGATCTGTCATAGCAGAATAAAACTCTTGAATACTCATATTCTTCTGACGAAGAGCTTGTATGCCATTCTCTAATCGATACTGTTTTGCAAAATTTGATTGTGTGAATAACCTTTGCAGATGATCCCAAACCTCTTTTACTATCTCATACTTTGCCAACTGCGTACCTATCGAATGCTCAACAGAATTGTTGATCCAAGTAATGATCTTTGCATTATTTACTTCTCATGTATCTATCAAAACAACATCCCCCTCCTCAATATTCTTAGGTATCATATAAGTTCCACTAACATACCCCCACATCTTCTTACCCTTAAAGAAATTTCTCATTACATAACTCCAATATGAATAGTTCTTCCCATCCAACCTCACACTCACAGACTGAAGCGAATCATCTCTTTCAGTAGCCATAATCAACAGTCACAGAGAACCAGAATGCAAAAGCAGCGGAAAACAAAATACCAAATTGTAGAAACTGAACAGAGATTGCAAAAATTAAACAAATATCTTCTTGACGAAATACCGAAATAATTACAAAAACGAATGCAAATACCAAATTGCAGAAACTGAAGGAAAGACGAAATACCAAAATAATTGCAGAAACTGAATACAAATATCAAATTGCAGAGGCTAAAGGAAAGACGAAATACCAAATTTTGCTGAAGCGGAAGACAAAATCTCACTTTAAAAATTTTTGTGTTATTAAAATCATTTGACAAGATGGATCCACGAAGTTGTGTTCAAGATTAAGCTTCGTTCCATAAAACCAGCTCTGATACCATGTTAAAATAATTAAGATGAAACAAAAAAAGAAGGTTAGAATTCTGAATGATCTGTATATTATGAGTGCTTAGTCTTAACCTAAATACAAATAAAGTATATATAGGTTAAACTGAAAGTACTATTCTACCCTTACTAAATAAGACTACATAAATATTATGTAATAGCACATACAACGATAAAAAAACATAGATTGGATTTGAGCCTTATTGTATAAATATTTATGTCTTTTGGTTTTACTCATATCATATTATTTTCTATTTTGTTATTTATTATATTTATTTAAGCGTGTTTCAGGTTTTTCAGTAGTTGTTATTTTAGATGATATCTTTTATACTCTACCTTTCTGACTTTAAATATTGAGGATAATATCTCATTTTGATGTGGGGGCGGGGGGGAGTTGAAATAATTTTTTTTAAAAAAAAAACTAACTTTTTTTTATGTTATTAAAATCATTTGACATAATTGTTACATTTAAGATGACAAAGTAAAGAGGAACTCTACTCTTAAGATGCATCATCATAAATATTTTATAATGGTTATTTGTAAAATTCATAACAAGATTTTATCATATGTTTCTTTTTGAATTATTCAAGTTTACAAACTCTCATATTGTTATCACTTAATTCTACTTATATACTTATTTATCAAGTATTCATAAACCATCATTTTCACATACACACTACATGATTGTGGGTTGCAGATTGAATTATTATTATTATTATTATTATTATTATTATTATTATTATTATTATTATTATGTGTAGATAAGATGGTTTTGCATCCTCTTTAACCTAAATAATTAAGCCTGAATACCCTAAGCCAACTAACTAAGGAGTTATTGACCCAAAGCTTGTTACATGGGTTGAAGAGAAATCTTAAGAGAATTCAACATTGCACTATCTACATTTAAGTATCTGCAACCAAAATTATTAAGTTTGCAAAGGTGTCTCAACACCTAATGCTCTAAGGCCAATTGGTTTGAGAGTCATTAGCTTAAAGCTCGCTATATGGGTTAAGGATACGTGTTGTTTTTTTTTTCTTTTTAAGTTATAGTTATCTCATTAATATATACCCCAACACAAGGAAGTTAACCTTAGAAAAATATTAGAACAAATTTTGTTTTCTTCCAAGTTAAGTCTTAAAACTATGTTTTGATATATTGAGCATAAAAAAAAGGTTTAGTAAAACTTGATTAAGAGGTATGTGGCACAAATATAAATCTAATGAGAATTTGTTTATTTAAATTGAGTAGAAAAAGTATAATGATCAATGCCTTAGTTTTGAATTCTATAAATTATTTTTCTATTTTAACACTTAAATTACTAGGAATTAGTAATATGTTGGTTGGGGGTTGCGATAGGTACTTAAAATTTTATTTTATTAAGGTTTTATATCATCATATTACACTTAAAGTATCATTAAGTTTTCTAACTTAAGCATGTTTTATAATAACAAGTTTGATAATATAAGATATTTTTAATTTATGGTAAATGTTTGGTTTTAAATGTAGGTTTGTAAAATAAACATATCTTATAATTCAGATGAATGATTGATTGATGTGTTTAATTATTGAAATCGAGATTTAAGTGAAAAGACAAAAAAAAGACTAAGCTTAGAGAAGAAATCCTAGTTGGGCTAGCTCTCTTCAAATAGGAACACCATTCAGTGTTTAGATTATAACTGGAGCTACCAACCTCGGATTGAAATGTGTTTTAGCTTGATGGAAATTTTATACGTATGAATAAAATATTCATGAAGAGCCTAAGACTTAATATTTCCTCTATTAAGTTCAAATTTTAGCAAAAAAAAAAAGTCTGAATCTGTCTTGCAGCCTAGATATTGTTCGGTGTTCAACTCATGTATGAAGTTATAGAGGACCAAATAAGCCCCTTTTTTGGGTTGAAAAGATGAGACAAATATATATAACTTTTATGAAGACCATTTGTTCAAATCATGATGCCATCAATGATGTTTTATCCAGCCACCAAATCAATAATTAGCCACCATATTAATAGTTCTAAATTTTAACCTACAAAAGGAGTGATGCAAAATTGTCCTTTAGATTGCTAATTTGAGGTTTTAAAGAAAGTTTGCAACTTAACCCAATATGAACCCTACCTTGAAGAACCAAAGTTATATGCAATTAATCACCCCCACCTTACGCCTATAATGAGATATGAACAAGAAGTATAAATTACAATAAATTTGATCATTCCTTCGAAGAGCTTGCAAGTTCAATAAAGCCACCACACAAGTTTCCAATAACATTAAAGACTTTTTATAGTGAATGAAATCCATAACTCTTAAGAAAACAATATCTTTTCTGTTTTTGTACTTTACCGGTAGATTTTAGACCCAACTTCAAACAAGTTATTTTATAATACGATATATTATTGGAAATGTATAGTTTCTAATTCAATTGCAATCACATCCAAACTTATCCTGAAGATCCATTTATGACCCAAAAGCAGACAAAGGTCTAGATTGGTATAGTTGAACCTTTTTAACCCCAGCCTCTTGATTTAGCCCATTGAACTCCTCTTGGATCCATTTTGTTTTAGGACTTAAAATAGATCCAATGAACACTCCTAATGTTAACTTTGATGTTGTAACCAAGATTGCATTAAGGAGGAATTTGTCATACATTTAGACATATTGATTTTCAAATCAAGATTCATTGTTTTGCTTTCTTTATTTGTATTTTTGTAATATTGAAGTTTTATTTCATGTTTTTCTTCTTAATTATGTTTATTTTTTTAGCAAGGCGAAAATATTATACTAATAATGTAAAAATAAATATAGTATAAACTCAACATGAATTTTAATATTTAAATTCAAGAAAATGATAATTGATGCTAACGTTATATGAAAAAAAAATCATTAATTAACTTCTTCTTCAACTAAGTAGCTAGGAATTAGAATCCACATCTTGCCCATGATTGAATGGTTGTAAGATATATACTAAAAACAAATTAATGCCTAATGATCCAAACATATGTAACGAATAGTTTATAGCAAAGATAATTAGTAAGAATGCCTAATGGTCCAAAGAGAGTCAATGAGACCAACCATTAATCTATCAAGAAATGGGTCATTTAAAGGTGAGGGAATTACTATAAATATGGCACGTTTTTTTTGGCATGTGTGGGGGACACAAGCGATAGCTTCTTAGACACGCACGCATCACACCAAAACCAGACGCCATCCTATTGGCAAATCAAATGTGCTGGAAATTAATGGATTTTATTTTGCACGTTGAACATGTTCCTACCAAAAACTGCCTGCAATTTTAATCTTCTAACTGCTTTCGGCATATCTCACGATTTCACGCTAACTATATTTTTTTTAAATTGGAAAACGTGGATCATTGAAATCTGCGTGCGTTGGACATTTGATGAAGTTGACTCCTACATGAGAAAGAAATTGAAATATATATATATATATATTCCTCTTCCTTCGAAACATTTTACAATTACTTGGTAAGGAGTTTTTTTTGTTTTATTTTCTTTCACTTTCAAAAAATTAAATTAGAGAATAAACACCACTTATAATGCAAGAGATATTAGAGACAATAAAAAAATATTTAAAAATATAAAAACGGTTGTTTTTCAAAATATTTTTTATTTAAAAATATATTAAAATAATTTTTATTTTTTAAAAATTATTTTTGATATATGAAAATATACAAAAATTAAATTAAATAAATTTTGTTAATTTTCATAAACACAATTTACACCCTATTCCAAACATGTATTAGTAAAAAAAAAAAAAGGCAAGCAACTACTTTTTCTTTTTTCTTTTTTCTTTTTCTAAGATGCTGATGTTTTTTTTCAAACATCGTATAACAATCCAAAAAATGAGTGGAATGCTTACCTTACCGACAAGAAGCCGCCAAGCCGCAGGGGGCCTTCTATTGCTTTTACGGCATATCAACAAATAAAGTTATATAACCAACAAATAACCAAATAAAGTTATTATCTATTTTCTTCGGCTATCAATAGTTTTTAATTGTAATTTCATTTTCCAAAGTTATATAATCATGATTTTATAGGTTGATATTTTTTTATTTTTATTTTTTCATATATACAAAATGTTATAAAGGACTTTCTAGTCATGAATTGAAGACCACTTTTGCAAAATAAAGATTTGTAGGTAGTTAAAAAAAATTAAAAAGATAATGAAAAAATTGAAAAAACTAAAAAAAAAATTCAATTTGATATTGGTACAGAAAATTTTAATATGATCCTTACACCTTTTAGTTTCTCTGTTATTTATTCCTTGGAATTTTATAATTTCACATTTCAATTCAAAACTTTATTTTCTTATATTTCAGTCTTTAAAAATTAAGAAAAGAAAGAGAAATATTAGTTTAATATATCATGTAGCCAATTGATTGGTTATACGTGACATTATTATATTCATGTAAATACATATTTATTATTAATAAAAGCTTAATTTATCTTTAATATTCATATAACTTTAGATTAATAAATCTAATATTTTATTTATGAAAATAGAGTAAAAATAAAATTCATGAGACAAAAATATTTTGCAAATGAAATTATAAAGTTTTTATAATTATGGAATTTATATTGCATCAAAGCATTGTTTCTAAAATGTTCTTAGTCAATATTCTTTTAAATATTAGATATTCATTATAGCCCTAGAGACTAATACATATAATGTTTTTTTATTTATGAAAGCAAACAATTTTTCTCATAAGTTGAGGTAAAATGGATACCTAAAACTAATATGTAGATGCTTATCATAAGACATATGCACTGAATAGACTCGCATGAGAATTCTATATGGAGAGATCACTTATGTCTATGGAAAGACTCACGTGACGGTTGTGTAAGTGATTTTTAGACTTGAGATCACTAAATTATCTTATATAGAGAATGTTATGTTTTGTTCTTACAATATTTTGTCCTAATCAAGGGTAACAAAAGGACAGATTTTGGGTATAACATGCACAATATGAGTGTATTTAAGTAATCAATATAGGATTTATCACTCTAGGTGAATTAGAGAAAATGTTTCACTTGTTCTAAGATATTATTGACTGAAAAATCCTTAGTCAAAATGAAATAAGATTTAAAAAGGATTTTAAATTTTATTAAAATGATCAATGACTATTATATAGAGAACAAATATGATTTAACATGACAAATATACTATATGCTTTAATGTTAAATTGGAACATTAATGATGAAAAAATATTAATTATACTAAAAACTAGTCACTGAAAGGTTAAGTTAAACCACTAATGACTTTTCTAATATTTGAGAGATCATGACACGTTGCTAGATTATGCTTCTGATCTTCAAATATAAATTAATCAATTGTTGAATTGATAATAAATCAAATTGTTTAATTTATTTAAATTCTATTTAATTAGAATTAGAAATTTATATTTTTGCCAATATATTAGGAACCTAATGAGTCACACACATTAAGAATCATAGTAAAAAAAATAAATTGGAATGATTTAATTAAGTATGACTTGATTAAAATATATTTTATAAATTAAGGATTAGAATATAATTAATACAAGGATAGAAATTAACTGAATCAATATATGAATATTATTTAAGGGGAAAAGTGATATTTTACTAATTTATAGGGTTTTTTAGATTTTTGTATAAATAGTAACCTATACGTTTTATTTTTTAATGGTTGTTTGTTAGATAGAAAACTATACAAGTCACAGAATAGAGAGCTAACAATCTACACATAACAATTCCTCTCTCTTAAAAATGGATTTAGGAGATGTCTCGCTGGTAATTCATGTAGATTACTGTTGGAGGTCGAATAAGTAGACGACTTGTGGTTTGAGATAACCTATTCTTTAAAAAATTATTCAAAGTCGAGAAAGATCAGATCTTCAAGTAATAAATCCCTAAACAACTATAGACTTTCTAACAAGATCTTAAAGACTCCTGGATAATTTATTATTTTTGCTACGTGTATGACATTTAGGAACCCAACAATAGTATTGGAGTCATCGTTAAATAATTAGGGTTGTTGTTTGCATGTTTTAATTATTATTGGTGTTAATTTCAAATTAATTTTATATGTAAAATTATTTTCCCCAAAATTATTTTTTCCCTACTATTCCGGCTAGATCTGGCCAAAATCTAAAAAAACAAGGATGGTTGCCATGGGCGTTGCTGCTTGTTGTGCCAGGCGCGAGAGGTAACAACCCATGGTTGCTGCCTCACCAACACTTCACTAGTAGTGCCAGGCACTATTGGCGGTGCTAGAAGCCCAGCGGGAGGCAAAAGCCTTGCATTAGAGGCTACGCAGCGCTCCGGGCAGTCCTTGGCGCTGCTAGCTGGCAGCGACACCATTGGCTGCCACTACTCCAGCTGTTGATAGTGAGCAGACAACCCTTTGCCGATAAAAGCATGAAGAAGGGGCAAAGTTTACAATTTTGCGTCAGCAGCCTTTTTAGGTTTTTTGAGGGATAAAATTACAATTCTACCTCTACAACATATATCTAATTACTTTTAGGTATATTTAGGGATGCAATTCTACCCCTGCAACATATATCTAATTATAGCCCTCCATATATAAAATAATAATTTTATATTAAAATTGAAATCCTAAATTAAATTAATTATATAATTAGTTTTTCTAATTAAATTAGGATTGAATTAAAATGTTTAATTTAAAATTTTTGAGATTTATGATATCCTAGGATTTATTTAATTAAATGGTTTAATTAAATAATATTTAGAAAAATATTTTTTTAAATAACGAGAGTTTTTTTAAGCCTGAAAATTTAATTAATCCTAAAATAGTTTAAGATATTAATAAGAATTTTAATGTGATTAATTTTCTGATTAAAATTGAAAAATATTTTTCATGAAATTTATGTTAAATAATTATTTTTTGTTTGGAAAATTATCAAATTAGATTTGATTGAATATTTTTTAGTGTTAAAAATATTATTTTATAGTAGCACATGAAGTCAATAATTAGAATTGATACATGCAATGCAATGTATCATGATATTAAAATGTTTTTATACATGTTAAATGATTATAGACATTAAAGATCAATGCAATTGTGATTTGTTTTTGATGGTTGATCCTAGTGGAATTAATGATCCAATATTTGACCCTTTATTTTTCTAAATATTTTCAAAAAAATAAAAAAAAATATGTTCATTTGTGTTATTTTTAGCATTTTCAGCGTCATCTCAAATGAATTTAAAATTCAAATTTCTTTTCAACGCATTTAGCTTTTAACGCGCTATTTTTCAAATTGTTGATTTTTCTCATTGAGCCAATGTTGTCTTTTTAAAAAAATCAAAAAATAATTTTTTTTAGACAAAGGGACAGAAATGCAAAGGAAGAAAATAAAGGACGATGTAGGTGACAATTAGAGGTCAAATCATTTTGAGAAATGAGGGAATGATGAGAATTAATCGAAAAACACCACAAGACCCTTTGTATGTGCCAATAATTAGACCATTTACAAAGGCAAGAGCTAAAAGAATTAAAGAGGCATTCAATCAGCTGTATCGGACTTGTTCAAATGAGGATCAGGCCTTGTTCAATGTGATCCAAACAAGAGATGACGATGCTTAACATGTATCAATACTTAGCCACACAACTTTATATTAATGGTCATAACTTTTAATCCGACGATGAATCGGACTGGATTTGCTAGAAGATTTAAAGATTCTTTTTCCTATTAGAATAAATTTTTATAGCAATTAAACATCAAGAATGCTTTCTGATAAGACCTAGAGTTATTATTTAAGAATACACAGATTGAGCTTTTATTTATACAACACTTAGGCTTTATATTTTATTTTACCTATATTTTTAAGTTAGTTAGTTATTTGGGTTTAATTTTCAACCTATAGTTAATTAGAGTATATTTTTGTTCAAGTCAAACATATAAAATACCTTATATTTTTGAGATGTAAAAAAATAGATTGAATAAAAAATGTGTGAGCACTCTTGCTTTTGGTTCTTTATTGAACTTTTGAAGACTTATCAAATAGATCATCTTTGTGACATTCTAACTATATATTTTTGGTTTTTTTATTCAAGCAATCAATGGTTCAGGGTTTTTTAATATGATTTTAGTTTTTTTAAGTAAGCATTCCAATTTTTAATTATGGGTTCTAAGGTTTTGCCCTTATAGTTTGCATTGACCTTCCCTTTAATCCTTTTTTATATTGAATTTCATAACCAAAGTTGATGCAAAATTACCAAAACTAATCCTCATTGTTTATTGCTTTAATCACTCACCATAAAAATAAAAAATAAAACTTGACATTTTCTTTTCTATAAGACTAGATAATTTTCACTTAAAAATAAAATGTTCAAGTAGAGAAAGTTATTATTCATATAGTCAATTCATCGGTTACAAAAAATATTTATTTTAAATAAAAAATTATTTTACAATAAATTCATACTTATTCATACCTATTCTAGACCCGATCCCAAACTCAAGCTGATTGAATATTTGCGTATGGCTAAAGCCTAAAACCCACTTAACATAGGGCTAGGGCTTCTTATCTTTAAAAGCTTTGGTGTCCTGCACGGTGAATTTTAACTCTAAAGTTTTTTAATATATAAGAAAATCTTGTAATTTTTTAATGTGAGATTAATGAGTTTTGGGTTTGTAAGAATATACTAACCGGGATTGATTTCTTATAGTATTTTCATTAAAGAGTGATTTCTAATAGAGTCTTAACCTAAAAGTAAGTGAACATAAAATGAACCATTAACCATGCTTTAAAAACAAAATCCAATTTCTCTAAACTATTTCTCTTTTGTTGAGCCATAAGAGCTTTGCAGCCGTTCAGAAAATATCAATACGGTGATAAATGAGTCTCTACTACATCCTTAGCTCTGCTCGGCATTATAACAGGATAGGTTGAGGCAGATTCGGTTGAAGGAGAGTCATTGAAGGTAACAATTATGCTAGGAGGAATTACCATGGTGAGAAAAGAGAAATTCTTAGTTAGAAATTTTGATGTGTATAATTTGAATGCATTCCAAGCCACTCCGTAGTTCTTGGATCAAGAACTCCACCGACTCGATCTGGAGCTCCTTGGAATCCTGATACTGCTTAGTCGCTAATTTGGCATCGAAAATAAGGTCGGACCTAAGCTCCTCCAAGTCCCTTCATACTCTCTGATGCTCTTATCTTCCCAACAATTCATTGAGTTCTTCAAGCTCTCTAATCATATGGCAAGCTCGGATCTCTCTGCCTCGCCTTTCTCTTAGCTCGATATGAAGGGAGATAATCTAAATGGTTCAAGTCATTTCGTGTCTCAATCAAAGTTAAATTTTCTTTATACATAATTTTAAGAATGCTTCCCTTAAATATTGGTGTGATGCATTAAAAGAATTAATTAATAAATTCTTTACATATTGTTTTCAAGATTTGAAATTATAAGATTAAAGAAGATAGCAGGACTTATTAACCATCAAACTAAAACATATCTTTGAAAGATAAAAAGTATAGTGTTCATGATCTCAAGACAGGCTCGATTAGAAGAAATAAAATGAGTGATTTGACATTGTTGTGATCTCCTCGGAACATATGTGTATAGTTTTCTGTATCGGCTCCGCACATTCCTTCAAAATTTGGCAAATGAGAAAGAATAATCCAATTCATGATATTACATCAGTGCTAATGCACGCTAGCTAATTCTGTAAATAATATATTCCTGATAAGCGTTAATTGAGCCGTGGCTAGACAGCAATTCAACGAATTTATGATTCTATACCTCTTTATGCACCAATATAATTACGTCCCTGGCCATTAATTAATCAAGGATCATTGATCTTCTCTCGAGACAAAGTTCCTCAATCTTCCAGTCTGCGTTAACTCGTTTTTAACTAATTTGCAAGGGAAAGTTGCTTGGATCCGATGCTTTCGCTTCTTGAGGAACCTTTGTAGTGATCTCTTCATTGGAAGACCAACCGGGCTGTAAAGCTGAGATGGTGAGATAGGTGATGAAGCAGATGGCTCCGACCCGACTGGGCTTCGCAATCTATCCTCCATTTCTCGACTTGCAAGCATTAGGATTGCTCTAGCCTGCAGTTCTGCAACATCACAAACTAAAACCCTTCCATTGTAAAAAATAGTTAGCTGCTTCTGCTCTTGTTGTTCAAGTTCTAATTGTCGGCTCTCATTCGACGCCTCCACCCTGCAATTAACCATGGATCGATTACTACCAATAAAAAAGAAAGGGAAAAAAAACCAATTGCTAATAACTTGATGAGCCCAGCTACAATTAATTAGTGCAATAACCGAAACAAAAGAAACCTAAGAAAGGAAACAGCGACCTACGTAAGAAGGAAAGAGAACTTACAGGGGTTGGTAACGGTGGTGGTGGCTGTCGGAATCCGCTGAAGTATGGAGGCGGAGTTCGAGATTGCAGTTTCTCTTCATGTTGAAGGGGAAAACAAACGTGTAGTTGAAGCACACAGAGAAATGCTGGCGCTGTTTATTTATCACAACGGTTAAAGCTGATAAAGAGAGAATGAAGAGCAAGACTAGGAGAGTTCTGGGTTTATATAGTGGGAAGAAGAAAAAAGAAAAGAAAAATTGTGGGGCCCAGAAAAAGGAGCTGTTCTTTTTTATTTTTTTTTAAATAAAGAATCCTCTTGACAATCTATGGATTCAAACACGCACCGCACGAAAACTAGACGCCGAAAACATACGGCCCCATTTTTCATTTTTCATTTTTGCACGTGGAACATGATTTTTTTTTTATTTTCTCAATTTGGAAACGCCGCCTTTACACGTGAATTTTTGGCTCTCTTTTTCTCTTGCCTCATATGCATTCATGTGATAGGGCCGAGGGCCGAGGGCCGACGCCCACTTATCCTATTTCATTTGATTTGATTATTTATATAGTTAACTTGGAATCTTTTTTTTTTTGACCTTTTTAATTAATTTCTAGCTTCGGTGCAATTATGTCGATGGTTCACATTGATCTTATTTTCTATTGTTCATGATGTCTTATTGGTTAATGGATCAATATGGCTTTATATAATGAGTTGCTTCTTCCTATCTAAAATTTAATCAATTTAATCTTTGAATATATTTTAAAATTCTTGCATATTTTTATGGTGGGATTTTTAGGCCAACTCACTCAAATTAATCATATAATTCATAACGAGAATCACATGACTTTTAAATTTAACATGACTCAAATTAATCACAAAATAAAGATAAATTAAGCCATTAATCCTTGTCTTTTTTCCCATATAAATCAAATCAATCATGAAGATCTAGTTAATTACATTATTTGAGTTCCTTGGACAAGCAATAAGTTTTCCAAGAATTTGTGAAACTTGAGCATAAATGAATTGATCAGCTGATTTTAAGTACAAAGTAAGGTTTCTCTATGTAAATTTATTTGAAAACATTATTACAATCTAATAATTTATAAAAATATTCCATCATTTCTATCACATAAATGCATATGTTAATACATATTATATTACAAATTAACTACAAAAGAAGAATTAATTCTATAACTCGAACTCAAAAAGATTATGATAAAATATTTCAAAAATGAATTACGATAACAGTGACCATACCACTAAAAATAATGGGGCAACTTGAAAGTGCGAAGGCTTTGAGGCTTGCCCCTTCTAATCTTGAGTGTGTTTGGTATTGTGGTAGCTGTTGTGGTTTGAAAAAAGTTGTTTTTATAAAAAATGCTTTTAGTTGAGGTTGATCTGGAAAAATATATGTTTGGTTAAAACTGTGATTGAAATTGAGGTTGAACAAAAAGTTGTTTAATGTGTTTGGTTAAAAATTATAGTTCAATTTCATGTTATGGTATAATTATCTAAAAGGACTTCATTCATAATATTAATGACTAGTGACATGGAACTAACATTACAACCAATAAATTTTTGCAAATAGACCTAAACATATTAGAACAATAATTTATAATTGTCATTAAACTTGCAGCAATCTCATCACGTACGTAATCTATTCGCGAAGGCCTGTGGTGTCCTTGGCTTTGTGAATGTGGAACCACATCAGTTAGAAAATCATCGGGCACAAAATCAGGATGGCGATCGAACTCCATAAATGCCACATCTTACATTGAAGTTCTTCTAATGTAATTATGAATTGCCATGGATGCGACAACAATTCTTACTTGTGCCTTGTAATTAAAGGATGGCATATTCTGTAAGATTCACTATTTTTTTTTCCAAACTCCAAATGTACGTTCTTTCACACAACGTAATGAAGAGTGCATACGGTTGAAAATTTCTTCACGAGTTTGTGGTTGTCCTCGCCTCCTAAATTCTTGCAAATGATATCTCTGACCTCTATATGGACCTAAAAATCCATATTCATTAGGATATCCCGAATCAACCAAGTAGTATTTCCTTGTAAATACATATAATTTTTTTAATTGAAAATTGCAAAAAAAAAAACAAAATAACATTAATTATCACACACACACACATATTACTACCTTCTGGTGGCTTAGAAAATTTTATACGTGGATTATCAATTGCTTTGAGAAAAATTCGTGTATCGTGTGCACTACCTTCTCAACCCGCCCAAATAAATGTGAATTGCATGTCAAAGCTACATGCAGCCATAACATTCTGGGTCGGCACACCTTTTTGTCCGATGAATGGAATTTGATTTTCAGAAGAAACACATGCACGCACATGTGTACTGTCGATTGCTCCTACATAATTCTAATATACAATAAACCAGTAAAATAACATCAATTTGAGCTGATTAAAAAAATAAGTTTCGCAAATTCATGAAATACGAATCACCATCAACAAATACGATTAATGACATTATCTTGAGATGTGGCATATATCTCGGATTGTTCACAATTTCACGCGGTGTGTTTACGAACTCAGGATCTGTAGGTTGAATTAAATTTATAGCGAGCAAACAAACTGATCTAAGAACTTCATTAAAGTACCTACTAATTGTTTCTCTTGAATGTTGGAATCTCTCCTGAACTTCCCTGTTGGAAGCACCCAAAGCTATTGTATAAAGAAATATTCCAACGTTTTCAAAAACACACATTCTTCTAGATGCTTTTAACCCATATTGGTTTTCAAGTTTAAAGCACAGACTCTGAAATGTCGTCGCATCCATCCTAAACATGTTTACACAGGGCTTCCAATGTCCATGTAATATTTCTATCAACCATTGCATTCTAGTGTTGTATGAATCCATACAAGGTTCCTTATATATATATAAGTATTATAATATAAAGTTATGGCACCTACCGTGCATAAAATCAATTTCTGATTATCAAACTCCCTTTCCCAAAACAACTCACCTTTTTCATCTGAATCGTTGTCGTCGTCAGTATCAGAACTGTGATTACAACTGAAATCTCCATCGTTTACAGGAGAATTACCATAATTACCGTAATTGGCAACGTTATTCATTACATCATCATAATCCCCGTCAAAAAGTGCTGAAAACCAGTGTGAATCCATATCTATCATGACATATAAATTTTTTTGTGAATAATTGAAAATTGTATGACTTGTTACAAAAAAACACAAATGGATAATGCAAACCGAAATACTATATTGTTCCATTTCTCCACGTTTATTGAAATTTTGCTCGGCTTGTAAATTTTATAAGGCTATATTTATTTGCAATTCAGTCCTTTACCTCCTTTGAAAGTGAAATTGAATTTTTTTTTTCCAAAATGCCTATTATCTCTAATCAAAATTTCTAATTCCACTTGCTATAAACAACCTAAAAAATAGAATTTCAAGAGACCAAAATGCGAATTCCAGAAACAATGAACAATTCACACACAAATTATTTTTCCTTTTCATTTCCAGCTTCCAATATTTCATTTCTTGTGCTAAATATAATGTCAACTATACCATATAGAATTAAAAATTTCATTTGCAAAACTGATTTATACGTGGAGCAATAATATTAAGGATCCCTTTTCATTTCACAAAATGGGTCAATAAATAATAAGCATGTTTGCCACCTTCCCCTAAGATTCAAACCGCTTCTACTTATGGAATACTGCTTCAGAAAATTGAACAAGACAATAATAAAATTATGTAAAAGAATATACAATGACAGAGGTCTAACAAAGCTAACGATTTTCTACCCTTCACTATCCCGATGAACACCATAAACAGACATTTAAAAACCTAAGAAACTAACCTGACTTTTAATGAATGTCATAACATTAACAAATCGGCTGCAACATAATGAATTAAATGGAACTTACCTATTACAAATGTATAAATAGCAGCAATTAGCAACACTAGCAATTAGAAACAACCACTCTTGATTGCAGGTACTAACACATTCAATTTCTACCCAAAGAAATTGACAATATGCAAGTGAATAACTTCCCATACTTACTGCTAGTTATATACAAATACATAGAAATGGAAGTAATATTCCAAAAACTGTTACCTAACTTTCAAAAGCTACCATTCAAGAGCACCAAACATTCAAATGTGGCATACACCAACTGAAAATTTCAAAATTAGCAACCTAAACCTACCATTCAAGAGCAACTAACCAAACATTCAAAGTATAATACCAACAAGCAGTAGTCTCGGTTTCATAAATTATTATCACCAACCATTCAACTTCAAGTAACCAAATTGAAAAAGAGTACTTTAACAAGCTAAACATAACATTCAAAGTTAAGCATCCACACATTTAAGGTCTACAATTCAGAAATTAACATCTATGAAATTCCAACCCAACAACACTATTCAGTCATACATATATAGTAAAACATATATGGTAGTGGTGTTCCAAAAACTTAGCTATGAAAATACACCAAAACATGGGCAACTCCTTCTAATTCCAGCAACAATTGCAGCACAGGAAGTCTGCAAAACCAGTGGAAAAGATTTCAGACAAATAAATATGTTACTGGATTACAAAATTCAACATAAATGCAAAGACATGAATAAGGTAAAAAGTTAAAAACTGACCTTGTCCATCTAAGTTCGTCTGTGTTGGTCAAACATTATTTTCAGCCATGACATTTTTCTGTCAATACAACCCATTGCAGTCCACATCTCCCTCTTGCTCCTTGCATAGAAGAATTTAGTTGCAAAGGTATACAATGCACTACTAGAAGCAACTCCATCAATAGAGTGCAGTTCTTCCATTACCTCTTCAATACTGCAACCTTTTTTTTTATCTCTACAAGGAGTTGTGATCCCTCTAAGCATGGAGACAGTCTCAACAAGTTTATCCAGACGTGCAACTAATACTGCTCCCACACCTTTTCCCCTTTTCTTTTTTCAGAATTGAGGTGTAGTCTGATGTGCACCCTTTCTCTTTAAACTGCTGGGGTTGTTGGTACTGTTTGTGACATTGCTTCCACCAACCATATTGCTAACATCACGAGTGAAATCAGGGATTGCATCATCTTCAGAGTCGCCACTTTCTTCTGCCATATTAGTATCCTAATTGGTTGTATTTTTCATTCAAGCAGCCACATTATCTTCATTTGATAAGAGTCCTTGTGAGGGAGTCCAAGTATATTGTCCCGTGGCCACTATGTTAGTAAACATGATATCGTACTTGACACACAACGAGGGCTCTATGCCAACATACCTAAACTTCTTTGCTCCTCTCATTTCTTGTGTAATGACAACTGGATGTAATTAGGACTGATAGTAGATGAATAAATAATACAACATGACAAAAAAATTTATGAGGCTATTGCAAATCAGCAAACTAACCTGAATTTTTGATTGCCACCATTCATCAGTTGTTGAGATGGTCCAAAGTTCAGTAGACCAACCAACTCCAGTTTCAGTTATTAATTTTTGCCATACCCTCCAGTCCTTTTTAATCCTATCCCATTTGTTTTTAAGCTAAGATTTTGATAATGAAAGGCCTGTCTGATCTTTGAATGACTGTACGATAAATTTCCAGCCAGCTTTATCAAAATATGTGTTTGGTCTCATGCTTCTCTCAATAGCTGTAATGCAAATGTCACAAAACACGTGCAACATTGCCTTGCTCCAAGAAGTTTTATCATGTGTGTCAGATCCATCCATTGCTTATGGTTGACAATGCAATGACAAATTAAACAAACAATTAACCATATGAACAAGAGATTGGATGCTGATAAGGCCATAATACAATAATAACAGAACAAGAAATTACATGTGCAGCAAAAGGTTAACCAAAGAATAACAAAAGGTTGAATGTTGACAAGGAATGAAAAACATAAATAAAGAAATTATCTATAGCAGCTTGGTTGACAATGCAAGAAAGAATTAAAAACACAATTCACTATAGCTGACAAAAGCTTTAATACTAATAAGGGATGAAAACAAGAAACTAAGGAACTAGTTCAAAAAAAGATTGAATGATGTGAAGTGTGAACTAAGAAACTTGACAAGGGAAAGAATATAAAAACCTACCCACGGTGGGATAAACCTATAAGTTTTTTTCATCAATTAGCAGGGGATGTTATAATTAGCAACTGAAATTATTTGTTTAATTTACTATTATTTAGTTGTTAGCAATTAGCAACACACAATACCAGTTTAACATAGCAAATAGGGGATGTTCTACTTATATATATATATAAGTATTATTTTAATGTACATTTATTAACTTGTTAGCAATCTGCAGCACACAACAACTAAAATGATTTTAACATAGAAAGCAGGGGATGTTCTACTTAGCAACTGAAATTAATTGTGTCATTAATTTACGTATATTTACTTGGTAGCTATCAGCATCACACAACAACAACAAATAACCAACACACAAATAACTGCAGATATATGGAGGGAATAAAGAGAATGAAAAATTAGCAGTAATGGCTGAAGAGAGTAAAATACAAGTGAATTAAAAAAAAGCACAAACAGGTCAATTTCACTGCAATGAGCAAAAATAAACTTAAAATTACTATACAAGGGAAACAGTGAAGTAAGCATAGTACTCGTTGGAAATTGCAGCTGAGGTGTTTGAATAAAGCACAATGTTGATATCTGTGGTGGGGTTGTTGATTGCAAGAACACAGGTTGCTTGTCGTCTTGTTTTTCTGTTGATAAGGAGAAACGAAGGAAAAATTAGCATATATAACTATAGAGAGTAAACAACAAGTGATTAACAAAAGGGGATAAATAGATCTTTACTGCAATAAACAATAATTAACTTAAAATTTCTATAAGAACAGACCAGTGAACTAACCCGTTGGAAATTTGAGCTCTGGTGCTTGAATCAAGCTCGATCTATATATATATGTTTCGAGGTTGTTGCTTGCAATGGAAATGGTTGTTGTTGTTCTTCATTTCCTTTTGTTAAAGAGAAATGAATGACAATTGAATGTGTAGAAAGAGACGAAGCCATCAGTTAATGTTTTGGGTTGTGCAACAGTAATTGTTTACTGTGGAGTTGTTGTGCGCAATTAGGGCTGATGGGAAGGGAAATGAATGCAAATGGAAGAACACGAATGAGAATGAGAAGAGCAAACTAGAACCGAACGAGAACAGTGTGTGTTTTGCACATTACTCATCTCTAGAAAGTTCAACCACATGTTGAAACTTGCAAAAAAGCATTATTTTACTGCTTCCTAAAAATTGAGGTCGTGCCGCATATAAATGGTGGGACCCATGTTTTTGATTTTTTCACAATCTGTAACCAAACGTCTAATTAGTGCGATTTTTAAGAAACGCGAACACTAACGCGTAGACAAACGGGCTCTAAAAATTAAACAGGATAGGTTGTTTGTCCGGTAGCCCCTCTTAACCATCAAAATTGAGGGTGTTTTTTTTTTTTAAAGATTTTAATGTTGTTTGATTTATTCTAGATTTCATTAAGTGAGTTTGTTTTGTATTGCTTCTCCAAGATCGAGTATTATTCTCTTAGTGATAATTTAGTTTTTATATTACATCAATTCGAGCTTTTGTTTGGTGATCTTTGTTTATTTTTCTCTATAATTGTTTATTTTTTTTAATATATTTTATGATATGTATACTCTTACAATAATACGTAAACATCATTTCAACAATACCATAAGACTTCACAAATTAAACACAAAGAATTAGGTTGCCCTTTAAAAAGATAGGTAACGAATAAACTAGTTCATGGATGTCGTAGGTTTGGCCTAAGACAAAACTTGAGTTTTCAATCCCTAAAATAATAATAATAAAATTTTAAATAGTTCAATCTTATTATTTTTATTTGTTAGGTTTTCAAATATCATACACACAATGAAAATAATAAAACAAAATTATTCAGAAGTCCCTAGGATCTCGTTGGATAAATCTAGAGTTGTTTAAGAATTTATTACCTGAAGGTCTAATCTTATTTGGCTTTAAATAATTCTTTAAAGGCTGAGTCATTACAAATCACAAGTCGTCCAGTTGTTTGCCATTCAATGGTAATTCATACGAATCACTAGTGAAAAATCTTCTAAATCCCTATTTAGGATAGAGGGATTGCTATGCCTAGAGTACTATCTCTCTATATGGAATAATTGCAAAAATAAGAAGCATAACTTACTATTTATATGGAAATCTAAAAAACCCTATAAATTGGCAAAACATCAATTTTCCCCTTGAATAATATCTATATATTAATTCAAGATAATTTTAGAAATTAATTCAATCAAGTCCTTACTTGATTTTTCTTGGTATAGAAATATAATCCATGTATTAATTATATTCCAGTCCGTAATTTCTAAAATATATTTTAATTAAGTCATAGGTAATTAAATCATCATAGTTTAATTCCTGATTAATGGTTTTTGATGTGTGTGACCCATTAGGTTCTTCATATGTTGGCCCAAATATAAATTATAATTCTAATTAAATAGAATTAAATAAAATAAATAATTTAATTTATTATCAATTCAATAATTTATTAATTTATATTTGAAGATCAGGCGCATTGTCTAGTAAAGTGTCATGATCCTCCAAATATTAAAAAAATAATTAGCGGTTTGACTTCACTTTTTAGTGACCAGTTTCTTAGTGTAATTAATATTCTTTCATCAATATTGTTCTGATTTAACATTAAAGAATACAGTATGTCTATTGACACGACCAAAAGATTAATGTCTTCTCCCAAGTGCAGGAGTGTCGAAGTAATCAATAACATGGTAAGACCGGGGTCGAACCACAGGGAGGTTAATTGTATAAATTATAAATAACACCAACATAACAACAACAACAACAACAACAACAACAACAACAACAATAATACTTCTAGTAGTAGTAGTAATAATAATAATACCAATAATACTATTAATAATGATAATAATATAGATGAAGAAGAAAAAGAAGTTGATGAGAACTTTGAGATGAAAGATTAACGTAAGAATTAAACAATGGCAACAACAAATGTCAATGTTAGAGGATCCACTAATGGCATTTCAAACAAGTATAGTATAAACTCTTTTTATTCAATTGGAAACCATACACAAAAGAGGTTCCAATCAGATTATAAATTGTTAACATGATTACATTAATTATCTTATTCGAATAATGCTAATACTTGTAAATGTTGTCAGGCATTCATGATTATAACTTATGTTAACAACAAATCAAGTTCCTTTCATAGCACAGGTGTCGGTAATATCATACAGTATAAGCTATGAAAGTCCCAAGTATTTGTTGTACCAAGTGTTATACAACATAAATCTAGATTAACCATTTAACAAGCAAAGTATTAAAAGTAAACAAGATAACAAATATAAAGCATGTTAGTATCCAAAATTAAGATCCATGTTAAGTTTATATTATACTTATTCTTACACCATTAGTGTACCCTTTTCACCTTGATATAATTAACTTAGCTAAACATAATGAAAGAAAGAAACATAAATAAACAAGGAAAGGAAATGAAAAGCATAAGTAAGAGATTAATATAAGCAAAACTTAAACATTACAAAATATAAAGAGAGAGCAAGAGTATGATCTTGATCTGAAAACCAAGATGCCTAAATACATGGCAAATGCCTCCTTTTATAGGTTAAAATTCAGAACTATTGATTTATTGACTAATTGATGAATGGGTGACCACATCTTGACTTGGTGACAATTCGTATCTTCTTGTCTGCCAAAAACATCATTGATAACGTCATAATTTGAATAGACTTCAATCATGAAAGTTCTAGGAAATTGTCTCATCTTTCTAGGGTAAAAATTTGAGATCATTTGGACTTCTAAAATTGAAGATATGGGTTGAACACCGAACAATATCTGGGCTGCAGGACAGATTCAGATTTCTTCATTGTTGCTACAATTTGGACTTGAAAACGGCCTTGTTAAATCTTGGGCTCCCATGAAAGTTGTAGGCTTATGTCTTACCTTTCCATCCATATAAAGTAGACTTAAATCTGAGATCTACAGCTCCAGATATGACCCGATTACCGAACAATGTTTCAGTTTGGACTGCACCAACATTTCTTTTCTAAGTTTGGCCATTAATTTGTCCTTTCAATTTCAGTACTTCAACTCATCAATCAATTATTTTATTTATGTGATAGGCCTACATTTAAGACGAACATTTACCATAAATTAAAGGTATCTTATATTATTAGATATGTTATTATAAAACATGCTTTAGCTAAGGAGTTATTGATACTTCAAGTGCAAAATGATGATATAAAACCTTGATAAAAATGCTTGGACTAATCATCTATCATATTAAATTATGTTTGTACTCTACATAATAGTCATTGATCGTTTGAATAAGATTTGAAACTCTTTTCAAATCTCATTCTACCATGACCAAGGATTTTTCAGTCATACTATTTGAGAACAGATAAAACATTTTTTCAAATTCATCTAATGTGATGAATTTTCTCTTGATCACTCAAGTACTTCATATTTTTCATGTTATATCCAATGTCTGCCCCTTCGCTATCTCAATTAAGATAACATGTAACATGATCAAAACATAACATTTTCTATATATAATAACTTAGTGACCTTAAATATGAGAATCACTTACACAACCATTACGTGAGCCTTTCCATATAAATAGGTGATCTCTCTATATGGAATTCTCATACGGGTCGGTTTAGTCTACATGTCTTATAACAAACATGTACTTATTAGTTTTAGGTATCTCTTAAACTTTAGCTTATGAAAACAATTGCTTCATTTCATAAAAAAAAAAAACATAGTATGTACCAGTCTCTACGGCTCTAATAAATATCTAGTATTTAAGAGAGGATTGACCAAGAATATTTTAGAAGCAATACTTTAATGCAAAAGGAATCCCATAATTATAACAACTTTATCATTTGCAAAACAATTTTGTCCCATGAACTTTATCTTTACTTTAAATTCATAAATCAAATATTAGATTCATTAATCTAATATTATATGAATATTAAAGATCAATTAAGCTTTTATTAATAATAAATATATATTTACCTAAATATAACAATGCCACGTGTAACCAATTGATTGGCTACAAGGTATATTAAACTAACACCATTCACTTCATATACTCTAATAGAAGAAAACAATAAAACCTAATGAGAAAATTGTTAATGTATATGCCTTGTAGCTAATAGATTGGCTACATGTGACACTAATTTTGTTAATGTAAAAGCATATTTTTTACTAATACTTTTTTTTTATCTTTAATATTAATTTATTTTTTATTAATGAATCTAATGTTTGATTAATAAGTCTAGAATAAAGATAAAGGCATTGGAAGAAAAGTACTTTGCAAAGTTGTTATAATTATGAGATTCCTATTATATTAAAGCATTGTTCCTAAATGTTCTTAATTGATTCTCTATTAAGACTGAACATTAAGTGAGTTTGTTGAGATTAATACATATTATGTTAATTTCCTATATGAAAAGAAGTAATTGTTCTCATAAGACGAGATATATGAGATGCATGAAACTAATATATAGGTGCTTGTCATATGACATGTATACTGAACTAACCTACATGAGAATTCCATATGTAGAGATCACACGTGTCTATAAAAAAACTCACGTGACAATTATGTAAATGATCCTTAGACTTGAGATCACTGAGTTATCATATATAGAAAATGCTATGCTTTGATCTTGACTACATGTTGTCCTAATGAAGGGTAACAAATTGTAAAATATTGGGTATAACATGAATAATATGAAGGTATTTGAGTGATTAAGAGAGGATTTATTACCCTAAGTGAATTACAAAAAAAATAAATTCCACATGTTCTCAAATAGTATTGATCGTGAAATCCTTATGTAAGGTGGAATGAGATTTGAATATAATTTAAAATATTATTCAAATGATCAATGACTATGATTTTAAGAAAGAACATGATTTAACAAAGGAAACACACTACATGCTATAATGTCTAAAAAAAAAATATTCCACATGTTCTCAAATAGTATTGATCGTGAAATCCTTGTGTAAGGTGGAATGAGTTTTGAATATAATTTAAAATATTATTCAAATGATCAATGACTATGATTTTAAGAAAGAACATGATTTAACAAAGGAAACACACTACATGCTATAATGTCTAAATCAAAACATTCTTGATGAAAAAATAATAATTACATTGAGAAACCAGTTATTAAAAAGTTAAGTCAAATCAAGTATAACTTTTCTAATATTGAGGACATCAAAACATGTTATTAGACGGTGCAAGAGATCTTCATATATATATATATATATATATATATATATCAATCAAGTATTGAATTGATAAAAAATTAAATTGTTTAATTTATTTAATTCTATTTAGTTTAAGATTGTGGTTTATATTTGGGCCAACATATTAGGAACATAATGGGTCATACAAATTAAGAACTATTGATAAGAAATTAAATTAAGATAATTAATTAAGTGCAATAGTTCTTAATGTATGGACTTGATTGAATACATTTATAAAATTATCATGAAATAATATGTTTGATATTATTTAGTGGACAAAGTGATATTTTGTTATTTATAGAGTTATAAAGTTTTCCCTATAAATTAAACATCATGCCTTATTTGTTTTTTTTTATATATATATATAGAACATATTGTATACACTCCCATGTATACAAATTGATTGAGTGGAGAAAAGAATGACCTAGCACTCAAAGCATAACGATTCCTCTTTTCTAAAAGGGTTTTAAGAGATTTTTTATTGGTGGTTCATGTAAATTACTACTAGAGGTCAAATACTTAGATAACTTGTGATTTGCAACAACTTAGCTTTGAAGAAGGTTATCAAACCTCAAAAAACATATTTTATCTTCAAGTAATCTTCTCTCAAACCCTAAATGACCTTACATTGTCAAACGAGATCCTTGGAACTCCTAGAAGAAAATTTAAGTTATTGTTTTTGCAATTTCACTAAATAAGAAATTAAGAATCCATCAATAACTCTATTTATCTTTATGATAATCTCTCTAAAAATTTTGAATCAATATATAATAATAAAAATACATCACATAACAAGTAAAATTGATACGAACCAAGTTAGGTCTAAATTTGGCCTTAAAATGTATGCTGACCAGTTTTTTAAGATCAAAGATTTCTCTCAAACCGTACATCACAATAAGCTGCAAATTTTATAGGGAGGTACTAGACACATGGAATATTTTCATAAATATTTAGGTAAAATAGAATTTGAAAACATATTATTTTAGAGGGTCGAATTTACTAGACAAATCTTGTCAAATCTACCAAACAAGACCTTTGTGTACTATTTGGGACATATATAGAGCTACAAGTGGAATGCTACTACTATACATATTTGGCTGGAAACCATACATCTCAAGATTTTCATCCATATATAATGGGCCCAGTAATTCATCTAGACAACAGAGAACAATGTATTTGAAGTCAGGAATGAAAATCTATCAAGAATATGTAAAAATTAGAGATTCAAGCTACATGAAGAAATTTTATTTTGAAGAGTTTATTTTTACTATCCTATCTTATTTATTTTTTTCTTGTTAGTTTTGGCTTCCTTAGAACTTATCTTTGATTTAGTTTTTGATTATTTCATATCTAGAGCTTAGTAGTTTGTGTCTAGGGTTCCTTAAAGAAAGATGTTATTTTATATTTTTTCTATCTCAGAATATATCGGTAGAATAAAGATTAAAAAAAAGGAACAAAAGAACATACAAACATCCATTTTATCGAATCTGCCATAGTACACAAATAAGGAGGAATTTAAACCAAACCAATTTAGACAATTCTCAAGTTTTATATAATTGTTATAGGAGTCTTAATCGCACCCCATATAAAATTTGAGCTCATTTGGAGATTGTTTGCTATAGTAATCAAGGTCAAAATTAAAACTTGTTGTAACAGGTCAAATTCATATCAGAAGGGAATCTCAGGTCTAATAAATTCATAAAAATACCAAATTTAATACACCAGGTTTTAAATTTCAAATCGCACCCCATATAAAATTTTAGGTCATTTGGAGTTTGTTTGCTTTAGGAATTAAATTCAGGATTAGAACTTGTCGTAACGGGTTTAATTCACGTCAAGAACTCAAACTTGTTTTACCGCTATTATTTTTCAATTATTATAGTAAATTAACATCACTAATTGATATATTTAGAATGAGAGAAGAATATGAAGTAGATTTTTGAGTGTCATAATTATCTGGAGCCAAAGAAAGTCAAGCTTATTATGATTGCTTTTACTGATTATGCCAATGGGTGATGGGATCAATTAGTGACAACTTGCAAGAGGAACATAAGAGGCAATTTGATACTTGGGATGAGATGAAATCCTTTATAAGAACGAGATTCATGCCTAGCCATTATTATTGAAAATTGTATCAAAGGTTGCAGAGTTTGAGTCAAGGTACCAAACATCTCATACCTTATAAATTACAGTGATTGAATGGTGATGGTGAAATGAAAATGAATAAACAAGTTTTGATTGTTTTTTCTATTGGTAAATATTGTGATCAGGTGCTTTGTGATGTTGTGCTCATGCAAGCTAGTCACTTGTTGCTTGGTAGACCATGACAGTATGATATGAGAGTTATGCATGATGGAGTGACAAATATATATTCCTTTGAGATGAATGGAAAGCTTATAACTCTTGTATCTTTAACACCTAAACAAATACATGAGGAGCAAATAAAATTAAGAAAAGGAGAAGATGGTTGAAAATGAGAGCTTGTATATTAGGGTGACCTTATTTGTTAACAAGGTTCTTCTTGGTTTTAATGATGATACTATTCTTCAACTTGATATTGATTTTTTTGACTCTAGAAGATGTTTTTTATTATACAGATTCAAGGTTGAATCTTTTTAAAGAAGGGGAGGATGATATGAACCAAGTTAAGTCTGAATTTGGCCTCAAAATATCTGCAGATCAGTTTTGTAAGATCAAGCATATATCTCAAATCGTACATCAGAATGAGCTAAACATTTACAGGGAGATACTAGATAAATGACATTATATTTTAATAATGTTTTAGGTCAAATGGAGTTCAAGAACATATTATTTTAGAGGGTTGAATTTGCTAGACAAGTCTTGTCAAATTTGCCAGACTAGACCTTTGTATATTGTTTGAGACATATATGAAGGAATTTTAGCATGAAGACTTTGTTTTTATTAAACTATTTTATTTATTTATTTAGTTTTGAATAATTATTTTTAATTTGTGTTTGTTCTAACCCATTAGATATTGTTTAGGGATTTATTTCATTACTGGACTTATGTTAGTTGATTACTAGTTTAGGTCCATTAGCTTGCAACTTAAAATGGATTCATTAGAGTTAGTTAGAGTAGACTATATTATGTTTTGTTCTGCTACAAATTTCGGCAACAAGTTGGAGAATAAATGTGAGTTTTTCTTTTGTTTGTTTGTGGCAAAATAATCTTTCTTCGCAGGGACAAAGATTGTACATTGACTTATCGAAGATTAACTGGTTTTGTAGCATCAGTCACATACTTAGGAAGTGTTTGGGAACGCGGTTCAACCCGCGTTCCTAAAAAATTAATTTTTTTTACTAAAATTTAATATGGTTTGTACGTTTTGGATCGTTTTGATGTGCTGATATCAAAAATAATTTTTAAAAAATGAAAAACCATCATTGGCATGCATTTTGGCACGAAAAGTTATTTGAAAAGCACACGCAACCACACTACCAAACATGCTCTTAGAGTTCTTAGATATAAGGTTATCTCTGTTTCTAAGTTTTTTTTTCCAATACCTTTGGTTCTTAGATACAAAGTTATTTTTGGGTTAAGGTTCTATCAAACTTGATTTTTGACTTACTAGATTGTTATCTACTTCATTGGGGGTTGCTTAACCACATGATCAAGAGGTTCAAATAAAAAATAATTTTAAGGTATAAAAAGAAACAAGATATATTAAAATACATTATTAAGTGATATTGAAAGAAACTAGTAAGTTGTGTTGTGGCTTGATAATCTTAGAGTTTTTTCACACATAGATTAAAAAAAAAGACCATTCTATAATTTTTGGTCAGTCGACCAATGAACCAACAAAAAAGTATTGTTTGAATTTAACCTAGAGCAATAACCTAGGTCGACAAGGCTAATAGATTTGGAATCATGCCCAAGTCCATCCAAACACATTAGGCCCATCCTATGATGAGGAGTGGAAATTGGTCAGATTTTTACTGGCTTATAATAAATGTTAATCAATTTTATTCAATAAATGGATTATATTGAATTCTAAATTTGATTCCTAATAGGTTAGGATCGGGTTTGAAGATAAATCAGATTTATCATTCATTTTTTTAAATATTGATTGTATTAAAAATCATTAATATAGATTAAGCTTCAGCCACAACATAAATAAAGAAATACTACAATTTAAAAAAAATATATCAAAATACCACACAATCAACATAATCAAAAAGTATAAAATCAAATAATCCTAATTAAGATTTATCTTACATGTAAAAAGTTAATTTAAATCAAGTAAGAAGTTTAACTTAAAGGAGGACAATCCTAAGTATAAAACCTAATCATCTGCTTTGCTCCTATATTGGCTAGGAAGTTTGCACAAGAGTTAGCTTCTCTTAGTGTGTGATGAAGAGTGACCTTCCACTTCCTAGCTAAAAGTTATTTGATATTCATAATAACTGCTACATGATGATGGTGCCGAGTATTATCATTATGAACATGTAAAGCTTTCAAAGAGTCTAGGTTACAAGTTACAAAGAAGTTTTCATAATCCTTGATCCCAAGCAAATAGCAAACCATGCTTTAGAGCCAAAAAACCTGGAAGCAAGTTAGAACCATAACCTTTAAAACCCGTGAAGCCCACCACCCAATTACAATCACTATTCCTGATAAGACCCCCAAAGCCAATTTGACTTGGGCTACCAAGATAGATTTCGTCTATATCTAACTAATTTCAAAGCATCCATGTCTAGACATTGCCATGTTATTAGAGGAGTTTACTTACATATGCTATCTTTACTCTCTCATTCAGATTGAAAATATATTTACCAAGTTGATGGTGGCATAATAGAAATTTAGTTGAAAATGTTGAATTGCCACAAGGTAATTTCTTGCACGTTTTTGCTGAAAGTTTTGATGTTCTCTTGTGAAAATTCTTAGAAATTTCATTTTAGTTTACTGAAACAAAACATGACTTAGACATGGTAAGAAAACTTTATTGCATGTCATGCAATTGTTTGTTGAAAGGATCTTTATTGGGTTTTTTTTTTCTATGTGATGTATGTATGCATCATAACTTATACACTAGAATATGATGTAAGTTTTAGGTAGCAAAGATAATATTTTTTTCACACAAAATATATACTTATTATCTATTAAAATTATATTAATTCTTGATTATTTAAAGATATATAATAGATAGATATGTATAAAAAAATCAACAAATTAGCAAACAGAAATAAAACAAAAATATGATAGTAAAATGAATTCGTTGATGGACAAGATACTAAGGATTTCAATTTACCTAACCAAGCCAAATCGATTCCTAAAAATATGTTAATAAGTATTTATCTTCCAAATTGATAGTTAAATATTTTAATTTATCCAAGATCTCTCTCGAGTAGAAATAAAATACATGTACACAATAACTCATGATATTTCTATACGAGTTTAAAAACACATAGCACATTAAATTATATAATATTTTAAGAAAGCAACCGCATAAATCATGTTGTACATCTTAGTCTTTCTTTCAATTTATGACATACATCATAAGAAGTAAGTAGCATGCATAATCTCTCAATTTCAACATGTATAACAATTCATTTGAATGATGATCATTGATTTAAAAGCATTGGATACAATGATGCACACTTAACAAAAAATATTAATACTTTAATAACATAAATAAAAAATTATAGAATGTCATGGAGAGGTTACATCAGAGTCTTAGTGATACAAACTAAGTCAGGTCTGAATTTGACCTTAAAATGTCTGATGACCAGTTTTGCGAGATTAGACATATCTCTCAAACCATATACCGGAACAAATTAAAATTTTACAAGGAGATACTAGACATAGAACTATATGTTGGTAAATATTCAGGTCAAATATAGTTCAAGAACATATTATTTTAGAGGGTCAAAGTTACTAGACAAGTTTTGTCAAATCTGCTAGACCTTTGTATACTATTTGATACATATCTGGAGCTACAAATGGAATCTTTCTGCAATTCAAGTTGGTTTGGAAACTAGACATCTCAAGCTTGAATTCAAGACTGAAAATCTACAAGAGAGAATGATGTGTTTCAAGTCAGGACTAGAAATCTACCAAGAAAATGCAAAAATTGGAGATTCAGGATATATGGAGGAATTTTGACATGAAGACTTTGTTTTTATTATCCTATTGCATTTATTTATTTAGTGTTGAATACTTATTTTTTATTTGGGTTTGTTCTATCCCATTAGACATTATTTAAGAGTCTATTTCATTATTGGACTTATGTTAATTGATTTGTAGTTTAGGTTCATTAGTTTGCAACCTAAAAAAGGTCTATTAGGGTTAGTTAGAAGAGAGTAAATTATGTTTTTTTAACTGTAAATTTCAGCAGCAAGTTGGAGAATAAATGTGAGTTTTTATTTTGTTTGTTTGTGGCAAAATAACCTTTCTTTGTAGGGACAAAGATCGTACACTGACTTATAAAAATATTAACTGGCTTCATGACATCATTCACATACTTAGGGTTCTTAGATATAAGGTTATCTCTAGGTCTAAGTCTATTTCCAATACCTTTGGTTCTTTGATACAAGGTTATCTTTAGGTCGAAGTTCTATCAAACCTGATTTTTGACTTTTCAGGTTGTTATCTACTTCGTTGGGGGTTGCTTGACCACATGATCAAGAGATTCACATCACTTAGCATTAATATATAGCTCACAATTAAAGTATTACAGACCAAAATCTCTTTAAAATTCATGGTGAAAGATAAAAAGAATAAGAAAGGAACTTTGTTTAGGTTGAATTTCTCAATAATTTACAAAGTTTGATTCAATCTCCTTATTTTTATTAGATATTTCTTTAAAATCATGATTAATGGGTATATTTGAGATCAAATTAAAAATAAAATCCATTTATTTTTAGAGTTAAAAAATTATTGGAATTTATCTTTCAAGAAAAGTTCCTTAACATAGAACATTAACATGGTTAAAACAAATTATGGTTGAATGAGAAATTGAACTCATATAACCCTTGATCAATATATTTTTGTGAAACTCACAAACTCTATCCCACATAGAAAAAAACATATTTTTCATCTTATTTGTATAGTTGATAGATGAAGAGTTAAAATTAGGTCTAAAAGGCCACTAGCTTTTAGAGAAGAGATGACCAAGTAAAATGGACTTTAGTCTTAGGCCATATACATACGTGAAACTTGGCTTGTGCTCAAGCCTTGGGTCGAGCCTAGGCTTATGCTTGAATTTTGGTTTATTGCAAAATAATTTTTTAAACTAAAACATAATTATGTTTTTACAACCAACTTATTTTAGCCTTGAGTTTGAGTTTATAATTTTTTGGCATTTAAAGATTTGTTTTACCAGTCCATTAGTTTGTCTAGCCTATAAATAAAGAGTTTGAACATCTTTTTTAAACTAGATATTTTTTATTCAAACAAAAAATATCATATTAAAAGTCAAGACTATTAGGTCTAATTCTTGTTTATTGAAGGTAATTAACACTGATGATAGCAGGAATTAATTCTCATAATTTCAGAATTAGTTTTTTTATATCAATAATAGTCCTAAAATCCTTTATAAAATGAGGTTGAAAAAAAGTGTTTCTACACAATGTTTTTATAGATATTTTAAACTCTTCTTTAACTCAGTTTTTTCTCTTTTATTTTCTCCTTCTTTTCTTCTATTCTAGAGCTTAAATTTAGTCCTTGTAGAGAGATATTTGAGTCAGATCTTCTTAAGTTCATGAATCTTGTTTAGAAGTGCATCTAAACAAGTTGTTGTTGCAATATTAAGAAACTTATTGAAATGAGTCATTTTGCACTAAAAGAAGAGCAATAAAGTCATAAAAATAAAAGATTGATCATTGATAACAACAAATTCTCATCGTGACTCCATAGTAAATACTTCAACAAGTAAGTACCTTATTTTTTTTAGTTTAGGTTTAATATATCATATGCTTGGCATATTAGAATCTTTATATGCCATTTAGTTGTGATTATAAGTTTTCTTGACATATAAAATAACATGCTTATAAACTAAAGTTATATAAACCTTAGTCTATACTCGAATAACTAGTTTGATTAGTATGCATTTGTAATAAATAAACTGAACAATCAATTCTCACTGGTCTAATTTTGAGATAATATTTCCTTCTCTTGCACCCAATATTGTTAATGATTAAAAAAACCAAAACCTTTGTTATTAGCTCTAATCATGTTTTCTTCTCTAGTCTTCTTCTTTTCTTTTTTTTTTTTCTCTTTTGGTCCAAAACCTCTTCTTATTTGTTTTCTTGATTTTCTTTCCAAAATTAACAAATTCTGACTCTTGACTTCTAACCTTATTTTTCCCATCAGATCAATATATTTTGAGAAAGTAAAAACATAAGAATTGTAGAACCCCTTCTTATATTTCTCTTTAAACCAAGATCAACTAATTTAGATATATTTGAAGAAATTTATACTTGATTTATCAATATATGTTTATGAAATTTCTATAAGGAAATTTCCTATTTTACACTAGTGGGTTGATCCATATCATCCCTTCTCCTCAATAGGATTCAACTTTAAATCATCATTTACATCAAACAGAGAGAGATTAGAAACATTGAAAGTAGCACTAACACCATACTTACCTAGTAGATTTGTAGGTATTGTCATTGTCATTGATTATTTCAAAGATTTGGAATTGACCATCTTCTTGAGGCTGCAATTTTGATTTCTTATAGGCAAGAAACCTCTCCTTTCGTATATGCACCTAAACCCAATCACCTGGTTGGAAAACAACTTGTTTATGCCCTTTATTTGCTTTGGATGCATATTGGTCATTCTTCTTCTTTATATGTTGTCATACACTCTTATAAAATGCCTTTACCATCTGTGCTTTTTTATTTCCATTAATACTAACCCTTTCATCAATAGGTAAAAGAATAAAATCTAATGGAGTTAATGAGTTAAAACCATAAATAATCTCAAATAGTAAAAAAATCAATAGTTAAATGCATGCTATGATTGTAAGCAAACTCAATGAATGACAAACAATCTTCCAACCTCTTAAGATTCTTTTGAATGACAATATGTAAAAGTATAGTTAAAGTCATATTTATTACTTTCTTTCACCCATCTATTTGTGGATTAACAACCACAAAGATCGAGTCTCTATCCCTTGTCAACCTAGGTAAACCTAAACAAAATCCATAGAAATGTCTACCAAAGGTTCACTAGGTATAGACAAAAGAGTATACAAATCATACGACAAGACTTTAGACTTAACTTTTCTACATATAATGCATTTATCATAGATTCTTTGCACATATTTTTTTTTGGCCAATAAAAGTGTTCATGCAATACATTCAAAGTCTTAACAACACCAGAATGACTCATTAAAATGCTCATATGAGCTTCATGAACAAACAATTCATGCATATAACTATTAGGTATATAAAGTCTATTTTCTTTAAATAAGTATTTCTCAATCCTATAGAACTTTTCAAAAACTAAATTTTCTTATACATGAAATACATTAGCAAAATCACCATCATTCATATACAATTCTTTCACATATTTAAATTATAACTACTTAGTATTCAAAGTAAATAGAAGAACATATCTTCGTGATAACGCATTAGCCACTATATTTTTCTCACATTGCTTATATTTGATCACATATGAGAATGTTTCAATGTGTTCCACCCACTTGGCATGTTACCGATCCATATTACCTTGTCCTTTTAAATGCTTTAACGATTCATGATCTAAATGAATCACAAATTCTTTTGGACACAAGTAATGTTGTCATGTCTCCAAAGTTCTCACCAAAGTGTAAAGCTTCTTATCATAAGTAGGAGTTCAAGGCTGTATTATTGAACTTTTTACTAAAATAGGTGTTGTAACCCAATTTTGGATCCACCAAGATTTTCTCAAATGTTATTTTATTTATATTATTATTTATAAAAATCCAAAAAAATTAAGAAAAAGAAAAATTCAAAAATATATTTTTCTCGAGTCAACCGCATCTTTCCATAAGAACCGATTCCACCGGGTCAATACAGGTCAAACCATGTCGGCCAAGTAAAAAATGAGTTTTCGGGTCAAAACCGTCATTTTCGGTCAAAACCGAGTCCACCGAGTCAGTACGGGTCAAAACATGTCGACCAGGGTAAAAAATGAGTTTCAAGCCGTTTTGGGTCAAAACCGTCATTTTCGGTCAAAACCGAGTCCACTGAGTCAATACGGGTCAAACCATGTCAACCAGGGTAAAAAATGAGTTTCAGGTCGTTTTCGGGTCAAAACCGTCATTTCTGGT
>Ga0325405_1000292_pt1 | contig 47054 bp, 28 predicted proteins | sample PopdelMetagenome_21_FD_205663 | JGI IMG/M metagenome (GOLD analysis project Ga0325405, IMG submission 205663) | Populus deltoides microbial communities from Bellville, Georgia, United States - Xylem-Control-R2 | ecosystem: Host-associated > Plants > Phyllosphere > Stem > Wood/Secondary xylem...
TGTGTGTGTGTGTGTGTGTGTGTGTGTGTGTGTGTTAAATTGCATAATACAAGTTTTTCTTAAAAAATCATGTTTGCATTGATACACAAAAAAATTTGAAAGAAAAATATTGCATAATCTAACATATCAAAAAATTAAAATTAAAATTAAAATTAAAATAGTTTTTATATTTTGTGACCATCATGGATTTAATAAAAAGTTTATTAAAGCCATGAGGACTTGGTCTAAATTTCAAAAACACCAAAAAATTATTTTTTTATTTTTAATATCAAGGATTATAAACTTATACGTAAGAGGTATTTCTAATATTAAATAAGTATTTTAACTTTAGAATGACTAAGTTTGACCCGTAAAATAATATAACACTTTACTATGGTGAAATTGTTTTAACCAATAAATAGACCAATACTTTAAAAAATACAACAGAACCTTAGTAATAATCAAACAAATGAACAATACAACTTACTTTATGTAAAGTGTACTAGGAGTGATATTGTCCTCTATATACACAATTATAGTTCTTACTGACCAAACTATTACATGGGGAATCTAAATCTTTTAAACCATAAAAATGTTAAGAATTCATTGTTGTTTCCACGCCATCAAATCCTAATCCAAAAGGACAATTGTTACGATGCCATACATGTGTGATATATTTTATTCATGTATATGTCATTTTAGCTTCTTATTAGTGATATTTTCCACGTGCTATCGTGGAATATTTTTAAGATCTGTTTTTTTATTTAATTATATGATAATAAAAATAGATATTCATAAGAAAGTCAATGAATAAAATTATTAAAGAATTTTTTTCGTCAAAATTGTATTTTTTTTATCCATGTATTTTTTTTTTGTTCTAAAAATAAATATCTTTTATATTTGCAGCATGGTTTATTGAATAAAATTTAGAATAAATAATAAAAAAATGCTAAAAAATTCTAATGATTTGAGTTAAAAAGGACGAAATATATATTAATTTTTAATCAAAAACTTAATTTTTTATTCACGCATTTCTTTTCTTTTTTTTTGATGAAAATATGGTTTTTTATGAGAAATGTTTTTTTCTTAAGTAAAATCTCATTATGACCATGAGAGCAGGTTTCTATTAAAAACAATTATGAATAGATCGTTTTTCCGCACATGTATGAGAAAATATAAGAATAAAAAATTAAAAATAAATATTTTATTCTAAGTCAATATTAATAAGCAAGTTTCTTTAGTTTCTTTTTTACATGTTGCATATTATATTAATAGATAATTCCTTAAATATCATTTTAATGCATATTATCTGAATAGATAATTCCTTAAATAACATTTTAATTTATTTATTTAAAGATAATCTTATTTTAAAATTGAGAAAGAAAGGATAAAAATAATTTTGTTCTTCAATCGCCTCCTTTGATCCTCGTCATTGTTATTCGAGCGGGGTCAATTGTTCATAGAGAAGGGTGTCCAAATGCCCCCATTAGTTTTTTGAATTTTCTCTCATCAATCCTTGTACTTTTTCTTATATATTAATTGAGAAAATTACAAATCAGTCCTTTTAATTTAACAAAATGAATTAAATAATTCTTCTAGTTTTGTAAACTATTCAGTTAGTTATTTTTATCTATTTCAAGTTCTTTTTCAATTTATTTTTTTATTTTAAAAATAGAAAATTAAAAAATAAGTAGAAAAATGTAAATGAGAAAAGAAAATATTTTTTTGGAATAAAATAATATTAAATTAAATATAGTGAACACTTATCGAGAGACTAATTAATTAGTTTTTAAAACTAAAGGGACAATTTAATTTATTTCTCAAATGGAAGAAACTAATTAATAATTGACTCTATATTAACTCTGTGGTTGATTTATATTAGTTTGTGATAAAAATCCAGTATTCCTTTGAATTTTACCTTTATATAATTACTAATTATGTGAATTTGCGGGTTAGATATTTTTATTTTTTATAAAAATAAATTATATATGCAGATTTTTTCAATGTATTTTTATAGTTTAAAAAATTTAAATTTAAATTAAAAATTTTATGCATACATGCAATCAAATAAATTAAAAACTATATGTTTAAATAAATAAATAAAAATTTATTAATGATACCAAAAAATATAACTTGAAAACTCGAGAAACAAGTATAAATCAAAATATTTAATCTCTAAAAACGAGATATTTACCAGGTTGTGTTTGCTAAAATTTTTTTATAAAAATAATTTTTTTATTCAAGCAAATGATAATAGAAATAGAGATACAAATTAAATTAATTGAATAAAATAAAAGAGAAAAAAAACACCATGTAATGCTTTATGTATTAGAAATATTATCTGAAAAAAAATTCAAAAATAAAGCTCACACATACAAAAGATAAAGAAAAATTATAGATGAATTAGAAAAACTCTTCAAATTTAAATGCATCACAAAAAAATAATCATCATTTAAAAAAGGTTCTCCAAATAAAATGAAAGAGTGAACGGGCACTAATTTAAATATAAATTAAAAACATAGAAAAAAAACCATTAATTTAAAAAAGAATTAGAAAAAAAAATTAAAAAAAAACTAAAGGTCGTTGTTGGGCCTAGCAAGCCAAGCCAGCCCGTCTAGCCTATTTTGCTAGGTTCCACGCAACTAGGCATTTAACTTTTTCTTTTGTTTATAATTGGGGCAAACAACTCAAACATTTAGAAAAAAAATCAGACAACACATCGCTTGCTAAGACAAGCTACACGTCATCTGATTTACCTAGATTCCGACCACTAGTGGCCGGAAAATCGAGGCTTGAGTTTTTTTAACCTAAAAACCTATTTTTTAACCCCTTCTGATCCAAAACATTAATAAAACATTGTAGGAACCTTGATAAACATATCTATGGTCTAAAAAACCCAAAAAGAAAACCTCACAAATCAAAATCAATCATAGCTTAGATCTTTTTTTTCACAAACTTCAAAGATAAAAAAAAAAAAACACATAGTATGAACTCACCTCATCAAATGGAACCAATTGACACAAGTATTGTCCGTCTTGGTGGCCTAAATCAATGTCAACGACACTTTTCTCTCTCTACTGTCGAAATCTAGCAACCTCTCTCACTCCTCTTTCAATCAAGGACTAAAAATAACAAAAATAAACTTTTTTTTTTTTATCAAAATTGAATTGTAGAGATATTGAGATACTAAAATTGTATAATTTGCGTGATTTTTAAAGTTTAAGGACTAAAGTGCATATTTTGACCAAACTTATAGCACAACCAAAGTACCAAAACTAAGGTGCCTTTTTTTTCATTTTGATCCCTTTTCTTTCAATCTCATCCTTTCATAAGAAATCAAATTCAATTGGTTTTCAATTAAGACTAAATCACAAAAAAAAAGAGTTTGAGGATCAAAATAAAAAGACAAAAAAATTTGCACAACTCATCCACATTAATGTGTGAGAGGATGAACAGTGGAGCCTTGTGATTAGTACTTAAAAGTGCATTTTTATCAAGGTTTCATATCATTATTTTGCACTTGAAGTATCAATAACTCCTTAATTAAAGCATGTTTTATAATAACATGTCTAATATTATAAGATACCTTTAATTTATGGTAAATGTTCATCTTAAATGTAGCCTATCACATAAATCAAATGATTGATTGATGAGTTTAACTACTGAAATTGATAAGACAAAGAGGGTTAAACTTAGAAAAGAGATGTTGGTTCAGTCCAAACTGGAACACCATTCGGTTATTGGATCATAACTAGAGCTGTAGAATTTGGATTTAGGTCTGGTTTATATGTATGGAAAGCTAAAACATAGGCCTAAAACTTTCATGAGAATCCAAGATTTAAAAGTGCCATTTTCGAGTTCAAATGGTAGCAACAATGCAGAAGTCAGAATCTGTTCTGCAATCTAGACACTGTTCAGTGTTCAGCCTATATCTCGAGTTCTAGAAGTCCAAATACATCGATTCTTGTTTTGTTGAAAAGCTGAGATAATTTCCCATAACTTTCATGAAGATTATCTGTTAAAATTCTGATGTTAGCAGTGATGCTTTGTTCAGACAAGAAGATAAGGATTGTCACCAAGTCAAGATGTGGCCACCCACTCAACAATTAGTCATCAAATCAATAGTCCTGAATTTTGGCTTATAAAAGGAGGCATTTGCCATGCATTTAGGCATTTTGGTTTTCATATCAAAATCATTTTCTTGCTTTCTCTCTTTGTAATGTTTAAGTTTTTTTCATGTTATATTAATCTCTTGTTTATGCTTTTCATCATAACTATGTTCTTATCTAGTTTATTTATGTTCTTCTTCTTCATTATGTTTAGCTAAATTAATTATGTCAAGGTGAAAAGGTTACACTAATGGTGTAAGAATAAGTATAGTGTAAACTCAACATGGACTTTAATGTTTGATACTAACATGTTTTGTATTTGTTATCTTATTCACTCTTAATACTTTGCTTGTTAAATGGTTCATCTAGATTTTTGTTGTATAACCCTTGGTACAATAAATGTTTGACCCTTTCATAGCCTACTGTATAGTTTAACCAATACTTGTGCTATGAAAGGAACTTGATTTATTGTTAATATAAATTAACATCAATAATACATGACAACATTTACAAGTATTAGCATTATTCGAATAAGATAACTAATGTAATCATGTTAACAATTTATGATTCGATTGGAACCTCCTTTGTGTATGGTTTCCAGTTGAGTAGTAAAAAGAATTTATATTATATTTACTTCTAATACCATTAGTGGATCCTATAACCTTGACAACTGTTTTTATTATTATTTAATCATCACATTAATATTTTCATCATTATCACATCTCAAAAGTTCTCTTCAACTCCTTTTCATTTATTGTTTATAATTTTATATAGTTCACCTCCCTATGGTTTGAACCCGGTCTTGTCGGGTTATTTATTATTTCGACACTTCTGCACTTGGGATAAGACATTAATCTTTTGATCGTGTCAAGTTTTTGACGTGGTTACCGATGAGGTACATTACGTTATATGTGTGTGTGTGTGTGTGTATTCACTTTTATTGTTTTTTTTAATTTTTTTCTTTGTTTCTTCTTTTTCTTTTTCTTTCCTTCTGCACTTGCATGAGAGTTTGGTAGTGGTAGACTTTGTAGGAAATCTTCATCGTCTTCAGAAAATATAGCCGAAGAAGATAACCAGTCGCTTTATAATGAGAATAATCGAGTTAGAACACTTAGAGACCACATGAATCCAACAAGAACAAGTGCACTCATATATATAGTTTTCCCTCCTGATGCATCTCACTTCAATTTTAAGTCAAACATTATTCAACTTTTACCTACTTTTCATGGCTTAGATCTAGAAAATTCATACTTGCATTTGAGAGAATTTAAAGAAGTTTGTAACACTTATAATGACTTAAATTGTAGCATGAACACCATCAAATTAAAGCTTTTTCTTTTTTCATTAAAAGATAAAGCTAAAACATGGCTACAAAATCTTAGGTCAGGATCCATTCGTGCTTGGAATGAAATGCAACAACAGTTTTTGAAGAAGTTTTCCCCTTCTCATAGAACAAACTCTTTCAAAAAACAAATCACCACATTCACTCAAAAGCCAGGAGAAACATTTTACCAATGTTGGGATAGGTATAAAGACTTGTTTAATACTTGTCCTCATCATAGTTTTGAAACATGGAGATTGGTTTTACATTTTTATGAAGGTTTAACACCTAAAGATAGACAAATGATGGAATTGATGTGCAATGGAACTTTTGAAGATAAAGACCCTGATGAAGCAATGGAATACATGGACTTGTTAGCTAAAAATGCTCAGAATTGGGACACTACAGGTACTTATGAGACACCGGGTAAAACTCAACCTCATACATCTAGTGGAGGTATGCACAACCTTAGGGAAGATCATGACCTCCAAGCTAAATTTGCATATTTAGCTAGAAAAGTCAAGGCACTAGAATTGAAAAGGAGTGGTCAATTGAAATCTGTTCAAGAAATTATATGTCAAATATGTGATACTGATGACCACACAACAAATGATTGTCCAACTTTGCCTACTTTTAGGGAATGTCTCCATGAACAAGCCCATGCTTTAAACAGTTTCTAAAGGCCCAATCATAACGCATACTCGCAAACATACAACCATGGTTGAAGAAATCATCTAAATTTCAGTTGGAAGAGTGGTACCAATAATGCATAAACTTTAAAATCACAATTTCAAACCCACCATAATTTTCAAAATTCTCAAGGATATGCACCTTCTTATGCTCCCCCTCCTATAAGAAATCGTGAGGAAACATTGTATACATTCATTGAAAAGCAAGAGATAATCAACAATCAAAATGCTCAAACTATGGTAGATTTGAAAGATACTCTTGCAAAGTTCACAACTGCTCTCAGTTTTCAAGAGAAAGATAAGTTTTCATCCCAACCACAGTAAAATCTCAAGGGGTAATACAATTCAAGTGCAAGTAGCTCTAGAGGCCAACACATGGATCAAGTTAAATCAGTCACTACTCTCCACGGTGGTAAGGTTATTGAAAAACCTATTCTTGAACCTTATGAGAAAGATGATGAGTTAATCTTTAAGGGTAAGGAAGGGGTTAGATTTGAACATTATAAAGAAAAGACTGATTCCCCGCCAGCACTTCCATTTTCTCATGCCATGACCAAACAAAGGAAAGTCAATCACAACTCTAAAATCTTTGAAACTTTCAAACAGATAAGGATCAATATACCTTTGTTGATGCTATTAAACAAGTACCTTCTTATGCTAAATATTTGAAAGATCTGTGCACTGTGAAGAGAAAACTGAATGTGAAAAAAAGCCTTTTTAGCCAAACAAATAAGTGTCATTCTTCAAAACAATAATGCTTTGAAATATAAAGACCCTAGTTGTCCTACAATTTCTTGCTTTATTGGAGAACATAAAATTAAAAGAGCTTTATTTGATCTTGGAGCTAGTGTGAATCTACTTCCATATTCGGTTTTTCAAAGTGTCAATCTAAGTGAGTTAAAACCAAACTTCTATAACTCTTTTACTTATTGATAGATCTGTAAAAGTGCTTAGAGGAATAGTTGAAATGTGTTAGTACAAGTTGATAAATTCATATATCCTGTGGATTTTATTGTCTTGGTACACAACCTGTTGAAGCATGTAATTCAATTCTAATTATTTTAAGACGTATGTTTCTTGCAACTTTTAATGCATTGATTAACTGTAGGAGTGGACTGATGAAACTATCATTTGGAAACATGACATTGGAGATGAATATTTTCAACAGTTGCAAGTAACCTGGAGATGATAATGATTTATAGGAAGTAGATCTTATTGAAGAATTAGTTTATGATCAATTTGAATCTACCTTGAGTAGAACTAAGTTTGATGAATCTAAAGAATTGTAAATGATTTATTCTTATGAAGAAATCAAGAACAAGAAAGGCACTGACAATGTTGTCGCAGATCATTTATCAAAATTGACAATAGATTTGACATCTGACATCCCATCAATCGATGATTACTTTCCTGAAAAATCTTTACTTTCTTTTAGTCCAAAGTTTGATGAATCTAAAGAATTGTAAATGATTTATTCTTATGAAGAAATCAAGAACAAGAAAGGCACTGACAATGTTGTCGCAGATCATTTATCAAAATTGACAATAGATTTGACATCTGACATCCCATCAATCGATGATTACTTTCCTGAAAAATCTTTACTTTCTTTTAGTCCAACGTCTTGGTTTGCTAATTCTATCAATTTTCTTACAACAGGAGATTTGCCAGCTCATTGGAGTACCCAAGACAAAAGAAAGTTTTTGAACGAAGTGAAGAATTTTTATTGGGATGACCCTTATTATTCCAATATTGTCTTGATCAAATATTTCAAAGATTCATTCCCGACAATGAGGTAAGTAGTGTCATTAAATTCCGAGGCATGAAGGGGTCATTTCTCGTAAAAAAAGACAGCTGTGAAAATCTTACAAAATAAATTTTATTGGCCCACCATGTTCAAAGACGTGCATGTATTCTGCAAAACTTGTGAGAATTGTCAAAAATTTGATGTTGGTTAAAAAGTTTTGCTTTATAATTCTCGACTCCATTTATTTCCTAGAAAGCTAAGATCAAGATAGAACGGTCTTTTATTGTGAAACATGTGTATCCATATGGGGCTTGTGATATCGAGAATTCAAAGAATGACAATGTTTTCAAATCTCTCTCACCCCGGTCAAATGATGGATAACGGTACTCTGTGACTCTTAAGTCGGTTCTTTCAGTTTCTCATGATAACTGATATGTGTGTATATATTTGTTCAATTCCTTATTCCTTCTCTTTTCTTTGCATCTCTTATTAATAATATGTAAGGGATATTTATTATTTTTTAATGTATGTATCATGAAAATTTTCCCTCGTTAATCCCTTTAGAGTAAGATGACACTCCAACTCCTCCTCTCCATAAAAGGACAATGCTCATGAACTATAAAAACCCTATGAATCCTTCAAATAAGACAAGTTCACAGTCTCCATTCTTACTGCATATTTTATTTCCAGTCTCCCTCTAAAATACTGTGATCTTTTCTCTAAAAAAGATACTTACTTAAGAATTGGAGAGACCCCAATTCCATAAAAAAAAGACATTTTACAGGTACTAACCACCGACCAACTTGGCTTATCAAGCAACTTCGTTAGGCAGAATTGATCAGATTACTAGAATTAAGAGATTAATCGATTATCCAACATATAAATCTTGTTATTAAGCTAATTGGATTTTCTAGGATATCATCAATAATATATATTTTTTAATTCATACATTTGGAATTCCTATTTTATTTGAGAGTTCTAACATGAATTATCTATAAAAGAATTTTCTTTTAACCTTTCAAATTAATTTTAAGATATTGAAGGACATTTTCATTATAAAATAAAAAACAAAAATATATAAAAAAGAATGTGTTTGATATAAGGATTTATGACCTTCATTTTAAGATTTAGGGAATTCTTGAAGAAATTATCAAATAAATAATGATAAATTTATCAATTAATATATGAAAAAGACGTTACTTGCAAGAACTTGTTTTATTTATTTTTAAAAAGAATTGATTAATTCTTAATCCTTCTATTGTTTTTATCAAAATTATCTAATTAATCCTTATAGTATAAAAATAATTGAATGATTCTTAGCAGATATTAAACATCATCGATTTAGAATTAAAGAACTTCAATATTGAACACTTGTACTTGAACAATGGGCATCGAAATTTATTTAAATATTAGTATACATTTGTGAATTTCATTATTAAATTGTTTATTATTTTATTATTGTCATTTGCAGGATCATTGTACACTGCAGGTCAGGGTTGATATATTAGGGTTAGATTTTGTTGTATTAGGTATATTTTGTATGCATACACTTCTTATGTATATTTAGTAGAATCCTTAACTTTATTTTATAAATTAATCATTTTTTAAACTCTTTTAGATGGAGTACCATGCATTTACTTTTCTTGTTACATATTTTATATGATTGTCCTTTTGATTTTTAAGCTTTATTATTCATAGTTTAGGGAAGAAAATTTCACGCATGCCAATCTTGAGTTGTGTTGATGTGGGGTAAGGTCCAGGATGGTTGGACCATGATTGTGGTGTTGTTTGGGATATGATTAAAGATGTCGTTAACTTGGTAGCCTCCAAGTATATGGAAAACTCTGCTGAAATTTTGACAAGATCTTTAAAATAGTAAGATTATACTTAGCCACTTATATAGATGAATTATATTAAAAAAGAATTAACTCTAATGTTGCATATAAGCATATTATTCGGACACAACATGTGTTAAAAATTAGGATGTTGCATTTTGGTATCAGAGCATTTGGTTATAATCTATAAGGAAGAATGAATTTATGTTAATGACAACTGAATTTCATTTCAGGATGGTACGTATTTGTTAAGGAATGAGGACTGCCTCATCTCCTAGATAGAGACATGAGAGAGTGGGAGGTCAGAGGGATGATCTTTAAGGGGACACAACATCACATTCACCTGAGATACAGTCTCAACCTACCAAGAGGGAGCCCTTTATACCTAGAGGTGTTTTTCTATCAATTACAGCAGAGATGCCACAGCCAAAGACAACATAGAGGCTAGAACAGGTTGGTGGGCTTCCTTTTATAACTTCCTCGGAGGCACCTCCTATCTTGGATCCTACTTATTTATGACAGATAGTCAAAGCTATTATATCTAAGATACCAGGGACTATTAATACAGCTAGAGGAGAGGGTATTTTTACCTTTTCCACTGAGTTAAGTGTATGAGATATTGGTTGTGTACCCTATATGGGAGATGATGATGCAAAAGTTTCAAGACAACGACTTTAGTAGGTAGAGGAGTCATTTATCCAAATTCCAATACCTAGGGAGATCAAGGTAAATTGTGTGGCACAGTTACTCTCAGATGGTGCTTGAACTTGGTGGCCTATTATTAGGACTCAGAAGGTAGGTGAGAAGCTGAGTTGGGTTGATTTATGAAGAGAGTTTGAGACTAGATATTACTTTTTATATCATTAATGGAGTAAAGAGAATAAGTTCTTGGGATTAAGACAGGGGGGTATGATTGTGGGACAATATGAGAGATGATTCCAAGAGCTTTTTATATTTTCCTATACCTTACTTCTGACAGAACAGCACATAATAAATAGATTTAGAGAAGGACTCAGACAAGAGCTGAAGAAGGGATTGGTAGCCCTGCAACCTGTAACAGCTAGATAGTTGGATAAGGATGCTCAGACATTAGAGGTTGTGATGGGATATAAGGAGCCCTCGGGTGGGAGATATGATTGGGTGAATTTGAGGAAGAGGAAAGAGCTTGCATCTTCTGTAGGCAAGCCCTTTTTTTTTTTCCTAAGAGAGGAGAAGGGCTTCAGCATGGTCAATCTTTTTGGAGAGGAGGTTTCTCTACTGGGGGATCATTTGGCAGGTTTCCACAGTTTAGTATGGGAGGATTTCCTTCTAGAGGAGGATGGCTAGAGAAGCATATGGTGGCAGTTCATCAAGGACTACTACTCAAAGATCATTTATTTTCACATGTTGTGATATTTGTAGATGGCTTTATCTTGAAGATTGTAAGGTGATTGTAAAGAGGTGTTTTATTTATAGGCAGGAGGGGCATCATCGGCGAGTGTGTTCTTAATTAGAGGAAAGATGTCATTTATATGGAGAGTATTGACATTTCAGATGAAATTGTCCAAATAGGACTTTGGCACCGAGTCAGCCACGGTTAGAGACAGTGGATAAGCCCAATGGAGAGTAGATGAGGCCTGTCTAGTTAGGAGTTGGCACTAGTAGGGCTCGAGGTTAGGGACAATATAACAGGACTCAGGGCAGAGTATATTATATGGATCAGAATGCTGCTAGAGCCTCTTCAGATGTGGTGGCATGTATGATCACTGTAAATACTTAGAAAGGCTATACATTATTTCAATCAGGAGCTATACATTCTTTTGTATCTTGTAAATTTCCCAATAAATTAAATACACCTATAAGAAAAGTGGTGAAGGGGTTAGTTATTAGTACACCTTTAAGGGAGGAGGTAGAATTAAAAGATGTTTATGAAGGGTTTACTATTTTGATAGAGAGTTATGAGTTAAGGGTAGATCTAATACCATTAGATATGCTAGATTGGCTAAGTATGTACCATGCTAAGATGTACTATTATGCTAAGATAATTATTCTTAAAATGATAAATGATGATAAGTTCAAATTTAAAAATGAGAGAAATGTGATGTTTAATGGGTTAATTTTAATGATGACTGCTAGGAAATTAATATGAAAAAGGTGTGAGGATTTCCTAGCATATGTAAAGGATGTATACAAGAGAGGAAATGAATTAAAAGATATTCCAACAATATGAGAATACCCTAATGTATTCCCAAAGGAATTACCAGGATTACTTTATAGACAAGAAATAAAGGAGACTATAGAGGTCATGCCAAGCACTGCACCTATTTCCCAAGCTCTGTATAGGATAGCTCTTATTGAACTAGTAGAGTTAAAGGTGCAATTGAAAGAATTACTAGAAAAAAAGGTCCATATGACCCAGTAGTTCAGCTTGGGGAGCTGTGTATAGATTATAGACATCTAAATAGCATGACCATAAAAAATAGATATTCATTTCCTAGAATTGATTATTTGTTTAATCAACTTAAAAGAGCACAAGTATTTTTTTTTTAAGATAGATTTATGATCAGGATATCATCAACTAAGGATTGAGGAGCAAGATGTATAAAAAATTGTTTTTAGGACTTGTCATGACCATTACAAGTTCTTGGTGATGCCATTTGGGCTAACTAACACTCCAACAATGTTTATAGACTTAATGAATAAAGTCTACAAACTTTATTTGGATAGATTTGTGGTGGTGTTTATAGATGATATTTTGATATACTCTCGTTTTTGAAACATGACAACATTAGAGGATGGTATTGAAGATGTTGAAGCAACATGAAGCAACATAAGTTATATGTTAAACTAAGTAAGTGTGAGTTTTGGTTGGATGAGATAGTATTCTTAGGTCATGTGATATCAAAAAATAGCATATATGTGGATCATAAGAAGGTAGAAACAGTGTTAAAATGGGAGAGGCCTATGAATGTGATTGAAATTCATAGTTTTATGAGGCTGACAGGTATTATAGTAGGCTTATAGAAGGATTTTCGATTATAGGCTCTCTGCTAACTCGGTTAACTAGGAAGGAAGTCAAGTTTGAGTGGTCAAATGAATATGAAGAAAGTTTTCTAGAATTGAATAAGCAATTGACTTCAGCTCCAGCATTGCCACTTCCAAAGGGTTAGGATGGATTTGTGGATTATAATGATGCTTCCATTAAAGGTTTAGGTTGTGTACCTATGCAACATGACAAAGTAATTGTCTATGTTTCGAGACAGCTAAAACCACATGAAGTAAATTATCTGGTGCATGACTTGGAGTTAGTAGCTATAGTGTTTGCTTTAAGAATATAGAGACATTACTTATATGGAACTCAAGTACAAATTTTTCTAGACCATAAGAGTTTAAAGTACTTAATGTCATATAAGGAGTTAAATATAAGGTAGAGGAGGTCGATAGAACTGATAAAAGATTATGACTGTATCATCGATTATCATCTTGGAAAAGCAAATGTGAGAGCTTATGCTTTGAGTCGAAAGAATAAGACTGTGATTGGTGGTGTCTTAGCTGGAGACAAAATCAAACTTCTAGAATTGGCTAAGTTCAAAGTACAGTTGAATCTGGGAGTAGAAGATCATTATTAGCAAAATTGGTAGTGCAACCAGTTCTGAGAGAAAGAATTTTAGAAGCTTAAAAGACTAATAATAAGTTAGAAAAGATAAGAAGAGAAATTGCATTAAAATAAAATACATCATTTGGTATATTGGAAAACAGAATGTTAGCATTGGGAAAAATGAATTTGTATACCACATGACAAGGTTTTAAATGAAGAAATTTTTTGTAGGGCACATGAATCTAGACTTTTAGTTCATCTTGAAAATATTAACATCTATAGAAATTTGAAGGAGAATTACTGGTGGCCTAATATGAAAAGAAAAATAGCAGAATATATGGCAAAATATGCAGTATGTTAGCAAGTGAAGGTAGAACATCAGCAACATGTAGAGCAATTACAGCCTCTTTCGATTCCATTATGGAAATGGGAATATATCACTGTGGATCTTGTATCAAGATTACCAAGAAGCAAGAAGGGTAATGATGCAATTTGAGTGATTATGGATCAATTAACTAAGTCTACTTTATTTTTACCGATGAGAATAAGTCATTCTATGCATAAATTAGTTAAATTGTATGTGAATAAAGTGATTTGACTCCATGGGATTCCATTATCCATAGTCTATGATAAAGACCCATAGTTCATTTCAAGATTGTGCCCAAGTACACAGCGTGCCTTGGCATGAAGTTGAACTTAAACAGCACTGTTTTTCATCTGCAGACAAATGGCCAGTCTGAAAGAACCATTCAGATCTTAGAAGGTTTATTATGGTCCTGCATTTTGGAACTTGGGAGACACTAGGAAGAACATTTTTCATTAGTGGAATTATCATACAACAATAGTTACGAGGCTATTATTGGTATGACTTTATATGAAACATTATAAGGAAGAAAATTTTAGACTCCTTTATATTGGGATGAAATGGGTGAAAGGAAACTCCTGGAACCAGAATTGGTGCAGATAACTACTGAAAAGGGGTAGTTAATTTGGGAAAGGATGAAAGAAGCACAAGATAGAAAAAAAGAGTTACGTGGACAATCAAAGAAGACCATTGGAATTTATGGTGGGGGATCAAGTATTCTTAAAGGTTCCTTTGGTGAAAATATTATGCAGGAGTTCCCAAATAAAAAAAGAAACCTGAGAAAGAGAATCTAAAATGAGAAACAAGTATCTAAAATTATTTTCACAAACAAGTATAAATGTCAATTTTAAGGATGAAATTTTTATAAGAATGGGAGAATGAAAACCCTTGGATAGAATATACATAAATAGTAAGAATTCTATTATGTTAAATGAATAGAAAAATATTTAATTGTGTGAGGAAGATGATAGCTTTGGGAATTTGGAATAAAATATTTATATAAGAAAAATATATTGACATATATTCAATGAAAATTCACAATAACTCAGCCTCAATTTAGAATAACCCAATAGTGGATCTAGGGACAATTTAACCTAGAAATAAATGATTAAATCCAAAAAAAACTCTAATTAAAAGAAAAGGATGAAAAAGAACGAGAAAAGAGATGGTGTAACATTAAATTATTAGAAATGAAGAATTTAGTAAGCCATGTAAGATTAAAGAAATATTAAGGCCAAAGTAAAGATGAAGAAAATATTTGGGGTCAATGTGAAAATAAAGGAAAATATAGGGTTAATGTGTAAATAACAAAAAAAAATATAAGGGGCTAATATGCAAATAAAGAAACTATGAGGATCTAATATACAAATAAAGGATTTATGGGGTATACATAGAAGTTTTGGCTTCCAAAGAAAGCCAAGTTCCAGCCAACCTTACATGCTAAGGAGAGAGGAGGAAGCCTTATAAATTTCTTGGTAAACACTAATAGAAACATAGATATAAGGGATTAGGAGATAAAAACCACCAAGAAAAATTCAAGGGATGGAAGAGAATATAGGTTGTAAGTGAGGGTTTTAGATAAAGTAAAGGGAGAAAAGAGAAAGTGAAGACAACTTAGTTTATCTTTGCATTTGTCTCTTGATTCATCATCTATCAAGGGTAATAACTTCATCCAAATTGCTTAGATTGAATAAAGATGTGGTATAAGATGTGTTGAAATTGTGTACGTGAAATTGAGATTATAAACCTTAGTTGTGTGTTTTGATGTTGTTATGGTGAAATGATGTTGTTTACTATGTGTAGTCATTGAATCACGGTTTGATTGAGATAGTTTTTATCTATGGAGGGTAGATTTGATTAGTTTGATTTATGTAAAATTCATGTTTAATGGTATTAAAAAGAATGTTGAAAGGAAATGGGTGCTTTGAATAATGAAGAGATAAATTAAAACACAGTTGCTTGTGAAAGCGACAAGCTAAAAACATGACAAATTTATCTAGAAATGATACAATTTGAAATGGTTATCGCCATGAAAGTTGTAGGTATGAGTGTTAGCTTTCAAATGTAATTGGTTTTGTGTAATTCTGATCTATAAAACTCTAAATAAGGACTAAAAACTGATTAAAGGTCTAACCTGAAACCTACTAGACAGTCCCATATGTTACTTTTATGAGAACATTTTGATATATAAATGGCAGATATGGGTTCCTCTTCCTTCATAAAAGTCATAGCCTTATGTATTATCTTTCTAACAAAACAAACTACACTTAAAATTGAGTTCTATAACTCTAGTTATGATTGAAACACTAAACAGTGTTATGAGGGGCTTAGGTTGAAGTGGCAAAAAAAATTAATTTCCAACCTTTGCTTGGGATTCGACACTATAGAAATTATGAAAAATGAAACATTGTGTGCATGTGTGAAAATTTGAGGATTTGTTCTACTTAGTGAGTTAAAATTTGGATTGGATGAGAATTGAAACGACACTTTTATTGTTCGTGGAACTTATCGGTGATGTTTGTCTTTATTAGTATAGGAGAGGCTGCACTAGCGAGACAACAACAGGGTGTCGCATCAAAAAGTCAAACACTAAGTAGGTCTTTTTGCACCTTAATCTTTTTAATTTTGTATATTAGTCTTACAATTTCTTATACTTGATAGACCTTTGTAAAGGTGACAAAAGTATATTGGAAAAGGGGGTTTTGAAAAATCAATGATTATGTTGCTTTCATTAGTGAATGGAAGCCAATGTTTGTTGGTTCCATTAATAAAGGAATTCAATGCTTATGTTGCTTTCATATTGAATGAAAGCCAATATGTGTTGATTTCATGGGGAAAAAATAATTGGATGGAAGCAATGTTTATAGCTTCCATTATGGAATGGAAGTCAATGATATGTTGCTTACTTTCATTGATGAATGAGAGTCATTGTTATATTGCTTTCATCATTGGATGGAAGCCAATGCTTGTATCTTCAATCATAGAATTGAAGCCAATGATATGTTGTTTAATTCCATTGATGAATGAGAGTCATTGTTATGTTACTTTCATCATTGGATAGAAGCCAATGTTTGTAGCTTTCATCGTTGTATGGAAGCTACCGTCTGTTACTTTCATGGTTAAATGAAAGTCAATAGTACTTTATTTCCATTATTAAATGAAAGTCAATAAGATGAAGTGTTGTGAATATTGAATATGACTCTCTCTCTTTTTCTTTTTGAAGGAGGGGTTGAGGTTATAATTATAAAATAAAAATAAAAATTTAAGATTGGAAGGAAACTATGTTATATTAAAAGAATAATTAGTTTCTCAAGGATCATCAAATTTTATTTAAATGCTAGTGTGCACTTGTGAATTTCATTATTAAATTGTTTATTATTTTATTATTGTCATTTGTAGGCTCATTGCACACTGCAAAGCAAGGTTGATATATTAGGGTTAAATTTTTTTGTATTAGGTATATTTTGTACTCACACACTTCTTATGTATAATTAGTAGAATCCTTAATTTTATTATATAAAGTAATCATTTTGTAAACTCTTTAGATGCAATACATGCATTTACTTTTCTTGTTACATATTTTATATGTTTGTCCTTTTGATTTTTAAGCTTTATTATTCATAGTTTATGGAAGAAAATTTCTTATATGCCAATCTTTAAGTTGTGTTGATGTGGGGAGAGGTCCAGGATTGTTGGACCATGATTATAGTGTTGTTTGGGTTATGGTTGAAGATGTTGTTAACTTGGTGCCCTTTAAATATAGAGAAAACTCTACTGAAATTTTGACAAGATCTTTAATATTGTAAGATTTTACTTAACCACTTATATAGATGAATTATTTACAAAATAAAAATTGACCCTAATAATACATATAAGCATATTATTCAGACACAACATGTGTTAAAAATTAGGATGTTACAATGGGCATGCATTATACATCTATAAACTTCCAAGCAATTACTAACTAAAAAACATATTTCATGAATTTATAACATTAAGCAATTTGCAATTATTTTAGTTATTACTAGATAGGTGGTCTATAATACACCATAAGTCGTACCATAATTATTTTTTTAGCTAAAAAAATGTTTAGATCGCAAAGAATTTTTTTAGTGACTAGTGGATCAATCATGAAACCTCTCAACTCGTATCATTGCCTAGTCTATATTTTAAATGAAACTACTTTAGAGTTATCCTAACATGTTACAATCCACAATCGACTTGGCGGGTTCAAAGGCAAACCAAATGATTAGTAGAAATGTGGTTTGGGTTTAAATATAAATTTCAAGATGACATAATTTAAAAAAAAAACATATTGAGACGGTGACCTATTTGATCGATCTGGGTTTCATGGCCTACCTCATCGAACCTATAACTTAGATTATGAACTCCACTAAATTTAAAAAAATTCTTTAAGGTTATTTTTTATTTAATCATATGATAACAAAAATAGTCGCTCGTAAAATCGAACACCAACTCAACGACAAGACATTAGTTTGAGACTTCGATAACTTCATATAAAGCAAATTGAAATAAATTATGAAACCTAACTTCTAATTAGCCAAAGTTAACCAGCTAAACCCGTGACCCGGGTTATAGACTCAAACAGGTTCAATCATTTTTTATTTAATTACATGAAAACAAAAATACACACTTGCAAAATGAAGAAACAACCAAATATTGAGGCTTTTTGAGATTGTGATAAACCTATAAATAATTGAAACAAATTATGTTACCTTTTTTAAAATAAAAAAAATATTAAAGGATAAAATTAGAAAAGAAAAAAATCAATAAGAAGAATCAATAAAGATTCAATTGGAAAGGATAAAATTAAAAAAAAATCAATTCAAAAAACAAAACAAAAACAAAAAAAAGTTTCATGCACGAAGGTCTGGGGTTGCCCACGCACCTAGGCTTGTTTAGTTTTTTTTCTAAAAGGAAGGATGACGTGTCAGTCAACCCTTCATATAAAAAAAATAGGTGATGCATCGTTTAGTTTTTCAAATTTTAATTACCATAAGTGGATGAAAAGTTGGCAGCCAACTCCCATAGGTAAAAAAACAAAAACTCTCATGACCTCAAAACACTCATTTTTTTTTGTATCAAAATAGCATTTAATCGATCCAAAAACCCAAAATCAACTAGAATTGAAAAATAATTCTGAGTTCAAATCTACCCTCTTAAGCAATAAGAAGGCCAAAGAACACTCGAATGGAACTCATTGACCTTAAAATTGAATCTTTTCGTGGTCAAAATCGATGTCAATCGACTATCTTTTTTCTTTACCATTAGAATCCAACAAATTTCTCTCCTCACTCAAATTAGAGATTGAAACATTAAAAAAAAAATGAACTGAAATTGAGTTTTAAAAAATTGAAGAGACTGAAAAGTTATTATGAGAATTAAAGGGAACATTTCATGTTAACTTTAAAATTACCATCTATTTTTCTGCTTTTTTTCACTTTGATCCTCTAACTTGAATCAATTGATTATCAATTTGGGAGGGGGGATCAAAGCGAAGAGAAAAAAACTTTCATGATCAAAATAAATAAATAAATAAATATCAATGTGAATTCCTATAGAAACCATCTATGCCTTATAGTTTTTTTTTAATTAATTGTAATTGTAATATAATGTGATTTGCTTCTTAAACTCTTGACAACGTTTGCATGGTCTATATATATATATATATATATATATATATATTGGTAGAAAACTAGTGGAAAGAGACCTGGTTTTGATGGTTGGGGTTACCTATTTCTCTTGTTGGATAAAGAATGGAGATTTTCCCCTTTTTTTTCAACTAATATTTCTGACTACAAACATGTGCACATACAAGTGGAGACCCTCCAGAAGCACAGCCACCACTCATTTGAATCAACCAAAGCAAGCAGCCAAATCCACTCTCAACCTCCTTTCCACCCCGGTGAACAAGAAACAAAAGTTATGCACACTCCTCTGTTCTTCCTCCACCACCTACTCTCCTTTCTCCCCTTTGGCTACAATATTCTTCCATGGCCAAAGAATCTACATGAATAATTCCATATCCATATCCATATCCATATCCATATCTCTTCTCTTCACTCTCTTTACCATCTACTCCTAGACATGACTCTCTTTTATACCCTATCATCTTCTACAAGAAACATTATCTCACCAGAAACTCATGTCCTTCATAATTCTCACTTCTATCTACCAAGAAACCGTTCTTCTTTCTTTTCCAATGAAACCACCCTCTTCAAGAGAGAAACCCTTCCATTCAAGCCTCAGCAGCAGCAACCAACCGGGAGTTTTCCTCCCATCTTGAGACTTAACAGCTCTAAACTCGCACACCCTTTTGCCAGTATATCCTCTTACGCAGAAGCTGGAGGTGAGGAAGAGAAAAACGAAGGAGTTCAAATCGAGGAACATCAAGAAACGGTAAAAAAGAAGGAAAATGACTCTCCTGGAATGGCTCAGGCCTTCGACATATCCTCAAGAACAGCCTCTGCTATATCAATATTGATAGCATTTGCTGCTCTCAGTCTTCCCTTATTTATGAAGACTTTGGGACAGGGCTTGGACTTGAAGACCAAATTCCTATCATATGTGACACTGCTATTTGGATTCTATATGGCTTGGAACATAGGTGCCAATGATGTGGCTAATGCCATGGGGACTTCTGTGGGGTCTGGGGCCTTAACAATCCGGCAGGCGGTGTTAACTGCAGCTGTTTTGGAGTTCTCAGGAGCGCTGTTGATGGGTACCCATGTGACCGGTACAATGCAGAAGGGAATTCTTGTTGCTAATGTGTTTCAGGGAAAGGATACCCTGCTCTTTGCTGGATTGCTCTCTTCGTTGGCTGCTGCTGGTACTTGGTTGCAGGTGCACTTTGCGTTACTACATTCAATTTCTCCCCTTTAATTCCTTTAAATAGATTACATTTTGTATAAGATCTTGAATTTAATCCAAGTATATCCGTCATAATTCAATCAAGTAGTTAGTAGTAATTTACTTTCATCACTCAAATTAAAAGCCTAGTCACGCAAATTCTGCATTAATTGAAGTTATAGAAAGGATGGTAATAAGTTACTTGATGCGATTAAGTTTTTTTTTTTAGATGATTATTTGATATGATATTATAATCTTAATAATTAAACAATTAAAAGTTTGAATTTTATTTTTTATGTTATTTAATCAAATTAATAAAATTAATTACATGAGTATTTATAAGTTTTAAGATCAAAAAGCTTTTATTTAAAAATGTGTATTAGAGAATAATATAAAATAATTTTTAAGACTTTTAAGCACTTGGATAAGATGGTTTTTTTGATAGTGTGGCATCACGTCCACATAGAAAGGTTTTTGTATATTTGAAATCGGACACCTAATAACTTGTGAACTGGTCATGAAATTACTCAACCTATTTGAGACAGAGAACAGGAGAAAAGTTTGTTTATGAGGATGTAGTGATGATTATTAATTAATTCTTTAAAAGGCTTTGCTACACAGGTGCCTCTCAACAGATGGGGGCAAAATTACTTGGGAGTTCTATTGAATTTAACAAAACAGATGTTGCAGATATAATGTTTAGCACTATGGTGAATTCCTTTTTTCCTCTAGAATAACCAATTTCAGAATTGCAGCTCACTTCATGTATAGGCATTATTACATCCTGATACTGCTGATCATATCAACAAAATCTTCAGATGCCACATTTTGTGGCCTGGTTTGTAGTTGATGGTAACTTTCAAGACCTTTCAAATGCCTTATCTTGTATTAGTAGCTGAAGCAATACTAGTTTCCAAGCCTATCAAGCATATAGTTATGATCTGGTAAGAGCACAGGATTTCTTGAAGAAAATGTATGTTTTGGCAATCGTCATCGTATCTAGACAGCACCCTATTAGATGACAAAATTCGTCCCACTGTGCAAGTTACTTGAAATATCAACATTCGATTTCTGTTCATTTTTGTAGCCTAAAGCTGAATGTGCTTCTACATTCTTAATCTTTTCATTTATTCTTAATTTATCATCTTGATTTGTCCAGGTTGCATCATATTATGGTTGGCCTGTCTCTACCACACACTGTATAGTAGGATCAATGGTAGGATTTGGTCTTGTATATGGGGGGCCTGGTGCTGTCTTCTGGAGTTCTTTGGCAAGGGTAACTTCATCGTGGGTGATCTCACCATTAATGGGGGCAATGGTTTCATTTCTTGTCTACAAATTCATCCGCAGGGTATGTTCTTACACTTGCAGATTTGAACCAGTGAAGCTCATACTTTATATCAAATATTTATTGTGATATGCTACAAAAAATTTCCACTTGTGCAACCAAATGAAAGGTTTTTTTACTCTCTTTTTTCAAAAACTTGGATTCGAATTATGGCATTCATGTGTTCCGAAATTCTAACCATCTTTAACTTTTGTAGTTTGTATACAGCGCCCCAAATCCAGGACTAGCTGCAGCTGCAGCCGCACCAATTGCTGTCTTTCTGGGTGTAACTGGAATCTCTTTTGCAGCCTTTCCTCTAAGCAAGGTCTTTCCTTTAGCTCTGGCACAGGCTCTAGCCAGTGGTGCAGTTGGTGCTTTCCTAGTTGACCGAATTATACGGAAACAGCTTGGTCATCTCCTGGTGAAAGCTAGTTCGTCACAAACTGAGCCAAAAGAGAATGCTATACACAGCAAAAATATTGGGTTACTATCTGATTTTGCAGGACCAAAGGGCACCCAGTTGGAAATAGTTTATGGAGTTTTTGGATACATGCAGATCCTCTCAGCATGCTTCATGTCATTTGCACACGGGGGAAATGATGTTTCCAATGCGATAGGTCCTTTGGCTGCTGCATTATCTATTCTGCATGGCGGTGCCAGTGGAACAGAGATTGTTATTCCGATGGATGTTCTAGCATGGGGAGGATTTGGTATAGTTGCAGGGCTAATGATGTGGGGATACAGAGTGATAGCAACAATTGGGAAGAAGATAACTGAACTTACACCAACTAGAGGATTTGCAGCTGAGTTTGCTGCAGCTTCTGTGGTTCTGGTGGCATCAAAGCTGGGACTGCCCATATCTGCAACGCATACTTTGGTGGGTGCAGTGATGGGTGTAGGTTTTGCAAGAGGTCTGAACAGTGTTAGAGCAGAAACCGTGAGAGAGATTGTTGTTTCATGGGCTGTGACAATTCCAGTTGGTGCTATCTTTGCAGTTTTCTACACATGGATTTTGACCAAGCTTTTGTCTTACATATTGTGAGAGTAAATTTACAAGATCCAAATGAAAATCTTGATGTATGTGATTAATCAAAATCACTCCTCTCTCAAAAGAATTTGTGGTATTGGTGTCTTTTTGAGCTATGTGATTTCCTTTAAGAAGTCACAGTTTTTTATGGAAATGAGAAAACAAAATGAATTTTTTTTTTTTACTTGATATTGGTATTTTATGATATTGGCATAAGAAAATAACCTAAATACTGGCTCCGTTCAGTGTAGAGTAAGGATTAAAGATTGCTCATGTTAGAAACCAAAATCGACATTCTAGAGAGAAAGAGCAATAATCAAACTGCAAGGTGATTCTCTTATATAATGTTGGAGAGGGTGGTATTTTTTCTGCACAGCCTTTAGGTTCTATTCTAGTTAATTGTACAGTAAGTTTAGCCATGACTAGGTACAATGCAGTTCTAAGAAGACTATGAAAGATTTACGTCAGCATGTGAATCAACGTCCCAGAAGCATGGCAGGAACTCTTGAAGCAAATGGCAAAATTATTGGTTCTATTAACATTCAGAAGACAAAGTTGTTGATGTTTGATTCAGCAATGATAAATAATTGAACATTCTGCAAGTTTTAGACAAAGGAAGAAATAGCCCCAGCAGATTCCTACCTGCAGCTCATGAGTGTAAGGAATATAGCACCTATCTATACTTCTATACAAACACAATTATTGTGGTAAAATGTTTCTTTAGCAGACTTGTCACAAAACCAATAGACAATGAAAACTGATTTAGAACTCTTACAAAAAGAACAGAGGAAAAAGAACTGCTTGGAAGGACCACATACCAGAATGCATGGTGGTATAATACATCATGGAGAAACTTCTTGTACAGAATTCAAGCTGGGTTCCCACCCTGATCCCCGAAAAGACCTTGCCTTAGGAAGTGGGGGTACAAAAGGCTTCTTTGCTTTGACAGTCCTCTTCACTTTATATCTTGGATCCTTGGAGGTATAGAATTCTCTCGCAGAACCTACAGATTCCTCAGAAATATCTAGTCTCGGATCCCGAGTGATATTCACATCAATTATCTCATCTTTACCTTGTGCAAAACCTTTGACTTTTACACTTCCAGTGTGTTTATGAGTCAATTGCTGAGCAGTGGAGGATGGAATTATAAGATATTTGTGACCAGGCAACAATTTTTCATCTGGCCATATCAGAGACTCCTGCGGATTCTTGAAAACTCCTGGATGGGCAACGCAAATTCCAGGATATTTTTCCATTAACTGAGATGCAGGAACTGCCTGTTGATACAGCTCCTCTCTTCCACCAGGATGAACTATCCTGACACAAATATCTCTCGACTGTATGCATGAGTCCACTGAAATAGGACCTCCTTCCAGTTCTATTTTCCTTCTGGACCCTGTCTGTGTACTTCGACTCGGGCCTAACAAATTTAGACAGGCACTCAGCATATCCGGCAATCAAAAGCCGTCAGATCCCAATATTTCATCTCACTATAATGACAAGAATGTGGGCGAGCATTGTTCTGATCTGCATTAATTCCATATTATTATATATTGCAAAGGTTTCGTGGCCGGCAGTATATAAGTAGTGTTTTCCCCGCAGAAAGCCAATGATGAAACCGAGGCTATCTAGTGATTATTGACGTTGGGGAAGGGAATAATTTCCTTTCTTTTCTTCCACGTGAATATCAAAGTTAGCCTAGGACAGCAGATAAGATACACCAACCCAACAACAACTAGGTAACAAAAATATCACATCAATTTGGAATTGTGCTATCTTTGCAGGCACATTCTGCTAGTATCATACTCCCATAAACCTGACACAATCTGTCGGTCCAATTTCTTCATCCTCCCACTAATCCAGTTGTTATGAAGAACAAGACAACCCTTCATCATACAGGTCTTTTTTCACATTTTTCTTCTGCAATAGGTTTAAGTATGCACCATTAGGGAAGAGGTTCCTATCCAAGAAATGAACAGTCAGATTTGTTTCAGGTTCCACACAGCTGTTATCACTGATACGATAGGATCCACCTTCTCCACACAATGTGTCATAGAAGCTTGGCTGTTCAGACAGGTTTGATGTTGCTGCATGCTTTACCACCTTCTCCATTGCAGCTACAGTTGAACCATTAGAACAAGCAAAGTAAAAAACCAGAGTTCAATCGCCTGGGTAAGTTTACAGGTCCTACAGATATAACAGCAGAACAAAAGACGTTACAATTTAGATTCTAAGAATATAGCAGAGATGAATAAACAAAGTTAAGATAGAGTCACCATACACATTATTCAGTATTAACAGCATTCTAACCCTTTTTTTCCCCCTTTATTTTGTACATTTACCAAACATAAGATAGTGTCATTTGAAACAATTCATTAAAGTCACTTGCACCAGATTTCAACTACATATTCTTGTATTTTAATCTACTAGTTTCCTTTTGATCCCCTTGAATCAATGTGTACTAAGCCAATGGGAAGAAATTAGTTATTTAAGTCTTAAATATTTGAGAGCATTCACCTGTGTCATGGTACTCGTCGGACTGTGCCACAAGAACACCAGGACGAAATGAATAAAGCAATGGTAATGGATTTCCAAACCAATAAACATCCACATCACTTAGAAGTACGTTGTACCTGAGTTTCAGTATCTTCCAAACCATTCTGGACTTCACTTCGGTGACTCTCTGAAAGCATGCTGTTCCAAAATGGCAATCATCAAAGCTGATGTTTTTTGGGGCTGATGGATCATGGAAAACAGGTAAGCCCTGGCAGAAAACAGAGAATTTCAATTGGCACACACAAATAGATAGCAGCTTGGGAGGAAGGAGATCCACAACTAAAATCCAGATAGAACTTTTGGGGCCAATTTTCCAAAAGCATAATAGAATTCAAATGTTAAAATTTTGCGGTCTAAACCATTTGGTGCAACTCAACAATAAGAATTGCACTCAGGCCATAATAAACCTTGGAATTCCTCTGGGCATTCAAAACCATAAATAGAGAACAGTCCAGGCAAAGTCCATTCCCCAGATGTTCAAGGTTATCCTAAAATGTCAATTTCAGGCAATGGTAAAAACTTGCATTTTTTTTTCTGAACCAGTATGCTGCCAGTAGCCAAAAACTTGTATACCAGAAGCACACATATGTTTCTCTTTTATGAGCATGTCCCTTTTCACGTGCCTTTAATTGCACACTGAGAACTGACCCCCGATTAATTGAATTGGAAAAAAAAAAACCCTATAACTAAAGAGAAACAGAAAGCAGTAAAGCAGTACCTGTAAGACAGAGAACTGATATGTTTCATGATCAAGAGCACAAATGATGAAATTTGTGACCTGGAGGAGGCGTAATCTGCACACCCAACTCATTAGCATGTCCTTGTAACTATATCCAGCAACAGCAAGCACGATTGTTTTATTCTTGTCTGCAGTTATTGAAAGGAGTGACTCCAAAGAAAATGGAAAATCTAATGAGCCCAATGACTTTAACTGATCTCTCAGAGAGCAATTTAATATTCTGTTTTGTGATTTGACATTTTCAGCAGAATCCATATTTTTCCTCATGGTAAAAGGATCTCAAAACCATTCTAGTCCACTGACTTCCTGTCTGGCACACAGATGGATAAACAATGTCTTCTGTTATGTCAGCAAAAATATATTTCCCCTCACAATTCAAAATCTTTACTAGACCAGTATAATTAATTTGATGGAAAAACATTGAGGCATATATTGCACCCAGATGGGAATTGCCACTGTCTTCCCAGCTTCTGTTTTCAATCTCTAAAGCGCTGGATCCTCTGCCTGATTGTTCAGACCAGTGTTCAGGATAATTAAGAGAGAAACATGAGATGGTCCGACTTGCATCGAAGACAAGCCTAAATTCAGAAAAGACAGTCTCATTGATGATCCAGTGGATGTGAAACCCCTTGCCATACAAGAAAGGAGAAGTACTCCATTATGTAAAGGTAGATTTCTGTTGTTCCATGCCATAAGCATTCTGTCCTCACAATGATTCCACTGCCAATGATGACCAAGCATCCCCTGCAACTGTCGGAATCAAGAATGAAATCAATGGTACTGGTTTCCCAAATAGGCGGTCACCTTTCAATCTGGAGTAGGAATCCTTCGTACCTCCTGGCGTCTTACCCTTTGGCCATCTCTCTAAGCCAGTGTTCCCCAGCATCATCCAAATGGAACGGGAAGTAGGCAACGTTACGTAACGAAGCCACAAGAAGCCAATCACGGTGAAGTTCGTAAGCATAATTTAAGGTGGAAATGAGGTCAGACACAAGAACCGTCCGTGGATCAACAAAAACAGTAATACCTGTCGTGTATAACCGTGATTTTTCAAGCATGGAATGAAAGAATGGGGTGCCAAGGAACCTAGAAAACATTCGAAAAGAAGAGAATAAGCCTAATGTAAATGACATATTCCTCACATTAGAATCAAGACAACAACCTTGCTGAACTAGCTAGCAAAACCAATCCCGAGCATAATCAAATTAAAACAGAAATGCTTACGTGAAATCAGTAGTGGAATCAACCAAAACCCGGGAACCAAAAGCGGAGGCAAAAGAAGGGTGTTGAGTGAACAAAACGACAGTGATTTGAGGGGACAAAGCAAGCCATGATCGAATAGCAAGACTCCGGTTGGAGCCAGGGGCAGTAGGTGCAGAAAATATTGTGATGAGTGGATGGCTTAAGCCTCGGGGTCTTGTCTGCTTAAAAGAAGATGGCGGTAACCTCCGAGTGGCATACAAAGAGAGAGCAATCAACCTGCATTCAAAAACAAATCAAATTAAGGAGAAAAGAGGAGAGGTGAGGAAACCTTCAAAGTGCTCTTCTGTTTCGTTGGGATTGCAAAAGCGTTGGTTGCGTGTGCTCTACTGCTCTTTCTCCTGGTTGGCAAAAAGAGTGTGAAACTTTAACTGAAAAGCAGGAAAGAAATGGTAGAGGAACAAACCCGCCATGGCCACTGGAAGCAGCACCACCAAGACGGGGAATCGCATGAGAAGACGTGAAGTTAGGCGTCACCCAAACGTCACCTTCCATTACTTTTTTATTATTATTATTACCAGATTTTCAATATTATGAACCCTAGATAGAGCATTGGGATCCAGCTGCCGAAGGTAACGTTTTTGAAATTTTTTTTTTTTATTAAAATTTAATATGATTGGTATATTTTGAATTGTTTTGATGTGTTGATGTTAAAAATAATTTTTAAAAAATAAAAAAATATTATTAACATGTATTTTAATACAAAAAATTATTTAAAAAACACTCATAACCACACTGCCAAACACACACCCATTAAAATGCCGGATAAATTAAATGTTGCATCCAATCCAGTCCAAAACACGATTTCGCTTCCATGCTCTCTCACCTATTAAAATGCCGGATAAATTACATAAACAAATCAAAGGGCTGTGCTGGCTTTTTATTTATTTATTTATTCTATATTTTCTCGCTTTTGTTTTCAATTTTTCTAAACAAGAAAAAATATGTCAAATGATGTTTGTTTTGATTTTTAGTTTTCAAATTATTAAAATCTGGCATCGAAAGAAGTAGTTTTTAAAAGTGAGTCAAATCGGTTTGACTGGAATCATATTCATATCAGAGGATCGAGTTGCTACCGGGTTCAAGGGAGGTCAGGCAGGGACCCCTTAAGAATTTAAGGGTTAGAGGATTAAATTGAGATAAAGATAATTATTTGGTAGTTTCGGTAAAAATATATTAAAATAATATTTTTTTTATTTTTTTAAATTTATTTTTAATATTAACATATCAAAATAATAAAAATAATAAATTAAAACAACAATTAAATATAAGAATGTGATTAGTTAAAATAAAAACTTTTCGTTTTTACTTACAAAAATCAAAATAATATTTTTTTATTTTTTAAAATTTATTTTTAATATTATCATATAAAAAAATTTAAAAATACTAAAAAAATAATTTAAAACAAAAAAATTAAATTTTAATAAAAAAATAAATTACAACTCAATCTTAAACACCCCTGAAATCTTGAATGTGAGAGGATCTATCAAGCTCGGACATAAATCTGAAGCGCCTAATGGGCGGCCATGGACAGAAAATTCGAGGCCCTAATAACCTCCCCTGTTTCAAAAACTAATTATTTCATCCATTTTGTGTTCTTTTTTAATTTAATTTATTTTTCTATTTAAAAAAATAGAAAAAGGGAAAAAACTAAATGATATTACGAAGACTGAATTTCGAAATAAAATAATATTAAATTAAGCATAATCAATACTAGTCAAGGAATTAAATAATTAACTTATGAAGCAAGGGGGACTAATTAATTCATTTCTCAAAACTAGCGGGACCAGCTTATAATCTCACAGATCACAAGCTCAAGTGCTGCAGCTTTCAATGGAAGTTCCACCATCAGATTTCCCCCAACTCGCTCATTACGCCTTGTGAATCGCCTCTCTAAGTAGATTCTAATTAAACTACTATCTAAGCTGAAAAATTCCAGTGTCGAATCATACATGAAAATTCACAAAGGCCGTCGTCATATTTTCAGTGAAAAGGCACTAAAATGTAGCCCAACAAAATTCCCAGCTGCATGCTATCGAAATACAACTTATTTAACAATTATAGAACGGGCAAAGCCTTCATTGAGCACCCCATTAAAGCCCTTATCAACTTAACCTGGACATTACATACCATGCAAATAGATTTTGCATTACCCACTAAACTTCCCTAAGCACGTCACCCAACATACCAGAAATTCAACATCCCGGACTGTTTTAAGGAATTTAGGCCTGATCCCTAATTCGGGGCACATCAAATAATTTCAAGAGGACACGTTAGATCTTTTTCCAAACCTCCAATCAGAATTGCCTAGGATTTCAGAGCCTGCATCATTCCAAGGAATCCTCTTCTCTTATCTTAGATCATTTGTGCCGCCTGACAGGTGATTGGGATCTTGATCTCCTCCTGCAAGAAATTAGCACTGCTACTGAACCAGGTAATATTGCAATTCACAAATCAGAAACTCGATGCTTTCACCTTTGCAGCATATGGTTGTGCATGTCTCAGAAACACTAACACAATCTTATTCTTGAAGATTGCATGGCAACATACCTTGTGGTCTCAAAAGAAGAGTAGGGAGAATGCCTGCGCTGGGAATGCTTGCTATGAGGTGACCGCGATACTTGTCTAGAAATGAAAGCAGCCATCATACTTATTTGGTGAGTTGAAAACACACAACTGAACAGAGAAATACTTAGCCTCGTTCTGAATCAAACTCTACAAGAATTTCCGTTCATGTAAACTTTTTTTGCTACTACTAACATAACAAGGATGTATATACATACTATCAAACACCATCTAGCGTTAACCAAAAAAGCTAATGTAACAATATTTTATCTCTCCAACTAGGAAAGGTAGAAATGTTCATTTAAATTTTAAAAATAATAATAATTTTCTACCAGAAGAGCATAAAATTATAAATTATTTAATTATATCTTTTTCTAACTAAAAAAAAAATTAAAGTGGCCACTTGGATTGAGCAAGTGCTAACCTAAATCATGAAACAAAGTGATGCTTTGCTAAAAATCCATTTAAGTCAATGTCTGGCTATGCTCTTAACAGACTTATTCTATGATATTTTCATGTGTGGGGTAGTTGACAAAAATAAAAATGTGCCATGTTCTCAACAGAGGTTGCAAACTACAACCAGGTCAAGACACACATTGCTTTAGAGATACAAGAAAAGGAACTACATTAGGGGGGGAAGCGATGAATGATTACATACAATGAACATGTTTACTGAAGACATGAAATGCAATATGCAAAGATGAAATCATATAATGTTGACAAACATGACAGAGCCAACAGTGAGATTGAACCTCACATATACTAGAAATAGAGCACACAAAAAAAGTGCCTACAATCTTGTTCCATAGTTCAGTATCTTTGGATCATTTAACCACATGCTGGCTCCATATGCTATCAACAAGTCAAAACATGTCTACTTGATGATGGAATATGCAAAATTATTATGTATCTGAAACATTGAAGTCTACTTGATACTGATAGAGGCACAAGTATCTCTCATATATGCCTACACCATCTAAAAGTACAAAGATGGTAAGATTGCAGCTACTTTTCTCCCCATAACTCTTGATTTTCCCTTTCTTGCTCTTGATAAAAACTCCTAATTTTCTTCTCAAAAATGGCAAACAATTTCAACTGATTTAATTGTTTCCATTCAAAGAGCGAGCTAGCTGGGTTACTTTATCAGAGCATGCATCAAGAAGAGCAGACTTGAACAATATATCACAGGAAACTTCACTAAAAATTGACCATGAAAAAAATCACTAGAGAAAATCATATTACATTTTGAATTGCTGATGAGAAAAGATCAAAGAATCCACAAAGCATTTAAACGAACAAAAACCTGGGTCCAAACAAGCATAGTAGCTTTGAATTAAACTGCAATTTACCCTTTTTTTCATACTAGTTACATGAAGAGGGACACATTTTATTTTCATGATAGTACCACAGAAGAGTTTTGAGTGTTCAAATGTGTGGAGAAAAATAAAAACATGGGAGACATGATAAGAACAATGAACTTCTGATAAATGAGTACCTTCTTCTAGATCTGACAGGTGATGGTGAAGAACGCCGTTTCCTTGAATGTTTCCTGCAGTACACAACAGAATATAATCATCCACACTGCAAATCCAGAAAAAAAAAAAAAAAAAAAGGAACAGACTGGATCTCAGAAGTGAACCTCTTAGAATCATCTGAAGCTTCATCACTTGAATCATTGTCCTTGCTGTTTCTACCCCTACTGCTGATTGATGAGGAGCGTGTTCTCTTGTGCTTGATTGAATCACTGGTAGGTTTATGTCTTGCTTTGTCTTCCTCCTTTTCCTTTGTGCGGTCTCTCTTTCTGATGGCATTTTCTTTGGCACTAGATCTGTGGGGTTTTTCTTCCTCTTTCCTGTCCTCCTTGACTTCAGGATGAGATGACCTTCTTCTTGATTCTGGTTCCTTTGCACTAGCTCCTGTCTTATCATTTCGCTCTTTCTTTTTCTCTTTTGAACCATTCAGATCATCTGTTTTTTCCTTGCTTGGATGCTTTCCATCCTGTCTCCCGTGACCATCATTCCCCTTCTCATCTGCCCTACTCCCACTACATCTAGTTTCATGTCGACTGTCTTGATCTGACCTCACCCTGGTACCCCTAGTATGAGAATAATCGACCACAGATTTTTCCACACTGACACTCTCACCAAGTGGTTCAGATTTCATTTTGGCATGTTCTCCAATTGTAGCTTTGGATGCAGCCTTGTTATTGCTTTCTATTTTTTCTTCTCCATTGACACTAATTTCAACATGTCTGGCTCCAAAGACCACCTCGGAATGCACATGCTCGCTCAACTCACTAAAAGCACCATTGATTTTATTATCAGACCCAATTGAACTTGTTTTGCTCAGATCACTCTCTAAATTTGTAGCTCCAGTGTTCTTTACAAGTTCTACTTGTGAATTGCCATTTTCAGCTGCATCATTATCTTCAGCAATCTCTGGAATGGCCAATGGTTGAACCACAGAATTTTTCCTCGAATTTGATACGCTGGAACTCTGGATTTCATCGTCATCTTCGTCAGAGGCATAGTTGGCGAGACCCAAAACATTTCCAGGGGAGCTGGAACTAGATTTTTCATTGACATCTTCATTCTCAAATTCCTTGTTTCCAACAGGAACTAGAACCTTTGCAGAAGCCTTTAGAGTTGAGATAGCTGGGTGAGATGGGGATGATACCTTTTGATTTGAAGCAGCTGGTTGGTGCTCAACTGCAAAGCCGAAAAGGGCCATCATAGACAAGATTTTGAAGAGAGGAATGGAGTTAACATTTGTGGGTAGTTACAGAAAGATATGTAAAGATATGGATAAAGACTTAGATGTTATGGCATTATTACCTTCAACCATCAGATCATCTTCATCAAGAACTTTCGTTGCAATTTCATCAAACAGCTCATCAGTAACCTAATCAAAACATGGAGGTTACAACTACCAAAGAGAGAAGTTAATTAAAAAAAAACAATAGAATTTATGCAGCTGTAACCTTCAAAAGAACTTCAGTTAGGATACGTTTAATTTCCTGGTTAATAGCTGCAGTCCTGGCTGCTTCAGCATAATCCTGAAAAGAGCCAAAACAGAAAGACAAAGAATAAGGGGAAAAGGATGTTCATTGTTCAAAATCAAATGGAGAGCATAGCATGATAGGAAAATTGGAAAACTCATTGAAATTATCAAGAAACATCTAGCAAGGAAAAAGTCTTTGATCATGGGAAAGAAACACCAAAAGTACATTAAAGATCAAAAGATTAAGCAATAGAACCTCATCGTCATCCTTTTCTTCAGTAGAACTTGGGGAAATGCTTTCGCTACCTGCTTGATTACCCTTTCCAAATGATTTTTCAACACCTTCATCCTCAATAGATTGTGTTTCCTCTCTAGGATGCTCTAGAGAAGGCCTCATCATGACAGGGGCATTCTTAATTATTTCTTCTTTAAGCCAATTAGGCACAGAAGACTGGAAAATTTCTCACAACTCATTAGTAATCATTTTAGTTAAATGCAAAGCAGCCTAAGAGTGTACCCACCTTTTTTGGGCGTTCAGAAACATTAGAAACCCCATAAGCATCTGCGAAGCCTCCAGTAGGATGAAGTGCATTTCCTGCACCAAGACCATATGGCACACCAACTGGTGAAATTGTGGCCTGAAAACTTGTTCCAGGAAAGTTTCCAAATGGTGGTGCAGCATGCCCAGAAACAGAAGAAGGCACAGATATGGTAGGATCCTGCAGAAAAAAGTAGCAGTTATTAACACATCAGTGTAAAACCTCTAAAATTGAAGGAATATTTGCAATATTCACAAAGCCAGAACCAAAACCTGAGGCCCTGGTGGAAAAACTGGAGGAATTGGGGGATAAACTACACCAGTTGTAACAGCAGGATTCCAGGAACTAATTGAAGGCATGGGTGCAGCAGGGCCAAAGCTTTTCACAGTTCCTGCTGAATCATGATGCACAGCATAGCTTGATTGTACATGAGGATCATGATCAGAGTTGAAACCAGGTGCAAATTCCAAAGGCTGATTACTGAGGTTGGCTGTGGGATTAGCTGCCTGATTGCTGTATGCAAAGGGCTGGTCGGTCAAAACTGATCTACCAGCAGCAGGCAGTGATGGTGGGATATGATGCTGTCCTTCTTGAGCAGAGGAAATGGCCAAAGGCAATGATTTGTAAAGCTGCTCCTTTGGATCTTCAGTCTCTTCTTTACCTGCATACAATTAAGTAGCCAAACAGCAAAATTAAAAATGAACAATAACATATAAAAGCCACAAGAGAAATGGAAGTTTAACTTGGACATCAATAAGCTTGCTCCTAAATGTTCCACACACAAAGTTCAATTCACTGCATGAATTCTATAGATTTTAATGTAGTTTTAGATATTAAAAATCATGGTAACATTGGACTTCATCCTCTCAAAAAACTTGTAACTCCAATAGGAGTTGATGTTGCTTTATCCTTTTTTTTACAGCAAGAACTGAAAACAAATTCTCCTTAAACCTTATTCATAGAAAAGGCAATACATCTCCCGAAGCCACTTCGTCTTGCATGCCTTTTACATACAGATGGAAAAGTAGAAGTGTTAAAACAAGGTCTCATAGGAGCAGTTCTTGAACACAACCTTCACATGCAAGTACAATATGCTAAATTAATTATTACCTGTAACAGAAGAATAACTAGAAGGTACCTCCTGCTGATGAACAGACGGACTTGCAATTGAAGATGCAGCCCCACCAGTGTAGGGTCGGGGCCTATCAGAAACATATGAAGATTGTCCCATGTTGAAAGATGCATTCTCCTGTGGATAAGCTACCGGTGGCTGGTGCAAAGGAGTGCCTGAAACTGGAAACTGTTGATAGCCCGTTGCAGGAAATGGATGCTGCTGAAGACCTTGATAATGAGTATCGACAGTTTGCGGATACTGGTCATAATACCAACTTTGTTCTTCTGATCTGCTAACTGGTGTAAACTGAGACTGGGGATGCCGGTCGTCAGGTGACCCTTTTTTCGCAGCTGCCCATGCTCTGGCCTTAGCAGCCCAATCCTCCACATGGTTATTAGCTGCTATTAAAACATATCATCACAAAGTAAACCCCAAAAATAATTTAAAAACTAAAACTAAAACTCCTAGCAAGGTCTAGGTGGAGGAAAGGTTCATGTTGGTTAAGTATATATAATCCACAATGCTGATAGTAGACCGTCCAAACTCAGGCAATAAAGGGGGGGAAAGGGTGCCAAGAATTGCATTTGGATTTATGAGTAAACTAACCTGATGGATATTCCCAAGCTTGGTGCTGTCCCCAATTAGGATTCCCCCATTCCTGCAAGCAAACAGAAATAAATAAACATGCAATTGGTCACCAATTAATGTATCCCTCTAAAATATCATAGCGGAAAAAATAACCATAGCTTCACAGAGTGCAAAAGCATAAGATTAAGCATTGGGCGAATCACCTGAGAGTAAGGTTGTGTTGGTGGAGGCACGTGGGGGCGAGGAGGAGGGAAGTTGTGGCTTTGAGGGGGAAGGTGCGTAGGATAAGGATATGAAGAAGAGGGAGGAGGAGGTACAGGCCATTGCTGGGGAGGTGGAGGAGATGTAGAGTGGGATGGTGGTGGCGGTGGCGGTGGCTGTGGTGGATGGTATTGGAAATGGTTGGAGTACCATGTAGTGCTTCCTTGCGGTTGTGGAGGAACTGGTGGTCTTGGCTGGTGCTGGTGGTAGTAGTGGTAAGGATCCGCCGCCGATGGTGGCACTTGTTGTTGCTGTTGCTGTGGTGGTGGCGGTCTCATGTATCCGTGAAGCTGCTTCTGCTGTTGGTAACCGTCCATGTTTGGGTGTTCACTTCGCTCTTTGTGGGTTTTAATTATATGATTGCCTTCAAGAGATCCAAACAAGGGTTTCGCTTTCCGGACTAGGTTTGATGGCAAAGAAAACAAAAGAGAAGCGCTTTTTCTGAGTTTCTTTTCTTTTCTTTTCTTAAAAAAAAAAAAGAATAAAACACTATGAGTTTAGGATTGAGTTCTATTATAAATCCAAAAGAATTGGTTCGTGATGTAGAACCTATTAGGCTTGCATCATGATTAGCTTTCTATCCTGGCAGGCATAGCATTCAAGAGAATTGAATCCGATATATTAACTTAAGATCTAGATGTTACACTCAACAGAATTGGATATTGATGAGGAATTTTTGCTTAGGTCCGGTTTTAGATCCCAAGGCTAATAAGTTTATTGACGAGGGATCTTCGCTTGGGTCCGGTTTTAGATCCCAAGACTAATAAGTTTGGTGTCAGGATTTATTAGACAGCTGAACCAAATATATTGGATTCGGACAAAATACATAAGCGAATTGTATCCTAACAATGGACTCAAGAGAAGTGGCTTCTTGTGCAGGACCCATTAGCATTGGATCGTGGTGTCATGATCCATTAGCCTTAAGTCCTGATGCAAAACTCATAGTTTTGGATTAGGTGAGGCTGCAAGATCACATTTGGGTCTTGACAACTGATCAAAGGGATTTGGGTTCTGATGCATGACCCATGAGAATTAGATTGTTACGAAAGACACATAGTCTTGGGTCAGGTGGAGCTGCAAGACCAAAGGGATTTAAGTTTGCACTCATGCCACACCCAAGCAATTTGGATGAAACGCCCGTTTCTAGCTCTAAGTTTCTTGAGTTTGGAAGGGGATCCCTGACCCAAGTTAATAATGATGATAATAATAATAATAATTGATTTTATCCTTCAAATCAATTATATGGTTTTTTATAGTAATAATAATTATTTCAAATTTAATAATATTCATGAATATAATAATATTTATAATATTAATAATAATATTAAATTTATCTTACCCAAGTTCTTATAGTTTTTAATCCCTTCAAATCAAATATATATTTTTTTCAATAGCAATAATATTTTTTCAAATTTATTAATGATAACAATAATTTTTAATTTTACTCTTCAAATGAAATATATTTTTGTTTTTTAATATTAATAATATTTTTTTCAAATTTAATAAGTATTATATTAATGATTTTAACTATAATAAAAATATTAATATTTATAATACAAATAATAGTATTTTTAATATTAATTATAACAAAAATAATAATATTTTAAGACAAATAATAATATTTTTGATATCAATACTTTTAATTATAATAAAAATAATAATGTTTATAATACAAATAATTATATTTAGAAACTTAAGACCCAAGAACCTTGGGTCTTGATACTGAACTCAAGAGAATTGAGTCCTGATGCATGACCCAACATGCAATTCTACAGACCTTGGCGCTCATGTCTACACACCCCAGGCGGCAGGTCTTCAAACCCGTTTGCTTGGGTCTACAGTCAGGCGCACGTGTTTGACCCTAGCGCCCAGGGTTTGACAACCCCCTGTGCCAGGTGTCTGCAACCTGGGGTATGGCCAGGCACGCGAATCTGCCCCTAGCACCCAGGTGTGGTAGCCCAGCGCCTAGGGCCTATAGCCCCACCCAAACCCGAACTAATCATTTTCTCCCCAACCAAAAAGACAGCATCACCCCCTATAGTCTTTGCAACTCTTTGTGGAAAGGACAGCTTTGCCATTACACCGCATCAATTTACGATGCTTTTAGCAAAAAGCAAACTTAAACGGTGCAATCCACATTGAAATCATTCCCCGTCTATAATTCTTTCAAACAGTGTAATCCACAGTGAAAAAACTCACGGTCAACAATAATTAAAATTTACTAATGATGATAACAACAACAATAATAGTATTATTAATTCTTAATTTTACCCTACAAATCAAATCTATTTTTGTTTTTCAATATTTATAATATTTTCTACAAATTTATTAATTATTATATGAATAATATTAATTATAATATTTATAATAAAAATAACGGTATTTTTAATATGAATAATATTAATTATAATAAAAATCATAATATTTATATCACAATAATAATATTCTTAATATTAAAATTTTAATTATAATAAAGATAATAATATTTATCGTATTAATAATAATATTAATTTATCTGACCAAAGTTTTTATAGTAATAATTTTTTTAAAAAAAATATTAACTATTAACGATAATGATAATAATAATAATAATAATAATAATAATAATAATAATTGTTATTTTTTTCATTTTTCTTTTTTAGAGGGTCTATAGACCCAGCTGTACGGGTCTCCAACCCCTAAGGGGTCTGCAGAACCCAGGTGCAAGTCAAAAGAGACCCGAGGGGTGGGTTTGCATCTAGCGTGCGGGGCCATTGTCTAGAGTCTGCATCCTTACCATGCCCCACCAAACAAGTTTGTTATTCTTCGCTACCGGGTCTGCAGACCTAGAAGAGCGGGCTTACAACTTCACCATGCCCCCACCAAATAGTACAATCCACAGTGAAATCACTCACAGTCTACAGTAATTCACTCCACAGTACTAAACAGTACAATCCATAATAAAAACACTCAAAATACATAGTAATTCAGTTTACAGTAAAATACCGATCCCTTTTAGTTATAGTTAATTAACTTGGTGGACTTATGTATTTGGGTACTGTGGCGCTGATTTTTGGTTGAAAATAATTTTTTTTTAATTTTTAATTTTATATTTCATCACATAAAACCATTAAAAAATAATAATTCAATATTTTTTAAAATAAAATGCAAATTATAATTTTCCTTTTCCTTCTCTTTATTATAGAAAAGGAGAGCAAGTTGACCCCAAAAAAGAAAAAAGAAATTGACTAACTAGCATAAACGATTATCCACCAAAAATTCCCATTTCTAAAAGAAAAAAGCGAGAAAAATACAAGTGGGAATCACAGAGTTGAGCAGCAGGGGACATTGGATTCAGCAGCCACTTCGTTGCATTTTATATGCAAATCTGTTGAGTCAAGTTGTCTAGTGATTGATGCACAGAGATCAGAAGCATTAATGGTCAAACAATTCATCCCTTTATACCAAATCGCAAGATAGGTACCTTTAAAAAAAATTCATAACGAAAATCAACTGGAACCCAACTACAGCAAGGAGATGATGAAGATCAGCTCACCAAAACCGACAGTAATGCTTTACCTAGTTCCAAGTCTGGTAAATATATCACTGCATTCATGGTGAAGCAGTATAATCAATGTCTCATGTGGCCATGAGTGAAACACAATAAACATCTTTCTTTACTAAAATACACTCTTGCATCAGAGTTCCAAGAGCAGGGGTGTAAAGTTCTGTTCTTTTTTACCGGTAGATGAACAAACAATGAGCTGTAAGCATTCTGTATTGCGTGCCTTTCTTACTCGACAGACTTGGATAGCAGAAACTTCTCAGGCTATCCCTCTGGATCTCCCTTTCCTTGCTCCAAGACAGTTGAATTTCAGTTGATGATGAGCACTTCCAGCAGTGGTAAAAAGATGCCTGATGGAATAATTGAAAGAACGGAACAAAAGAAATATCTGGTACATCTATTATATGTCAGCGTGCCATGTTATCATGCCACAGCGTCAGCCTGTCGTCTATTCAATCGTGCATATAACCCATCCTGATGGAGAAGTTCCCTGTGACTGCCCATCTGCATGATGAAAAGGAAAGAATAATAATGGGGGCCCTTGCACCTTTTTACAAAATTTTGTACTAAATAAACTCGGTAGGATTGTGAAGAACGGTAAATGGAACCAGATAAAATGTCCTGAAAATTAAAATTGCCCGAGTTCGCAAGGAAGTATCTAGAAACCTATAGGCTTTTTCCATCGTCTACTTATTAATCCTAGTCTCGAATCTCTATTGTAAACTACGAACATTTTAACTCAAAATCTAGAAGAAACAAGGGATGCAGTTTCTCTCCACTTTGCAATCAGTAACAAATATGCCTGAATATTATTGGAAATAAGTTATTGTTGTGTCAACAATGTCCTCCTGTGGAACAAGGGGCTAGTAGCCATCTAACGCCAACTTTTTTCTCAGAAAAAAGAACAACAAAAAAACTGCAGTGACATTGAGAAATTATGTGATAAATATGCCTTCAAAGCCCTTACCTGAGGGACAGGTTCGATACATTTTTTTATTTGTGAGCAAGTAATAGCTTTGGTAGTGCAAAAAACAGGAAAAAACATGTAGTTAAAGAGGTTCGAAAAGAAAATTCCAACTTTCAAAATAATGATGGAGTTAATATTTAGGAATTCAGATGGAATTAACAGAGCACTGACCTCAACAACTTGACCACTATCCATTACCACTATCCGATCAGCAGCTTGTATGGTGGAGAGCCTGGGGAAAGAATACAAGCAAACTTCAACTCTCAATTAAGACACTTGAAAGTAGGTGGGTGCAGCAGACCAAGACCTACCTGTGTGCAATAACAATTACAGTTCTCTTTGCCATTGATTCACTTCTAACAGCACGAAGTACACCCTACAAGCAGATGGCAAATTGAAGTCATCAAGTTATTGACCTCACATATTCCACTCTTTTCTCTCTCAACCTTTTCTTTTCCTTTTGTTTTGGTTTATTTGTCGTGTGTTATTCCAAAGGAAGATACCTTAACATTGTGCTCACTCTCTGCATCCAGTGCACTAGTGGCTTCATCAAGGATCAAAATGGCTGGGTCTCGAAGAATAGCACGAGCAATGGCAATTCGCTGCTTCTGACCCCCACTGAGCAGATCATCATCAACAAGTGTTTCGTAACCATTGGGAAGAGACGAAATGAACTCATGAGCATATGCCTGCTTTGCAGCCCACTCAACATCCTCCTGTGTTATATCCCGTGTGCATCCATATCTAATGTTTGAACTGATATCCATGTGGAATAGTTTTGGTTCCTGTTTACAAATATTCATAGTAAGGAGGAAATTCTTTGATTTTACTGGAATTCATTAATTCTGGAGGTAAATGAAGCACCTGCCCAACATATCCAATCCGCTCCCTTAACCACTTGATATCCAATTCTCCGAGAGAGAAGCCATCAATTAAAATCTGCAAGAAAAGTAACAATTACATAAGAGATTCATATTTGTTCATCTACCGCACTAATCAATAGATCATTGAAATGCAAGAGTATCATCTGCCAACAGCTCCCATTACAATCTTCAAGAGGCAAGCATCCATCAAAATTAAAAATCAAATGATGATTGCCCATGTTTAATGTGTAACTCTTGAATGAACCCAAACTAAATTTGAATAAAGGGGGGAAATAACTTCATGGTCAAGGTTCCTTTTTCAAATACAAGAAAAGAAAAGAAAAGGACAAAGGAAGCAGGCGCAGCCTTTAATAGAAACACAAGAAACATGAACATCATCTGAATCTCTGATTCTGGTGCAAGATGGGTTCGTCAAGTATTTGAGAGGTGAATTCTCTTGCTTATCTTTCTTCGATCTCAGAATACTAAAAAAATCTTTCTAGGCCTCTATTATTACAGCAAATATCACCGAGCATGATGTGGAGGATAAAGTTGTTGTAAGTCAAAGTTGAGAGCCATGCACTAGTTGTACCAATCACTAATGGTAACAGAATAATCCCTATGGAAAAATCAGTTTCGATGTGTTATCCATGCAAACTGGAGGTTTTTTACGTACCAATTTAGAATATACCTCTACTTACTTCCACAAAACAGAGTTCAAGGTCAAGTTTTTCCAGTCCTCTAAACTGATATAGTACAAGCAGGAAAACTATCTCCAAATTATTTGCAATTTTATTAATTTTTGATTTTGTCCTTATTTAGGAAGTTTTCTATTTGCAATAAAAAATGGAATTGATCGTCATGTTTCTCAAAACAAAGGAAATGACACAAAAGATGAAACACAAAATTATGGATCAATTAAGCACTCTCATAGACTTGCTTAAGAATAAGAAAGACATGAAAATAACATGATGCTATTTATAGGGATCTCGTATATATTCCATTCCAAAAAAAAACAGAGAGAAAGTTAGAAAAAATTGGCATTTAAGTAGGACTTTATTGCTACTGGGAATATATTTGTTTGGAGTTTATCCCTTTTTGGATAGGACTCTTTAGGGCTTTGGTGTAACAATATGAGCACAAATTTTCTATACGTACGACATCTATTTTCATGATCAATTGAAACAGGTGGATGGGGTGGGGGTGGGGGTGGGGGTGGGGTTAAAGAGGTGGGTTTTTTCTTGCTTATCCCTCTACATCAGGAAGTAGAGAAGGAACCTTGATGACTTTTTACCTTTTCCTTTTACAGTCTTGTACTTCATTTTGAAAAAGGTGCTGCTAATAATTAATCCTCTATTCAGCAACTGAGATTTAAACACCTTCAAAGGAACACATAGCATAGAATATAAGATTTCACCTTGATTTCCACATTTTCTTCTACGTTGATTATTCAATTCTAAAGTACCAAATCCTTCCATATCAGACAATAAATAAAAGTTGTTGGAGTCCTGTCACATGTCAAAACTTTTACCTGACCATTTGTTGGCTCATAAAGGCGAAGCAGCAGATTCACTATGGTGCTTTTCCCACTACCACTAAGACCAACCTAAGAGAAATTAGATGAGCAAATTATTAGCAATTATCGTCATTGAAGCAGGATTGGAATCAAAGAAACAACATTCTTACAATTGCAAGCACTTCACCGGGATGCACTGAAATGTTTACATGTCGCAGTACAGGAACCTGTTCAGATGCTAAAATGATTATTTTGTTTCAAAGCAGCATGATGACAAGCTTCAGAAAATTAGAACCCGGCATAAAAAAGTAAATATGACATCTAAAAATCTCTCCACGTTGTTTCCTTTCACATTCACCCATAGCCATACAGTTCCTCAAAGTACTCTCTTTTCTGGAGCATTCACTGCAATATAGGGTATGGAACTACTATACAGTTACAGTTTTAGCGCTATTTACAGTCATCAAAGAGTGAAGCATGAGAGGTTATGTCTTAAGGAAAAAATGGGCATGGAATCAGGAGGCAGAAGCATAATTGATGCTGAAGTTAAGAAACATACCATTTCTCTTGAAGGATAATAGAAAGCCACATTTACAAACTCTATATGTCCCATCAGCCTTTGCAACTTTAATCCTGTAAAGCAGTAAAGTCTAAAAAATCAAACTAATATAAATGGAAACAACTTAAATCCTGTACAGTAGCAAAATCTAAAAAATCAAACTATTATAACTGGAAATTCACCAGTAAATAAAATACAGGCAAGGAAGTTCTCTTCTGAATGCAATCTTTTGGCAGCCAAAGTGGCAGCTTTCCTTTGTGTTCTATGGATTTAGATATTGCTGAAAAATAAAAAAACTACATCTGTGCAAAAACGATACACCTTAGCAGATGATATCTCAAGGCAGTCTCTAAGGCCTATTGGTCAGAGACTTAAGAGTTATTTCATCAGTCCAACTCTGGACAAAGTTTCTCCCAACCCAAAGTGCCTAGTTGAAGGAAAAACCATCAAATCATCATAGAATGTCTGAAAGGTTTGCATTGAAAAACTACCCAGATATTGTAGAATGTCAGCAGTGTCAACTAAGAAACACTGAATTAATGCATTGTCCTCCAAATCTTTGATCCTCAATTTGGAAACCACTGATGCTTCAAACTCACAGGGGGGAGTTAGAATGCATCTCCCTTTTAATTGCTGCAATCTCACAAGAGATGGATTCATCCATGCATCCAAAAGAGCAAGAAAAAGGAACAGAACAAAATAAAAGAATATAAGTAAGCAAGATCCTATCAAAGTTCAAAACTGCTTGCCTTTTGATAAGAATTGGTCGCTTGGCAATAGATCCATCAATTGGAAGACCTTTTCGCTTGCCCCAATGGATTGCATCAGGGATGATAAATTATCCCCTACCCACCATGTAGAATATATCAGCCATTCGCTGTATAATATAAACTTTGTAAGTTGCTCTGCTGTAATATGACCAGCCAGAATAGACGTTCCTCCTACAAGCACCGCAATGACCTATAAAATAAAAACTGCCAAAATAAGCAGAAAGAGACTAAAAACCAGACCATGAAGTTTAGGTTTACTAATACTTTCAAGGCCAGATGCATTAACTTTCATAGTGGATCATTGAACACCTTACACTAGAAACTTCCATGAAACCACTCAAATTCAAAAGTTAGAAGATAGTTTGTTTGAAAAATTGACAACATGACAGACTAGATTTAAAAAATAGAAAAATGGACCTGAGTTGAGTGATAAAGAGTGTTGAAACTCAAATTCCAAAATCCATATGCAGCACTTTGTCGTAAGCTTATATTAGCCAATTTCTCCAGCCACAGCTTGTACCTATTGACCAATGATATAAAACATTTTTCTGCCAGAATCAATTTAGCTACAAAAAAAACATGTATGCCTGATGGCAATGTTTTCCATTTTCTGGGAGTGGCAAAGCTAAAAAGCAGATGTGCTCAAGCATATACAGGATTCAAAAGCATATTTACCTTCCAAGTTCAACCTTTTCTGTTCCATAAATACGAACTGTCCTCATCAAAGAGAATGTCTCTTGCGCCACCTACATAAAAATAATGCAAACCCATTTGTTGTGATATCATTAAGAAGAAAAAGGAACTCTTTCCTTCAATATCTAAAGGATGAGTTGTTTTATTCTACTTCATTAGCAGAAGCAGTGAACTCTTGAGTCAACTTCGCTGCCTTCTTCTGGTACCTAACAAAAAAGAAAACCAAGTTGAAGTAATAATCAGCAGTGTTCAAAAATAAGTCCATGAATAGAAAAGAGGGGATGATACAAATTATACATAGCCCAAATCACTGGTCTTTAAATTTGTGTGCATTGCATGTTGAAGTCACTAATCTAGAGTCAAAGCACATCATGTTTCTAGCAAAACAACAACCCTTAAGCTCAAGATTTCTAAGGCTATCACTCAACCTTTCTTTGTTAATTGACTTCAACTTGAACCACATGACTCCTAATTAAATCAGCCATTGCTTGTGTGGAAATATTCTTATTTGACTTATCATATGGTGCACCCACCAAACATCTTCATTTCAATCAAATCCAGTTTATGATCAACCACTTTCAGTAAGCCCATCTCAAGATTAGGGGGGGGGGGGGGGTCGGGAGGAAAAGATACAAAATCTTACTGGCCGTAGATCAGCATCACTGCTGCTAAAGTTGTGCATATCAACAGTGTGAATGAACCAAGTTTCCAGGACAAAATTATCAAGTAGATCAATGCACCTGTACCCTAGAACAGCGCAAAAGGAACACAAGTTCAATCATCATATTGTAAACAAACTAATAACTACTTTACCAGCAAATAACCTGTAGGACATTGCGCAATATCAAATTAAGATCATTGCCAATAACACGAGACACTTGCTGACAATCTGACCCAAGCCTACTTGTCAAATCACCGACTGTTTCATTGTCAAAAAATGATATATCCTACAACAGATACACCACAATCATAAGTTAATCCATAAGCCATTATATCCAAACAAGCACTGCCTGGAATCGCATTAGAGGACGTACAAATCAGTAGTGCTGATCAGAGTATAACAAACCTGGAGAAGAAGAGCAGAATATAATGTTTCCCTCATTCGCTTCACCTACAAAATACTACAGAAGTCAGAACGATACTTCACGGGAGATAGCGTTTCACAAAACAGCTCTTCTCTTCTCTAGTAGTATCTTGAAAAACTCAAGTCTAAACATCTTCTTTAAGCTAAGCAAGCAATTTTAGAATGTAACTCGGAACTACCAACGATATGAACTCTGGCATTGGCATAACACAACTGATAGGACCAACAAGTGAAATGCTAGTTTAGAAACCGGAGAGGTTAACCACCACGGAGTGACTCACCAGGATCATATTTGCAATGCCAAAACAACAACCCCGTATTCCACTGAATTTCAAATAAACAAGGCACAATGTCAGCAGCTGTCAAATTGAAAGCTCAATGTAGGAAATTGTTGCATTAACTATATATCAGACTGCCATGCTTTATTAGCATACAAGCTACAGGAGAAGGGGATTTTAGACCATACAAGATTTTAACCTGCAAATTCCAGCTACAACACATAGGGCAACCAAGAGACGCACATTTCGGTGGAATACTGCAACGGTTGCAGTCTGGGCTGAAAAGATCGATGCCGTTAAGAAATGCGGTACTGCGATTTCAGAAAGCTGAGCCCACCACAAGCACGTGCACAAATTAAGCACTACTCCTACTAGTTAAAATTAATTAATTAAATTCAAGAAAATCACACGCACTGCTGCAACAATGAGAGCAGTAAAAGCGGCGAAAATGACCCAACGATCCTGAGCCACAAGGTGCCACATGCGAGTAAGTGCACGCCACACGGTGACCGGTTTGGCCAAAATTTTAATATCCGCCTCATCAGAAAAGCTCCACCAGTTTCCTCCAGGCAAAATTGACGGAAGAAACTCGATAAATCTCCGAATCCTCTCGTTTAACTCAACACCTTCCTCTCTCTCCACCCGCTGCTCGCTGCCATAATATTGTTCCATGTTACTGCCATAGCCGTTTACTGATGATGATGAAGAAGAAGATGAAGATTTTGGGGGAAGTGGTCTTCTTCTATTATTATTATTATTATTATTATGAAGGGAAAATTGAAATCCGGTACCGGTGTCTAAACGGACGAGGTTCCTACAGGTACGGATTAGACGACGTTGCTTATATTTGTGGTGGTGAGGCGAAGAGAGACGGCGAGGCTTTATTAAGTTGACATTGCTGCTGCAAATCAGCACGGCCATGGATATATGATTGAAGAAATGGAGAAGTAAGAGGAGTGCACCGCTTTCTTCTCTTTTTGCAACTTTGCGTTGTGAAATTTGGTTGCCAAGGAGTGTTTCTTAAGCAAGTCTTCAGTTGAATTATTTGAGAGTCATTAATAACCATTGGATTAAAAATAAAGAGGTTATTAGACTGGTTAATTACCAAGCCGGTGGCAGCCCCTTGTAAACTGTTTCTTTCTTCCTTTTCCAAATTAATTTTTTATTCTTTAATTAATTTCTCCGAGAACCAGTGATCATCTCTATGGCTCGTTTGGTTTCGACATCTAGATTAGGGCTTTTTGAGTTTTAGGAAGAAGGGGGAGCTTTTTAGTTGCTGTTTTTTACTGCTATATGTTTTGTTGTCGTGGAGTTAT
>Ga0325405_1000298_pt1 | contig 46703 bp, 16 predicted proteins | sample PopdelMetagenome_21_FD_205663 | JGI IMG/M metagenome (GOLD analysis project Ga0325405, IMG submission 205663) | Populus deltoides microbial communities from Bellville, Georgia, United States - Xylem-Control-R2 | ecosystem: Host-associated > Plants > Phyllosphere > Stem > Wood/Secondary xylem...
TTTTTATTTAATTTAGTTCATCAATATTAAATTTTTTTTCTATTTACTTATCTACTGATGCTTTTAGTTTTTTTTGTCTTTTTGTTTTTTTGCTATTTTTATATCTTTAACTGTAGACTGCATATTGAGTCCACAGTGAAAAGGCTGATGTCTTTTTGTTTTTTTTTCTTTTTAATTAATTTTTTTCGTTTAATTTAGTTATCAAACTTTCATGACACGGATCTCGGGTTTGACGGGTTAACTTGGTTTGACCGGTTAGCCCAGTTAATTTTGTGTTAACCTGTCAATTTTTTTTTTATTTAGTTATCAAACTTTCACGACACGAATTCAAGGTTTGACGGGTTAACCTGGTTTAAAGGGGTTAACCTAATTCTTTTATATTTATACACTATATTCCTGACCTTTGCTCCCCTGTCGGTTAATTTTCCTTTTAACCTTTTAGAAAATAAAAAAATATTAGAAGGTAAAATAATTTGATACACAGTGGACGAAACTTTTGAAAAAATATCAAGTGGTCTTTTCTTTTAAGGACAATTATGTAATAGCACTCTGAAGATAAATAAACATAGCCACCCCAATCAATTTCATGATGCCTAGTAGACCCCATGAAAAGACAATAATAACCCCTAATGCAAGGCCATTAAGTTTTATTCAGAAGAACAAAACCATAAATTTACTATTTCAACCCTCCGGTAAATCACGGCATGCATACAATACTTTTTTCTATTTTTCTTGACATGTTTTAGGTTTTCTTTTTAACACTCGCACGTGCTCCAGTTCAAATCCTAAAGTTGAATAAAAAACAAAAATAAAAATAAAAAATCGAAGGCGTTGTGTGAAGTCATCATGTGTTTGCCAGATGCATGCATCTCCACCGCTTAAGTTGTTTGCTGCATCAGACGGTGCATTTCATCTCCTCTGTCACTTCACTTTATTTACATAAGATTTGATGAGATTGAAATTTACTTTCAAGGTGGTGAGATACTCCATTTTAATTTTAATTTTAAATTTTATTTCATTAATTAATCCTATTAATTAAATACCTTATTTGTTACAATTTAAATTCATATCTTCGGCGGTTAAACCTCATTTTTTAATTATTTAATTGTAGTCAAATTCAACTCAGTCCTCTTTTCAAAATAAAACAACCTAGTTTAATGAATTTATCCAAAACTTGCCCGTATAAAACTTCCAAACTATTGACAAATAAAATACTTAACTCTGAATTAAATTTACTATTGAATAAGGCAATTCAATTGAGAAAAATAAAATAGAGTTTGAACTCAAAAAATAATTATGTTTTTTTTTTTTAAAAAAAAAATTAGAGTATCTATGTCATTAGGTTTGTCAAAAATAATTATCTTGAAATTAAATTTCATCATCTAATATTAAATTGATTGAAAATTAAGTTTATTGATTAAGTCTGGATTTAGGATTTCATGAGTTATGAGTTTTAGAAATTAAACTGGGTTTAAAAGGTTCATCTAATTTTGCTTGGTTTATTTTTTTTTCTAAACTCATATTTTTTTAGTTTTACCATTCAATATTTATTATTTGGAGATTGAGTTGCATTATTTTTTTATTATTTTCTTTCTATATAATTTTTTACTGATTTTAAAAATAACTTGGATTATCTCAAATATTTTTATTTATCATTCTTTTTTTAAATTTAGCTTTGTAAAAAGATATTTTATTTTTAAATTAAATTAATCTAAATTAATTGGATAAAGGTAAGCAAGAGAAGTTCACATCATGATATTTAAAAAATAAATATAGAAAAGACTTTTATTTGATGGACATTGTTTTATTGGCACGGATAATCATTTGATTAAATAATAAATTTATTCAAAGAAAAAGAATTATTAAATACAACTAGGCACATGTCCCATGTTGCAAAATCAAGTATCCTGATGTACACTTGATTTTTTCAATTTAGTTTTACTTATTATTAATGGTTTTTTTTGTTTTATATTTATTAGCATAAAGAATTTTTAATTTATTTAATTAAATACATGTACAAATTCTTAAAAAAATTTATAGCTGAAAACACATTAAAAAAACTTGTATATTTATTTTTTTATTAACAAATAAAATTATTCAAACCGTGACACAATAGGGGTTATTAAATAACAAGCAGTTCGATCCCTAGAAAACGTGCTTGTTGAGAGGGGCAATTACGAACCCCGAACAAGACTGATTTCACCCTTTAAAAAGGGTGTGAGGGTACCGGATTAGAAAAAAATAATAATAACAAGCAATTTCTATAGCAAATGAAGCTACAACATAATGTCACGTCGAATTCACTCTCAAACAAGGCAATATCCTTTTAATTGAGGGGCCTAGCATGGTAGAGAAGAGAGATTTTATGGTGACAAGTTTTCAAGTGAGCTTTGAAGATTTGGGTGATCCATCTTCCATGGTCGGTTCTTGAGCTAATGACAACCTTGGATATTTTGTTTCACGACACTGACCATTAATTAGGTTCCTTAAACGTGAGGGACCATATATATATATATATATATACCTATTTATCCTATGGTACTAGGTGGTGGTGAGAGGCATTAATACGAAGATTCTGCACCACAACTTCACAATGATCTTTCGAAAAAGAATCATCATCTTAAACAGGCACCTACCCAAGCCATGAAATTAGGGTATTATTTTTGTCTAATTTGTCTTATAAGAAAAGAAGATTTGTAGTTGCATGAATTATGGGGTGGTGGGGATTTTAATGGACTACTGGTCAATTACAAGAATCATGCTGATTTAGATGCTCCAAATCTTTGATTCACTAGTAAACCATAAACTCAACTAGACCACTATCAAGTATAATAAGAAGAACATATTTGATTTTGCGTTGTTTCAAATGTATTTTTTAAAAAATTAAATTTAAAAATTTTTAATTTGTTTTAAATTAATTTTTTTATCGTTTTGATGTCCTGATATTAAAAATAACTTATTAATATATTTTTAAATAAAAAAATATTTTAAAAAAAACCGCTGTTATAATTCACTGTAAGGAGAATTTTGAAAAAGAAACCCAACATTATAAGGCTCAAAATTAGTGTGATGTCAACATTACTATAATGGATTCCACAAAGAAGGATTAAGAAATACAAAAAAGAGGGGCCCCCCTGAAATATGATTCCTTTTGAAGATAGTTAAGTGGAGCTTTACCATCAATCAATAATAGATGCATCTATATTGCAAGCAAATAAGGATTGGATTTTAGGATCATGTAGGGTCCAAACTTTCTAGGTAATTATTCATTTTCCAAAAATATTCCCATGTACTTGCATATCAGAGCATGGTTTTGATGTTTTTATTATTTTATTAGCTCCACTTTCTTAAATTATTATTATTTATTTTTGTTTTTGTATTTTAGTATGTTTTAAAAGTATGTTTGGTTAAAAAAATATTAAATTAATTTTGTTTAGTATTGTCCGATAATTTTGATACGATGATTTAAAAAAAACAAATCTGAAAAAAAATAATTTCGAAATAAAAAATAGTACTTTTAAAAAATACTTTACACTGCAATACCAAATAAACACTAAAAACTTCCATTTTTGTTGTCGAAAATTACTCTTTAATATATGTTAACATTGTAGTATACATTATTAACTATTAATTAGACTCAAATTCTTTGATTATAGCTAATATATATATAAAATCAATGCTGTAATTATATTCAAAGAAAGAATTCCTTTATTTCTTTATTGAAGATATGAATCACAACCTGAGATCGATTAGTATCATAAACATGCGTGGACAAATTTAAGATCTCCCTTTGGATTATATACTTGTAGAAGCTTTGAATATATTGCACCCCATTCGTTTTTCACATGCTTGAGACTTCTGTGGGAGAGGCATGCGATGCTTGTTGAGAACCAAGCTTTTGCTTTCATGATAGGGTTTGCTTGGCAGACATGCTCGATCGAGTAATCATACGAATCATGTAAGCTAACATGCAAGAATATCTTATCATCAAATGTGAAATCTATTTTTTGCGATATATTCTTCACAATTTTCAAATTCTTTTTGGATAAATAAAGACGTGATCAGATTTAATTCATTGATAAAATAATAAAAAAAATCATCATCTTATCTCAATTATTATTTACCTTCATGTTATACTAAAATAGCTAGAATTTAAGCTCGTCAATATTGTCCCTCCTGTAATATAATGATGAGAGGCTATTCTTCTCGATATAAAAAATTTAAAATCTTTTACACCCCTCGTTGGATTTACAGGCTATACTTTTCTGGTTAGCCTACAAGGATAAAACACTTTGAATATATATTTGAAGTATCTTTCATTAAGATACGTGACATTAGTCAAGGTGTTTATAAGCTGACATGAATATTCATGTTAATAATAAAAATATATATATCTCTAGCTATTCTTTTGAAAGATACTTAGATGATGATTAATTAATTATCATTATCGAGCTAAAAAAAAATATAGGACGTCCAAAGGGAAACCTTATTTTTTTTTTTCCTAGCACATCTCTGCACTATATATTCATATATTTGTGCATGGCCTGTCCACCACTCATATTATTCACACAGGCACTATAAGGGACTTTATGCTAAAAGTTGCTGAGGCAAGCAAGAAATTTTACAAGTGGCCATTTCTTTCGATACCAAAATGAACAGAACATGTACGAAGTTGCTCTTGTCTAGCTATCCGTTTTCCCCCTTCATTTAAACATTTATCTTTCGGTTAACATTTTTGAAAATATATTGAATTAATGGCCATTTTACCTTAACAAGACAAAAACCCTAATAGAATTCATGGCATGGTGTTTATTTGCCCTCAAAACTATCTTTTCTAGCCTGTATTTTTAATTGAATTAAATAAGATAATGAATTATCAATTTTTATGAGATTTTAATAATTTAGTTCGCCTGCTCAAACCTATCAAGATTAACATTAAAAAAATATTAATATAAAAACAAACAAATCGATCTTAATTTAGTGCCGAGGTATTGTATATTTCTCTTCTTTTGTTCTATAGAGTGGGGACAGTAGCTACTAGCTAGGTATATATGAGGCTCTTAAAGCTGGCAATAGTAGAATCTTTGTAAAGCCCAAAAAAGTGCTGAGATGATATCCTCCAAATCTTTGGTGCTCTCTGAAGAAATATGCTCCAACAACTACCTCAACGCTCCTCATAGTATTCTCAATTAAAAGGGAACGTACCATAGAAATCCACCATTATTGGAGCAGAGTATGTGATGTGATTTAGGTTTCAACTATCAAGATAATTACATGGGATCCACCGAGGAAAACAAAACCAACAAATTAAATGGCCCAAGCGAGACGAGGGGCTTTATCTTTCTGTGCTAGTATGGTGGGGGACTGGAATACAACCAATGAGGCTGGCTTTAAACATCAGATGGGGTGCTTCAGTTTTTTTTTTTTTTTTTTAAATAACCGTTATTATACTCTTAAATATTTTTTAATAAGATTTAGACGGAGGGCACAACTCCATAACTCTATAACATTATTAGTGTCAATCCCTCCTAAACCCCACTTGTTTATCCAGAGAAGCAAGCTTCGTCCACTCCGAAATACTCGAAACGAAAGAGAGAGAATTTGCTAAAAACTGGGTTCTTGTTTCTTTCACTTCATTTCCATTGTCACACAAGCATCTATCGTAGCTCGGCCGTATAAATATAGAGTCGGCTAGGCTAAGGATATCCTCAATCAGCCAGGCTACAATTCTAAAATAACTGGATCCGTTGTCCATTATTACATCTTTATCAAAATCGATTTCTACGAAGTCTGTGAGCTTCCAAGCGTGTCGTTGGTTGTGACCTAAAATTCATCGACCAACATTCCTTTGTTCCTGTCTATATTAGTATTTTAAAAATCCATCAAAACTTCTCGTTTTGGTGCATTCATTTTGCAGCCAGGTGATATAATCCTCGAATAATAATAATAATAATAATAATAATAATAATAAAAAGACTATCCACGTCAAAAAAAGAGGCATCAAACCAGGGCTCGAGTGGTGGAAGGAGGAGCATATAGACCTCTCTGAAAGGTTTAAAGTCTGAATCCTCGTTCCCCAGAGACTTGCATTGAGATCAACTTCCTATGCTGTTGCTATGACTGATTTGAGAAAGCCATCCAAGTCGAGCCAAATTTAACCGTTTTGGCCTCTGAGCAGCATTCCAAGCCAATCTTTCACCTACTATGCTGCTGCAGGATGGTTTATATATATATATATATATATATATATATATATATATATGAAAAAGTCAATATATTATATTATATCAACTTGAATTAACATATTAAATTTATAATTCAGATTATAACATCGTGATAACCCCACATAAAATAAATCAAAACAAATTATAAAATTATTGATTCACAATCAATTAATTATCGAATGATAAAATTAAACAAAATAAAAAAAGCGACTCGAGTTAATATGGTTAGCCCACCAAACCCATAATTCAATTTATAAGATCGAGATAATCTTATAAAATCAAATTAAAACAAATTATAAAACTCAATTCTCAATCAAACAAATGTTAAATAATAAAATTAAAAAAAATCAATTAAATAAAAAAATCCAAAAAAACCTTAATCAACTCGGTTTAACCTGTCAAACACATGATCCCAATTTATAACACCAAAAAAACCTTATAAAAAACAAATTGAAACAAATAATAAAGGTTAATCCTAGTAAACTCAATATTAAAAAATTATTTTTAAAATTACAAACAAAAAACCAAACAAAGTTTTAATTTTTAACATTGCTCTTTGACTTTCTTTTTTGTATTCCAAATTGAACATAACTAAGTGAACTGGTCCCAAATGGATGCAATAAAAAAAAAATTCAAGCACTAAAATAAAATAAAATAATTCCAAATTAAACCTATAACTCATAAAATTGACTCTAAAAGGATACAATTAAAAAAATAAATAGATCCAAGCACTAAAATGAAAACCAGGAGGGTGTGATAAAAATAAAAGCTGGACAAAAATGAAAATAAATAAACCTATTATTCATTAAATTGGCCCAAAATGATGCAATTAGAAAGAAAAAAAATCCAAGCATAAATATGAAAACCAAGAGAATGCAATAAGATTTTAAAAAAAAAATTGCAAAAATAGTGCACAACCGAATAACCACGCAAAAATTGCAACAAACGTGAACACTTCAGCAAAACCTAGGATCAAAAGATGAAAAACCTCTCTTGGGAGACCATTCTTTAGGCAAAATGTTAGATGTCCAAGGGCATGCATGGCAAGCAAATATAGTTTTACAGGAATCGTGATTCTTGCACAGAATTGCAACAAAATATCAGAAAACAGTGTTTGGTAAGATCTTAAACAGATGCTCAAAGACCCAATCCAACAGTGCGGCCATCTCTTCGTCGAAGCCCAGCAATATATTGTTTCTCTAGATCCATCTGGAGTTCCTTTTGTTTCTCCGCATCTTGACTGTCGGGTTTGTGCTCCACCTTTACATCTCCCTTTAAACCCTATAATTGGCCATAGGCACCAACGCAAACTCAGACTCTAAAACTGTGTTAGTAGGTGAACTAATTGAGAATAGCGTCATGCAGGAACAAGCAACAATGGATCATTTTGATGATCCATTCCTAACTAATATGACAACAGAATCATTCGAGTAAATAGAAAGAATTATGAGACAACGAAAATTACCATGAGTTTGTTGAATTTCTCTTGTCTGTCACGATCGCCAAACATAGCAGTATCCCACTGGCAACCAGGCTGTAAAATGATTGAGGGTATTCAACAGATATTTAGAAAGAACCAGCCAACATAAGAAGAATAAACTAGGCACAAGTACCTCTTCCGGAGCAGCACACTTTTTATTCCCCCAAAGCAGCTTCTTCTTCTGCTCGGTAGACATAAAGCCCCCGCCAACTAGGTTCCTGTTAACTGTATCATACATGAAAAATCTTTCAATTAAAAACCAATTCAAGGTGATTAAAATATCACTGCAACATCTGAGTTCGACAACATATACAGCACCCTTGGGCAATCAATTGGAGCTAGACCCATCCACTTGCTTTCCATAGCAATAAAATGGTATTCCTCTCAAATATAAAGCACGTGAAAGTTTGGATCTGAATGTAGCTCACCAACGAACAAATGTTCCATTCATTAGGCTCTACCCTACAGGCCTGCTTGGCTTAAATGAAGATAGTGAACATGAAAGTTGAGAGTCTAATAGAGAATCGTAAAAGGGCATGATTCTCAAGAAAAAAAGGAAAAGGAAGTAATGGAGAATGGAGGGCAACTGTTGGATTTGGTTTTTATTTATTTAGGAGTATTAATATTGTATGATTATTCTGGATTTTATTATTTAGGAATATTACTATTTATCATTTAGTAGTTAAATTAGGATTTTAGCTTCCTTACTGAATTAAGACTTGTTATCTCTCTTGGTTTGTTTTTTCAAGATTGAGCGTCTCTCTCTTGGTTTGGTCCATTCAAGTTTGAGCGTGTCTCTTATTGGTGATTTTGTTCTTCTATCCCACATCAATTATCATGTTTTGTTGATTTTCTTCGTCTGTCCTACATCAAGAAGGCTTTGAAAGAGAGAAGATGATTAAAAACTGTGCAAAAAGAAGCTCCAAAACGAATATGGTAGCAGTATGAATTTAAGAAGTTACAATTACTCAACCTGAAGCACACTTTGATATAGATAAAAAAGAATAAGGACTTTCCTTCTCAAAAGCAACAATAAACCTACAAAAGGCACCGAGGAGATGCCACTCATTTATACGGACTAAAAAACTGCAAACAAAATAAGAACTAATAAAATGCAAACATGATCATCCATGAAAAAACTTCCTTGTAAGCTGGAGAAGTGAAAAGGCATTGTCCTCTTAATATTTTCCTGTTATTGTGTTCCTTCCAACAACCACCAAAATATACCTAAGTGGATGCTACCCTGCTGTGCACTTTGCATTTACAAAAAATCCTCACAAAGCATTCAGCTCCATTTCCATTAACCCAGCTATAACCCAATCAATACCAGTCACCATGTACCAATTCCTATAACATGCGTCCAGGCCCTAAACATTAAAAGAAATATATTACTAACCAAAGGGGAACTCTTATGAGATTACACGAGAAATTTTGAACTATTGCAAGATTTGACCTTATTTATCATAACTCATCTCATCAACAAGAAAAGAGATTGACTCGTAATAAAATTTAGAGTGACACAAACTCAGCTCTCTACTTCCTATTTGTATCAATGCTTCTTGATTTCCACCCTAAATAGCATGAGCATGGCTGACATGCTCATTGCAAGTTACCAACTTAGCACTCTCTCTTCGTCCACACATAAAGGTCTGTTTCTGAACTTTTGTGGCCTTAAAACTGCCAGAACCTTGCCAGGAAATCATTGGAAATTTCTTTTTTATTTTCTGGTATATCACTAATCTCCATACTATTTTCCAAATTGGAAAAAGGCATAAAAGGTGAGAAAGACTTGAGGCTAAGTTTATAAACAGGTGCAGCTAAAAAAAAATTCACCTGCAGAAACCTTCTAGCAATTTAGAACTATGTAGCAATAGATGAACTTTAAATCCCAGGAGGACCGTAAAATCAGGAAAATATATAGTCTAGATCACAAAAAATTCTGGAGTCTAGATGAGTTAGAACCTGATCAAAATAAGTTGCTACTCCCTAGCACTCACAAAAGAACAAGAGACTAGAAGCTAAAACCTTCTTGACAGTATACACTCTGTACACCATTTTTTCATAGACTAAGACACTTGACAAATCCCCATATTTCATTTTAAGGGGAAAATGCAACCAAGAAGTAATGCATGCAATGCCAAAGAGAACCCTTCAAAACCATGGCAATATCATAAAATAACAGGTGGCAATTACTTATTTGTGAAATTATTGACTACCTAATTCAGCAGCTTTCATAGCGGCAACCTTTGCAGCATCGAAGTCCTTAGCAGCCTCTGAACTATTGGCATGTGTCTGTCCTTCATTGATCTTGTTATCAACCTCCTGGGCCAGCAATGAACTTGAAGGCTGCTTTTCATTAACTACAGTGGTTGAGAATTCAAATTAATAGAGTTCGACTTCTAAAGCAAGAATGCAAACCAGGGAGAGCCGTTGAACAAAGGACAGGACAAAGCAAAGTAATTACCATCTCCATTGTAATCAGGGTCCTTGTTAGAGCTAGACAATTTTGGCTTTTTGGCAGGAGATTCTTGATTTTCACTCCCAGAAATAGATTTACCATCACTTGTCTGCCCTGGTGCTTTACTGTACCGATTTTTCCCCCTGCTATTTTCCCAGTTATCATGTTTCTTCTTTTCCTTCTGACTATTCAATTCCTCTGGGTCATTCTTATAATGTTCTCTAAGGCGATGTCCATCATTCCTTCCAGAAGAGTCATTTTGATGCCATCGGGTTTCCTCATAGTAAGAAGAACGATCACTTTTATGATCTCCAGAACTGTGATGATCTCTTCTCTCATCACAAACATCTCTGCCCCGCCTGTTCCGGTACCTATCCTTCTCTTCAGAAGCTGAGCTTGTATATTTCCTACCAGATCCAACTCTATCAGGCGAAAAGTCCTTATCTTTCAACTTCTGATGCTCCGATGATTCTCTCTCTTTATCCCTCCTTCTATGCCCTGAATTATCATATCTATCACAAGAATATTTCTCCACATTTCGCGCATAATCCCTTGACCTGCCACGCTCACCATCCTTCAACTCCCTATCAGAAAGGGAAGACACCTGATAATGTCTTTCTCCATCATCCACACGCCTGTCACGTCTACTATAATCATCATTCCTAGAATACCCATGAGAACTCCTGGAAGAATACCCATCAGAATGTCTACACGAATCTCTATTCTTCTCATACCGACTCCTCCCAGAATCCCGGTTCAGTTCTTTCTCTTCATCCTTCCTTCTCTGTGAAGCTTTAGCAACATCCTCCCTCGGGACTACCGGACTAGAGCTACGATCATGCTTCGGACTTCCTACAATTCACACAATAAACACAACCAATCAACCCTCACTAAAATGCAGTAAAATTACAACAACAAAACCTAGCAGCAGCAACAAAATTCTATCAAAAACCTACAGCAGGCTTTCATTAATCTTAAAACCGCGACAAACCCATAAAACCAAAACTGAACAAACTAACCATCCAAAGAAGGAGATCCATTAACAGGAGAATGGCGTCGTCGATAATTCCTGTTAGCCACATCATTGAAAAGCTTACGAAATGTTACTCTCGTCTCAGCATTCTCCGACTGAATGCCGCCGGTATCCATCAAACCTAAACAACAAGTATTTCATAAATTAATTAATCAAAACAAAAAAATTAGTAAACAAATAAAACATAATTATTCCATTATTAAATTTTAACAAGAAAGAAAAAAATTAAGAGAAATGAATCTTGGGTTCTAAAACCATCACTACTTATTTTCACCAAGTTAATTCGTAACTAAACCAGCCGAAAGAAGAAGAAAGGGACCTGTGATGAATTAATTAGGGTTTTTCCCCTCTCTATCTAGTCCAATTCTAGGGCCAGGGCTTGTTTCTCAGGTAGTGTTTTTTCTTTCATTTCTTCGTCTCTCCCTCTCTGTCGTGATATTTGTTTTTCCTGTTCTTTTTGTTGCATGCAGAAGGATATGGGGAAGAGTCAAAAAATCATACTAGCCGACCCGAACCCACACCCACGGTATGGACAGAAGGTTTATTGGGTTAATCCATGAGTCCATGGATCAATCCGAACCATATTTAAAATATCGTTTAGCTTATGTTTTTCATGTAGCATTAGATCAATAATTATATGAAATTACATAGATACCATCACATATTAGGGATAATATAGGGGACCTCTCTATTTTCCCTTCCGAAATCTTTAGAATTTTCATTGCTTAGCTTTAACCTTCAAACGAAATGCGAACAACTTGTCCTTCTCTTTTTGAAATAGAAGGTGCTGCTTGAAATAATTTTGTGTTTTTCCATATTAGAGTTAATAATTTTACATGAGAAACTACTAAATTCAATCACTTCTACCCTTATTACTCCATTTTGAAGTCTATTTTGTAAAAATACTCAAATTGGATTGATAATTGATTTCTAGGTTTCATCGTAAACCTAATTGGTTACTTTCAATTGTGTAAATTAATAGTTTAAATCGCACTCAAATACAGAATATTTTTTATTTTTATAGGAACTTCTATAGTATTTTTAATTATAGCCCCTTTGGGATGTAAAATATATCTCTTTTCATCATCCTCGTAGTGTATGAGACACATGCATGCATTTCAATTGGGATTTTATTATATGGTTATGATTCTACCATATATGTATTTTTCTTGTTGAAAATTGATTTTATAGCATAAACATTTATGACCTCCCCCTTCATAACTTGCAGTAATGACTCCTCTGACATTACAACCTTTACCACATCAATGCTACTTATAGATCAAATTATTATGTGTATTGGATTTTACTTGATTGTTTATGGCTTCAATACATGTGCTTGAGGTAGAAGTTTTATGTAAATATATCGTCATGCTATTACGTATTTTGATTTATTTATTTTTTCTTTCTAAGAGATGGAATAGAATAACTTGGTTAAAGCATAATGATCATGTATTTATTATGCATTGTATGTCGTATAATAGGTTTTATTTTTCTATCATTTTCTGGGAGTTGGTGGCTATTCATAATTGTTACATTGATACTAAATAAGAGTTTGACCTATTGTTTTACTTTTGTCTTAGTTGATTCTTATTCAACATTAAAAGTATATTGATTTTTCATCAATTATCGAATACTTTTGGCTGTAATTAATGCATATTTGATTCCATTCATAAATCTAATTTCTTCCTTATATCTTAATAAAAATGCTAGTTTTTATTATACATATATTATGATATGAATATACCATACCAAATTCGTTATGTATGAATGATGAGATTTCATTGATACATCGTCAATTTCAATTGATTTATTAGAGGTTTTATTAGCGTGTATCCAATAAGAATCGAATCTATGAATTCACCAATTATGAGTTGGACGCTTTAACCATTCAACCATAAATGCTTGGTGGGGATCCTAGTATATGATGAATAATCAAATTTCAATTGACCTGCAAGAATTGAGCACCAACTAAAAATTAAAATACAAAAATAAATGGGGTCTTAATAACTTTATGTATAATAACAATAAAAAGTTTATTTTTTATATCAAATATATCATCAACGAGTGTTAGATTTTTTAAAAGAAAAAAGTGGTTAGTTTATTCTCAACTAAACTAAATTTATCCCACTAACTCTCAACATATCAAATTGAGAAACTCTTGGTGACCCTTGGATTAAAAAGAAGAAGATAATCCATACGTTCAAAAAAAAAAATTCTTAGCAAATGAGTTTAGGGGTAGCAGAAAAAAAAAAAAAAGTCTACGGGGGCAATCCTGAAAAGAAAAGAAACTTTTGGTTGCAGCCCTAGCTGAATCATATATTTATTCAGAAACCCTTCAAGACCCCTTCTCAGGTTTCTCCAGGGTTTAAGAGTGAGGCCGTGACTTCAACTCTCACACTCGCTTCCGCTATTTCATTTTCAATTTCTTCACCAAAAACCTTCAAACCCATCCCCCATTAGCCAAAAGCCATGCTGGCTCTTCGTCGAGCTTGCAATCCTCTCAAGTAACTCTCTCTTTCTCTCTCTAACTTTGTTATTTATTTAGTTGTTATTTGAAGAATTATCTATCACAATTGATATTTGGGTATGGGGGAGAAATGGGTTTGTTTTACTTATTCATTTTTTCCTGTAAAGGTTTGATCTTCTTGGTTACTGTAAAAGCGTTTTTTTTTTCCATGGCCTTTTTAAGTAATGAGAAGGGAAGAGGAAGGAGAGTAAGATTTTAGTTTTTAATGGCCTTAATGTTAATGAGGTACTTAGAAGGAAGAAGAATGAAACCCCTTTGACTTAATTTAGCCGGTTGTTAGATTAGTTGTAGTTAAACAGTTTTGTTTCCTAGGTGGTTTCTGGGATTTTGTAATTTCAATGAGTGAAAGCCGTGAAATAGGGTTATTCTATATAGTTAGTTTTGTAAACGAGCCCCATTTGTGTATAATTTCCAGAATGAGAAAAGAGATGGTGAAAATTACCACAAGAGTTAAGATATGGTATAGATCATATGAAGAATGAATCTGTACAGGTTGCATCGGGACTTTAATGTTCTGAAGACTTACAGGAATGTAGGATTGCAGGCTCAACTGCGACCATCACCCCCACAGTCAGAACACAAATATCTGATCTCTGTCCGTAACAGTCCCATTCTCATTGCTTGTTGTCCTGTTTTCATGAGAAGCTTACATCTACATTTCTTGTAGTAGAAAGAAGTTTCATTTAAACTATTTTTCTGCTCTGGTGGTTTTCCATTGATTGCATCCTTTAGGCAGTTTTAATTTTTCCCTTCCAGATTTTTTTGAGTGATAATCTTTTGTTGTTCTGTTACCAGGTTTCGTGGATTCAGTGTTGGAACTTCTCGTGCCTGTTGTGCAAAATCAGAAATAGTATTTAGTTACATAGAAGGCAAGGCTGCAGTTGTCGAGCCTCCTCAATCTGTATCTGAGAGGCCTCGATTTTACCACAGCACAAATATTGGTTCAAAGTTCTATTTGGAGAAGCGTGGTTTCGCTTCGCAAGCTGGTGCTGAAAGCAGTGAATCAGATGAAGACTTGGAGGACGAGTTCTCTGAACTTGAAACACCAATAAGGGCCAATGAAAGTGTGGTCAATGTAGATCAGCTAATTTCTGAACCTGAATTGTCTGATGATGGCACCAATGATATAGGGGAACCTTCTCAGAATGCACTAGAACTATCAGATAATGAAACAGATCCAGCTGAGAAAAGATTACCAAGGAAAAAGGCTCCCTCAGAATTGTTCAAGGCCATCATTTCTGCTCCAGGTGTTTCTGTTCATAGTGTTCTTGACAAGTGGGTGGCAGAAGGAAGGGACTTGGACCAGTTAGAGATCTCTAATGCCATGTTCAATCTTCGCAAACGTCGACTGTTTGGGAGGGCTCTACAGGTGATTTGACTTGATGCTAATCTTTTCTTATAGCTGTCTTATGTAGCTAATTATCAGTTGTTTGAGGCTGTTAGCCTCGCATCCAATTTGATTTGAGGTCTGCTATTCATTTCTGAGAGGGCAAATTAAACTAGGATGTTCTCTAGTGAATGCTTGCTGTACATGTTGGACGAGGCAGGTAAGTGCATATAGTAAATTGGGATGTTTTCCAAGTGAAATGAATTAATAATTGATGCTGTGTCCAAGAGTTGGTGGCAGCTGTATGCAATTAGCTTCACAAGTTAAACTGCAATGAGGCCATACATTGTTTTCACAAGACATTGATTCCTTACTCATGCCAAGCTAGATTGAACGTTTTAGAACAATTATAATTCAGTGGTCCTACCAAAGTTGGCCTTCGGTGCGAGACTTTGGAACGTTCTTATCCTTCAGCTTTTTTGCATGAAGTGGCCCTCCAAAGACTTGAATTCTCACCAGATAGTTGCAAACCCAAGATGTTTTTTATCATGATAAATAATGCATCCCTTTTACTCCATGTACTTACAAAAGGGTAGGATTTTTTCATCACAACCTTTTCACAGAACTCCAGTTCGAATGGTGATTTTTTGGGTTTCATTTGAAAGATTTATGAGTTCCATGTTAATTGCAAAGTTGTGAGAGTTACTTGTCTTCCCTTTAGTTATTTAGAGTTTTATGATGGTTTCTGTCCTTTGGGAACATTTATGTGGTTGCTTTTGCAGCTCTCAGAGTGGGTGGAAGCGAATAAGCGAAAAGACTTTGATGAAAGAGATTATGCTTCTCGTCTTGATTTAATTGCAAAGGTGCGTGGTCTCCAGAAGGCAGAGGTTTATATGGAGAAAATCCCAAAATCCTTAAAAGGGGAGGTGATCTACCGAACCTTGCTGGCCAATTGTGTTTCAGCTAATAATGTGAAGAAGGCAGTGGAAGTATTCAACAAAATGAAGGACCTCGAATTAGCAATCACATTATTTTCTTACAACCAACTGCTGCTCCTTTACAAGAGGCATGACAAGAAGAAAATTGCTGATGTGTTGTTATTAATGGAGAAAGAAAATGTCAAGCCTTCTCTTTTTACTTACATCCTCTTAATAGACACAAAAGGCCAATCCAATGACATAGCGGGGATGGAACAAATTGCAGAGACAATGAAGGCTGAAGGCATTGAACCTGATATCAAAACCCAAGCTATCATGGCCAGGCACTATGTATCTGGTGGCCTCAAAGAAAAAGCTGAGATTGTTTTGAAAGAGATGGAAGGGGGCAACTTAGAAGAGCATCGGTGGGCTTGCCAGTTTATGCTTCCTCTATATGGTACTCTTGGGAAGGCTGATGAAGTGAGTAGGCTTTGGAAGTTCTGTAAGAAAAGCCCCCGACTTGATGAGTGCATGGCTGCCATTGAAGCCTGGGGACAGCTGAAGAAAATTCCTGAAGCTGAGGCAGTTTTTGAGTTGATGTCAAAAACATGGAAGAAGCTTTCTTCAAAGCATTATTCTGCACTCTTGAAGGTTTATGCAAACAACAAGATGCTATCTAAGGGTAAAGATTTGATCAAGCAAATGGGTGATAGTGGGTGTCGCATTGGGCCATTGACATGGGATGCACTTATCAAGCTTTATGTGGAAGCAGGGGAGGTGGAAAAAGCTGACTCTATACTGAATAAGGCTGTCCAACAGAATCAGATGAAGCCAATGTTTAGTTCATACATGATTATCATGGAGAAATATGCAAAGAAGGGTGACATACATAATGCAGAGAAAATGTTTCACCGGATGAGACAAGCTGGTTATCAGGCTCGATCAAAGCAATTTCAGACACTAATCCAGGCATATATAAATGCCAAGGCTCCATGTTATGGCATGAGGGAGAGACTGAAGGCGGATGGTTTATTCGCCAACAAGGCCATGGCAGCCCAACTTTCTCAGGTTGATGCATTTAAGAGGACAGTAGTTTCCGATTTGCTTGACTGAATTATTTGATGGTCCCTATGCATGGATTACGTTCTTGTAAACTTTCTGTTCCGTGCATGGTGGTTACAAGTTATTAGTAGGAGAAACCTTTTTTTACGTAGACCTTTTTGCTTACTTTCATCTCGCGACAGTTGTTCCCCATCTCCTCTGTAGTAATGTTTAATCTTATGCCTGCCATTATGTTTCTTTTATGTTGCTTTATCCTCAAATATTTTATACTCTAGAGAAAATTGTGAAAATATATTTAACCATTTGTCTGGTTGAGATTGCATTAGGGTTTGACAGCGCTGGATCAAGTCTAAGCCATTGATCACTTGTTTCTCCAACTCAATTTCGGATTTCATTGTATCATCGACTGCTTTGTCAAAAGCACAATTCAAAGAGGATGTGATACCGTGTTGGGGGTGGAATATTTAGACAAGCTGGTTAAGTGCGAATCAACAACTGCTTTGTCTAAAATAGTTACGTGTGTTTCAATTATAGCAAGAACTCTTGATATGTTTCAATCATGCATCATTTTATGAGTTGGAAACCAGAAACACTCAGGATACATGGGTCGTCTGGTAATTTGCAAACTAAGCTGACCAGATTAATTGAGATCGAGTCTGTCTGTCTGTCCTGTCTTCTTTCTCGCTTGCTTGACTGCTGTCTTCTGTGCACTATAAAGTATCTCAGGGTAGTAATTCAGTATATCCGGAGCTGTACTCTTCCCTTTCACATAAAGAAGTAAATCATGAATTATTTTCATGATGGTTTCATATTTTTGTGCGAGAAAGGAGTACAATTTCCAGTATACATAATAATTTCTCAGAATCTTCTCATATTATTTTTAAGGCAATAAATAACTCAAAAAACCTAATGTTAATTGCATTACTATTAATTAGCAGATGATAAGTCTGTAAGAGATAACAAAAGTTCTATTTCTTTTCTAAATGCTTTTGTTGGCTCCATTCCATCTTCTACATGGAGGAGGGGAAGCGGTTAATGGAAGCAGCAGGTGGCTGTTTTGAAAGACAAGGATAGGGCCTGCTGGCCCTAAGTATGCCTTTGCCTTTCACTTGAAGTCAATTTACTTTGTGAAAGTATCTAATAAATATCGCACTTGAGAAGGAAAAGAAGAATGTCAAGGCTTATTTTCCAGAGGGTGAAACTTGTTCCTGACAACATATCTGATCAGGAAATCTATTTACAGAACAAGGTTCTGAAGCATGGGTAGACGCTCCAGTTGGCTACCCTGCAGTTTTTATTAAGAGCTGGCTCCACTGGGAGAAACATTTGTAGAAAACCTGAAAAATCTTGGCTTTCTTCGAGCACGAAGTCCTCAGAGAGGGCCACAATTAACTTCAATTGAATTTTTTTCCCAACAGATGACCAAAAATCCTCTAAACTTAGCTTGTGCATGTGCAAAGGCAAACCTTTAATGAACATCTGCAGAAGTTTTCCTGCAAGCATCTAGCTACCAAGTTCCAAGGCTCCCTTACTTTAAACTCAAGGGCAATCGTCATCTACTTTATTTAATTTCCATCTGTTCAATCTATTTCCTTAACCTCATCCCATCCATTTCAAGGTTTCCTCTTTCATGGTCCAAAGTTCTAATTTTAGATGATTCGATCGCATTGTTTTGTACACAATAGTCACAAGCCTAACGAAACGAGGTCTCATAACATCCAGATTCCAGGGCTGAGTTCTACCCGTGTCATATGGACAACATCTTCAGTTTCTCTAGTCTATTTGTCTTGAAATTCTATGATCATAAATAACAGGCATTCTCTTGACTGACACTCTAGGACATAATCAACCAAAATTACGCAATGATACAGCCTATACATACCTATCAAGCCAATAAAGAAGATCTAGTTGAAACAGAAGAGACTAATAAATGCTCTATAGGTTGATATTTTCTAAAACTTGTGACATCCTTCAACAACTCAAAAAAGCCAACATTTGTTAAAAGGGGTAGTGGCAAAACCAAGTTCTTAAAAAGATTTCAAATGATTCTTTTTGAGACAATCAAACAAACAACTGCTCGGTATTTATAGTTCAACTAGTCTATTTAATGCAACCAGTCCATGAATGTTCTCTATACAACGTTGTATAAAAAAAGTAGAATGAACTTCATTTTTGTCCCTGTAAATTCAATATCGTTACACTTCTACTCGTATAGTTTAAAATTTCTAAATATTACCATTTTAGCTCTTAAAAAGTGTTGTTGTTAATTTGTCACCTCTAATCATTAAATAACCTACTTCACAATTTTTTTCCAAGTATTTTTGCAAAGAAAAAAAATGGGAAACTAAGAAAACTAAAATTAAAATAGAAAAAAAATAGTAGTTGAGAGAAATTGAAACCCTTTTAAAAAAGTAGGGCAATATTGAAAATATTTAAACTATAGAGCTAAAAGTGAAACATGAGTGAATCCTTAAGGATAAATATGTAGTAGTATAACCCAAAAAACACAAAGCAGCCCAATCAGTTAACATTATGGGCTTCCTGGATCCTTGGAGACCATTTTATTTCTGATCCTGAAAGATTTTCTTTCTTGATTTAGTGATTCCCTCCTTTTCGAGCACACAAGAAATATCTTCTCCATTGAAGACGTTGAAGATGACAAACAACCTACTCTTAAAAACCCTAAACCTACCGCAAATCCAAACCCTAATCCCAACCCTAAGCCAAGCTTTCAAAAAAAGTTCTTGGCCCACATTTTTAAATCATTCCATAGCCTCACAATCGATAAAGTTTACCCTGATTATGTAACCTTAGCTGTCAATATTAGGAACCATCCCCGTTCACTTCAAACCAAAACCAGAAAATTAAACAACCTCCTCTCAAAAGCACCAAAAGGGAACAACAACAAGGTGAAGGATGCTGAGTTTTTCATCAAGCAATATCGTGATTATTATGCTGACATGGAGAAAGAAAATGAATGTTTAGAAGCCCAACTTCAAGTTATGGAAAAGAAACTTAAGTTGGACTTGATGTTAATGGACCTTACCTTAGCGGATAGCAGCAAGAGAGCTACCAAGATGAGAATGCTTGAGAAGGTTCATAGACACAAAACTCAACTTAAAGTTTCAAAGAAGTTACTTCAAGCACACAAAACATTATATGAATATCAGCTTTTGGGAGCAAAAGGGCTCATTTCTAATGATGTTGGTGCATTAGATTCGCCCTCTGCCGGTCGAATTCTTCACAGGTCAGTGATCAGTTCTGTTCGATTCTTCATGTTCTCATTGTCTAGCAACAACGATGAGTACATTGCAAACGTTCTTCATCATTCAATTTATGGAAACTAAACTCCTTTTTTGTGAGAAGTGCCAATTTTATAATTGGTGTCTACTTTTCTTGATGATGTTCTTTATTGTTGCTGACAGATTCAATTGGGGGAATTCTTCAGCAACATTGCGTTTTCGCACTTTGCCAGAAGATAGTGAGTAAAGTTCCATGTATGACTGAATTTTTACGTAATGGTGGTAGTGTTACGCTGGATGCACCGATTTGCTGTTCGGAGGATCAACACTTTTAGGCAGCATGGACTTACGGTAGAAATTTTAGGGATATATTTGACAAGGGCGAGAAGAATGTGGAGGCTTACTTTCCAGCGGGTGAAACTTGTTCCTGGCAACATATCTGGTTAGGAAAAGTGTTTACAGAACAAGGTTCTGAAGCCTGGGTAGAAGCTTCAATAAGCTGCCCAGCTGTATTTATCAAGGTTGGCTCTAACGTGGGATAAACATTTGTAGAGAAGCAGGGGAATTTTTCTAACATTTGAGGAAGAATCCTGAAGAGAGACGTAATAAACTTAAGTTGAATTCATCTTGTTACTAACAAATGATTGTAATTCCTCAAATTCTTTCTCCTGCATTTTGGCTTCTGTGTTTGGTGAGCCTCCTTTAATCAACATCTGCATAAGTTTTCCCACATCCACATCCCTCTTGGCTGAACTTCCAAGGAACTTCCTGACTTTAAACTCAAGTGCACTACATTATGTGTTTTCTTTAATAATCCTTTCAATCTATCTCATCATCCCCATCCTTTCAGCCTGTCAACTTTTTACCTACAGAGTTCTTCTCGGTTTTCTGTGTATAAATTTGAAGCCATTGTTTTTTGTAGCTTCCTTGAGTTATTTAGAAGTGAAAGCTTAAAGAAATGAGTGGTACATGACACCCCCATGAGCACATCTCAAACAAGATCGAGTTTTTCCTGTTTTGCTATGGATATTAAAATCAGCAGTAAAATCATATGGACAACATCCTTTGTTTCTCCAAACCACGTATGATATAGACAAGTAACTGAAAAGAAGCAGGGGATGGAAAGGGAAAAGAACAATGATAGTTCATTGAAACATTTTGATGGATTAGTGCTGTCAAAGAAACTGTGAATTTGAAAGAGAGATTCTGATGCGTATGAAAATTTCTTTTTCCCAGTTCATGTTCTTATAGAATAATCAAGTGGTGCAAAAATTCTGTGTTGGATTCAGCATATCAGCAGACACTCTCTTGACTAACACACCAGGAAAGAATCAGCCAAAATTAATTCTATCGAAGTTTGAAGTTGCAACCAATATATCCCCTTTTTTTTTAAGTTGATTCTTTTATAATATAATGTTAAAAATAATTTTTAAAAGATAAAAAATATTATTTTAATATATTTTAAAGTAAAAAATACTTTGAAAAACAGTTTAATTTTTTAAAAAAATTCAAATTAATATTTTTATTATTATTTTGATGTACTAATATTAAAAATATATAAAAAATATTATTTTAATATATTAAAAAAAATCACTCTACATTCAAATATCCAACACAACATAAATGATCATAATGATTTGGAAAAATATCTAGATCGTTGGATTATAAATTAATTATTTTTATGTTTTTATTAATATAGTAATATTGTTTTTAATATTAAGCTGAAAACTCAATCTAAATTAAGTTTTAGATTCTAAAATCTTCAAATCAAATCCATGTGTACAATTAGCCGGACAGTGGACCGGCATAGATGGCCCCGTGAAAAGAGATCAGAAATTTTTACATAGTACATGGAGGCACTGTTGTTGTAAATGTGTGTTTTTTTTTTTAATTTTTAATTGTTTTATATATAATATTAAAAATAAAATTTAAAAATAAAAAAATATTATTTTAAAACATTTTTAATATAATAAAAATACCAGAAGCCAAGGGAACGAGCCACCGAGGACAGGTAGGTGGATGTGTTCTTCTTCCAATTCTGGGGAACTGACAACGCAAGAACTTATTAACGGAACAACCTTGAAGTCGGGTCGGATAACTATGGCCATGAAAAAAAATATATATCAGTCAAAAGGAAACCTGTTTACCAACCAGGGCAAGGCAACCACTAAGACCAACCTGTACCACTTGTCTCTAAAACATGACAGCTCTTCCTTCAACAATGGAGGATTTTCTGTCTAGTTCAGTGATTCCCTCATTTTCGAGCACGCAGAAACATTCTTCTCCAATGAAGAATCAGAAGATGATGACAACAACTCCATTTTAAAAAACCCTAAACCTGACCCAAACCCTAGCAAAAGAACAACCTTTCAAAGAAGATTCTTGTTTCATATTTTCAAATCAATACATAGCCTCACAATCTCTTGCATAAACCCTGGTTACGTTACCCTAGGGGACAATATCATCAAACATCATCTTTCTTTTAAAACTCAAACCAGAAATCCTCACACCTTCCTCTTGCACGTGCCAACAAACAAGGGGGAGAATGATCACGATCTTGATGTTTTCATCAAGCAATATCGTGAGTATCGTGCTGGTATAGAGAAAGAATTGGAATGTTTTGAAACCCAGAACGGAATTTTGGAGAAGAAACTGAAGTTGGACCTCATGTTGATAGATAGTCGTGAGAAAGCAAGCTAGACTGATGAGTGTGTTTGAGCCCATCAATATGTATAGAGGACACCATAGGAGAGAAATGATTGCACTTCTTGCTGAGAAAACTGCATATAAATTTCGGTTTCTGGGATTAAAAGGGCTTATTTCTAATGAATCTGGGGCATTTGAATATGATGCTAGAATTCTTCATGGGTTAGTTAGTTTCTTTTTCTTTCTTTTTTATGGTTTTGCGTGATTGTTGCTAATAATGCTTTCATTTATGCCTCTTGGATTGGTATTGATAGGTTTCATTTATCAGCAAGTCAGCTTGAGTTGAAGTTGGCAAACTTTGTCTTCAGCTAACCTGTTGTTTGTGCCTTAGATGTGCACCAATGTAAGAGAGATGCTTGATGATAAATAATGAGTAATCATTTACGCATTAATTATTGGTGAAATGGGCTTTTTTTTTGCCCTGTCTGTATATATTTTCTTGTCATTTCTTTGGAAATTGATGAAGTTAACAAGGGAATGCTATGTTGTTTGCATCCCCTTGAAGTTGCAAGCCTACCATGCAGGTTAGGGGAAGTTCGTTGCTTATTGGTGAAGGGCTTGACGACAAAGGACACATGAAGATTTGCATATTCAAGTGAGAAACTAAATGTTTATATTTTGATCTATTGCTATTCAATTCATGAATCGAATTATGTTTTTACGAATTACCTCTAGAACAATTGTTTGATAATAAATTTCTCTCGTTTCAAAGCAATATTGGACTCTCAGGGAACACATCTGATGATGTCCACCAATGTAATTAAGAGCATTAGATGCTTCTCCATGTTTTTCTTTTATGAGAATAAGAACTGGAATATTTCGCTTTTTTCATTGTGTCTCCATATGTTTCTTTTATGAGAATAAGGGCTCGAGTTTTTTTTTTTTTTCCTCTTGTGTGCATCACTGCTTGTGTATGCAGTGCCAGCAATAAGTAGAGATAGAACAGGGTTAATATGCAGGGAACAAGTCACAAGTGGCTCCCTTTTCACAAACACACCCAGATAAAAAATAAAAATAAAAACTGAGATATCATATCAAATTCAAAATATACATTATTATTTTGTTAATCAAACAGAGATATTTTATCGACGAATTCTATATAATTAAGACTAGCATGACTATACAACTTAATAAAAACTTAATGTCTTAAAATTGAGCATGACAATTAAATAATTAAGAAATTTATTAGTGCGTGCATGCATGCCTGGTGTGAAAATAATCTCTCCCTATAAAGATGGGTTTCATGCTTTTCTCCATCCAGTTTTCTCGATCCCAAGAAGATATTCAGAAGAAGTTATTTGGTTTTTTAGTTATTTTATGTGATGTTTTTAATTTTTTTCCTATTTAATTTAGAAAACCAAATATTATACTTGGCAATTTTATTTTTTCTATTTAGTTTCGTAATCTTTAATAAATTATTTATGATGGTTTTTTTCCTCTTCAAGATAGACCTAGAACGGATATAAATTGAGTTATTTACTACTTTAAAAAAAATATTCAAATTATTAAGGTTTTTGTGTGGTAATTCTTTCTTGTATTGTTTTTGTTTGCGTCAAGTTCTCTTTGTAATCATTACCTTTGCTGTTTCGTTTCTTGACGTCTTTCTTCCAAAGTTCTTGAACAATGAATCCATCAGCTCCAATTCTCCATGATTTCATGAACCTGTGGCAAGTGAAAAAGCAGATAACGCTTGACGAAGCACTCCCCACCATGGTTGATCTTCTGTTGCCTAAGCAGCAGGTCGAGGAACATGTTATACCACACTTGTCAGCTCAATCTCGAGACATTCTAAGGTCAAGGAGGAGGACAAAAAAGGTTGACATTCCAGTGTATGATGATGATATAGGAGAAGGGTTCGAGGGGAGCACAGAATTGGAACTTGAGAAATCTGGTGGAGAGTACTTTCTGGCAAATTGGACGCATGTTATTATGAGAAGGCGAGCGATGAGAGGGAGACAAATTCAAGCGGGTGATTATCTTGTAATGAATTTCAGATCAGATGGAAAGTTTCATATCTCAATAGAGAAAGGATTTTGATCAAATGTAAGAAACCTTTCTAGTATGACTCTATGAGAGAAGGACATATTTTTTTTAATGAAATTAGGAAGGGGCGGCAATAAAATATTTAGTGAGAAAAGCTCCAGAAAGATTTTTTTTTTTTTTAATTCTGATTCATCATCTTAATTGCATTTATTAACACCTAACACATTAATCAACACCTAGATTGATTTTTCAAAACAAATTAAAGACACTATATAAAAAGCCTACGTACTTTGATTATTATTATTAAACCTTCTCTAAAAAACACACCACATAAAACCCCTACAACATCTTCTTTTATTATATTCTGAAACTGTGAAAATATTTAAGGGACATCTAGTATTTATTTTATAAATTAATTGCCGCTCAAATCAACCCTAGAGTCGTGATTCTATATATATATATATGCTCACCCTTGCGGCCGCTGGGAAAGAGATTATTGATTGACGCTGTGGCAACTGCGATTCCAGCACCTACCATGTCTTGTTTAATGCTCCCTAGAGGTTTCTTGAGTGAATAACGGAGTCATAAGTAACTTTTGGTGGGGTAAATTGTCCATGGGCTCTGGTGGTATGTTTGTGACGATAGAGATGTGAGTTTGTGGAATGATAGGTGGGTCCTGGCATGGGGAACTTCCAGGTTAGCTCAGTCAAACCACTGCAATCTCGAGTTACTTTGGTAGCTGATTTGTTCGTCCAAGACACAAGCCAGTGGGACACGAGGTTGTCGAATAATAAATTGTTCACTAGGGAGCTGAGGTTAATCAAATATTGAAGATTCCTATTGGCGTGAAGAGGTGGACGACAGAAGTATTGGCACTTCCATAGAGTTTGAGAATATCCAGTTCAAGCCTGGGTATAATGTGCTTGGAACTCTTGACGAGGAGCAGCAAGCTACCGGTAGTTCTAACCATCCATCAACCAACAAGGAGCTGTGGAAAAGTGTGTGGAAGCTGGGAGTTCAGCCAAAAATAAAAAACTTCAGGTGGAGGGCTACGAGGAACCTGCTGCCTGCACAAGCAAATTTGCTTAAGAAGGTAGTGACGCATTCGATCTGCAGAATTTGCGAGAATTATGCAAAGGAGACTGGTAGCACAGAGTAATAGAAACCATTTTTCTTAAGTTTTCGAATGAAGATAGTTTTTTTTTATATGACGTTATTAGATTTTTAATGACCAAACATATAGTAGTTTGAATCTCACTAATCTGTACAAATTTTATACTCGAAGATGATATAAAATCATTTTTAAGATCTCGTTTAAGTTTTTGAGATGAAGTATTTTTTAATGATCGGTGGCTCGAGATTCTTGAAAAATTGCTAGAGAAGGCAGTTGGCAAGTTTGGAAGGCCAGGAAGGAGTTTCATTTTCAGAAGAAACAAAAAACCTTCCTGATCCTATGAAGTGTGCTGCGAAGGCAGTGAAGGCAGCAGCTGACTATAAATTATATCTTCAATATCACTTCTCCTACCCCGATACAGGCAGTCCTCAGTACTGGAGTGGTCCAATACCAAGTGGTGTCAAGGATTTAAATTAATCTCGGGCATAGAATAGTATAGGTTGGAAGCTTTAAAGAGTAACTAAGTTTAAGTTTAAGAGTTTTGTTTGATTTTTTTTTATTTATATTTTTTAATTTTATTATTTATCACTTATTCAACTGGAGAATAGAATTCATTATTTTTATTTATTTATTTTTTATAGATTTTTTCACTAATTGTTTAAATAACTCGAGTTATTATGAGTCTTTTATTTGTTGTTTTTTGTTAAATATTTTTTTGCTAATTTTTTAAATTGATATTTTTGTATTCTATCCTTCAATATTTGAAATATTTTTTTGAATAATTTATAAAATTAAAATTATGTTTCAATTTCATCCCTTTTTAATTCTGTAATCTTTCAAATTTGATCTTTATTTTTTTTATTGCTATTTATTTTGTTTGAAATAATCTTTTAAATTGTTTTCTTTACAATTTCATCCTTCTTGGGTTTTTTCCTATCATATTTGATCTTCATTCTTTTTATTGTTATCTTTCTTTCCTTAACAAGGTTTTTAAATTTATATTTTTTTTAACGATTTTTATTTTTTAAAATTAAATTGGTTGAGAATTAAGTTTCATGATTGAACCCGAATCAAGGATTTTTTGGATTGCGAGTTTTAAAAAATAGACCAGGTTTAGAAGGTTCATTCAAGTTTGCTTATTTTTTCCTCTTTTTTTTAAGTTGATTTTTTTATATTTTTATTAATACTTTTGATTTGTATTTTTTATTGTTTGATCCCAAGTCGAGACTAAAATCATTAGTCTTAAAAGGTAATACAGGTTGACTTTTGTTTTTCTTGTTTTTTTTTTAAATTGATTTATTTCAATTTCATCCTTCAACAATATTTGATTTATTAAAAATTAATTTTTATATTTTTTTTATATGTTTCTTTTTTTTATGTGGCTACTGTGCTTTTTTTTTCAGTATCGAATTGTTAAATAATTATACTTCATAATTTTATTGTTGTCACAATTAGATCAAAGATTTTACATCATGATCAAAAAAGCTTCTATTGAGTGTTTTCTACTTTATTTTTAATCATATATTTTTTTTATTCTTAAACATTTTATTTACTAGAAATTAAATTTTAATTTTTTTTTCTTTTCATTTTGCTTTTCAAGTTATCATACTTACATTTGATTTATTAAAAATTGATTATTAAACATTTTTTCTGCTTTCTTTTCAATCACAAAATTTACAAACTAACTTGGTTTAACTAGGATTTTTTTCTGTTTTTAAATTCAATTCTACCCTGCAATATTTAATTGTTTAATAATCTAAATGGACTCGAGTAGAGCTCTTTTACTTCTTTTTTCTGGTAGTTTATTTATTTTAGTTGTTTTTTAATATTATTTAAATTAACAATTGAACCAAAACCTCAGTCTTTAACTCTTTTTTCCTTTGCATTTTTTTTTTTTACATCAAGAAAGAATTTAGTTGACCCGCGCGCCACAAATCTAGTATAAATCCTAGATTAATAGAGTACAACGTTCATCAACTTAAATACAATGCATGAACCACCTACCGAATTTTTCCACCTTTCCTTCACCCAAAAGTAATCAATGGATTAACACCGAGATCAGGAATATCAGATGTCTCTGTCAATCGCATAGCCTAACCAAAAGTGACTACCAAAAAGCTGTTTATCTGTGTTTCTGTGAACAGCATAAAAACTTTCGTGCAGTCAGATATCCAAATGATCAACGTTAATCATGCTTGCCGCATTCTGAATAAGTTCCTTGCGAAAATCCACCTAAAAAAACATGAACATGGAACATTATCACCATGGATTAGTAATAGTAAAACCATCAGTTACATGATCTAATTAAAGTGATGATTGGCATTTCAATGGAGGGTCTTTCATGCATTGCTTGTAACGCAACTTTTAACTGATTTTGGCATACGAGTGAGGTGCAAATTTAGCCAAGCAAGCAATAAGTAGACACACACAAACAAGCACACATGCATAATACATACACTCAATGGAAAGGAGAGCATAAAATGCGACAACTAGTCCAAAATACGATTCCCCTGAAAACTGCTTTAGTGTTTTATTATTCAGTTGTCTACGTAGAAAAGACATAAAAATTACCTGAAAATTCACAAAAAATCGTTTTATCACTGTTTTGATATATTATTAGTTTCCAATCTCCTTTGCATTTAAAAAGCTGCCCTTGACTGTTTGTAAGACTGAAAGGTCCCAAATTCAATTTTTATAAAAGAAAAGGCAATCAAACATAGTTCCTACTTCCTTGATAGCTTCTTCCAGGCCCCAGCAAGTTAATTCATTTACTGTTTATTGTAATTTGTAACCAGAAACATTTACTGTTTATTGTAATTTGTAACCAGAAACAGACGTGCACGAGGTATAACTAACCCGGGTACCCATTAGCGATGAAAAGACAATACTGGCCTCTGCTGCATCTTCAACTACTAATTGTTTGAGCACCCTTCGCTCTGGATCCAATGTTGTTTCCCACAGTTGTGCAGGCATCATCTCCCCCAAGCCTGTATTTTACTCACATGTTAGAATATACAAAATCTTCAAATAGAAAGTTATTAATAGACAAGATCTTCCAGAAAATGTTCTCATATGAGAAGAGTAATCGTTCTTTTTTCAATGTGAATTTGGTTAGAATTGAAATTTATGCATATACTCTCTTTGAGGTTCTGAAGATATTAGGAGAGAGGGTGGGATGTATATAGGCATGTGAGGATCAGTCGGGATGGGGGCAACATGCAAAAGCTTGGCACCCTTTTCCGGATAAGTATGTCATATTGCATTACATATCACACCAAATAGATTCGGTAACATTATTTTTTCTCACACTATATAGAACATGGAAAGGTGAGTTCCATGTCAGCAGTAAGAAAAGAATGCTCATGAACATTTGTGTTCTATAACAGCTAGTCATTAACATTAAAAAAAATGAAATGTAATAATGCATAGCTAGTTGACAGAATGAATGGAATGCAGGGGCAAGGCTCATGAAATAGACAATAAATTTGTGATCTTACCTTTGAACCTTTGAATGTTATATGATGCATTTTGAGGGAATGACCTTTGAATCTTTTTGAGTTCTGCGTCATCAAAACAATAGTAGGCCTGCTTTCCCCTCTCAACCTAGTCATGTCAATTGGGAAAATGAAAGAAACAGATTAGCTCATTTATTATTATTTAAAATCAGCTCTCATGAGATTCGTCATGTAGTCAAACAAACCTTATAGAGGGGTGGCACACCAACATAAATGCAGCCTTCGTCAAATAAAGCTCTCTGTGCAAAGAACAATTCCATAATTGTGATTTCAATTACATATTTTTTTAAGGCATTTATATGCTGTTCACCCCTGTCATTTATTTTATTTTAAGAGCAAAAAATTGTGGAGACAAATTTCTCCAATACCTACCTGATATCTAAAGAAGAAAGTCAACAGAAGAGTTCGGATGTGAGCACCGTCCACATCAGCATCTGTTAAGATGATGATCTTATGATAACGTAGAGCATCCTTTTTAAAATCCTCCCCCTATAACCAAGAAGATTTCCCAGATGAACTAAGAAAGCAGTTCAGAGAAGAAAACACAAAAAAGGGAAGAAAAAAAAACAAAGATAATAAAAATTTACCTTCACTCCAAGTCCAAGACCAAGTATAAGATTCTGGATCTCTTCATTCTTGTACATTGCTGCCTCGTCTCTTCTTTCTATATTTAGAATTTTACCCCTCAAAGGGAGAATAGCCTGCGGTAATGTGTTTCAGTGATCCATATTCTAAGCCATCCCGAGTTAAAAACATCAACACCATTATCCCAAATGAGTTTGAAAATTGGGATAATAAAACTGTTCTCGAGCATTGAGATTTGAGACAATGCAGTTGATACAAGCTCATTCCCATGTGAGTTTGAAAATTGGGATAATAAAACTGTTCTCGAGCATTGAGATTTGAGACATTATAGTTGACACAAGCTCATTCCCATGAAAATGGAATGAAGTACCCCCCGTGTTTCAGCAATTGCCTGCAGATTAAATGGTGCACATTTAGCACAATTACCTGAAAGCGTCGATCACGGCCCTGTTTGGCACTGCCTCCAGCTGAATCTCCTTCAACTATAAAAATTTCTGCAAGCATCAAAGAACAAAATTAAATAACATGTGAAAAGACCAATGAGATCAACAGATTTGTATTCTGAAAGTTCCTCCAAACTCAACACAGAATATGGTTTTATCCTACCTAGCAAACTAGTAATGCTTAGAAGATTAACCAACAAAAATGTCCACATCTTGTTGAGGTGGGTGCTAAAGGATCATTTAGAAACTAATTGATGGCAATGGTTGACTTTTAGCATTATCAGAGCCATGGAAATGGCTTCCAAAAATAAAAGACATAACTGGACAATCTTGATCACCAACAAGCAACCAAAGATACTAGCATAAACAAACAAACAAACAAACTGTAGGGGTGTGGAATGGTTACCATACCAATGATGAATCATAATGCAAATAACTCACTCTGCTGCATGTTTAAGTGCAAGCTCTCAAGGATCTTTCTTAAACTAGTGTGTCAGGCAATTAATCAGTAATCCAACCATGTTGGTAACTGATAAATGCTGTCCACGTGATTGAACAAAGGCAAGACCACTCAAATGGAGTGAAAAAAACAAGATGTATGATCGTTGTAATTAGAATTTCTTAAATCTCAGGAAGGTCAAACAAGTTTCATATTAAAAGAGCAAAAAGAAAAGAAAAAAATATATATAGAACAGCTACCAGATTCTTCAGGATCTGTAGAAGAGCAATCAGCCAGTTTTCCTGGAAGAGATGATGATTTCAATACACTTTTTTGTCTCACCAATTCCCTAGCCCTCTTTGCTGCCAAAGCTGCCTGTAATAAGAAAAATAAAAAATCAAGGTTTAAGACCAGCAGAAACATGACATCTGAGTTCTTAGAAATGACATTTTTTTTACAGAATGATGAGTGATTCACAAGAGATAATGAAGAACAAAGAGTGCTGACAACAAAGTTACCTTAAGAGCGTTTAGAGACTTTGACAGGATTGACTCGAGAGCATCAGGATGCAACTCCAAATATTCAGTAAGATACTCCTGAATGGATTGCTCTACCACTTTCCGCACCTCCGGATTTCCCAACCTTGTCTTTCAGACATGGAGAAAAGCCAACAATGGAATATATAAGCAACTTAGGAGCCTGGCAACACCAACAATAAGTTGGAGAAATGGTCGGTACCTCAAGAAAATTATGATGAATGAGCATACCTTAGTTTGACCTTCAAACTCCGGGCTTGGAACTTTGACAGAGATAATACATGTCAATCCCTCCCTTACATGTTCACCGCTTAAACTCATATCCTTATCCTAAAAAAAAGGACAAATCCTTTATCATAGTGAATACAACTACAATCAGCAGTGCACCCCATCAATAATGGCATAGGTGTTCAATCAATTGAACTACATCAGGTCTTTTTATTCAAATCCGAAATGCTCCATGGCCCAAGACCATGTTTTGAAAGCATCTTATGCCAAATGAACTAGGTCTGTGTTCCATCTTCTGATTGTAATAAGATAAGTTTGCATTTGGAACTTTATCTTTTACATAAAGGGCAAGGCAGATTATAAAATTTTTAGGAGGCAGAGGTAAATGAACAAAGAGAAATGGAAGAGGTGAGAGGGAAAACCTCAAAGATAGTGACTGTTGGTAGCAAAAAAACAAGAAAATGGATGAAGAGATTCAAGAGCGCCCAACAACATGCCAAAAGGGAAGTACCTTAATGACCTTTGACTTTTTCCCAAGGTTATTGAGAGTTCTTGTTAATGAAGCCTTTACACCATCTATATGTGTGCCACCATCAACAGTGCGTATGCTATTAGCATATCCCAGGATTGTATCTGAGTAAGCATCAGAACACCTAGGAAAAGCATGAGAAAAGTCAAATCACACAGGTTATCAGAGGAATGGCAATCAATAATATGTAAAAAGTAGTGTTCCATGCAACAATTAAGAGACAAGAGACAATAACATCCATGATGCATGTGGACAGGAAAACAATATTGAGAAATAGCATATACACTGGTAGGTAGTAGTTTACCATTGGAGAGCCATATCAATTGCAATTCCATCTACTTCTTTTCTGAAACCCAGAACATCATGTAGAGGTTTCTGGATCAAATAACCAATAGTCAACATCCTATAAAACATATAGACATATCCAAATGAGGTAGCCATATCCATATTAGAAATGTTTTTATGCCATGTTCTAATAACCTGGTGTTTTTAGGATGCCTCATATTTCAAGGAGTTGCTAGGTAAAAGACATAACCCAAAGGCAGATTATTGTCACTCACATGGATTAACAACACGTCTCCACAGGGTCTACCCTAACAAACCAATAAAATGCATGAAAAGCAAGTACCACCTTGGACTCCAAACCACTCATGTTTATCAAAACGCCCACACTATGTCTCAACCTACCAGGCATCTAAGTATGTGTATGTGTCAAGAAATGTAAGGATAGAATGTGGTTTGTCTTCAATTGACATGGCCTTGACATCACCGATCTAAATCTATGATTTGTGAGCAATTCACCAACCATAACCGTCCACATAGAATGGACAGGGCAGATGGAGTATGCCTCTTAATTGGCCAAAAGAAAGTCATAGAGTTTGTTTTTTTGCTCTTATTTCCCCTTGATAATTTTCTTTAGTCCTGGATTATAAATTATTAAAACCTAAGTATCATCTTTCTCCCACCACGATTTATAGAAGGCTCTGAGTTTGCCAACTTGCTAAAAGAGAAATTATAACAAAACAAGAAAGTAGGAATCACAATAACAGCCAAGATTGTTGGTCAAGAATCAATGGTACCTTATCAGTATTTAGCCAATTCACATATTCAACCAATCCACCTGCATAGAAATGTTCATCAAACTGATTCTTCTCCGGATCATTATCCTCTTTTTGCAAAGAAATAGTCAGCTGCAAAGGCAAATCAAGAAGTGTCAGCATTGCAAATTGAGGAAGAAGCATTGCATCAAATTTCTAAACCATCCAGCCACATGAAGAGAACAGGTTAGCCAGGATCAATTATTCCCAAATAGAAAACCCATTTGTGATGAAAAATAAAAGGTTGAGATCAAAGCAACAATTCAATTAATCCCCAAGTAGAAAACCAATTCATGATGAAAATTAAGAGATCAAAAGGATCAAGGTTGACATAATTACAAGTAACAGTTCTACCTTTGGGTTTAAAAATGCAAGCTCCCTAACCCGTCCGGCTATCGTGTGGTAGTCAAACTGAATCTCAGTGGTGAATACTGCAAAAATATTAAGGAATCAACCATAAGAAAATAGACTTCCAGATTATTATTTTTTTAAAGGAAGAATATTGTATTAAGAAGAGTAGAAAATATGCTTTTCACTATGAAGGGGGGAAAACGCAAAGAAAACTGAAGTGAGAAGTGCAGCCCAATCCTGTTGAACACCAGAAACTCCTCTAAAAGCCCTTGAAGCATTGCATAATGAAGAGGTAGTATTCTATCCCATATTGTAAACTAACATTAAAAGCTGGGGAATGAAGCATAGAATAACAACCATCAAAATTATAAGTTTTTCTAAAAGTTAAGGATAACCTTCTTTGTCAGGCCAAAATCTGATGTGAGTCCCTTTACGTTCCTTTGATTCTACTGGAAGTTCATGGCATGTTAGAGTTGTTGCAGGGTTTCCACGAGAATATTTCTGTTGGTATTGTTTTCCATCACGCCAAACTGTAACTTCTAATTCCTGTGATTTGAGACATGACAGATTTTACAAAATTCAACACTTTCTCCGTTGAGATTATTGATAACCAAGAAGGAAACCTTAGAAGAAAGGCATAGCATGACATGGTTAGTGAAGAAGCTCAGAAAAGAATAAATAAAAATTCCCATGCACCTCCATTGTTGCAAATAAGGAAATTTCATTTGCTACAAAGGGAATCCCTCAGACATTGCCTCAGAAGACTTGTTTCACAGATTGCTTTAAGCCCATGACAATGATAGTAAAATTTTACGAAATCTGTTTCCTTCTTAAACTAATCCACCTTAAGGAGATAAAAAATTAAAATGTAGCTCAGAGAGAATCCAAAAACTAAGAAAAATCATTTTTTGATGAAAAATGACTAAAAAAGTTTAATTCATAACAGAGTGCACACCTCAGACAAAGCATTGACAACAGATAAACCCACACCATGTAGTCCACCAGAGACACTATATCCACTATTAGAACCACCAAATTTTCCACCAGCATGCAAGACCTGCAAAATATAAAAGAAGAGTACTTTTGAACCATAATCTATTACATGAAAATAAGAGGAAGAAGAAAGAGGAAAAAATGCAGTAACAAATTATATAAACTACATTAACATTTACTTGAATGTTTAAACTATAATTTTTTTAAGTACAGATTTCATCGAAAACTCAACAAAATGCAAATACCATGCTCCTATCAAGCAAAAAATGCATTCAGCCCCTTAAAACCCTTATATATGTATGATGGATAAAAATATTCATAGTTTAAGATGGGCAGATGCCCATGCATTTTACCGTTAACACAGTCTCCAAGGCAGATTTCTTTGTCACTGGATGCAAGCCAGTAGGAATCTGCAATGCAAGTAAAACAGAGAAGCATGTTATCATAGCAATAAAATGCACAATGAAAGCTGGCATAAATGACCAGAGCCTCTAAAACAATCATCAAAAGAAAATTATTGTTATTGACAAATAAGTAAACTTCTAGAAAAAGATGGTAAGCACTAAAACTCAATTTGAAAAGTGAATGCAGGTGCATTGAAAAAAAAGAAGAATGGTTTGGAATGACCTCTTGTCTTATGATTATGTGTCATTTAGGTCCACATAAAATGAAAAGACAATAAATAAGTAATGTAATGGTTTATCACACTTCAGTCACAAAGGTTTCAGCTCAAAAGGCACATATTGAATTATACTCTAACAAGTGCATCAAATTCTTCAGTGTCACATTCAATAGCATGAACTAATAATATTCTCCAAACTAATATTCTCTCTGACCCGCACAAGCCCTGGAATAGATTGCAGATCGCTACCTAAAAAACAATAGGAAAGTAAAATGCATATCCATACAAGGCAAAGTATATTGGAAGTTTATAACTAGGTGAAAAATATAAATGCCATATCCTCTTTCCAGAATACATACTTCCATTATGCAAGTTAATGGCAATAGCTAAATTAACAAAAAAGTCTCATACCCCACGCCCATTGTCAGTAATGCTAACAGAATTATCCGAATGTAGAACAACATTTATTGTTGAAGCATATCCTGCTTGGGCCTCGTCAACAGCATTATCCAATATCTCATAAACCTATTAAGAAGAACCGATTAACAAAAAAAAAATCTTGTTTCCAGTTTACCTAAGATAAACTGAGCAAAGTAGAAAATAGCATCCACAATGACAAAAGAAAGGTCACAATAGAAATCACCAAATGGTGCAAACCACGTGGTCCTGTACTTCCAATGTACATCCCTGGCCTTTTCCTCACAGGCTCTAATCCTTTCAACACCTAGACATATGAAAACACAACTTTTCAAGCCCTCATTATAACAAAGCATCCATTGCTTACAAATTACTAAGCAATGACTTGTGTTAATGTGTTTTTTTTACCTGGATTTGATCAGACCCATAAGCTTTCGAACCCGCGCTTTCTTGCTGCGATTCAGTTGCCACGCTAGTAGACATGAAAGCTCTTGGTGTAACCCCATTTTGCACCAAAAATCTACTTGGAACCCTCCTCGCTGGAAAACTCACCCTATAGTTACATAAAAATAAATGAACAAATAAATCAAAACTTTAAAGTTTCAATTTTTAAAACTCTAGAAAAAACCAAAACCCCACTTCCACTAAAAAAAAAGCTTAAAAGTTCTTAGCTTATATTAAATTATAACAAGAACCCATTACTTTTTTCCTCTGCTTTCCCATTTTTCCACCAACAAACGAACTCAAAAGCACCAGAAACGCAATATCTACTTCATTTTTCTCTCGTTTTATAGGGAAACAAACATAAACCAAACAATAAAAGGAGAGAAACAAATGAAAGAAAATACCTTGAGTTGAAGGAGACTGAGGGGCGGGAGAGAAAATAGAAAGAGTGAGAGCAAGAAAAAGAAGAAGAAGCCATGGAAGCTCGAAGTAAAGAGAGATAGTGTCTGCTGCTGTTATGAGGTTTTAGAAGAAGACGCGCCATTGTTTTTTGGTTTTATTTTTTTTAGAGAGCCGAAGGCAGGCAGGGAGTCTCTCTTTTGTAGATAAATAAAAAAAACTGGTCGATTTTCATTTCCCTCCTCCTCCTTCTTGTGTCTGAAATTCTTAGGGCTTCAATCTCTAGTAACTCGTATATGTAATGTGGCCCATTGGAACCAAGGCAAAGAAACCAAGTTTGGGCTTTGAAATAAAAAAGTGTTGGGCTGGTTTGGTTCTTAACGAACAAGAACAGTTATGGATGAATTGTTCTTTTTCATATATATTATATTAATATTATATTAACAATATACTAAAAGGCGTGGGAAAGTACTGTAGCTTTCCCACGCCTTTTGTTTTCATTATGCTAATATATATATATATATATATATATATATATATATATATATATATATTTGATTTTTTTTATTTTCTCAATATTTTTTATTAATTATAATATATATATATATATATATATATATATATATATATATATATATATATATATATATTTGATTTTTTTTCTTTTCTCATGATTGACTTTAAAAAAAAAAAAATTATATGTTTTTTGTAAAAAAAACTTTTTGCTGATTATTTTTTTATGATTTTTTTTATATTAACAATATATTAAAAAGCGTGGGGAAAGTACTGTAACTTTTTCCACACCTTTTGTTTTCATTATGCTATATTAAAAGGCGTGGGGAAAGTACTATAGCTTTTCCAACGCCTTTTGTTTTCATTATGTTAATATATATATATATATATATATATATATATATATATATATATTTGATTTTTTCTCTTTTTTATGATTGACTTTTTAAAAAAAATTACATGTTTTTTGTAAAATTATTTTTGCTGATTGTTTTTTTTATGATTTTTTTAAATGGTTCATTTTAGTTTTTTTTTATATTGAAGTGGTTGAGAATTTAGTTTTGTAATTTTTTTAATAAAAATAATTATAGATTACTACCGTATTTTCCCCATATAGTTTTTCTTTTGGTACAATATTTCTCCACATGTTTTTTTTAAAATTATCTTTGTTGAATTTAATTTTTTTAATATTAAGATGGTTAAGAATTTAGCTTTAGTTTTCCTCTCGTGTTTTTTTTTTATTTTTTTGTATTTATTTTTTTATTTTTTTCCAAAATTGTCTTTTTTTTGTTTTTTTCAGAATTATTTTTGTCAATTTATTTTCTTAATATTGAGTTAATTGGGAATTTAGCTTTGTATTTTTTTCTTTAAAACACTATTGATTGCTACAGTGTTTCCCCATATGGTTTTTTTTCCTTTTTCTTTGTTTTTTTCCAGAATTTTCTTTGTCAATTTTAATTTTTTTCATATTATAATGGTTAATAATTTAACTTTGTAGTTTTTTTCTTGAAAATAAAACATTGTGGATTGCTATAGTGTTTCCCCGCATGATTTTTTCTTGCTATAGTATTTCCCCACATGTTTTTTTATCAATTTACCTTTGTAGTCTTTTTCTTTAAAACAACGTTGATTGCTAAAGTGTTTCCCCAATTGATTTTTTTGTTATGATTTTTTTCAAAATTGTCTTTATTGATTTTATTATTTTTAATATTGAACTGGTTCAAAATTACAACCGTAAATTTTCTCATGAAATACTATAAATTGTTATAATGTTTTCCTGCATAGTTTTTTTTCCCTTTCGTTTTTTTATGATTTTTTCCAAAATTATCTTTATTGATTTAATTTTTTTAATATTGAGTTGGTTAAGAATTACAATTGTATATTTCTTCACAAAACACTATAGATTACTGCAGTGTTTCCCTACATGATTTTTTTTCTTTTGTATTTTTATGATTTTTTTTCAAAATTATCTATCTATTTTATTTTTTTTAATATTCAGCTGGTTGAGAATTTAGCTTTATAGTTTAATTTTTCTTGAAAATATTGTGGATTGCAATAGTGTTTCTCCATATAATTTTTTTAAAAAACAATTTCTTGATTTTTTTTACAAATCCATGATAATATACAAGCATGTCATAAACCCGCGGCAACGCGTGGGTACAACAACTAATGTGTGTATGTGTGTATCGGGTAGCTAAATTATTGAAAACATGACTGGATCAAATAAATTTTATTAAATTAATAATTTATCCAATTCAATTATAACTAAGTCTGAATCAACTCTAGATCTTGAAATATTCAAAATAACTCATAAAATCGGATTAAATTTAATAATCATGATTTATAAGGTAAAGTTTAGTTATTATTTTGAAATAGAAAAAATAAAGATAGTAAAAATAGAAAATACATGTTTTTCTATTTTAAAAGAAAACAAAGATTCATTTTAAAATTGGCTTTGGTGACATATTTATCTGAGAACTTAAAAATGTTACATGGTTAAAAAGAAATAATAACAAAAATATTAAATACTTTTTCTTAGAAAATGAAACTACCAAATATTTTAATTAAGACCCATACAAACCTATACAAACCTAGACCCAGTATACTTAAAATAAAACAACCGAAGTAAGTTAATTTTTAAATATTTATTATTATTATTATTATTATTATTATTAGTAGCAGCTATGTAATTAAATATTAATTAAATCTCCTCAACTTCTGATGGTGGTTGCATTAATTTTGTCCATCAGGCAACCGTAACTCTCACGTGGACTTGGGACACAGCGAGTTGTATTCATAAATTTTCCAGAAAAAGGCTCTCCACTGTCACACAAGAATCCATTGTAACTCCGATCTGCACAGTCGATGAGAGCTCGACACACAGCCCTGGTCGTGGTTTTAAGAGCTTCGCCACCAGATACCAAGACGATAGGAGGAGTTTCACCGTAAAAAAAAATATGTTGAATTTTCTTCGAGCACTGGTTACAATAAAAGGACAGTCTGCAAGAAGCTGAATGATGCAAAGGATCAATGGTGATTTTTTTTAATTTTTATACAAGTTCTTTTGGTATCAAGTATTTTTCAAGCCAAGATCTAAATAGAACATTCGTGTGTAAACTATTTCGTCCTTTAAAAAAATATTCCAAACTTACATAATTATTAATTTTAAAATTTATAAAATTACTTGAGGTGAAATCGAATATTTATATTAATAACAATAAAATAAAACGATAATAAAAAAAAAGAGCTACTCTAGATGCATGACAGTGACGATAGATTAGGAAGGAGGTATTTTTAAAACAAAATTTATTAAATTGAGATGCTCAACATCAATAAAGAGACAATTTAATTATTTTCACAATCAAAGACTAATTAATTAGCTTTAATGAATTATAATAATTAAGTTATAATTTAACGCTGAATTAAGCCTGTTTGTTTAAAGTTTTCAACCTCTTTTTTGTTCAAAAAATCAAGATGAGTGGATTAAATAAACAGGGTATTAGTTAGACATCTTTTAAATAACTAATTGTTTATTTAAGCTTTTCAATTGCTTAAACAAACAGGATCTTAGTTAGATATATTTTAAACAACCCACCGTGGATCTAGAGAAATTTTATGGTATTATAAAATAATTAATAATATCTTATTAATTACTATTTGAAATGAACTTTAAAGAAATAAATAAATACAAGTGGGATAATAAAAATAGTATACAATTAAGTTCGATAAAATGTAATTAATATTACAGTTAAGTAATGATAATTTTTAGTTAAAAAGACCACTTTAATTAGTGAAGTGACATGACAGGTGAAACACCTTTAGACATTTCGATTCATTTTAATCCATCTTCAAATGTATAAAATGAGATTTTAAATTATATATATATATATATTAAAATGTTTGAACTTTATATGAAGGTTGTTCATACCGTTCCATTTTATTCGGTATGCCCAAAATATTTCGTAACAGTATATGTATCATCATCCAATTATACTTCTGGTTGCTGCTGCAAGTTGCCATTATACCTCAAGAGAGAGAGAGAGAGAGAGAGAGAGAGAGAGAGAGAGAGAGACTTTGTGCATTAAATTAATGGCACACTGACCTTAAGACTCTTTGATGTTAATAATGTTAATACAAAAATATACAAGACAGGATGTCCCTTTAAAACCTGGAGTCAGCTCAGAAATGGAGACAGGAACAAAAAAACGGCGAAAAAACATATTGACTGTAAATCCGAATAATCAAGCATGCCCTTGTCTGGTCATTGTCTCACTGTTGCATCAATAGCCTAAGAATTTCTTGCACTCCTGGAATAAATCAAGTATTAAAAACAAATAATTTCAGGAAAGTTCTTTACTGGAAAATGCTTTGCTTTGATGAGCTGCTAGTGAATCCTCCACGAGACAAAGATCAGGTGAAGTGTACCAAGCATAGAATTTGAAGATTTTAGGGTGAAGAAATTTCAGTAATTCAATTTTGCACTTGTTAATCTCGGTTCTCATTGGATAATGAAGAAAAAAAGCAGTAATCATGTGGCGACACCTATCTTCATGCAGAGCAGACTAGCAAAAAAACAGTGTGTCCCAACTGCCCCATATCGTAAGCAATCCAGATTAAAACTCCATTGCAAGAAAGAATATTACCTTGAGGAGAGTAACTTAGAAGCCCTGGGAGCACTGCCGCGTCGCGTCCTGTGATCATGCTCCTTACTAACTCGCATAGCAGCAACTTCTTTTTCCATTGCAGCGACTTCCCTTCGCATCTTTTTCCCCTCAATTTCCATTGCTTTGTTCAATGTATCGACCTTCTTTGCCAACATCTAATTTATCCATGTCCAAAACAGCAAAATAAATTACTGACGGATGATAGAGAGGAAGTCCTTGGGAGATGTAAATGGAACTATATTCTATATTTCCTCACCTCAATTGCATCATCCTTGTCCTTAAGGCTTTGGTCTTTTTCATGGCAGGCTCTCCTCAGAATTATAACCTCTTTCTGCAACATATCATACAAAATTCCAGAAACATAATCTTCATGCTCTGATTTTGATTTTTCAATTGATGTTTCATTCTCAATCTCTCCAGTCTCAGTTCTCTCAGTACTTTGAGTCTGATCAGAGGCTTTCGGAGGTCCATTATCTTTACCAGCTGCACCTACAAGCAACTTATCATCTAGTGATCTACTACCTCCATCAAATGATCTCGATGACATCTTAGCATGTTTCAATAATGTGACAGCATTGTTGGGCCGTAGGGAACCAGATTGTGAATTTGGGGCTTTCCTAGATAAATAACCATTGGAGGACAATCTGGAAAAATTCTCCACTCCACCAAGAGATTGACGTCTTGAAGGCCCGTTGCTTGTGTTTCTTCCTTCACGGGAAATACTATTTGGTGCTTTAAGCCTTTCCTCCAAAACCCTGAATCTTATTTGGTATTTCTCCTAAGCAAGCCATCAATCAGTGCACTGTTAGTAGTGGTTGATGGAGCACAAAAGGAGATAGTTTAACAGAATGGGTTGCTTACTTTTAATTGTGCTTCTGCCTTGGCAGCACGCTCTGCAACTGCCAATTTATCACGAAGTTGTTGCATTTCCCCCTGGAAGAATACAGAAGCTTGCGTGATCAAATATAATACAGTCTTGCATTATCCCCCAATTCCCCAAATTTTTCTTGAAACAGGTAACCGAGCACTTATTAAACTTTCAACACACAACATCCCAATATATTTGCAAATTTGATAACTAGGCAACGAGCTATGGCAGCAGTTAACTGTATGTCAAGAGAAACCTCTTCCCGGTTGAACTGTTTTCAGGGTTCTGGTTTTGCTTTATCCCTAGTAATGGAAACTCATGAAAAACTTTTCTTAAGGTAGAGCCTTTGTTTGTCTACCAAAGAGGGGCAAAGATAGAACGTGATCACTTTTAATCCTGCCATGTGTCAAGAAAGAAATTTGGCATATCTGTATTGGTCACAAACATCCCCCTCCCGTTAGTTGATAATTATAACCAAATAAAACAGATTTTTATATCCAATTCGAATTCACTTATTTGTAGTTATTATGCTAAATTATTTCAGAGATCCATAACAGAGAACCAAAAAGGGAGATTGAAATAGTAAGAAACCTGAAAAAATCTTCTTTCTTCAAGCCATTGCTTCACAGGCATAACTTTGTCATTACCGTCTTTCCACTCGTTTGCAACCACAGTGGCTACCCTGTTCGCAGAGACCTTTGCACGAGCTACTTCCCGTTCCAAAGTTTTTCTCTCCCCCTGTGTCAGCTTAAAAGTCAGAAGCACTTCGGAGAATTTGTGATAAACTCATAGCAACCATCAATATTGTGGGAAGAAATGAAGTCCTGAAATTAAAAAGTAGTGGTCATTACATTCATCTCTTGTACTTTTCGCTGGTAATCACGCACGGCATTAGCAGCAGCACCTCCAGCCAAGACAGCCTCCTCAAGCTCACGAACAGTTTGCATAAGCTTTTCAACTTCAGCGACCTTTAGCCTATGCATTTTGTCTAGGATTTTGTTCTCCTCCTGCAAGCATGCAAGAAATGTTAAACTGAATAGTCTGCGATACGGCAGTTCATGGAAACTACCCTCATTTTCATGAACAGCCTGCACAAGGACAACTTTAAAAGATGAACCTGGCATATCTCAATCTGCTTCATGAGCTCTTGATTTTTGTTTTGCAGGTCATCAACCAGGGATGCTTTCACCAGAGCAATCTGAACAGTTCTCTCAGCCTCAAGTAGAGCAGCTTCCTTAGCTTTTGTGAGCCGATCAAGTGCTTTATTGTCATCTTGCAATTTTGCTACCTAAAATATCAAAGATCATGCATAACAGAAACCCTCATCAGCGTTCATTTTAGAACACGAGACAAGAAATTCATGACAACATTTCACAATACTACTCTCAGATCCATATCTAATATTAACTATTTTCTCCACGAGTTCAAGATATACCTCAAGCCTGGCCAGCTTAAGTTCTGCCTCCAGTGGAGCAATGATGGCCTCAATAGGAGGCATTTCATCATCTTTTTGAGCAGCATGGACTCTTCGTAGCGTGGCTTCTGCAGCAAATTGTGCAGCCAAAGCTGCTTTTTTCTCATCATTTATTTTCTTAATCTCAAGGTTCTGCAAATGATAATGCACACTCCTTATTTTAAGAAGAAAATGACTTGATAAGCTTTTCAGGATGCAAACCCAATAACTTCAGAATACCTTGTTTTCCAAAAGAGCTTCAGTAGCTTTAAGCTTTTCATCCACTTTATCTAGCTCATCAGTAAGCTGACATAACAAAATCAAAGAAAGGAATAAGCATCTTCATTCCTTGCAATGTCTATGTAACTACATATCTTTCATCACATCAAACTCTAACCCATTGACATTTCCAACATCTGGGATCTAAAACTCCACCTTTCAACAGAATATATTACATATAACCATTAAAGCAAACAAGTAAAAAAGCATTGACATGTCAACATATCAATTGACACAAAACTCGCATTCTCAATGTTTTCAAAACATAAACTTTTAAGCTAATTACAGGCAGTGAAGGAACTCGCCCATATTTATGCTCTCAAAATCAATGCAGTTGGCGATACAATGAGCAATGCAAACTTCAATTGCTGATCTAAAGAGCAAAAAACTCTGAGGGGCCTGGATATCAATATATATCACCTCTTCGACTGCCTTCTCTTTCAATCGCTCCGAATTCTTCAACGATTTGATTTCCACAAGTGCATCTCCCAATTCCCTATCTTTATCTGTAAATACAACACACAATATCCCACCATTCCTTCATTCTCTATTTAAAGCCATCACTAACTACAGTCATTGACACAAAAAATGAACCCTTGTTTATATTACAAATTCACACATTGAGTCGTTTTTTTAATTAAATACAGTTTAAAGTTCTAATTTAACAAAAAATCAACTCCAAATTCTGTATTATTCTTGTTTCAATTTCTCTAACATCACCAAATCCAATCTCATTCCAACAATAACGAAGAACGTAAGAATACAAGTTACTTTATCGAGAATGCAGAGCGATTTTCCAGAGAAAACAAAAATTTTCCGGTAAAATGAATGGTTATTATCACCTCGAAGTAGTTTAACACGAAATGCAACTCCAAATTCTTTACTATTATTGTTTGAATTTCTCTAATATCATCAACTCCAAAAAAAAATCACAAGTTAGGTTAATTTTCTCGAGAAAACAAAACTTTTCCGCGAAAAACAATTAATGATTATTTTACTATTGATACCTCGAAGTTCGTTTTCGAGGCGGTTAAGTTCGACGCGAACGGGATCGGAGCCGTGTAAGAGAGTGATGATTTCATCGACATCAGAGCCGGCTCGAGAGAGAGCTGTAATACTGTTCGAGTTGTTGTTCACATTTTGCTTGACCGGCCTCCGTGACTTGAACGAAGCCGACGTTGTAAGTGTCGGCTTCGGAACAGGATCGGCTTCTCCGTTGCTGGTAATGTGGCGGTGGTGGTTACCTGCCATTAGAGAAAAAGAAATGATCCGGTGTGGCTCAGCTCATGTAAAGATGGCTTTTAGTGATTAGTGAAGTTGGAGAGAGAAAGCGAGAGTTGAGGGTTAATATAGAGGGGATTAATGAGGGAGGGTGGGGGTTTAGGCGGGGGTTTAAATGAGAGAGAGAAGCTGGTTATTAATTAATTAAAAAGCTGTTAAGACCGTGAGTAAGAGAGAAAAGGATACTGTGTTTTGAGTTTCCATGCCTTTAAATGCACCTCCACGTCCCTCTGCTTAACACGTCGCTACGAATTGGATAAAGATAGTTGAATTGATTTTTATAAGTGGTGGTGCTCTTCAGTTTTGGTTCATGTACATCAAGACTGAATTTATTTTTTTTATTAAATTAGTTATCTGTATCTAAATTGCTAAATTTAAGATAATTTTTTAAAATATTTTTTATTTGTATCTAAATTATAAAAAAGGAAATTCATGGTCAGTTTAATTAAATTAGTTATCTTCTTTTAAGAAAAAAAATTTGCTTGGTATAATTTTCTATTCACATCTAAGATAGAAAAGGAGATAAAAATTGCTTGGTATAATTTTTATAATTTGGTAATAATCATAATTTTTTTTGTGTGTTTTAAGATTATTTTTAAAAGAATTTGAAAATTTTTTATTTTATTTTTTTTAAATTAATTTTTTTATATATTTTTAAGTTGTTTTGATGTATTAATATTAAAAATTATTTTAATAAAAAATACTTTTAAAAATAAAAATATAAAATATACTTTCAGTTGATTTTGCAAGAGTAAAGAGAACAATAAAATGAGATGATTGTATTCCCAAACGTCTTCCTTTATTGATGACTCAAAAATTCCTAAATTTTCTACACCATTGATTAAAAGCAATGATGTGATATGCGCTCAATGTATTCTCCACAGAAGAGTCACATGAAGTTGGTGTTGATTAAGCAGTAGAGAATCACCAAGTCAGGCGAGACAAATGAATTTCAACTGGAAAATTATTAAAAATAAAAACATAAAGTATCTGTATCATATAATTAGAAGTTATGGATGATAATAATAATAATAATAAAGTCTAGGTTTCATTTCAATTGAAGAGACCATATATCATAGGGACCCATGTTATGGTGAGACCTTCTCTAATTAGACACAGTCCTCGTAATTATTAACGCTGTCGTTACTTCGCATTCGGTGTCTAATCCAGTTTTGGATCGGGGTTAATTATGGGACAGTCAAGTTTTTTTTTTTTTGGTAATAATCAGGGCTAGTTAGCCCTTCTAAATTGAACGAGTAACAGTAGACCCAATCAGGTCATAATACAATAAGGGATAAAGCCCCGACGGTGGTTCTTCTAACACATCTGATCCCCTGTCTAATAAATTCCTAGTTAGCCCATAATTTGCCAACCAATCGGCCACACAATTGGCCTCCCTATACACATGATAAGTTGTTACTTCCCAATCCCTCCCTAACATACATTTAATCTGCATAATTATATTATAATTCCTG
>Ga0325405_1000299_pt1 | contig 46694 bp, 34 predicted proteins | sample PopdelMetagenome_21_FD_205663 | JGI IMG/M metagenome (GOLD analysis project Ga0325405, IMG submission 205663) | Populus deltoides microbial communities from Bellville, Georgia, United States - Xylem-Control-R2 | ecosystem: Host-associated > Plants > Phyllosphere > Stem > Wood/Secondary xylem...
TTAAAGGTATCTTATATTATTAGATATGTTAGTATAAAACATGCTTTAGTTAAGGAGTTATTGATACTTCAAGTGCAAAATAATGATATAGAACCTTGATAAAAATGCACTTTTAAGTACTAATCACCAAACCAAGCATATCCTCATAAGACCATGCAAAAACATCTACATATTCTCATAGTAAGGTGATCATTTATTTTCTTTCTTTAGGAGTAATCCAGGTCCTTATTTTTAGTTCTCTCTTAACCTACTCATCTCCCATGTTTATAGTCTTAAGCTCTTCTATAGTAGGTTTCCATACATGTTTATATTGCTCTATTAATTTTATGAATTCTCTAATATTATTTTCATTCCATTCTTCTTCTTTCATAGCTATTATATATTCATTAAAGTATGGTCATTCATTCTTGGTACAAGGTGTATGTGGTGTTGTGGAAGATCCACTTTCAGGATTCTTAAAAGCAAAAAGCGTTCAGTGTAAATGCATAATAAGAAATAAAAAAAATAAAATTTTAGAAAATACATGATCTCATTACTTTTAAAAGTAAAGGTTAGGTCAACAACATAAAATTAAGTTGACATTTTAAGCCTCGATTGTCAATTAGGAACAAGAAAAATAGGCAAACAAAAATAGAGATAAAAACACTTTAAGACAAGCAATGTTGATTTACATTTTAAATACCACTAAAGCTTCCCAAGTCACCTGATTCTGAAACTTCTCGCCCTTAGCCAGCTTTCACATGAAGGTCTTGGCGGAGAATTCTTCTAAAGTATGAATGGATAGTTGTGGCAGTACTTTACCCTTCTTTGTAAAATCTGTACTCTTTGTAATCCTTTCAACCTTTTCTTCCTCTAAGATGTTTAAGCTCATTGTAGAGAGTTTTTTACCAAGGTTTTCCAATCCTTAGCCTTTGGGAATGGAGGGATGACTAGTTCTTCTTTTTAAGGCTCTTTTCCTTTATTTTAATCATTCTTTTCTCTCTTTTCATACTAGCAGTTCATCTATAATCTTCCTTTTTAAGCTTATATCCAAGCCCAAATCTCTAATCAACAAATTTCATCTTTATTAAAATGACCATTTCTGGCATTTCAATGTCAGGTTTATAATGAAATGGAATTCCATGTTTTAGGAAACATTTAACGCCACCCTTGCGACTTTAAAGATTTTTTGCTTTCTTGGCTAGTATTTCAGGAACCCACTCTATATTCACAATCATGAAAGCATGAACATTTCCATCCGTACAATCTTGTACTTCAATAAAGGGTACCACCACATTTCTTATCATGGAAATGGTTACTTTAGTTTTGACTACTACCAACATTCCATTCATGATATACTTTAAGCATTGATGCAATGATGAAGTTACTACCCCAGTTGTGTGAATCCAAGGTCTTTCCAACAACATGATATAGGAAGGATGAATGTCCATCACTTGTATTGTTATCAGAAACACTTGTATCCAACTCTATTTTCAAAGTCCCAACTATTTATCTTAGTGAGCCATCATGGTACTTGGTTTCCAACAATATGCCCTTGCCATCATGGTACTCGGTTTTATATGAAAGACATCAATAATCTCCTCTAGCAAGTGTCTTGGCAGCATATTGATAGCCAAGCCATTATTAATTAACACTTTACTAATAAGGCAATCTTTGCATCTAATAGTGATGTACATGAGCTTGTTATGTCTAATTCCCTCATCATCTAACTAACCTTCCATAAAATACAAGAAATTAGTTATATGGATTATCCACACCAAATGTTCCATGGTTTTTTGCTCAATGACCTGAGGTACATAAGCCTTGTTCATCACCTTTTATAAAGCATTTTGGTGCGACTCAGAGCTGAGTATCAAAGACATAATAAAGATCTTGGCAAGGTTTTTTTTAATTGATCCATTATGCAGTATTCACTATGTTTTATTAACTTTAGAAATTCATTCGTCTCTTTCTCAATTATTGATTTTTTAACCTCAAATTCCTTACTAAGATATATCACCTCCTTGCGTTTAGCGTTTTTGTACTTTTCTAGCTTTTCAGACGTGAAGCAACAACCACTTCAGGTCAACCTAATTATCTCATCTTGTAATAAAGGAACAAGAGTTTTGATACCAAAAGTATGGCTATAATTATATGGCATACATTATAATCCCTTTTATTTTTACATAAAGGTTTAGTCAAGATGAGTTTAGGTGGCCCATTAACTATTGGTTAAACCCTATACACCTCTAACATTTTCTCTTGAATCTCCATCATCCTTACTCATCACTATCTTTATGGCCTTAATTCTTAACTCCTTCAGGGTCAACATTCTTGCAACCTTTTGGTGGAACTCAATGCATTCATCAATGTGATGTCCTTTCTTTTTATAAAACTCACAATAGTCACCTCTCTCTAGAAGACATTCAATGACCTTCTTTAAAAATCCTGACTATACCAATATGTCTTACAACCTCTTCATGGACACTTTCAACATTGTTTCTTTACTACTAACTTCCACCACACTCACTTCATTGTTACGTATAATATGGTTAGGTAAATGATTCAAATTAACATTGGGCAAATCCTAAAAAATTAGTCGTCTTATTTTGATTAGTTCTAACAACCTTTTCTTTAAAGCGTAGCATGTTTCAATATTATGGCCAAGATTTCCAGTATGATATTCACAAGTTAATTCTAGTTTGTACCAAACAAAAAAAGGTGATCGTAGTGGTGGTAAAGGGATAGGATCTATGTGCGTAATACTTAGTAATTTGGCATACAACTCCTTCAAGAGCATATGTAACGGTAGTAGTTGCTCTAGGGTATTTCTTGTGCTTTTTTTTTTGTTTTAGTTGTTTGATTGGCTATTTGATTGATTGATTTGGTTTAGGAAAAATGATTTTTTCCATTATACCCACCTTCTAAGTTGTTCACATTACTATGCATTTTCTTCCCAGCAAAGCCTTTCTTTTTCATTGGCTCGGCTATATGTCCAGACTTAATCCATTACCTATCCTTTCAATAATACATATAACATCGTAGAAATGTTGATATGAGCTACCCATCAAATGTTTATAATCAAGAGATTTAAAGTTTCCATCTATGTTTCTATCAAACAAGGTTGAACATGCGTGGCCTCATCTCGTCATCTTTGTGTATATGCCCTTACTGAATCTTGACTTTGTTTTTCCATGGTCATTAAGCTAGTTCTATTGAGGGCAATTTGCAAATTGAATTTGTATAGCTTTGGAAAGGCATCTACCAAGTCTTTCTATTTCTTAATTCTAGTATTATCTAGTCTCATATACCACCTCAGAGCGAACCCTGTTAGACTATCCTGAAAAAAATAAATTAGTATTTTGTCATTATAGATCACTTCAACCACCTTTTTGTAGTATGACTAGAGATGAGTGTTTAGGAATTCTAGTCTAGTATACTTGATAAAGTCTAGAACTTTAAATTCCTTTGGCACCACAATATTTAGCACCAAACATGCTTTAACTACTCGTATATGATCAAACAAATCATTCCCTTCAACTGCTCTCAATCTCTTTTCCAAAGCATACCACTTATCATAGTTCATGGGACCAGTAAATCTAACATTAAAGGGTCCTTCAATTATCAAATCCATAGTGTTTGAACTAGTTAGACAGGGGCAATAGGAACAAAATGCTGCTCAGTTGCCAAATTTTCCCCTAAGTTCTAAGGTGTATGAGAGACATAGGTTGCTGGCGCTTCCACAAGAGGTTGTGTAGACGTTTCCTTCTTACTCTTAGACCTTAAGAGATGCTTGAGTAGATTAGTTATTCAACCAACTTCATTCCTTATAGATTCTAGCTCACTTTGATAATATGATTCCAAATGAGCTCTCTCTTCATTCTCTATTTTTTCTCTCAATTAGGTGTAGTAATCCTTAGGGAGGGGATCTATGTTTCATAACTTGTAATGCATACAACAATCTATAAGGGAATGCATGATCATAATGCGTATGCCAATGTAAATTATATATGGATTTAGTCTTTCCAATAACGATTAATGGCCACTACTTTGCTTATGTAATGATTGTGGATTCTTTTGTCATGTTTCTTATTACGAGTAATTGTACTAAAGTCGTTGCTTTGATAAACTTAAATCACACTTATCAAGAGATATTTTATACTCAAAATATGGGTCAAAGCCCTCTTCATTAATATTGAAAAGTACATTACATTCTTTTTTGGAAAAGTATATAAAAAAAGAAAGAAAAAGTACATCAGTCTTTCTCTTTAAACTCATATCTATCCAAAGGTAGGAAAGCAAAAACATAGTTCTCAATCTTTCCTATAAAAGCATCGGTCTTAGCTAGGCTTTTCCGGTGGCGAAAGATATACCTTCCCACCTTTCAGGAATTAGCCTTAACAATCCAAGCATTCCCGGTAGTTTTGTCCATTTGCTCATCCATCTTAGTCATCTACTCTATGAGCAGCATGTTGCTTTAGTTTAAGGCATTGTTATTGGCATTGATATGGTCTTTATGCCTTTCTAATGCTACTAACTTCTCATTAAAGTGCTTTACCTTTTCTCATTTTGTGTTGAGCTTCATTCTTAACACCTTGATTTTATTTTTCATAATCACTAGATTTGCTTTAACAACCTCAACTTTTTTTTCTTTTGCCTTTAACCCTTGCTACCTCTTATGCTTTGGCTAGTTGGCTTTCCATCATCACATATTTATTGTTTAGCTCTTATATTTCTCAATTCTGGCTACCAACTTTATCTAAACTCGTGCAAGTTTATTTTGATAATATTTAGTGCTTCCTTGATAATCATTGAAGTTGGACCTCAATACATCCAGTTCAAACCCAATTTTATTTACTCAATTGCATCTTTAGTACTATTATTCATGCATCTCTGGATTGAACTTTCTCAACTAGAAATACCTTTATTTTGTCCCCTTTTAGCACCATTATTTCTAAAGTTGTCTTGTCTCTCTTGCTCTTGATCAACTTTATTTGGAGATTTTCTACTTGCTCTCTGATTAGTATTTAAAAGTGCATTGTTATTAAGGCTTTATATCATCATATTGTACTTTTAGTATCATTAAATCATTAAATTCCCTAACTTAAGCATGTTTTATAATAACAAGTCTGATAATATAATATAGCATTAATTTATGGTAAATGCTCATTTTAAATGTAGGCATATATCATAATTCAAAGGATTGATTGATGTGAGTAACTATTGAAAGTGAAAGGACAAAGAAAGCGTTAAGCTTAGAAAAGAGATGCTAGTTCAATTCAAACTAGAACACCATTCAGTCATTGGGTCATATCTAGAGCTATAGATCTTGGATTTCAGTCTAGTTTATATGGCTAGAAAGCTAAGACATGGACCTAAAACATTCATGAGAGTCCAAGACTCAATTCTGCCGCTTTGGAGTCCAAATCTTAGAATCCAAAGAGAAGTCTGAATCTGTCCTACAGCCTAGATATTGTTCAATGTTCAGTCCATATCTCGAGTTCTAGAAGTCCAAATGAGCTCATTTTTCTTTTAGTGGAAATCTGAGACAGATTCCTACAACTTTCATGAGACCACTTTGCCAAATTCTGATTGTAGAAATGTCATTTCGTCCAGAAAACAAATCCATACCTAAACCACCAAGTCCACTAAGTCATTAGTTGGCCACTAATTCAATAGTTAATTACCAAATGAATAGTTCTTTTTAGCCTATAAAAGGAGGCATTTGCCATTTATTTAGGTATCTTGGTTTTAAGATCAAGATCATTTTCTTACTTTCTCTAATGTTTAAGTTTTCTTTCATGTTATATTAATCTCTTGTTTATGCTTTTCATTTCTTTTACTACTCTTAGTTAACTTATATCATAATTATGTTCTTATCTTGTTTATTTATGTTCTTCATCTTCATTATGTCTAGCTAAGTTAATTATGTCTTATCTTTTTATCTTACTAATTCTTAATACCTTACTTGTTAAATGATTAATCTAGATTTGTGTTGTATAACACTTAGTACAATAAATGTTTGATCCTTCATAGTCTTCGGTCGACATCATTGTTATGAGAGGAACTTGATTTGTTGTTAACATAAGTTAGCATCATGAATTCCTGACAATTTTTAAAAGCATGGTTTTACTAAAATAAGATAATTAATATGATCATGTTAAAAATTTATAATGAACTATTAAGGATAAATCATCCGATTGGAACCTCCTTTGTGCGTGGTTTCCAGTTGAGTTAAAAATAGTTTATACTATACTTATTTTTAAAACCATTAATGGATCCTCTAACCTTGACAATTGTTTTTATCATTGTTTAATCCTCACATTAATCTCACATCTCAAAGATCTCTTTAACTCTTTGTTAATTTATATATATTATTTATAATTTATATAGTTGACCTCCTTGTGGATCAACCCCGGTCTTGCCGAGTTATTTATTACTTTGACACTCCTGCACTTGGGATAAGACATCAACTCTTTGATCATGTTACTCTCTCAGCTCCTCCATATTGTTGACCTTTTTTTTAATTGACTCTTCTACAACTTATAAAGGTCCATCCTTAAAGTGTGGTGTCTTAGGAACAGTAAGCCAATGTCAAATCTCTCTATCTTGTATACTCTTCACTGGTGCTAGGTCCCTCAAACTTTCAGACTCCTTTATGATTAAATTCAAGTGCTTCTAATCTTGTTTGAAAATCTCTAAGACTTATTATACGACATGATCTTTAAATAACCTGGAAAATTAAGTCTAATAGTTCTCAGAAAGCATTGTATGCCTCTTAGTTGTCTTACCATAAGCGTCATAGCATAACTTACATAACATGTAATCCCGACTAAAGGCACTTAATGTCTTTGTCCATAACTCATCAAGACATCTACTATTATGACCCACATGGCTTTCCAATTGAAATTGCTATTATGCATCTCTTGTAGCTTCTCTATCAAACCTTAATCACCTAATCTTCCTCATTCTTCTTCTTTCACCAGCTTCAAAGGCTTTTATTTAAACCACAAAAAATTATTGCAGATTAGTTTCTTCATTTCAATATGACTCATCATCCATATATATAAAAACTGTGTGGAACATCTTAATGCCCCCTTTTCATTTCTTCTACAATGGCTGAGGGTTAGGATGGTTTCAACTAATATAATAGCAACAAGATTAATCTGGGTGTTTTCATACTGTTCAAATGCAATGACAACTTCTAAACTTATCACACTCATCAAGTTTTGGAACAACACAAGGCCAAATATGCCTAAAGCAATCAATATGTCTCTTTCTATCATAAATCCATGTTCTGACTTTTTCCTCTCTAACTTAGCTTCTAACAGTTTCCACTTTAGACCACTAGCATTCTTCTCTAAGAACTTTGTCAGATAAAGAACTAGAGTAGTTTTAACAACTCAAGAACTACTTTGCCATCTTTCAAAGAGAAGTACATCCTATACAGATGGTTGGGAAACTCTATCAACATTCCATATTCTTTCATAGTAGGACTTAGATCTACATTCTCAAAAGAGAAACACCTATAAATAACGTGTAATAGATAGTTTGAGAGTGTATAATTACAATGAATTTTAAAAATGTAAAATGCAATTATTTAAAGCATTATATGAAACATTAATTCCATGAATATCTTAATTCTCTACTTTTGACAAAGTTATTTAGTTTCCAAGTAAATAGCATCATTATATGTCGAAACATTGATTATCAAGTACTTTTAAGTTTTAACTCCTTTACTTATATAGAAATAATATGATCCATAAATAGTCATTTTTTTCTTAATGAATGAAAGAGTAATTTATTAACAGCACTTAATAATTCATCTATCAAAACTTATAATTCTTGGAAATTGTAATTTCATTATTTGTTTTATCTCAATACAAATACATGTATTGTAAGAATTGCGATTTATTTGTACTTTTTTTAGTATTTATAAAATTAATATTTTACTTTCTAGAAAAAAAAACCCTCTAATTCTTCTTGTTATTTTTTTCATCGAAAGCCTAAAAAGCTTTGAACTATTGTAATTGAGATTCAAAATTGATTGATAAACATTTCTCGATTTTACCTGGATTTTTTTTTCTAAAATAGTAACCAAAGATAGGATAATAACCTAGTACCCTTGTGTTTAGCCAACGGCTGAGCCCAGATATATATGGTTCTAGCAAGCTGTCAAACCCACCATCTTTATGCTCATCCACTCGTCGAGCCTAGACATATATGGGTCTAATGACCTGCCAAACCCACCATCTCCGAGTTTAGCCAAGCATTGAGCTTATGCTCTTTTTAGCTCTGAGGAAACCTAGGCTACATGATTGACACGACCGAAAGATTGATGTCTTCTCCCAAGTGCAGGAGTATCGAAGTAATAAATAACCCAGCAAGACCAGGGTCAAACCACAAGGAGGTTAATTGTATAAATTATAAACAACAACAACAACAACAACAACAATAATAGGTTAAAGAGAGCTTTGAGATGTGATATTGATGTAAGGATTAAACAATGATAAAATAATTATCAAGGTTAGAGGATTCATTAATGGTATTTCAAACAAGTATATTATAAACTCTTTTTATTACTCAACTCGAAACCACACACAAAGGAGGCTCCAATCGGATTATAACTTGTTAACATGATTACATTAGTTATCTTATTCGAATAATGTTAATACTTGTAAATGTTGTCAGGCATTCATGATTATAAGTTATGTTAACAACAAATCAACTTCCTTTCATAGCACAGGTGTCGGTTATACCATACGGTTGGGCTATGAAAGTGCCAAGTATTTGTTGTACCAAGGGTTATACAACATAAATCTAGATTAACCATTTAACAAGCAAAGTATTAAAAGTGAACAAGATAAAAAATATAAAACATGTTACTATCAAACATTAAGGTCCATGTTGAGTTTATATTATACTTATTCTTACATCATTAGTGTAACCTTTTCACCTTGACATGATAAACTTAGCTAAACATAATGAAAGAGAGAAATATAAATAAACAAGGAAAGGAAATAAAAAGCATAAGCAAGAGATTAATATAAGCAAAACTTAAGCATTATAAAATAAAGATAGAGCAAGAGCATGATCTTGATATGAAAACCAAAATGCCTAAATACATGGCAAATGCCTCCTTTTATAGGCCAAAATTCAGAATTATTGATTTGTTGACTAATTATTGAGTGGGTGGCCACATCTTGACTTGGTAACAATCCTTATCTTCTTGTCTGCCAAAAACATCATTGATAACGTCATAATTTGAATAGACTTAAATCATGAAAGTTCTAGGAAATTGTCTCAGCTTTCCAGGAAAAAAATGTTGAGGTCATTTGGACTTCTAGAACTCGAGATATGGGCTAAACACTGAATAGTGTCTGGGCTGCAAGTCAGATTTAGACTTCTTCGTTGTTTCTATAATTTGGACTTGAAAACAACCTTTTTAAATCTTGGACTCCGTATGAAAGTTTTAGGCCTATGTCTTAGTTTTCCATCCATATAAGGCAGACCTAAATCCAAGATCTACAGCTCCAGATATGACCCGATGACCGAACAGTGTTCCAGTTTGGACTGAACCAGTATCTCTTTTCTAAGTTTGGCCCTCTCTTTGTCCTTTCAATTTCAGTACTTAAACTCATCAATCAATCCTTTCATTTATGTGATAGGCCTGTATTTAAGATGAATATTTACCATAAATTAAAGGTATCTTATAGTATCAGACTTGTTATTATAAAAGCTTTAGTTAAGGAGTTATTGATACTTTAAGTGCAAAATGATGATATAAAACCTTGATAAAAATACACTTTTAAGTACTAATCACACCCCCCAACCATCTTATTACTAGTCCCTAGTAATCAAAGCGTTAAAATAGAAAAACAATTTGCATATTCCACAAAGCAAGGCATTCATCATTTAACTTCCATTAATCTATCTAGATAAACAAACTCTCATTAAATTATATATATATATATATCTGCTCAATACCTCTTAAACAAAATATTAATAAACCTTTCTTTTATGTGCTTAATGTATGAAAACATAGATGATGGGGCTTTTATTGGAAGAAAACAATATTTTGTTCTAATGTTTAAGGTTAACTTCTTTAGGTTGGGATTATTATCTTTCTTTTTCTTTTTCTTTTTAATATATATACATATAACTTAAAACACAATGCATCTTTAACTCATGTAATGAGCTTTCAACTAATGACTCCTAAAACAGTTGGTCTTAGGGCATTAGGTGTTGAGACACCCTTACGAGCTTAGTACCTCGGGTTGCAGATATTGATACATAGATAGTGCAATGTTTGATTCCCTTAAGCTTTTCTCCTTAACCCATGTAACAAACTTTGGGCCAATAGCTCCCAAGTCAGTTGACTTTAGGGTATTACGTGTTAAAACACCCCTTCAGACTTAATTGCTTAGGTTAGGAAGGCTACAAAACCAAACTTATCTACGTTTTTATTATCATTTTTTTTTTTTTGCAAATCATATACTATCCCTTTCTCTTAGTTGTTATCTTTAACAAAAGAACATAAATAATGTAATAATCCAATGTGCAACCCACAATCATATGTCAGAGTGTGTGTGTGAAAATGAAGGTTTAAAAATACTTGTTAAATGAGTATATGAGCAGAATGAAGTGATAACAATATGAGTGTTTATAAACCTGAATATTTCAAGAAGTATTTTGATAGACCTTGATACGACTATTTACTAAGATGCGTCTCAAGAGTCAATAAAATTCCTCCTTACTCTGCCATCCTAATAACAGTTTTGTCAAATGGTTTTAATAATAGCAAAAACAGTTAGTAAGTTAGGTTTTTTTTTTAAATGTCAACTACTACCCTCTCCCCCCAACCAGAACGAGACATTGTCCTCAATGTCATAAGGTAGAAAGATAGAGTATAGAAGACATCACCTGAAACAATGAACACTGACAAACCTGAAACACACTTAAACAAATATAAGAAATAACAAAACAAAATAATATGCTATTAATAAAACCAAAAGACACAAGGATTCACAAATGAAGGCTCAAATCCAATCTAAGCTTTTTACGACTTTTCTTAGTTGACCAATTTATGCGACTCATGGAAGGATCAATTACAAGGATGAAAGATTGTAGTTGGTCAATCAATTATTCAACAGTAGCAGCAGAGATTATGATTTATTATGCCGAAGATGTTAGAAATTCCTGTTCCACAGCTTGATCAAGAAAAGACAACAAATTATCATAAAAACCATTAACATTTAATAGACCTATAGGTTTATGGTGAATGTGTAGTTGGGCCCAAGATGAAATATGAAAGATCTCTTCCAATGTGCGCAAACCACCGGGTAAGGCAATGAAGGCATCAGCATGGTTAAACATTGCATTCAATCGATCAGACATTGTGGAGACCTGTAGGGTTTTTCCAATGATATCCCTTTTTACTAAAGCTTTGGGGACGACCCCCAAAACTTGACTACCTCCTAAAAATACAGCTATTGACACACCCCCCATTAACCCATGGCTGCCTCCTCCATACACTAAATAAATCTTTCTCTTAGCTAGTACCTGACCAAGATGATTTGCTGATTCTAAAAACACCATTTCCTTCCCAGGACTGGATCCACCAAAAACACAAATATTTCTTATATGATGACTTGAGGAACCTGTCATTTATACACACTTCTATATTTGTTGAATGTATGGGTTGAGTAGAAATGAAGGGAAGGAAAAAAAGATTTTATAGATGAGAAATTGAAAATGCAATCATACCACCTATATGTAGGCCAGCTAGAGTCTCTCACACACACACACTCTCTCTTTATTTATTTATTCATTTATTTACTTATTTTGAAAAAGCATGTGTATGTTCAGGTAGTTGTGATTGTGGCTCATATCTTCCCTTGGTTTTACGTCCAAGAACGCCCTCTATGGGCCAGGGATAGGCTTCCCATCCAGTTTTCTTAAAAATTGACAAATATGGTCTTTTATAGTCACATTCCCAAGACTAAGTTGATCATGTTCTTTATGGAAATGGGGTCATAAGTCCTGAAATGCACAATGCACATCTCCACCAGAATATGTCTCAAAAGTCAATAGAAGATTATCTAAAGACTGCTTATGTTTTGAAATAAATCTTGACTTTTGACAATTTTCACAAGTTTTGCAGAACACATGTGTGTCTTTGAACATGGTGGGCTAATAAAATCCACATTAGAAGATTTTTGCAGTCGTCTTTTTTAACGAGAAATGACTCACACATGCCTCAGAATGACAAAATTTAATGACACTACTTACCTCATTATCAGGAATACATCTTCGAAATATTTGATCAGAACAATACTTGAATAAGTAGGGGTCATCGCAATAAAATTTTTGCACGTCGCTCAAAAAACTTCTTTTGTCTTCGGTACTCTAGTGAGCTGGCAAAAATCCTGAAGCAAGAAAATTGATATTTTTAGCAAACCAAGGCATTGAACTAAGAGAAAGTAAGGATTCGTTAGGAAAGTAATCATCGATTGGTGTGATGTCGGATGTTGAATCTGTTGTCACTCTTGACAAAAGATCTGCATCAACATTTTCGGTGCCTTTCTCATCCGTGATTTCTTCCTAGGAATAAATCATTTGCAAATCTTCAGATTCATCTAACTCAATTTTACTCAAAGTAGATTCAAATTGATCATAAACTAATTCTTCAATAAAATCTACTTGTAAATCATTATCATCTCCAGGTTGCTTACAAATGTTGAAAATATTCATCTTTAATGTCATGTTTCCGTATGATAGCTTCATCAATCCATTCCTACAATTAATCAATGCATTAGAAGTTGCAAGAAACGGACATCCTAAAATAACAGGAAATGAATTACATGCTTCAACAGGTTGTGTATCCAATACAATAAAATATACAGGGTAAATGAATTTATCGACTTGTACTAACACATCTTCAATTATTCCTCTAAGCACTTTTACAAATTTATCGGCAAGTAAAAGAGTTAAGAGTTGGTTTTACCTCACCTAGATTGAGACTCTGAAAAACTTAATATGGAAGTAAATTCATACTAGCTCCAACATCAAGTAAGGCTCCTTCAATTTTATGTTCTCCAATAAAGCAAGAAATTGTAAGACAACCAGGGTCTTTATATTTCAAAGCATTATTGTTCTGAAGAATGACACTTACTTGTTTGGCTAAAAAGTCTTTCTTTTTCACATTCAGTTTTCTCTTCACAGTGCACAAATCTTTTAAAAATTTAGCATAAGAAGGAACATGTTTAATAGCATCTAGCAAAGGTATATTGATCCTTACCTGTTTGAAAATTTCAAAGATTTCAGAGTTCTGATTGACTTTCCTTTGTTTGGTCATGGCATGAGGAAATGAAAGTACTGGCGAAGAATCAGTCTTTTTTTTACAATGTTCAGATTCAACTCCTTCCTTACCCCCAAAGATTGACTCATCATCTTTCTCACAAGGTTCAAGAATGGGTTTTTCAATAACCTTACCACTACGAAGATTAGTGACTGATTTGACTTGATCCATGTGTTGGCTTCCAGAACTACTTGCATTTGCATTGTATTGCCCCTTTGGATTTTGCTGTGGTTGAGATGGAAACTTACCTTTCTCTTGAAAACTGAGAGCAAGTGTCAATTTTGCAAGAGTATCTTTAAAATCTGTCATACTTTGAGCAAGTTGAGTGTTGATTGTCTCCTGCTTTTCAATGAATGCATGCAATGTTTCCTCAAGATTTCTTCTAGGAGGGGGAGCATAAGGAGGTGCATATCCATGAGAATTTTGGAAATTATGGTGTGCTTGAAATGGTGGTTGTGAAGTTTGTGCATTATTATTGTCACTCTTCCAATTGAAATTTGGGTGATTTCTCCAACCAGGGTTGTATGTTTGCGAGTATGGGTTATGGTTAGGCCTTTGGAAACTGTTTAACCAGGGTTGTATGTTTGCGAGTATGGGTTATGGTTAGGCCTTTGGAAACTGTTTAAAACATGGCTTATTCATGAATACATTCCTTAACAGAAGGCAAAGTTGGACAGTCATTGGTTGAATGTTCATTGGTTTCACAGATTTGACACACGATGTCTTGAATAAATTTTAGTTGACCACTCTTTTTCAATTCTAGTGCCTCGACTTTTCTAGCTAAAGATGCAAACTTGGCTTAGAGGTCATGATCTTCCCTAAGGTTGTACATACCTCCATTAGATGTATGAGGTTGGGTTTTACTTGGTGCCTTATAAGTGTCTGTAGTGCCCTAATTTTGAGCATTTTCACCTAGCAAGTCTTGGTACTCCATTGCTTCATTAGGGTCTTTATCTTCAAAAGTTCCATTGCACATCAATTCAACCATTTGCCTATCTCTAGGTGTTAACCCTTCATAAAAATGTGAAACCAATCTCCCTATTTCAAAACCATGATGAGGGCAAGTATTAAGCAAGCCTCGATACCTATCCCAACATTGGTAAAATGTTTCTCCTGGTTTTTTAGTGAAAGTGATGATTTGTCTTTTGAAAGAGTTTGTTCTGTGAGATGAAAAAAACTTCTTTAAAAATTGTTGTTGCATTTTATCCCAAGCACGAATAGATCCTGGTCTCAAATTTTGTAGCCATGGTTTAGCTTTATCTTTTAATGAAAAAGGAAAAAGCTTTAATCTAGTTCATGCTACAATTTAAGTCATTATTGGTGTTACAGATCTCCTTAAATTCCTTTAAATACAAGTATGGATTTTCTAAATCTAAGCCATGAAAAGAAGGTAAAAGTTGAATAATGTCTGGCTTAAAATTAAAATGAAATGCATCAGGAGAAAAAATTATGCATGAGGGTGCACTTGTTCTTATGGGATTCATGTGGTCACTAAGTGTTCTCACTCGGTTATTCTCATTATTCTCATTATGAAACGACTGATTATCTTCTTCGGCTATATTTTCTGAAAATGATGAGGATACCCTACAAAGTCTACCACTTAATGTACATGACCAAACTCTCATGCACGTGTAGGAAAAGAATAAAAGGAAGAGGAAAGCAAAAGAAAAAGAAACAAAACAAAAGAAACAAAGTTAGATACATGAAAAGTGAAAAGAGAAAATAAAATAAATATTATAATTTATACAAGAATTTACCTCCCCGGCAACGATGCCAAAAACTTCACACGACCAAAAGATTGATGTCTTCTCCTAAGTGCAAGAGTGCCGAAGTAATAAATAACCTGGCAAGACCGGGGTCAAACCACGGGGAGGTTAATTGTAAACATTATAAATAACAACAACAACAACAACAATAATAGGTTAAAGAGAGCTTTGAGATATGATATTGATGTAAGGATTAAACAAGGATAAAATAATTGTCGAAGGTTAGAGGATCCACTATTGTATTTCAAACAAGTATAGTATAAACTCTTTTTATTACTCAACTCGAAACCACACACAAAGGAGGCTCCAATCGGATTATAACTTGTTAACATGATTACATTAGTTATCTTATTCGAATAATGCTAATACTTGTAAATGTTGTCAGTCATTCATGATTATAAGTTATATTAACAACAAATTAAGTTCCTTTCATAGCACAGGTGTCGGTTATACCATACGGTTGGGCTATGAAAGTGCCAAGTATTTGTTGTACCAAGGGTTATACAACATAAATCTAGATTAACCATTTAACAAGCAAAGTATTAAAAGTGAACAAGATAGAAATATAAAACATGTTACTATCAAACATTAAGGTCCATGTTGAGTTTATATTATACTTAGTCTTACACCATTAGTGTAACTTTTTTCACCTTGACATGATAAACTTAGCTAAACATAATGAAAGAGAGAAATATAAATAAATAAGGAAAGGAAACAAAAAGCATAAGCAAGAGATTAATATAAGCAAAACTTAAGCATTATAAAATAAAGAGAGAGCAAGAGCATGATCTTGATCTGAAAAGTAAGATGCCTAAATACATGGCAAATGCCTCCTTTTATAGGCTAAAATTCAGAACTATTGATTTGTTGAGTAATTGTTGAGTGGGTGGCCACATCTTGACTTGGTAACAATCTTTATCTTCTTGTCTGCCAAAAATGTCATTGATAACGTCATAATTTAAATAGACTTAAATCATGAAAGTTCTAGGAAATTGTCTCAGCTTTTCAAGAAAAAAATGTTGAGGTCATTTGGACTTCTAGAACTCGAGATATAGGCTGAACACTGAACAGTGTCTAGGCTGCAGGATAGATTCAGACTTCTCCGTTGTTTCTACAATTTGGACTTGAAAATGGCCTTTTTAAATCTTAGACGCCCATGAAAGTTTTAGGCATATGTCTTAGCTTTCCATCCATATAAGGCAGACCTAAATCCAAGATCTACAGCTCCAGATATGACCCGATGACCGAACAGTGTTCCAGTTTGGACTGAATCAGCATCTCTTTTCTAAGTTTGGCCCTCTCTTTGTCCTTTCAATTTCAGTACTTAAACTCATCAATCAATCCTTTCATTTATGTGATAGGCCTGCATTTAAGATGAATATTTACCATAAATTAAAGGTATCTTATTGTATCAGACTTGTTATTATAAAACATGCTTTAGTTAAGGAGTTATTGATACTTTAAGTGCAAAATGATGATATAAAACCTTGATAAAAATTCACTTTTAAGTACTAATCAATGATTAAACCATGAGTTAGAGATATTTAACTTTGATAAGTAGGGGTATTTTATCCTGATCAGTCAGAGATATTTTATTGACACTTAAACCCTTTTTCCCTTGAAAAGGGATGAGTGAACGGGCTATAAAAGGGACTAGAATATCCTTCATTAAAAGGTTGATCTTTTCTTAATCTAAAAAAATAATTTTATATTATATATCTATTCTTATAATTATTCTTTGAAATATTGTATTTTCTCTTAAACTATATTTATTTAAGCATCGAAAAGTCCCTAAATACATAATAGGGGACCTTTTACAGGTACTAGGCAGGATCCACTAGCCACCATGGCTAGGGAGAATGATCTAGATCATGAGAATTAGGAGATTAACCTATTATCTAAGAAATCATCTTAGCCCTCAAGCCTATTGGATTCATATGGACATCATTAGTGGCATCATTTGTGGAAAACTGATAAAAAAAAAACCATTGTTTGTTTATTCAAGGGTCTAGTTATCGACATCCCTAATCACCATCAAATATAGACCATTAAAGCACTATTGAAATGAGACGTGTCATAGACTTTCCTACAGCTACTAGCATACTTGCTTCGTCGATGTGTCATCAATTTTTCATTACATGCAAAAGTCTAAATAGTAATTTAATCATTACAAGTCAAAGGAGGACTTCCTTCTACTCGCTTATGGGCTTAGTAAGGCGAGAAAATTCAAGTTATATATATGCCCACTCTATTATCACAGTTATAGCCTCAAGATTTTAAAAAGCTTTTAATAAGTATAAGTGGAGTATCGGTTTAAACTATATCATTAGAGAAGTTTATTCAATGACCACCTGAAAGACATCCACTAGAGAAACTCTATTATTTCCCCTCTTAGGCCTAAGACTATGATCTAAACAGAGGTGTCATAAAATTGACTTTACCCTAAGGGGAAATAGAAATGTATTATGGTCATTTACTAAAAATACAAGTTTATTATATATAAATTAAATTATCTAAAGTAATAATGCTTTCTATTCTTCAAGAGCTTCATAGGGAAAAAACCCTTCAACCTTTCAAGGGTGAGATGAATCCATTCTTTCTAGTGCAATTGCACAGTTAATTTGGAAGGAATCAATATATTCCTAATGCTACAACATAATTTACCTTGGAGAGGATTGACATGGTCTTCCTAGTATGATCACACATCTCTTTAATGATAGGATAGAAACTGCCTCAACCATGCGGATAGATACAGTCTCCCCATAGAACAAGCCCCTCAGCCTTCCAAAGATAGGATGGATTCACTCTCCCTAGTGTGATTGCATAGTTAATTTGAAAGGAATCAACGTCTCGCTAATGCTACGACACAATTTACTTTGGCAGGGATTGACATGGTCTCCCTAGTGCGAATGCATATCTTTCTAAGGATGGATATGATCTCTCTATGGCACAAACCCCTCAACCTTTCAAAGATGGGATGGATTCACTATTTCTAATGCGATTACACAGTTACTTCGGAAGGAATCAACATCTTCCTAGTGCTATAACATAATTTACCTTGAAGGGGATTGACATGGTCTTCCTAATGTAATCACACATCTCTTTAATGATAGGATATGCATTACCTCAGCAATAGGGATGGATACAATCTCCTCATAGAAAAAGCCCCTCAACCATCTAAAGATAGGAAGGATTCACTCTTCTTAGTGTGAATGCACAATTATTTTAGAAGAAATCAATGTCTTCCTAATTCTACAACATAATTTACTTTGATTGACATGGTCTCCCTAGTACAAATGCATATCTCTTCAAGGATGGGATAGATACTACCTCAGCAATGGGGATGTATATGGTCTCTTTATGGCATAAGCCCCTCAACCTTCCAAGGATGTGATGGACTCTCTCTAATGCGATTGTATATTTACTTTAGAAGGCATCAACATCTCCCCAATACTATGACATAATTTACCTTGGAGGGATTTGACATGGTCTCCCTAATGTGATAACACATCTCTGCAAGGATAAGATAGACATTGCCTTAGCAATGAGGATGGATATGATCTTCTAGGGCACAAACCCCTCAACCTTCCAATGATAAGATGGACTCACTCTTTTTAGTGCAATTGCATAGTTACTTTAGAAGAAATCAACATCGACCTAGTGCTATGAAATAATTTATCTTAGAGGGGATTGACATGGTCTTTATAATGCGATCTCAAATCTCTCAAAGGATGTGATAGACACTACCTCAACAACTAGGATGAATACGGTCTCTCTATGGTGTATTTACTCACTCCCCAAAGATAGGATAAATAAGACTTCTTAACAATCCAATATAGATACATCCAAGCTGATAAAAGGACACCCACAAAATAGACCTTTTCTCAGTTTTAGGAAAGAGGCAAAACCCTCTTAATCCTTGTTAAGGTTAGACAATTCGAAGCTAAAAAATGAGAAATATTTAACTAGGTATGGACATTAGACCTAAAAATATTTAAATAAGTATGGGTGTTAGACCCAAAATTGTTGAACAAAGAATGGGCATTTGACCCATATAAAATCTTTATATAAAGGCTATATATCCACACAAACTAACATTGAGATAATTGAATTCTATAAAAGAGAATTTCTATCAAATAAAGTATATTACAGCGGTCAACCCCATTGGACTATGGCATAAAAGAAAAAAAAGGTCAAAAGCAAGGCAAAGAAGCAACATACTTTACAAAACGGTCTAGTAGTATCCTTTCACCATCTTATTGACTTCATATTCAGCTGAAATTAAGGCCAACACAGCACAGTTCTTCTCCTCGTCATAGCTTAGACAAGACTTATTGTTTACTTCATAAGAGGGACCCTCTAGTAGTAGGAACAACCCTAGATTAGTTACTGTCCTTTTTTGGGATTGACTATTCTAATAAATCTCATAACCAACCATATCCCCCTCTTTTTTTTTTACATACATTGGCTTCCTAGCCAACATATTTTTCACGATGCTATTGTTTCTATTGGCAAAGGTGAAGAACCATTGCATGTCATTGCCACCATTAGTGTCAACAACAATTTGATAGTAGCTTTTGATGACATTAACTTGACCGTAGGTTTGAGCCTAACAATCCTACAAAATTTTTCAAATAAGGATTGAATTATCCAGTTGGCCTAGACTCAGCTAGTAGTAACTGAACACCTCCCTCGCAAACCCGTGAAGATAAGGAATAACCAATTGTATACATACAAATGAAGGTAGCAATTTCAAAATGACCCTGGGTGGAGCCTAGGGTCTACTGGCTGATACGCTTAGCAGAGTCATGCATCTGAGCCACGTGCCATCCAAGTTGGTAGTGAGCCATAAATCTCACATCCTCAGTACATATGATGTCATCCTTAAAAGTCTGAGGCAACCTCCCTCTCTCCTTATTGTCTTTAGCATGGATAGTAGAAGGACTCTTGTGAGAAGGTCTTCTTTCCTCCCTACTAGAGGAGGATGCCAGTGTAGTACCCCTTTTTGTATTGAGGCTCAGTCTGATGGATCATTGTCCCTTGCTGCTTCTATTAGGCTTTAGTTGAAACCTAAACTCCTCACCGAGGACAGGAGCACCTTTTTTTTAGAGGAAAATCTGACGTTTTTAGGGTCTATTTGTTCTATTCAAAAGAAAGGTAGGTAAAAAGGTTTTGATAAAAGAAATGTTTGTAGTGGGTGTTTCTCCTCTTGAATTAAAGCAGATATAATTTTGGCTCTTGTTGGAGAAGCAAATTTTCAAAAATCACAGAAAGTGAAAGTAAAAGAAATGTCACAAGTAAGAACAACTAGGGTTATAAAGAAAACTCTTTTCATTCCTACATTTGAATGAAAAACTTTTCATGTCATCATAGATTTCAAAAAATCCACTCAATTACTGCATTGAAAGTTAGCCACGATTTTATTTTCCATGGGACCTCCTTTTAGACAAGCCACCCGGACTTGAAGATCCCAACAATCTTATATGGTACACGCAAAATCTTATGGAGAAGGTAAAAGGCTCTCATCTATTGCTGGCTGAGACTTTCAAAATCTTTGTGTATAATACACCATGATTTGGGGGCTACTAATGGATCAACATTTTTTATTTTATCTAGATCTTCTTTTCTAAAAGAGTAACCAAAAATAGGATAATAACTCGACACCCTCGAGCTCATCCAAGCATTGAGCCTAGGCTTATATGGGTCTAGTAAGCTACCAAACCCACAATCTCTAGACTTAGCCAATCATTGAACCTGAACATATATGGGTCTAGCAAGCTAGCATATCGATCATCTCTAGGCTCAACCACACGCCGAGCTCAGGCATATGTGGGTCTGATGAGCTGTTAGACCCACAATCTTTAAACTTAGCCAAATGTTGAGCCCATGCTCTTTTTAACTCTGAAGAATCTTAGGCTTCATGATTAGACCATGAGTTAGAGATATTTTACTTTGATATGTCAAATATATTTTATCATAGTAAATTAGAGATGTTTTGTTAACACTTAAACCCTTTCCCTTGAAAAGAGATGAGCAGACGAGCTATAAAACAACTTCATATTGCATATCTATTCTTAGAATTATTCTTTGAAATATGAGTATATTTTCTCTCAAACCATACTCATTTAAGCATTAAACAGTTCCTAAATACATAAAAAGAGACCTTTTGCAAGCATTGGACAGAATCCACCAACCATCTTAGCTAGGAAGAACGATTTAGATCGTCAAAAAAAAAAGATTAACTTATTATCCAAAAAATCAACGTAGCCCTCAAGCCTATTGGATTCATACGAACATCATCAAAAATCTACTTCAATAAATTATTTTTTATTTGAATTAAATTATTTTTTTATTAGAATCGTTAAACCAAACTTGTATGCATGTGTTAAAAGAAAAAAAACCCATAACTTTATCGTGCCAAATTAATGAATGAAAGCTGCATTTACCTAAATCTTGTGAAAGTACATGTTTATCATTTTGTTTTCTAGAGGTATTAAGACCATAGTTTTGAAACCCGATCTGGTGGTCGACCTGGTCTAATGATCGGGTCATGGGTCAAATGGTTAACCCAGGTTAACCCGAATCAACCCAAAAAAATCAAATAAAAGCTTCAATAAATCAACCCAAAATAAAATCAAATAAAAACTTTAATAAATACAATTCCCCTCTCTTATCCCTCTCTCGTCAATCTGTTTTCCAGCTTTCCAACCACAAATAAACATTCTCTTTTAATCAACCACAAATAGGCATTCTCTTTAAATTAAGAATAGAAGGTAAAGAGGAAAACAAAATCTTAAAGAGAGAACATATGGGCATCGAAATAGAAAACAACAGCAATCGAAATAGAAAACAACAGCAATCGTACATCAACAACAATGCTGATATTCACGTACGGAACTTTGAAGAAGGGCTTTTCCAATCATGTCTTGATGCAGGATCTGATCAAAACCGGGGACGCTGTCTTCAATAGAATCTACAGGAACGAGTAGGGATCACTATGAAGGGGATGTCGTGTTTGGGGTGGAGGTGTATTACGGGCACAGGAGCTATGCGATTGAAATTGCTTTTTCTTGTTATCCCTATCTGCAATTTTGCATCCTTCATCCTTCATCTGCATCGTTTTGAGTCAAAACTTTTGATATTTTAAAAGGCCACAACGAACGACGTCGTTTCCGGCTATGTATATATATAAAAAAAGAGGCTGGGTCACCCGGGTTTCGCCAGGCTTGCCCGGGTCACCCGGGTTTTGCCGGGCCAACTTCTCGGTGGGTTTTACTTAGACCCGGACCGGTCCTAGGCCCGGGTCGGCCAGGTTGACCGACAGGCCAGTCCGAGTTTCAAAACTATGATTAACACGACTCAAGAGCAATTCTTTTGTACACCTAACATTCATTAAATGCCAATGAAATAATTATAGTCTGAATTGTCTTTAAAGTTGCTTACCTACCATGAACATTCGGGGTAAAATATAAACATCACTAATTTTTATGTTAGAAGAAAAATCCTCAGTAATTCTCCTTTCTCTGAGCAATTGGTGTGACATCTCACCAAACAATGGCTTCACAAAAAGTTTTATTTGCTGTTGAGTCACAAATACTCATTACCATAAGCATGCAATTAGTAAAGATCGAATTAATTCTATTTTTGGAATAGTGATTTAGTAAGATTTGATAGCAATTCCATACTATTCAGTAAGGTAATTATAACAAGTCCTAAAGAACTTCTAAAGCAATCAGAACATATCTTTTGTGATATTAGTAATTTTACCAAATAAACTATAAATAAGCTGGTATTTCTGTCCTTAAGACAACTATGCGTTAGAAGACCCAATTTAGATTTTTTTATTTTCAAGGGGTAGATAATTAAATTAATTGAGAGAAGAAATTGAGGTTGACTCTTAGCAAGAAATCAAACTAAAAATAATGTAAATTAATTAATATATATGTTGACATGAATAGGTGGTCCAAGAGCATCACTTGTTATTTAAGACTCTGAAAATTATGCCTTGACTGTGATGTCCACCAGGCCAATTCATAGGTCCAAGCTAAGCATTTCCGGTCCATTCCTCCTCCTAAAATTTGAGAGAACCGAGCGGGACAGGAGAATTCTCTCTCTCATATATATATATACACACACACACACACACACACACACACACACACACACACACACACACACCAATGGTTCTAGTTTTCAAGGGATAGCAAAATTGTTAAGATTTGAAATTTTCATTCAGAGATTCAAATTTTTTAAAGGACATAAGTGGAAATTTTTAGATTGGAGAAGGACTCCCTAAGGGCAAGCAGAAGCAAAAATGACTCCCTAAGGGCACAGAACTCTGCCTGCCACCCTTCAACAATATAACAAATTCAGCCCCTTTTCTTTAAAATCTTTTAATGTGATCCTCGCTCATAAAAAGTATATTTCATTATTCCCTTGTAATTTCTAAAGATTTTCTTAATTATTGTACTTAACCCGAGTGATGGAATGTTGCCTCCCTTCCCCTCGACACGTGGAATTGTTTTTGTAAAAAAAAATTGGTTTGATCCTTGTTCATTTTATTCCCTAAAAGGAGTTTATTTAACATATATATAAATGTTTCATTTGTTTTTTTGGGTATTCAAGTGAATTGGTATTATTTGCCTTTCATAAAAAAAAGAAAATCAACTATTTGTATGCACTCATATCATATGGTTTCTTTCCCCGTAATGTGAAAAGGATTACTTTTCGTGCTCGCTTGATGTTGTGAAAAGGATTATATTCTAACATAAAAAAAAAAAAAAGAATGTGTTAGCTTTATAAATGTCTTTTTTAGTATCATAAAATTTATTAAATGGAGAATAAAAACATGATATATGTGATTAATATAATGAATTAAAAATAATATATATATATATATATGAAATAATAAAAGTTTTGGACGTTAATTAAAAAGTAAAAAAAAAAGTTGATCATCCTAAAAATGAAACAAAAAATATTTTAAGAAAGTCTTGCTAGTTAAGTGCAATAAACTATGGAATTTTTTTTAAAAAAAAAAAGCAAAGGTAATAGTACCATTTTCAAAGCCAATTTTTCTATAATTATGCGGTAATTAAAATAAATATTTGAATGTTTTATGGATTTAAATTCTACAAAACATATATTTCTTTTATCAAAATCCACATTTCTTAGGAAAAAAAAGTAAAAAGTTATGTCTTAATAATTTTTATTACATGGGGAAATAAAAAAATAATTAATTCATGAAAATTATATAAAAAATTCACAATAACAAAAATATATTTTATGCTCATTGAACATTCATGTGCAATATTTTTAGGAAAACATTACATATTATATTCATAAATAAATATTCCTAAAGTAATTGCAAATATTATCATAAAAGAATTTTAATCTTATTTAAAGATAATAACATAATTGGAGAGAATTCTTAAATCCTGACTTCTCCTTTTATTTCAAAATATATTCCTGAATATATATAACATCTACAAATCTATATTAGGAAGGCTATTAACTATACATAAATAGGTGTTATTATTTGGACCTGATTTATGGAAAAGAAATCAGACTTTCTATTTTTATTTCTCATAAATCAGGTTCACATCAGAATCAAATTTGTCTTGATTACTTCAGAATCTTTAACACTCCCCCTCAAGCTTAATGGAAGAGGTTCCTCATTCCCAACTTGTCTAAGATACCTTTAAATAAAGGATTCTGCACACCTTTAGTAAGTATATCAGCAAGTTGTTCCCCAATAGGCACATAAGGTATGCAAATCAGTCCACTCTTTATTTTTTCTTTGATGAAGTGTATGTCCACTTTCGCATGTTTAGTTCTATCATGTTGTATTGGATTCTGTGCTATTCCAATGACAAACTTATTGTCACAATACAATCTCATTGGTTATTCCCATTTGATTCTTAAATCTTCTAGGACAATCTTTATCCATAATAACTCACAAATTCCAAGTGTCATTGATCTGAATTCTGCTTCTGCACTTGATCTTGAAACAACATTATGTTTTTTGCTCCTCCATGTCACAATATTTCCTCCCAATAGAGTACAATAACCTGATGTTGGCCTTCTATCTATTAAGGCACAAACATAATCATCATATGTGTAGCATTCAAGTTTCAGATTCTCATGTTTTTCATACAAGATTCCTTTTTCAGGGGTAGATTTTAAGTATCTAAGGAGTCTATAAACTACTTGTAGGTGTAAATCCTTCGGGTTGTGCATGAATTGGCTCACCATACTCACTGCATAAGCAATGTCTAGACGAGTGTGAGCTAAGTAGATCATCTTACCAACTAGCCTTTGGTATTGTGCCTTATCAGTTGTGGCTCCTTCCTCATCATTATCAAGTCATGCTTTAAGTCAATAGGTGTCTCACATGGTTTACAGTCTACCATTTTTATCTCCTTTAGAAGGTCCAGAATATACTTCTGTTGAGAGATAAAAATTTCTTTTTTTGAATGTGTTACTTCTATGCCAAGAAAATATTTCAGCTTCCCCAGCTCTTTGATTTCAAATTCTACAGAAAGTCTTTTTCTTAATATATCTTTCTTCAAGATCATCATTTGTTATTATAATATCATCAATATAAACAATTAGAATAGTAACTCCCCCTAAAATGAAGTGTTTGATGAACAAAGTATGATCTCCTTGACTTTGTTGATATCCCATTGAAACCATAGCTTGTGTGAACCTTTCAAACCATGCTTTAGGTGACTGTTTTAGCCCATAGAGTGCCTTCTTTAGTTTATAGACCTGATTGGGAAGTAGAGAGTGACTGAATCCTGGCGGTAGATCCTTAAACACCTTTTCTTCCAACTCTCCATGTAAGAAAGCATTCTTTACATCATATTGTTGCATACACCATCCAAAATTAGCAGATAGAGAAAACAAAATTTGAATGGTGTTCATCTTAGCAACTGGAGCAAATATCTATTGATAGTCTATCCCAAAATTTTGTGTATACCCTTTTGCAACTAGCCTGACTTTATATCTTTTAAAGCTGCCATCGACTTTATATTTTAGAGTATAGACCCACTTACACCCTACTATTTTTTTCTCTTTTGGTAACTCAACTATTTCCCATGTTTGATTCATCTCTAGTGCATTTATATATTCTTTTATAACAGTTTTCCATTTCTCATTACTTAGAGCCTCATGCAAGGTTTTTGGGATATGTATGGTGTTTATTTTTGAGAGAAAGGTTTTGTATGATGGTGAAAACTTTTCGAATGACATAAAGTTAGCTATAGTATATAAGGGATTCTTAGTGCATTCTCTTATCCTTTTCTAATTGCAGTTGGTTGATAAAGGTCATTAGTATCAGGAGTAGATAAGGATGGATGAGAAGTTTCATTACCTTGCTCTGGTTCAAATTCTTGGGCTTACAAGAGAGTCTGATCAGGTTATACCCTTCTTCTGTATACCCGAAGAGGTTAGTGAATAGTAGTTTCTCCCTACAGAGTTTCTCTTGTAAGGTTTGAAGACTTAGTGGGTAGTGAATTCAAAGATGATTGCTGCCAAGATGGGATTTGGAAGGGAAAATTGTCAAAAACATTTTTATACTTATCTTTTGTGTCTATGTTGCCCTCCTGAAGATAAGACTGGTTGAAGAAAGGTTGGTTTTCATTAAAAGTGACATCTTTTGACACAATAAATCGTTTTGAAAGTGGATGATAACATTTGTAACTTTTTTGTGTGATGGAATACCCTATGAAAACACACTTAAGAGCTCTAGCATCAAGTTTATCTCAGTGATGTTTATGAATGTGGACATAAGTGACACTCAAAAATCCTAGAGGGAATTTTAGAATAAAAATTATTCTTGGGAAATTTTTTTGATAAATAGTTTAAAAGACTTTTAAAACCAATAACTCTTGAAGGTATTGTATTTATCAAATAACTAGATGTTAAAACAGTTTCTCTCCAATAATGTTTTGGAACTTGATGTTGAAAAAGTAAAGCTCGAGTAGTTTTGAGAAGATGTTTGTTTTTCCTTTCGGCTAACCCATTTTGTTGATGAGTATTAACACAAGATGATTGATGAATAATCTCTTCTTTTTTAAAGTATGGTGATAAGATCTGATTAAAGTAGTCCCTATCACTATCAGTTCTAATACCCTTAATGCTAACCCCAAATTGATTCTTTATCATTTTGGTAAAGTTTGGAAAGATGTGACTTACATCGACTTTTTGTTTAAGAAGATAAACCCAAGTCATTCAGGTGCAATCATCAATAAATGTCACAAATCCCTTTGCTCCTGAAATATTGGGAACGTTATATGGACCCCATATATCTGAATGAATTATATTAAATGGAGACACAAATCTTGAATCACTTATAGGAAAAGGCACTCTATGGTGCTTTGCAAACTCATAAATTTCACAATGAAATTGTTCAACATCAAGATTTTTAAATAAGGATGGAAACATATAACTAAAAGTCTTAAATGAAAAATGTCCTAAACGATGATGATGATTTCAAACATCATCTTTATTAGAATTAACTGAAATGAATCATAGAGGATGAGAGTTACTACTACTACCTTGCACTCCAAGCATGTACAACCCATTATTGACTCGAGCCTGCCCAATCATCTTCCCCGTAGCTAGGTCCTGAAATATGCAGTGATCAAGGAAAAAAGTTGCATTACAGTTTATGTCTTTGCTTAATTTTCAAATGGATAACAGATTTGCAGTAAGGTTAGGGACATGTAGTACTAGTTTAAGGGTCAATAAGTGGTTAAAGGGAATTGTTCCCTGGCCTGCTACTGTGGTTAGAGATCCATCAACAACTGTGATTTTTTTACTGCTAGGACAAGGTTGATATGATCTAAAGGAACCTGCAAAATAGGTCATATGGTCTATTGCACCTGAGTCTATGACCCAAATGCTGGAGTGATCCTTTTTTGAGGCACTAAAGGCATGAGAAAATAGAATTTTACCATTTTGAGCAATAGAGCATGACCCAAATGGTTTCTCCATGGTGTTGATTAGGGTTCTTAGATGTTCAATCTCTTCCTTGTTGAACCCTCCCACTTCTAGGGTGCTGGACTCACGGGCTGTCTTTATGTCCTATTGATTGATTCCAATTGTATCCTCCATTACGCCCTATCCTTGGTGGTTTTCCATGGAGTTTTCAATAGGTCTCCTTTGTATGACCTGTCTTCTTGCAATAGTTATAAAACAAATCATCTTTAGAGAATTTTTTCCCTTCACTCTTCCCAACTTTTGCACCATTCATGGCATCACTCATGTTTCTGCTATTAGTTATCAACATAGCAGACCCTTCAATATTAGGAACATCCAGCATCACAGTTCTCCTTCCTTCTTCAACCCTTATTAAGGAGAATACCTCATTGAGTGAGGGTAGAGATTCCTTTCCAAGTATTTGGACTCGCATTTGATCAAATTCTATGTTGAGTCCTGCAAGAAATTCAAAGATCCTTTCTCTTTCTACATAATTCTTTAAAATTACAGCATCATCACTACACTGCATCTTAAAGTCTTGGTAATAGTCCAATTCCAACCAGAAACTTTTCATAGTATTGTAATATTCAATAAACATCATATTACCTTGTTTGGCTATTGAAAGCTTCGTCTTAATCTCATAGATTAGCGCGACATCCTTCACTTTAGAGTAGGTTTGTCTTATTGCATCTTATATGTAAGATAAGACCCACAGACTTCTGGAATTATAGAGTTCCATAGCCATGACATAATCATGGAGTCTTCTTCATCCCAGAGTGTAAACTTTAGGTCTTCTAGACTAGGAGGATTGTCCATCAAATGGTTGATCTTTCCCTTTCCTTTGAGAAAGGTTGTTATTATTTGTGACCACTTCAGATAGTTTCTGTCATTTAGTCAGTAGGATGACTGTAAACTCTTGAATTCTCCTGATATTTGGGTTTCTTTAGTAGTGTTTTCAGACATGTTTTTTCAAATCTGGACAGGTCTGCTAGATCAAGTGACTAGGGATTGTAAGGACAGATGTGAAAAGAAGAGAAGAAATTCCAGATTCAGAGAGAGATACGCTCAGAAAAAAAAAGATGGGCTCGGTTTAGTGCTCTGATACCATGTGGAGAATTCTTAAATCCTGACTTCTCATTTTATTTCAGAATATATTCCTGAATATATATAACATCTACAAATCTATGTTAGGAAGGCTAAGAAATCAGACTTTCTATTTTCATTTTCTTGATTACTTCAGAATCTTCAACAATAATAGATAATTTTTCAAATATATATATATATATATATAATTTAAGGGCCAAACAAATGAAGCCCATGTATGCATGGTTTTCAAAGAATGATCTAAGTGCACTTGGGCTTGCAAGTCCTGGTCAACATGCCGTAGCTAAAAAAAAATTAAGATCACGTGTTTAGCCTAAAAAAAAGCTTAGGCAAGCTTTTTAAAAAAAAAAATGAGTGGATGACACGTGGTTTGTTAAAGTTTTTTTTAAGAAAAAGGAACATTCATTTAAGTAGACGAAGTGTAGTCTATTAGAACTTATTCTAGTCATCTAGAAAATCAGGGTCCGAGTTTTTAGATTTTAAAATGCAAATTTCAATTTGCTTTTAGCTAAAAACACAAAAACGCAAGAAACTTGCTAAACTTATTATCAACTTCAAAACATCCTCTAATCAGTGCAAATATATATATCAAATTATATATATAAAATACTTTATAGACCCCAATCTTTATTTTTTAGTGGTTAAAGGGGAAAATCATATTAATTGAACTTCTCTCTCCAAGACGAAACTATTGACAACAAGATCAATAATTCTGACAAATATGGCTGACTGAAATTATTCTCTCTCATCTCTCTTCTATAACGATTTTCTCTCTCTTCTCTCCACATCTAAGGATCCAAAACATGAGGAAAATAAAGATCTAGACTAAAATGCAAACACCTAAAGCTAGAGGCATCAGAATAAAAAAAAATAATATATATACACACACACGCGCGCATACATGGATTGACTTGAACTTTTGAAAAAATTCAAAGACCAAAACAAACTTTTCACAATATTCAAGGGCTGAAATGTGATGAAAATAAAGTTTTTAGATTGAAACGTAAATACTTAAAACTACAAGGATAAAAAATATAAAAATTAAAAATTCATTGAAAACTTCAAGGACTAAATTCAACATTTTACAACATATATGGACTGAAATGTGAGAACAATGAAGTTTCATAACTGAAATTTTAACAATTAAAACTACAAAGACCAAAATCATAAAAAAGTATAAATTATAAGAAACAAACCATAATTTTCCAAGTATGAGATAGTTTACTGTAAAACACCCACCTTTTTTAATTTATTTACAATGAACTCTTTTTTTCTCGTACAAATATAAGATCCATCATAAATATTGCTCTTTTTGTCACCTTTACATGAAAAAAGAGAATATAATTATAATGAAAATTTCCTCTAAATTTATTAATGAAATAGACTGATTGCGGCTAGGAAAGATATTAGCACCCCTAGCACACATTATCTAAGGTAAGCTGCATTGTGTGGTTTGGATGTGGTTTAAAGGTGTTGATGGATTCCTAACTAGTGGTTCGTCTATGACTCATAACAAAAAATTACATTTATGAATAAAAATGACATTTTGAATTTATTATGAGCTCGTTTGAAGAATTCATGACAAGAATTCATGTAGGTGCCCTCACAGAGTTCACTTATCTTGGAAGGCAAAAGTGTTTCCCACAACTCGTATATTGTGGTGAAAAAAAATTTCAATTAAAATTGGTAAATATTAAAAAAATAATCTAAGAATTTTCTAGTCAACTCCTCATATTTAAATATTAATCTATTTATAAGTCCAACATTTATACCAGAATGTTGACAATTAATTTTCAGAGAAAAAAAAACTTAGTGTTATTGAAATATTGGTCAAATATTTAAAGAATTTTACAAACTTGTTGTAAATTCGATAAAAAATGTAAAGAAATACAAAAACTTTTCTAAAACAATGCTAAAACATTTTTTTCTTTTTTTATAAATACAATGCAATTTTTTTTTATGAATTAGGTAGTCTGCAACAAACAAAAATCTTTTTCTTTAAGGCCATATTTGGCAAAAACTTATTTTTTTCTAAAACTAAAACTGTTAAAATAGGCTTAGGTGGTGTTTGCCAAACACATCCTTAAGTCAAAGAAAACCATTAGAAAAAACATTGCTAGCCAAATACGATCTTATCCTTTGACTGGATTTTGACCTTACCGGGTTAACCCGAAACTTTTGGTTAGACTATAAACCGAACCAAAGTCCACTGATTTGACCTGAAAAACAAACCAAGACCTAAACCAGAATCTAAAACAAAATCAAACTTAAAACAAAAACTAAAAAATTATTGTCAAAACAAATCAAAACCTAAAAAAAGTAAGAACATGAAGAACATTCAATATGAACCAACAACATATATTTCAAATCAAACTAGATACAAACAAACCAAGGACACAAACATATTAAAAATCATGCAAGGATCAATAATATAACATTTATGCACTTTGATTATCACTAAAAAATTGTGATTTTATCAAAATGGATTTCGGTTCAAAACTGAAGCCCTAAGATTAAAAAAACTACTGAAAACATGTTATTGATTCAAATAAATCTTAGATTATTGTCTAATAAAGTTGCTTGAAGGATTTTGTGCAAAGAATTGGACTAAAACTAGTCCAAATCATAAAGCTAAGACAATGTTCTTCCCAAGAACACGAAGAACACCTCCCAGCAACCCAGAAATTCAGCACACTATCAAGCCTTCAAAACTGGTATTTTTTACTTCTAAAACATGATTTCTTCATTCTAACAAGTTATACAACCATAATCAAACATGTTTGAAGTAAAAAAAAAAAACAAATAACATCAAAACATCAAAATTATACAAGAGGTTTCAAATTTCAAAACTACCAACATAAAATAGCTCACAAAAATATCAAATTTCAATTCAAAACTGACACTTTAAATACTTGGAACCCAAATCATGCCTAGGGACCAAGAACAGACATTAACAAACCAAAAAAAAATGCATCAATAACCTTACCATCAGATTTCCAAATCATTATATTTTATTTAATCTAAACATCCAAGCATATTCTAAACATCCAGCAACATTAACATACAACTCCAAACATGATCAAACAAAGATAAAAACAACATTAAATGCATTAATAAAAATCAAAACTAAAAGCAATATAATGCAACAAATATTCAAAAACACTATAAAACAAGAAAGAACATGCTAGAGATATGCCTCATGGACATCATCCACAAGGATAAATGAATGTTTTATACCTTTCAAGCTTAAACAATGGTTGTTGCCCTTTGGTTTCTTCTTTTCCAAGTTTATTACTTTATCTTAAAGTTGAGAAAATCCTTGTGCTAGGCTCTTAAACCTTCACACTTTAGAGTTCCTCTATCAATATTTTCCTCACCTTTTCCTCTCCTTATGCTATGATTTTTCAATGGGATATTTATCAGGTTTTGTTGGGGCTTTTTATGGGTTCAAACATAGATTGATGAAAGGTTAGCTTTTAGATCAAAATAAAAGGGTTTTGGAGTACATTTCACAACTGTGAGCTCTATACTTATACTGGTTTTTCAATGGTGATTTTGCAACAAACTTGGTTTTTGGAGATTTTGGTGGTTTTCCAAACTTGGAGACCAATGAACTTGTTTCTAACCTTGATCTTGAGAGAAACGTGTTCAGCCTTTGATAAGAATCCACTGATAAGGCTTGAAGTGTGAACATACGAAAAAAATTAATAGTTTTGTGAAATGGGTTTCACAGTCATCAATGACTGAGTTTATCACTTTCAAGACTTTCTTGGAGCAACTCCAATTTCATAATCGTTAAAGACCACCTGATATTGGTAGAGAGGGGCACACCTTTTATTTGGATCCAATATTATTCAATTTGTAGGTCTGTAGCTCCATATTCATTTGTTTGAAAATGCCAACCCGATCAGCATGGAATCTAACAATACAGTGATGGTTGATCGGGAACAAGATATTGTTGGGTTTGTTGAAGAAAATGGGATGTAAACATTTCATGGAAGTAGCTGATCTTTGTAGAGGAGTTGTTTCTTAGTTGAATGATGGTGGTTATAGCCTTAGAGGTGGTTAGAAATGCCACATTTATTCGTCTGAAAGTGCTTACTCGATTAGTCAAAACTGTCAAAGAAAAAGCTAAATAGTGGTTGAATGATGAGTCGTCTAGGTTATACCCTATAAATTAGGGTTTTTAATTTGGGATCTGACAGATTTCATTTTAGTCACTATTCTTCCAATTGATTTTAATTGCACTAGTGATTGCCTCTCAAACTTTTAATTTCATGTAATTTCACCCTTGTCAAACTTAATCATCAGCCTAAACGTTTATTGTCATTTTTATCATGGTCCTCGGTTTTTGATTTGTGCACTTAAACTCTTAATTGACCATCAAACTTTTAATTTTTTTCAATTTAGCCCTTGATTTGGTCAATTTCAGCCCTTACAATCACACATCTTTTTCAGTTTGGTCCTTGGTTTTAGATTTCTTTAATTGAGTCTCTAATTTTCCATCAAACTTTAATATTTATGCAATTACAACTATGATTTGACCAAATTAACTCTTTAAAATTGCAAATCGACCTCCAAACTTTAATTTCTTCCAGTTAAAGCCTAAATTAACTTTAAATATCATTTTTTCTAGCAATTAAGTCCTCAATAAAATTAATTAAGCCTTCTAAAATTCTCATTAAGTCCTTACCTATTCAAAATTATATTTCATTAGCCAAAATAAAAATATTTTCACTAAATTGATCATTTGACAATCAGAATTGGTTTGTCAATTTTACCAATCTTATACATGTTGGTCCTCCAACTTTTCCACTTGTCTTTTTGGTATTTCACCACCAACTTGAGCAATCTTTTAGGTTTTCTTCATGTATATCCTTTTGTATTTTGTTTTATTTGTCTATTTTTTTTCTTGATTTTTTGGTAAGGTCAAAAGTGGGTAACAACAGGTGACTTCTAAAAGTTTTTGAAGTTCAAAAGTCCTTTTGCAATTCTTTACCATGGTGAACTCCACATGATTAAGAGCAAGAAAGAAAGCAATCATAGCCTTAGCATTATAAATATGTATTTTCTTCTTCTTTTTATCACCTTGTTCACTTATAGGTTTTGGACAAACTTCTCCATTCAAACTTATCTTAGTAGGATAAGTATATCCACTCTCAATAATATCCCATAATTCGATAATTATTGACTCAAAAAAAGTTTGCATCTTATTTTTTTTTTAAATCATAATTCTTATCTTTGAAGAAGAAAGCCCTAATTAAGTATTAACCCTTTAGTGTCATGATCTTTTCTCCTAGGTAATTAAATCTTTAACAAGGAGTCCTTGCTCCATTACTAACTGAAAGGCTTAAAAGTACTTAGAGAAATGTGAATTAGGTGCTAAATTGAAATTTTGATAACTTAAAATTTTGATCTTTTAACACTTCAGTAGTTGAAACAAAGATTCATTATGAAAGTGCACAAAGTAAATAAAATAGAGATTGAGGGGGATACACCAAATTTATAGTGGTTTAGACAACCACCTATTACACTACTTGAACCACCATTCAAGTATTCACTAGCAACACACTATCTTCTTCTAAGGTGAGACCTTATCGATACACTAATCTTTTTAAGGTCCAAGATTAGAAACTTTTCAATCTCAATATTTTTAAAGGAACAAGATTTTAACCTTTCAATAGCTCACAACCAAATATTTTTCCAAGTGGTTCAAGTGTCATTTACATTTTCACAATAGATTATCTCTCACGAGGATTTTTAACACCTGATACTAAAAAAGAAGATTAGAATAGATTAAACTCAAATCTTTATAAAAATATATTGCTCAAGAATATTAAAGAGAGAATTGATGCAAATAAAGTTTAAGGTTAAATGATTATAAGATAAATAAAAGTTTTTTAGATTAAAGAGTTTGCAAGCATCTAGAATATTTTCACATGAAGTGAACAAGTAGTATTTATAGGTAAAAACTAGTAATAACCACTTAGTTGAAAATATACCAGAAATTTTTAATATGATCAAAATAGAAGAAATTATTTGATCAAATTTATACTTTTCATTTAAAGAATTTGAAAAACAATATCGAAGCATTTGTTGAAAGATTTTCTTATGAAGTAATTTTCAGCATATAAAAATTTGACAGAAAAATTATTTTTGAACAATTTTCTTTTTTTAGAGATGTAAAATTAAATTTTTACAAGGACAAGGTGGCCTTATAGGACAATTCTCAATAGCATGCCTAGGCCCATGATGATATCTACAACTAGAGTGAGAGGATTTCTGATAGCGAAGCATGATGTGTCAAAGCTCATGAAAATGATTGCATGAAACAGTGTGATGATTCTAAACTAGATGATCTGTAGAGCGATAGTGTGTGCAGAAATTTGCACGGGATAACTGATGAGTAGAAGGTAGGAAACGACGAGGAGAAGCCATAACCATATATTTGTACGAGTAGACTTAAGAGTGCATGTGATATCCTACAACAGAAACGAGCATTCAAAGTTAAGATTTTATAAATAGTATTTATCGCTGACCTGTTGAATGTGTTTTGAAGCGTCAGATTTAGAGATGGGCTCGCATTACTAAAAAGAAAACTATAAGAACGGTAAGGTCCAAAACAAATAATATACAGCATGATCGACCGGGCTATTATAATGCCCAGTCTAGTTTCTTTAGGAATTAGATCAGAAATTGCATCCTCAGTGGTGAAAGATGATGATGCACGACCATTAAAAATTGGATCAGACATAGGCGATCACGATGAAGGATATGTGTAGTACTAGCATTAGTAGAACATTGCCAAGCTGCATTAGAACGAGCCAATTGACCCTATAAAGACTGTATTTTAGAACAATATAAGATATGGAAGGGAATTAATAGTGAAATATTACAACATAATTAAGTACTTTTCTGATAAATATTACTCAAACAATAAGATATATTCGCAGATTATTTTTATTAAGAGATTTGATATTCCTAAATCATAGGAATGCTTTAATTCTTGGCTTGGGCTCTGTTAATTAATCATTTAGGGAAAAAAACACAACAAAACACCTAATAGATTTAATGCAATTATTACGTAAAATAATTTCCTTCTATTCGAATATAAGGAATTTCCTCCCACACATATAACGATGAGAGCTTGAATACCATTGTAAATAATACAAGGACCATCATGACAAGTATAGGAACTACTAAAGAAAGAAGAACAACAACTACTAATTAATCCACTAATATATTTTCAAAAAGTCAAAAGCTAAGTGATAAAAGTTTTATGAAATTTTCTAAAATGAAGATTAAAATTGGTTGCATGTATTTACTGAAATATCCTAATCTCAAGGGAGTTGATCATTTTGGAAGCCCAATCTTCTCTCGGCTTCTAAAAGAGAACTTTCGCACGTGTAAAAACACACAGAACAAGAAAAACCCCATTGAGAAAATTGAAGGTGATGGGATTTGTGTTGCCCTTATTGTGAGAATAATCTGCAGACACTACACCAAGAGTTCTGAATCCGGATTAGCAAATGCAATTATTGGCTGATTATCACAACCAACAACAGCTCACTAGAACCCTAAAATTAATGAATCTTAGAATGTTCCAGGTGCACAAGAGACTGGGATCTGTAGATACTGAAAGCGAAGTTATTTAATAATCGCGATGAGATTCCTTCTCTTCAGCCTGGTGATTATTACTTCTCAAACTCTTTGGTAGTCTTTTGAAGGAAAAAGAACTGATCTTACCGTTCGTCACAAGAGTTGACTGTTGCCGGACTCTGTCATTCAAGATTGGCTGGTGGGAAAGGAGCATTTGTTTCGGACCTGACCTAGAGTTCCAGTCAAGACACCAAGGTTTGACATCTTCACCATGGACCTGGAAAAGTCCCTTCTAAAGGTTGTTCCATCATCTGAAGCATAAACTGCCACCAATCTTGCGGTATTCTCATCAGCCATCAATTGTTGATCAGCAAATAGAAGTCCTCTACCCCCCAACAAATTCTGATAGTAGTGGTTATCAAAACGTGCTCCAGATGGTATAGAAGTGGATAATCCTTGGAAAATCATTGCCGAACTAGAGTTCCTCATCTCCCTTGATGTCATAGAAGCTACAGTTCCATCATGATTGGTGCTGTTGCTATCCTGACAAGCAAGTTTCAATTCATTTAGGAAATCATGATCTACAGAGGCATCTGGTTGTCCTGTCCCAGAGAAGTTAGTGAGGCGATTCCGGATGAAGTCACAGCTGATTTTGCCCACATTATGAGCACCTATAGAATCAAGAAATTTATTCAGTCCATGATTGATTTTATCATTTCTTGGAAGACAAAAAAAGGGAATAGAGAGAAAGATGCACAGTAAGTACCTAAGAGATTGACTGTTTCTCTTTCATCAAAACCTCTGCGGGAAAAGAGGAAAAGTGTTTGGGTGATGTTATCATTGGGCTTTGGAATCTCGTCCATGGCTTCATCAAAGTAGGATTGAGTACTGTCTCTCCTGCCTGTAAAAACTGGATAAAATGGACCACCAGCCTGCAATATCAGGCAAGAACGAACACCATCAGCGTTGATGGTGAAGAAGATATGGATGAGAGTAAAGCAGCGGCATACTAGGACTGATTCAGTTCCTTTGTTTCAGAAATTTCAATAACCAAACAGAAGGAAGGAAAGTGATGAAACTTCAATCAAAATAACAAGGTCCTAATGCTGTTTCATCACCGTTAAACATTTCAGATCATAGACTGCAAAATTTGTAGTCTAATTAACTGAAATTTTCACTCAGAAGGAGTCAGATTCTGATACTTGTCATTAACGAAAGCTCTTCCTACGTTTTTTTTTTTTTTCAAAACAGAAACACCCGAAACCTAAAGAAAACTAAAGCTTAGTTCAATATCGAACTCAATGAAGAAAAGATTAAAGCTGCTGAGTGCTAAGTCCATGTAAAGAAAACAAAGCAATAGAAGTACAGACCAGCACAACAGCATCTCTGGTGGCAAGTGCAAGGGTGTCAGCACATGAAACTACTCCTGGGCATGCATTGTCAAGCTCCTCCTTGATCATTTCAATCTCATTAATACCTCTCAAGGTCTTGTTCGGAGCGGCCTGCCTCTCAATGGAACGGTTTTTATTCCCATTGCTATCATCCAAGAAGACTGAAGCATCACAACCCTGATTGTAGTGATCCCACAAGATCAGTAATAAGTAACGATATAAAAAACATTACCATGAATCAATATCTAGATACATACAATGAAAAGAAATCTGAATTAATATCTAGATACATGCAATGACAAGAATTCTTATTGTTAATAGCAAGACTCAGCATCCAGATCAAATTTGTGGTTATCTGCCTAAGAAATTAAAGAGTGCCCAATCAATCAATGATAGCTCCTCACGAAAAGTGTCTCCACAAAGAATTTACAGAACCAAACAACTGAGAATACCAGGCCAAGAATTGAAGCAAGGATGCACAATAACAAGAGAAGAAATTTCATAAAACAAGCAATTTAAGGCCTATACAGACCTGAAAAGTTAAAGAGCCAAGTAGCCTACTGCAACAGAAATATAACATAAAACTAATAAACACGAGGCAGACACACTACGCGTGTAAACAAACACACCACAAAAACAAAATCCCAAATTGATAAGAACCCTACGATCATCAACAAACAAGAAACCAAATTCCCCATTTGGGAACAACTGTGTAGTGATCAAACTCCCTCAAAGAAAGGAAAGAATACACAGAATCCACAAACCTGGCCACTTGAAATAACCCTCAAAGAACTACAACAAAGAAACCCCAATTGAGCAAAACCCTTGCACACATCGACATTTAGAGAAAAGAAAATCCACAAACATTTAAAGAAAAGAAAACCCAATTGAGGAAAACCCACAAAAAAGAATTAAGAAGAAGAAAATAGCATACCTTGATGAAGCAATCATGGAAAAGAAGCCGTAAAAGACCAAAAGAAATATCATTTTGCTGCATGTAAATCCTTGCCATTGTTGATCTAACAATAGACTCAGCTTGTGGACAATTCTGGCGATAAAAATCGTATTCAAGACCGTGAAGCTCATCAGCTAAAGAAACAACACCTCCTCGAGTACTTGTGGCACTCTCTCTTTGTAGAAAAACAGAAAATGTTTTCTCTTCTTTTTCCAGCTTCTCTCTTTTGGTCCTTTCCTCCTCCTCTATTTCAGATGGAAATTTTAAAGAAAGAATCACAGAGATTATGAAGATAACTATAAGCGTCTTTGTCTTTCTCTTCATTAACTTTGCCATTTCTCTCTTCAATCAATCAAGTTCTTGATTTTTCTTTTCTTTGAAGAAGCAGAAAGAGAGAGGGGCGGGTTTGTAAGTACTGAGAGAGGGCGGGAAATGGAGGTGACTAGGTGAGGCAGTTATGTTTCTTGAATTGACGGAAATAGCCTACAAACAAGTAATATTTTCAATGAGGTTGGCATGGGGTTGTTGGTAATTTGGATGCTTAATGCGGTAGTTATTGCTATGAACTACTCTTGCGATGAAAAATATCTAATTGATGAAAAAATATAACACTTATACATTATTAGCTCGTGGTTTGCTGCGTGGTAGATTGTTTTTTTAACGTAAAAAAATATTTAATTATTTTTTTAATAAAACAAATTTTAATTATAAGTTCATAATATAATTTCTATTTAATGATGTTTTAAAAAATATATTGATATAGCTATATATTAAATAATATTTTTTAAAAAATATTAAAATTACAATATATTATATAATACAGATTAATTTATTAAATCTACATTTCAAATTATAAAACATTAACAACCTTATAAAATAATTAGGATAAATTATGAAGATTAACGTAAAAAAATTATTTTTTTAAGGAAGGTTCTGGTGGCTGCATTCGCCGAGAAACCCTATTTCTTTGACAAGTTGCCTAAATCTCAACAAGGTTCTGGTGACTGCATTTGTCGAGAAACCCCATTTCTTTGACAAGTTGCCTCGCCATTGATGGATTCTTTTGTTGGAGAAATCCTTGGATGATGACATTAAAGGTGGTGCCTTCATTGCTTGCACAGCTGTTGTTACGTGTGCAATGTTCAGTGATCCAAACAGTATTGGCTCTGCTTGGTGGGTTCGAGTAGGGAGGAAGCTTAGCAGGGAAGAATGGTAAGATTCAGTGTGTGAACATGGCAGGGTGTGGGTAGCTGGGTTATAGTAGAAAGTTTGTTAACATTCCTTAATTGCAGGAGAGTCATTCATTTCTCATTTTTCTTCACGTCAAAACTCATGCAGTCTGTTTACAGGTATATATAACTGAAGACTACCCTCAGCTGCCCCTGATGGAATTTTTACATTTAATCAAAATGTTGTGTTTAAGGAAAATACAAAACGGTGCAGTTTAATTGGTTTAATGAAACGGTGCGTATCCAGTAACGGTTATTTAATTTGAATCTCATATCAATCCTCTTCTTCTCCTTCTTCAGTTGGTAACAATCGCCCCTCCTTGAATCCAACCTTGTCCTCAAGGTTGAAAGTGGGAAACCTCATGCTTAATTCATTAGTGAATTCCCAGGTGGCATCAGCAGGAGGTAGCCCCTCCTAATGGATTAGAAATTGGGTGGTAGCTTTGTGATTTTTTCTTGCTAAAACGTCTGTCTAATATTGCTTTTGGATGCAGATCAGGTGTTGGTTGTGATGCTGGTAGGGTCGACTGCACTACCTGGTTGCCCACATGCTTCTTGAGCTAAGATACGTGAAAAACTGGATGAATCATTAAAGATGATGGCAGATTGAGCTTATATGCCACGGTTCCCACCTTTGCTAACACCTGGTAAAGACCGTAGTATTTCACAGCTAATTTGTGTGAAACTCTAGCAGCTGTAGATTGTTGTCTGTATGGTTGAAGCTTGAGATAAACATAATATGTCACCTCGAAACTTCTGTCACTCCGCCTTCTGTTTGCAATGATAGTCATTCGATGCTGAGTTGTTTGTAGATGTGACTGGACTCTCTTAATCAGGTTTTCTTTAGTAGTTAGATATGCATCCACTGACTCTACTGCAGAATCCCTAGGAAAGTAAGGAATGTGTATGGGCGGAGGAACCCCGTACAACACTTCGTAGGGTGTCATCTTGATAGCTGAATGATAATTGGTGTTGTACCACCACTCTGCAAGGGAGAGCTATTTTGTCCATTGGTGAGGATGATCTCCGGTCATACATCTTAGGTAGTGTTCGATACATTTGTTAACAACTTTGGTCTGACCATTAGTCTGTGGGTGGTATATTGTAGAGTAGTGAAGATCCACGCCTTGGATGTTGAACATCTCCTTCCAAAACCTGCTGAGAAATATTGGATCCCTATCGCTAGTGATAGTTGCTGTTAACCCATGTAATTTATATATATTGTCCATAAACATCTTGGCAACCTTAGGAGCAAAGTAGGGGTGACTTAATGCAAGACAGTGAGCATACTTATTAAACCGATCCACCACCACTATAATAACATCCTTTCCATCAGACTTGGGTAGGCCTTCGATGAAATCCATACTGATATTGATGAATGGTGCATACGGAATAGGCAATGGTTGTAGAAGACCTGGGCTAGCCACATTTTCGTGTTTGTTTCATTGACACACACTGCATTCTCTGATATGTTGCCTTATGTGTTTTTGTTGTCCTCTCCAGTAGAATAAGCTACCCACCATCTTAGCAATAACCATCATGTCGGAATGCCCACCCACAGTTGAGTTATGGAACATAGAAATAAGTTTACTCCGTAATTCCTGATTACTGCCTACCACTATCTTTCCCTTCCTGTTAAGATGACCATTAACCCACGTATAGTGTGGATGAGAGGCTGGAGATTACTACAATTCATGAATGAGAGTTTGAATGATGGGATCATTGTCATAAGACTGCACAACCTCCTGCATAACAGTTGTAGAAATGGTTGAAGTTGTCAATGTATAGAGTTCTTTACTTGGAATCCTAGAGAGTGCATCTGCAGGAACATTCTCCTTCCCTTGCTTGTATTCTATGTCATAGTCATAACCCAAGAGTTTGACTAACCATATATGTTGGGCAAGAGTCGTCAGTTTCTGGTGTAGGAGGTATTTTAGGCTTATGTGATCCGTCCGGATGTGAAAGTGTCTTCCCCATAAATAATGTTTCCATTTAGTGACTGCTTGTAGGATTGCCAGCATTTCCCTCTCATATACCAACATGATTTATTGTTTTAGACCCAAGGATTTGCTTATGAAAGCAATTGGATGGCCATCTTGTATTAGGACTGCCCCGACCCCTGTTAGAGATGCATCTGTTTCTACTACAAACTGCTTATTGAAGTCATGTAGAGCTAACACGGGAGCGCTTGTCATTAATTTCTTCAAGAGTGTGAATGCCTGTGTAGCTTCCTCATTCCACCCTAAGGCTTCCTTTCTCAATAAATTAGTTAAGTGTTTAGAAATGCTGCCATACCCCTTAACAAACCTTTGATAATATCTTGTCAACCCCAAAAAACCCCTTAGCTGTTTCAGATTTTTAGGAATTGGCCAATCTAGAATGGCCTGAATCTTAAGAGGGTCGGTTGCTACCCCTTGTGCTGAGATGATGTGACCCAAGTATTTTACCTGCCTCTTGCTGAAAAAACATTTGTTAGCCTTGACAACTAGCTGATGCCCCTTTAATAGTTCTAGAATTATGCCTAGATGTTTGTAATGATCGGTTAAAGAGCTGTTGTAAACTAGTATGTCATCGAAGAACACTAAAATGAACTTCCTTAAATGATCTATGAAGACTTCATTCATGAGGCTCTGAAAGGTGGCGGGGGCATTGGTTAAGCCGAAGGGCATAACCAGAAATTCATAATGGCCACTGTGAGTCCTGAAAGCTGTCTTAAATTCGTCCCCTGTCAACATTCGGATTTGGTGGTACCTTGATCAAAGTTCGATCTTGGAAAATATTGTTGCGCCCACCAATTCTTCCAGTAGTTCTTTGATCATGAGAATGGGGTATTTGTCTTTGATAGTGAGTTTGTTTAAGGCTATATAGTCGACATAAAATCTCCAAGTGGAGTCTTTCTTCTTCACCAAAATCACTGGCGATGCAAATGGGCTGTTGCTGGTTTTGATAATTCTAGCTTCCAGCATTTCCTTCACCATCTTCTCAAGAATATCCTTCTAGAGTCCAGAGTATCGATAGGGCCTTAGATTGAATGCTTCACCATCTGCTTTTAATGGAATTCTATGGTCGTGAGCTCTAGGTGGTGGCAATCCCTTCGGTTCATGGAATAAATCCTGGTAGGATTGAAGAAGACTTAACAGATCAGTATCCTTGATGTCAGGGAACAGGGTGGTAATTGTTCTTGCGCCTGTTGCCTCTTCTTCTCCATCTTCAACTGTCATGAGACTACATAAGAAGTAGTCGGCCACTTGCCCCTGATTGCCCACTAAGGAACTCAACTGTTTTAGCTCAATAATCTGGAACTTGGGTGGATTTTCTCCTTTAAGTAAGACTCTCTCCCCCTGCCAATCAAAAGACATCCATAGGTGTTTGTAGTTGCATAAGATGTCACCTAACATGGATAGCCATTGTATTCCCAATACCATTTCGCAGTTGCTGAGGTCAATGATATAAACATATGTTTGGAAGCTTATCCGCTACATCTTCCACTTGAGTTCCCTGCACATGGATTTGCATACCATCTTCTCCTCATTGGCTGCTTGCACTATCATGGGTTTTATGGTTGTTAGCTGAAGCTGTAGTTTAAGGGCTAAGGTGGTGTTTAGGAAATTATGGGTGCTGCCTGAATCTATCAGAATACAAACTGTAGTCTTATCTATTTTGCCATTGACCTTCATAGTGTTTAGTCTCACGGTTCCTTCCAAAGCATCTAAGGAAATGTGGGGTGTGAGTTCCCTTTCATTAACTATGTCTTCAGTCACTTCTTCCTCCATTACTCCCTCTTCTTCCTCTAGAACACTAAGGGAATACACTCTTTTATTCTTACATCGGTGTCCTGGCACAAACTTGTCATCGCACCAAAAACATAGCCCCTTCAGTCGTTTATCCTCAAAGTCTTGGTTGCGAATGGATTTGGTGGGTTTTGTGTAGGTCTTTGTGTAACTACTGCCAGGGTTATTAGTCCATAGAGTAGGAGGGGTTTTTTGTGGAGCTACATGAGGGTTTGCAATGTTGGTTGTGGAATGTGGTGGACTAGTAATCGTGGCTGGCACAGAATGGTGTTGGAAAACAATGGGTGGTCTCTTGACATCGGCTGGGGATCTCCTGTATGTTTGTGTATTGGATTGTAGTCGAGATAGATTATATGCATGTCTAAGGGTTTTTGGTTCGAACATCTTGATTGTGTTTTTAATCTCTGTTTCCAGTCCTCCTAGAAAGATAACCAAAGCTTGTTTCTCACTTACTTCAGCCTTGTTCCATAGAATATCAAAGTCCTGGATGTATTCCTCCAACTCTCCCCGTTGCTTCAATTCCATCAATTCCTCTAGAGGATCTTATTGGCCCCTAAACCATTAGCAAATGGCTTCCACATAATCTTCCCATGAGGATTTTTGGTTTCCCAAACTTTTAAGGAAGTTTTGATGCCAATAAAGAGCAACTCTATCAAGATAATAAGATGCAATTTATAATTTTTCTGAATCAGCAACCTCCTCTATCTCAAAATATTGTGTGCATTTAAAAAGCCATTTGTGCACATCTTTCCCATTGAAAGTAGGGAAAGAATGTTTGGGTCTGTGTACCTTATAAGTCGACATCTTGTCCTCACGAGGCTCTTTTTCCCTGAATTTAGCTCCTTCTGGACTTGGAACTGGCCTCTCAGTGTTGTAACTAGAGCTTCCTAGAGCTTGAGAGAGTTTCAAGAGGGTAAACTCTATTTGTTGTGCCATGGTGCCCATCATGTGCCTTATATCATTAATCTGGGTCCTCTGGTTCTCAATGGTTTGATCAAGCTTTAAACTTTGTCCCTTCAGTATGTCCACCAGATGTTCATACTTCTGGCCACAGTCCTGCTTGACTGCTGCGATGACGTCTTCCATGCGTTTGATCTTAGTGGTTCTAGTGTCCGGTGGCATGATCATAGTCCATGGATTGTCAGCTCTGATACCACTTGTTACGTGTGCAATGTTCAGTGATCCAAACAATATTGGCTCTGCTTGGTGGGTTCGGGTAGGGAGGAAGCTTAACAGGGAAGAATGGTAAGATTCAGTGTGTGAACATGGCGAGGGTGTGGGTAGCTGGGTTACAGTAGAAAGTTTGTTAACATTCCTTAATTGCAGAAGAGTCGTTCATTTCTCATTTTTCTTCACGTCAAAACTCATGTAGTCTGTTTACAGGTATATATAGATGAAGACTACCCTCAGCTGCCCCTGATGGAATTATTACATTTAATCAAAACACTGTGTTTAAGGAAAATACAAAACGGTGCAGTTTAATTGGCTTAATGAAACGGTGCGTATCCAGTAACGGTTATTTAATTTAAATCTCATATCAATCCTCTTCTTCTCCTTCTTCAGTTGGTAACAGCCGTCCTCTTCCATTTTTCTTAAAAGCTTGTTGTCTGCTTCAGTCAGCAACTCTTTCTTGAAAAATCCATTTATTAACGCAGTGTGTGTATAAAGGTCAGCACGAAACCCTTCATCAGGCAGTCTAGAAAACAATTCCTTACCTTGTTATTTTCTTACCACGGCGGCGGCCGCTGCTTTTGAAAGTAGAATTTTGAAAAGAAGCCTATCATAACACTCATCTGTTGCTGAAGACGAAGAAGATGTTGTAGACCGAAGCAGAATCAAATCATGACCGCAATTATTGTCTTTCTTCACTGCCCAGATATATCTATTTTGGTATGTTTGGAAGTAGAATTGTGGTTATTTTTAAATATATTAAAATAATATTTTTTTTAAATCAACATAAAAACAATCTAAAATATAAAAATATTAATTTTTTTTAAATAAATTATTTAAAAACACGAACTAAATCTAATATAATCTCTAAATAATTTCTCTAAAAACAAGTCACTTGCTTCACCATTACTGGTACTAGTGAAGTAGGTCTACTTATGAAAATTAGATTTTGAGACAGTCTAATCTCATGAAAAATGTAAAATTTCTCTCATTAAATCTAATATCCATGTATAATAACCAACAATAAGGTTTAACCTGAATTTATGAATAATTTGTGGAATATTATCACATAAAAAGGTGATGTATAACAGTAAAAGCATGGATGAGTTTGTTTGTGTATATTATTTTAATAGTCAATGAATCTAATAGATTTTACTAAAGATGAATGACGGTTCGAGTGGTTGATCTTATATGAGATGTACAAAAATATGATTTATTTTTTTTATTTAAAATTAATTTACAAATATTTTTAAATTATATTAATGTTAAAAATAATTTTTTAAAAATAAAAAATATTATTTTAATATATTATCAAATAAAAAATACTTTAAAAAACAATTTTTATTACAAAATATTATCCTAATATGTG